>ERZ1030949.2-NODE-2-length-356691-cov-16.310168_pt1 | contig 356691 bp, 235 predicted proteins | sample MGYA00517297_ERZ1030949 | MGnify/ENA primary metagenome ERZ1030949 (study PRJEB33718, sample SAMN03159698) | human skin metagenome | collected 2014-05-20 | study: EMG produced TPA metagenomics assembly of the PRJNA266117 data set (Human skin bacterial metagenome...
GATCTACACAAGGAGTATCGTCGGCAGCGTCAGATGTGTATAAGAGACAGGCAGCCACCGCCCGCTGGGCAACAAGACTTGATTGATTTCCTAAGCTCCCATCGCCCCACCACCTCTCATGCCTTGTCTCCCCTGCAGCAAGCCGAGTCGCCCACGCAGCCGGAGCCACCCGCACGACCCGAGTCACAAACCTCTCATCCACGACGCCAGTCAGGGCTTCATATCAAGCGGCCATGCAATGCCTTTATCCTGTTCCGCTCGCATGCCGTGACGACCAACCTCGTACCAAAAGAGGTCGAACGCGACCATCGCAATATCAGCCGCATTATCTCGCATATGTGGCACAACCTTAATGCAGACGAACGCAAGATGTGGGAGATGCAGGCGGACATAGAAAAGCAGCGGCACAGGCAACAGCACCCCAACTACAAATACCGTCCGTCGTCTCGTCGCCACATCACCAGTCGGCGCAATATTCGTCGCCTGTCCAGCACAGAACGTCAGTGCGAGCGTATCGCCGACGCTATTCTCAAATCATGTGGCCGCGAAGGTGTCACACGACACCGGCCACCCAAGCGTTCTCCGCGACGGCCTGCCGCATTGGAGCGCGTCGAGTCAAATGACAACACTTTCACGTCCTCGTCTTCTCTCCCACCTTCGCCCGCATGGGCTATCCACTCGAATGCATCGTCTCCGTTCCGACCCAACATGACCATGTCACCCAAGCGCCCAGCAGGATTGCGTCGGTCCTCGTCAGCGCCTCCATGCCATACGACACTACTCAAAGCACCATGCCCTGATACGCGGGAAATGAACGAGGCTTTCCGGTGGCTATTTGATGCGCCTGCTGTTTCGTCTCACCAGAGCCAAGTATCCACACCATCTGATCTGGTAGCTTCGCCGGCTGCCACGACGCCTCACTTCGATCCCTGCTGGCACCCATCTGTGTCACCGGCAGAAAGCGCACCACCTCCAATGAGGGACAGGCAGGTCGAATCGCCCGCATCGACGCCATCACAAACACCCTCGTCCAGCACGACATTTGCGCCCTCTGCTGTAGAACAGCTGGAGCACTTTTCGCTGGGCCCATCAGCTCTCTTGCTCACGTCAGGGATCGACGACACGCCTTATTCCATGGTTCCCACTCCGTCTCAGGCCACGGCACCGACACCCGGCTCTTTAGTCGTGTCTGAGACACCAGCCATTCCGCCTTTGTTTCTCCCACCTGTCTCACCCAAAACACGACTTCCAGCAGATGGTCATCTTGTGCCACCGCAAGTCATGCCATCCATGGCAGAATTTGACCGTCCTCCTAGCTCACCCTGGTCAGAAATGGATACGGCAGCGCTCTCGGTGCCATGGAACCCCGAATCTGACCCAGAGCGTTGGCTCTCCGTCGTGCCTGAAACACGCGACTGGATGCTTCCCCCACCTCTCCTCACGGACGGAGACTTTTTCAACATGACGTAATGATGTCGGGGCTCGAAAGCCTAGATTGGGCAGAGCCGCCCCAACCCTACGTGCGTTCATGACATCACAGCCTTGCGTGGGTCGCGTTCATAGAAGCGTGATCCACTCTCCTGCACGCGTGCCAGCTGCATACCTGGTGGAATGCAACGCGCTGGCTTGCATGGACCTGAATCAATTGTTAGGAAATTAGAGTACGAACGAATCAATAAGCCCGCTGTTTGGGGCGCGACCGTCATTTTCGCCGTCAACCGGGGCGGCGTCGCCTGTTTGACCAATTCCGTGGAGCCGATGTGTTGTTTTGGTTGGCTCTACGAATGTTAGAACTTCTTTGATCCTGCACATATCCCTTGATGTTACTAAGCATGCACGAAACACCGCCACTACATGCATATCCTTGCATCGTACGACGAGCACCAATCAGATCATCGTCTTACCACGCCTCTGTGCGTCATGTGGCTCTGTGATTCGACAGATGGTTTGTACGCACAGTGGAATTTCACCTGACTTGGAGTGGATCGCATGGCGTACACAAGCGCCCAAAACCGCCCATGCCTATAAAATCCATTTTTGCACCGCGACGCGCCTCTGTAAACCCCACTTTGGCCCGTCTAACTCTTGCTCCAAGTTCCGGCAGGCCTTTCCCTCTCACCATGATGTACGCTAGCCTGGTCCACTGGCTGGCCCTGGCTGTTGCATTGGCTGTGCCATTTGTCACGGCTCTTGGAAGTGTTCCTTACCCTCAAGATGACCCTTTCTACTACCCCCCTCAGGATGGTTGGCAAAACGAGGCCCCAGGTACGATCCTTCGTCAGCGTAAGATTCAAGCCGCCTCGCTTGGTATCTTTGAGTGGAAGCTCGACGCCTGGCAGGTGCTCTACCGCACCGCTGGTGCTCGACCTTACAAGCCCTCGTATACGGTGACGACGTTCCTCGTGCCGAGCCATGCCCATCGCGACCGTGTGGTGACGATCTCGTCGCCTGAAAACTCGAACTTTATTCAGTGCGCCCCTAGCTATGCATTCCGCAAGACGGGTGTTCTTGAAATCGCCAACTTCGAGCCTCGTTGGGAGCAAATGCTGTACACGCTTTTCCTGGCGGAAGGCTGGATCGTGAATGCCCCTGACCACGAAGGTCCCGAGAGTGCTTTCTCGGCTGGCCGCTTTGGTGGTCACATGGTGCTTGACTCGATGCGCGCTGCGAACAACTTTAAGCCGCTCCAACTCTCGAAGCGCCCTATGCACATTGGTCACGGTTACTCGGGTGGCTCGACGCCCAACGGCTGGGCTGCGAGTCTGCACGAGACGTACGCCAACGAGCTGAACGTGGTGGGCTGGTCGCTGGGTGGCTCGATGACGGACCCACTGTACACGCTCAACTCGCTCGACGGTAAGCCTACTTCGTCGCTGGTGGTGGCCGGTGCCATTGGCTTGATGGACGCCTACAGGGACGAAGTCGGCAACCTGCTCGATGACGAGGTCTGGACCGAAGAAGGTAAGATTGCCGAGAAGGTCATGCGCAACTCGTGTGTCTACGAATCTGTTATCCGCTACTTTGGTACCACGTTCCAATCGGAGCGCTACATCAAGGGTGGTCGCAACCTGTCCTCGTGGCCGCAGATGCAGAAGATCTCGAACATGAACACGATGGGTCACAACCCTCGCTTCACGCCTCACAAGCCCATCTTTATGTTCCACGCTCTGTACGATGAGGAAATCAACTGGCACCAGGCGAACAAGACGGCTGTGGAGTGGTGCAACAACGGTGCCAACGTTCGTTTCCTGACATACAGCTCCACGTCGCTGGTGCACGTCTCCACGTACCTGCTGAACCTGCCTTACATTATCCAGTACATGCGTGACCGTTTCAACGGCAAGGACTGGTACGGCGGTGCCTGCCAGTTTGATGTCGAGAGCCAGAACCCTGCTCTGGACGTGAACGTGCTGGGTGAGCGTTTCCGTGGCATTTTGGAAGCTGCGCTCGACATGCTCGGCAAGGAAATTGGTCCGAACGACTCGATTCTCAAGAACCGTCTCAAGGCTGGTCAGAACCCGAACACGCACCATAAGAGCAAGCTTCACGTGCTCAAGAAGGGCGACATCTCGCCGGGCGAGGGTGGCGACCACTCGAACGAAAGCAAGAAGGCTGCTGCCAAGTTCAAGGCCGAGAAGAAGCAGGGCAAGCACAACTAAGCGCCTGCACGTCGATTAGAATTCACTTTCTCGAACGCATGGCGCGCCATGAATTTGTCGTAGAGATGACTCTATAGCACGCGGTGTAAACTAGGGGGATGTAAAGCAGCTTTATTGGAAGGAGGTGTGTATCTAGTACAAAAAGGCCATGCAGAGCTCTTCGAGACAGCAGCAGGCGAGCATCGCTGCCAGACAGGCACAGCAGCCCTGTGCTGCGTCACCACCGCCTTGTTGTGGACGCTGGATATACACTGGTTGGGGAGGCGCATTGCCGTAGTAGCCACCACCGCCTGGCGGCATGCCACCGTACGCCTGCTGCGGTGGCGGTGGGTAGTATCCACCTTGCGGTGGGTATCCGCCCTGCGGAGGGTACCCGCCACCAGGCGCACCGCCCATGGGGTAGCCGCCACCCTGACCCGGTGGGGGACCTGCAGGTGGCTTGTAAGCTCCCCCTCCGGCACCGCCAGAAGTTCCATTGTAATAATCTTTCGCCGACATGGTGGGCGTCCGTGGGGCAATGAACGAGGAGCGGAACGTCGTAGCGGGCGTGGCTCTCCCGCGGGCGAGCCTTGCATTCACGTGACACCTTGGTGGCTTGGCGCCCAGCGCCACCGCTAGGAGCCCTCAACGTGCCATGGCCTCCCTTCGAGCGCGGAATGTGGCGTTTGACCTCCAAGACACGCATGCATCCGGCTCTGCTACCGCGGCGCCCCATTCCGCGCCCAAGTCAGTACTAAAGCAAAAGAAAAATGCCACGCTACCGCCTCCCGCCCGATACCGGCATCCGGATCCGTTGCTTCGGCGGCTGCGCATGATAGATGGACATGGCCAAGGTGTGGACCTCAAGCAAGCATTTCGCGACACCAAGCTGGTCGTATTCTACTTCGGGAGCCATTGGAATGCGACGGATGGCAGAGGATGCCAGCAGCTTGTATCGAACCTGTGCCGACAATACCCCCACGAGGTCAAAGTTGTGTATGTCAGCGTCGATACCGACGCTCGGCACTATGAGGCTGCGACGCGCAATCGGCCATGGCTCTCGCTGGAGTGGCATGATGGATCATCGATCGACCCCGGCAAAGAAGAGGAGGAAGAAGACGCCTTGCCCGAGCAGTTCCTCCTCGCTGACGATGCCGATCCCGACGACTCTGTCGTGCAGTCCGATGCCACAGGCACGTCGTACGTCCGTCCTTTCAGTCGCGTGCACATGGCGTACAAGTTTGACGTGCTGATGACTCCGACGCTGGTCGTGTATCACGTTCCCACGAGGCGCATCCTCGACAAAAACGTGCGGCTCCAGCGCCTGCGCTCCGAGCGCTTACACCAGAGTGTATCGGTATGGCTACGTGGCGAAACGTCGCCGCCGATCAACTGGATCGACGTCGTGTACATGACGCCATGGACCTTTATCTCAGCGGCCCTCCTGCTTCTCTACCTGGGCCTCCGTCTGGTCCTGGGCGACCAAATCAGCCTCTCACATATATGGAAACAGTTCACGTAGCGCTACGTGCGGTAATCGCCATTGATCGTGATATACTCCTTGCTAAAGTCACAGGTCCAGTACACCGCCTCGGCCACCGCCTCCTCACCACGCCATGTCCCACCCTGCAAATCCACATCCACGTAAATGTCCTCGTGCTGAAGGAGCCGGGCCGCATGTGCCTCGTCCACCACTTGTGGCACGCCGTCGATCAGCGTCGGAAGAGCCGCTTCCTGTACGCCTGGAGGCGGCTCAAACGTCACATGCACCTTGTTGGGATCCACGGCCCACGCCGGCTCCGGCAGCGCCGCATAGCCTGCCGCACACAGAATGCGGCCCCAGTTCGCATCCTCACCGTGCATCGCGCACTTGACAAGGGCAGACGTACTGATTGAGGCAGCGATAGCATGCGCCTGTTCATACGTGCCGGCATTTCGGACACGCACTTGCACAAACTTCTCTGCCCCTTCGCCGTCGCGCACAAGGAGTTGCGCCATCTCGGTACACAGCGCCGTAAGCTCGGCCTGAAAGGCGCGCATCAGATCAGGATGCGACTGGAAGGTCCACCACTCGTCCGGCACCGATCCATCGTCGGCCGTCGCCTGGCCGTTCGCCAGCGCCACGACCGTATCGTTCGTGCTCATATCGCCGTCAACGCTGACACAGTTGAACGACACGCGAACCGCCTCGTCCAAGCATCGCTGCAGGTCTGGCGTAGCGATCGGGGCATCTGTGGCCAACAGGCCCAGCATCGTGGCATGCAGCGCTGATGACGCCGATGCCATTCGCGGATGAATCATACCCGCACCCTTGTCAACGCCGGCTATACGGCATCGACGCCCGCCTAACGAAAATGACCGCGTGCGAAGCTTGGGAAACGTGTCTGTCGTCATAAAAGCACGCGCGACGTCCAGCCATGCCTCCGGCTGACTTTGGAGGAGGCGGCCCGAGACCAGGTCCTCGATGGCCCGCTGCATCGGTGGGACGGGCAGGCGAACGCCAATGACGCCCGTCGACATCATAAGCACATCTGTGGGCGTGCGCTCCGACGACGGAGCGAGAGAGGCACGCACCTGCTCCACGAGTGCGCGCGTATCATCCAAACCCGCTTCACCCGTCACCGCATTGGCACACCCGCTGTTCGTGAGGACGGCTCGCACCCGCGCATCCGGTCCCGCCTGCTGCAGCGCCGTCGTGGCATGCACCACCGGCGCTGCGCGGAACGCATTCGTCGTAAACACGCCAGCCACAGAAGCAGGTACACTAGATACTACCAGCGCCATGTCCGGCTTGGACATGGGCACTGACGACGTGCCTGGACTGATGGCTTTCTTGACGCCCGCGTATGTGCTGGCTACGAGGTAGCCGCGTGGCAGCGTCTCAGGCGAAATTGGCTGCACGAAACGCTCAGCCTTGCTTGCGTACGTCCGACACCATCGCACCGCCAGACCAGGTGATCGAGTCATGCCAAGCAATCTCGTCTGGCCGCGCTTCCAAGGCTTCATACCTCCACTTATTACATCCTTTCCTATTGGGGGGCCTACAACAGGGGGGACCACAACGAATGATTATGCCCAGCGACCGAGGAGGGCCATCACGCCTACACCGGCACACAGTTCGAAAATGTTGAGCAGGACTTTCCAGGTGGGAGCCGCGTGCATCTCCTTATTAAAGATAAAATCGTGGGCCATCAGCTCCACGAGACCGGTGTAAATCAGGATACCCGCCGACACCGAGTCAAACACACCCGTGGTGTAATAGTACGTGGGCGTGTCTGCCGAAAAGGTGTTGCGGATGCCCAAACCAATGGCCATGCCGACCGGCGTGCACAGCGCGTAGAGCAAGGCAAGCAGACACAAGAACCACATGCTAAAGAACTCGGGCATATAGGCCAGACGAGAGCCCAAACCGAGACCTTCAAACAGCTGATGGAACACAATCACAGGGAACAGCACGTAAAACTTATCGTCATCACCCTCCCACTCCGTCGTAGCGAGCGTCAGACCAATAATGACCGAGTGGAACACGACACCCAATTCCAGCACAAACACACCAATCACTTCGGCGGTACCCGACGTGCTCTTCTGCAGCACCATCTCACCACCAAAGCTGTCGCTCTCGAGATCGGCCTCCTTTGGATCTGCCAGATTGTGCTCGACCTCATTCTGCGGCAGCTGTTCCGACGTGTGCACAGCGTTCGCCACCATACCATGTTGATGGTGATTATGCGCAAAGTCGCTCATACCACGACTTTCGAGAATGCGCGAGCCGTATCGATATGCAAAGAACTCTCCGATAAACATGAGCATCATCGAGATTAGCGCAAAGGCGTACGCCATAGGGTAATTCTGGAAACTCTCCGTCAAACACTCCTGCCCAAGCTCATCCGTGGCAGGTTCCAGCAAGTGGACAAATGCCGTGGCAATAATGACACCGCTACCAAAGTACTTGGCAAAGTCGTAAATCACGCCCGGGATGCGGAGATTGGGAATTCGGCGCGTGAGGATCGGGAAGACGGTGAAAATCGCCGAGGTGACGAGAATGACGAAGAGGGCGCCAATTCTGGTGCCCATGTGGTCATTCGAAATATCAGTCTTCTCACCCTTGCATTCTCCCATGACGTCTGGAACGGCGACCGCGGCGGTGGTATGGGTCGTGAAAGGATGGATTTATACCCTCAGCTCCTTTCTTTTTTCTGGCGCTGCGAGACCGACAGGGTCGCTTTTTTTTCTTTGCAAGCGTATGCGTAGGAGAGCCGACAGGGTACTCCTATCCACATGTGGAGTCCCTGCTCTGTTATTCCATAGTCTGATTGGCGCATCCTTGCCTACGGACCATTTTTTGAGACGCACGCTGCGTCGTCCTGCATACGATGAATCCTATGCTGCCGCACCACCTGCCTGGTCCCTGCATTCTCCTGGTCAAACGCGTGTACCTTCGCGCTGGCCAGTATGAATATGCCAAGACGCATACAAATCGAGTAGGACTCGTCAAATGAGCTTGGCGCTTGCTCTACGTTCCTGTCAGGTACGCAGGGACCTCTATGCCCAGCGACCGATGAGGGCCATGACACCTGTGCCGGCCCACAACTCCAAGATGTTCAGTGTCGCCTTCCATAGCGGCTTTTGATACATGTCTTTATTAAAAATAAAGTCATGGGCCATGAGTTCGACTAGGCTAGAGTAAATGAGAATGCCAGCCGAGACGGCGTCAAACACACCAGACACGTAGTAAAAAGTAGGCGTGTCTGGCGAATAAGTGCGGCGAATTCCCAAGCCCAGCGCCATACCGATGGGGGTGCACAGCGCATACAACATGCCCAAGAAGCAGAGGAACCAGAGTGAGTACGTGGACGGCATAAACGCGAGGCGTGCACCCAGACCCAGACCCTCGAAGAGCTGGTGAAAGATGATGGCAGGGTATAAGACGAAAAAACTTTCGGCACCACTGTTCCACTCCGTCGTAGAGAGCGTGATGCCAATGATCACTGAATGAAACAAGATGCCCAGTTCAAGCACAAACACGCCAATCACCTCGACGGTGCCTGACGACTGCTTCTGTATCACCACCTCTTCCGTGCCCATAGGATCGCTTTCAGGATCGACATCCTTCGCTTCCAGCCGTGCTTCCTCTGACGTGGGGCTCGCCACCTCATGGGTCGCCGACGGCTGCTCAGAGGCGATATCTTCGTTAAAGACCCTCGCGTCTGGCGGTCCGCACATGTGCTGCTCAGACACACGTCCCAGTCCATGGCGCTCAAGAATCTCTGCGCCAAACCGGTAGGCATAAAATTCTCCAAGGAACATGATCATCATGGAGATCAAGGCAAAAGCGTACGCCATAGGGTAGTCTTGAAAGCTCTTGAGCAGACACGTCTGACCCAATTCTTCTTGCGCTGGCTGCAGTAAGTGCACAAACGCTGTGGCAATAATGACACCGCTGCCAAAGTACTTGGCGAAATCGTAGAAATTCTCCGAGATCCTGACTCTGGCAAGCCGCCTCGTCACAATGGGAAAGAGTGTAGCGCCCGCCGACGTCACCAAAACGACAAACACAGCGCTGATTCGCACTCCCATGTGATCATCATTGTCAGGCACCCGTCCCGTGCACGAGGTCTCGCTCGACATGCCGTCTTACCTGGGGTATAAAAAAGCACGATACAACAGACTGGCGCGTATGCAGGCGGAAAGGGCCATAGAATGTTGCCGCGCGTTTCAAGATTCGAGTTCTGCGATCGATAGATCGATCGACACCAACGAAGAAAGCGACAACCAGTCTTGCTCTGATCTGGGCAGGCCGACACACAGGGATTGGCCCAATCACCTGGACTGCCCGCAGGACCGACCACTTTGAAAATCAGTGCCGCTGCCAAGATCTCTCCGCCACGTGCTACTCTTGGTCCTCCGCGCGCGGCTGGCTCCCAGCTGCTTGCCTCCACTCGTCTATGCCGTCGTCGTCGTACGACGGCACACGACCGCCTCGGCGAGAACGCTCACCTCCTGCACAACGCGACACAGATCATACGTATGCATCTCATCCCCATCGCGCTGTGCGTGATGATTGGATGCTGTCTCCCGGCGACGGCGGTCACGACGTGATTGACCGCCGCCCAGCGCCCCAGCCACGCGTAAGCTCTCGCGAGCTCAATCCATGCTTGGTGGGACGCGCCCCGTCTGTGCCAGCACCAGCTGCAAAAGGTGCACCAGGCTACAAGTGGCGCATGATGAAGCTGGAACGCACCTACGATATGGCTAAACAGCGAGGTGTACCTGTCGAGGAGGTAGCCGTGGAGCGCTATGGCAGTATGGATGCTTTTCACGAGGCGTGCGCTGAGCGGCAGTTTCTGGATGAGCGGCATCACGAACCAACGAAAAAAGCCGCGCCGCAACCTTCGTCCTCAGGCTTTCAACGGCCTGGGACTGCCCAGCAGCCGCCTCCCCGGGCTCCGCCAACGTCCACTTCGTCGCCCCTACCCCGTGCGACCCCTTCCATGGACGTGAACCAACTCAACCAACTTGAAGCGCAAGTTCTCCGTGCTGAGCTTCTGCAAAAGCCGGAGGCTGCCTCACTTCGTGAAAAGTGGGAGGCAGCACGACAAGGCACGTCGGAGGAACGCGTGGAAATTGTCCCCGTCATGGATGGGCATGGACGTTTGTACGACCTAGGCTCGTCGTCGTCGGATCAAGATACGTCTCTTGCTGAGCTCGTTCGTCAGGAGCGATTTGGTGCTGGACGTGCGGATGAAAGAGACGCAGACGCTATGCTGGCTCAGCAAATTGCCGGTGACCGTGCCTTTGTCAATGACACAGACTATATGGATGACGAGGCCAGGCGCTTTGCGCGCAAACGCATGCGCGACGATGCCATGAAGAGACAGTATGCTATGGAGGATTTCGCGCGTACCAAACGTGCTCTGGACCAGTGTCCGTTTTGCTGGCAAGACGACGGAAGAACGCCGCCGCAAGCCACGATCATCTCGAGCGGCTCCTGCGTATACCTAGCTCTCCCTGATCGGGAGCCTCTCGCAGACGGACACTGCTGGATTGTCCCCATGCATCATCAGGTGAGCTCGTTGGATGTGGACGAGGATGGATGGACCGAAATCCGCAATTTTATGAAGTGCCTGCTGCGCATGGCCATATCTCGGAACCAATCGATGGTGTTTTTTGAGACGGTCATGTCCGTGCGTGATCAAAAGCACACGTACATCGAAGCGGTGCCGATCCCAAACGACATTTTCGCTCAAGTGCCCGCGTACTTTTATTCAGGGCTCTCGGAGGTCGAGTCCGAGTGGTCGGACCACAAGCAGGTGATTACGTTCAGTGAACAGCGCCCATTTCAACACAGCATGGTTTCCCGCCTGCCGTACTTCATGGTGCAGTGGGACTATAAGGGCCAGCGCGGGTACGGCCATGTGATTGAGGAGCGGTATGGCGATCGACACCGCACGCGTCGGCACCGCCAATACGCATCGGACTACGAAGCACCTACATACGATGACGGTGATCACGTCGGTGGCACAGGATTCCCTGCGTACGTATGCACTACTCACGCTCAGCAATTTTGCGCACGAGATTCTAGGCACGATGCTGGACCTCGAGCCGCATCGATGGCGGCGACCCAAGCGCGTGGCAGGATCATCTCAGCGGGTGGAGGCATTTCGCGCCGCGTGGGAGCCGTTTGACTGGACGCGCGCGCTGTGACCACGGAGGATCCACGTGATGATCGAATTTTCCCACCATGCGAGGTAAAACTACACAGCGGCTCGAATGTCGGCCGAAAGTAAGCCAGCGACGGCGCCGCGTCGTTTTCTTCGGTGTAGACTGCGTCGACTCCAGTCCTTCCACCTTTTCCCTGTAGCCATGGTTCGCGGACCCAAGCACCACCTCAAGCACCTTGCTGCTCCCAGCTCGTGGATGCTGGACAAGGTATGTGAGCGCACAGACCGCGCAGACTAACAACGACAGCTGTCCGGCACGTACGCCCCTCGCCCTAGCACGGGTCCTCACAAGCTCCGCGAGGCTCTCCCTCTGGTGGTATGTACCGATGACGGCCATGGACGCTGCCCACTCGAGTCTTTGCATGGACGATGATCCAAAATCTACACATGCATGGCTTTCCTAGCGCTCATCAGCGCTGCGGACAACTCACGTTAGCGTCTGACTACATGCATGCTTCTTACCCCCGTCAGGACGGCAGCGTCTATGTGCCTCTCTGCATGAACACGTACTAACCTGACAGATTCTGCTTCGTAACCGCTTGAAGTACGCTCTCACGGGCCGTGAGGTCCTGTCGATCACGATGCAGCGCATCGTCAAGGTCGACAACAAGGTGCGCACCGACCCGACGTACCCTACTGGATTCCAGGATGTGGTGTCGATCGAGAAGTCGGGTGAGCACTTCCGCATTCTGTACGATGTCAAGGGTCGCTTTGTCGTGCACCGCATCACGCCTGAGGAGGCTAAGTACAAGCTCCTCAAGGTCAAGCGTGTTCAGCTCGGTGCCAAGGGCGTGCCTTTGATTGTGACGCACGATGGCCGCACGCTCCGTTACCCTGACCCGCTCGTGCGCGTCAACGACACGGTCAAGTTTGACCTCGAGAACAACAAGATGGTCGACTTTATCAAGTTCGACACGGGTGCCCACGTCATGATCACGGGTGGACGTAACGTTGGCCGTGCCGGTCAGATTATCCATGTCGAGCGTCACCACGGTGGCTTTGACATTGTGCACGTTCGCGATGCCGCTGGCCGTGAGTTCTCGACTCGTCTGAACAATGTGTTTGTCATTGGTGACTCTGAAAAGCGCTGGATCTCGATGCCTCGTGGCGGTGGTGTCAAGCTCACGATCACCGAGGAGCGCGACCTGCGCTTGAGGAAGCAGAGCGAGGCTTGAACCTCGAGCGGAGTTGTGGGGCGCGTGCTGAGCTTATGTATTCCACATGCGCCCCTCGTAGCATGTGCTACATTGAGTATAGTGCGTCTAGCGGCCGCATGCCGCCTAGGCATTGGGCTTTGTGTATTCCTTAGTCCTCCAAAACCAATCGATGGCTTCGAACTGTGTCGTAGAGGGATCCCTGCCACGTGGCCCAAAAGAGGCACAGAGGCGACGCGTGTTGCGTGCCGCCGAATTGTTTTCTTGCCACTGATGAGTAGCGAAGCAGGCGAGGCGAGCCGACCCGCCAACATCAGCCGCGATGGCGAAAAGATTGTCGATATGGAATACTATGAGCTACTGGGCGTGCGTGGCGACGCGACGGAGCTTGAACTGAAGAAAGCGTATCGTAAAGCCGCCATCAAGAATCACCCAGACAAGGGTGGTGACGAGGAGACGTTCAAGGTGATTGGTGAGGCGTACCGTGTGCTGAGCGACTCCAATGAGCGTGCGACGTACGACAAGTACGGCAAGAAGAAGCCGACTGACGAAGTGGGCCTGAAAGAGGCCACAGAGATGTTTGGCAACCTGTTTGGTGGTGAGCGCTTTGTCGACTTGATTGGCGAAATTAGCCTGATTCGGGACTTTGGTCGCGCCTCGGAAATTATGATGACGGATGAGGAGCGGGAAGAGATGGAGCGCCAGATGAACGAGCACCTCAAAAAGTCGCCCGAGACGGTCACCGGTGCTGCAGCGCCGGAGGAAGAGTCGGCCGCTGCGGCTGCCACCACGTCGACCAAGCATGAGCGCCACAAGCACAAACTCACAGCCGAGCAGCGCGAGAAGCTCGAGGCCTTTGAGCACGAAAAAGCGGAAAAGGAGCAGAAGCGCATTGCTGACTTGACTGAGAAGCTCAAAGACCGTATTCGACCGTATGTTGATGCGCGACATCCAGGCGCGGACGATGACTCGGAGACGCAGTTGTTTATCAAGCGCATGAGCGAGGAGGCTGAAGACTTGAAGCTCGAGTCGTTCGGTGTCGAATTGCTGCACACGATCGGCAGTGTGTACCTGACCAAGAGCCATACGTGGCTCAGGACGAAGCGCGGCAACTTTTTGGGCGTGCCGGGCTTTTGGAGCCGCCTAAAGGAGCGCGGTGGCATGATCAAGGAGACATGGAATGTGATGGGCAGTGCCGTGAATGTACAGATTGGTATGGAAGAACTCGCCCGTCGACAGGAAAAGGGTGATCTATCGGAGGCCGAGCTGCAGCAGCTCGAGCAGGACGTGAATGGCAAGATGCTGCTTGCCACATGGCGCGGCACGCGTTGGGAAGTCACAGGCGTCCTCCGCCGTGTCTGCGACAATGTGCTGAACGAAAAGGGCGTGAGCGACAAGGTGCTTATCCAGCGCGCGCGCGCTGTCGCTCTGCTCGGGTCGATATACAGCCGCGTCGAGCCCGACGAGTCAGACGATGAGCGTCGCGAGCTGGAGCATCTCGTGGCTCAGGCCGCACAGAAGAAGAAGAAGAAGAGCAAGCGCAGCGCGAGTGGCGGCGGCTTCCACCGGTCCTAGACGCGCCATCGATTGCCACAGGCGGGGCAGGCGCTCCATGATGTATGGGCCGATGCCTGCCGCTCGCATCCCGTGCATGTGAGGGTATGGGTGCCGTCCAGCAGCGCCCACGTCGCGACGCATCGATCCAAGACGTGCTGCGCCGTGCACCGCGCGTACGGCGCGAGCTCAAACGCCATCGACGCGCCGCATGCGGGGCATGCCTCGTCCAGCTGCGGCGCACCTGCACGGGCCCAGTCTGCATAGGTGTCATGAGGTAATAGACGTTGACTGTAATGCTCCAAGCAGGTTCTTTCGCGGTCTCCCGCTTGCTGTGCCATGCAAAAGAGCGCCGCTGCCACGCGTCGCGCGTACGCCGCGTCCTTTGCGTCGCTCTCCAGCAGAGCCGCCGCGCGGCACACGCCGCCGAGCCACGTCACCGTCCACGGCAGGCCCTGCAGGCCATGCGCCGCCGCTTCGTCGGCGGATGTGATGTGAACCCACCATGCCCACCTGTGCGCGTGGCGCAGCGCCTCGAGCCACGCCGAGGCGGCCGGCCGCGTCGTGAGCAGCGCATCGACACGGGCGTCCAGCTCGGAGACGCGGGCTTGCAGCTCGGTCCACAGCGCCTCGCACGCATCCTTGCCCCGCTCCTGACGCCACAGGGCCCATGCTCGCCAGGCCGACGCAGGCACGCCGTCCGTCGGCACGGGCGGCGGCGTCGGTGGCATGTGTAGCGTGAACGCGAGCTTGTGGGTGATGACGTACCGCCAGGGCGCATCCTCCTCCGCCTCTTGCAGCATGGCACACCATCCGGATGCATCGTTGGCGTAGCCCCAAAGACGAGGCGGCGCACACGGCTCCAGCGAGTCGCCGTCCCAGCCCGTGCCGTCCGACAGGATGAGGCGCGTCGCGTCGTGTCCGGCCGCATGCGATGCGTGCGTGTCTGCGCTGCGCACCGGGCCGTCCTTGTCCCACGCCCAGCATGCGCGAGGCGTCGCCCACAGCCACCGGCCACGCAGCTGTACGAGCCCTGAGACGTGAGCTGCGCCGACTCGGTGCGTCGCCACGACGCTCATGTCGGGCATGCGCAGCTGCACGAGGTGCTCACCCGCATGCACCACGACGTGTGTGCCCCACGAAATGGCACGCACACACCCAGGCACGACGCTGTGGGCGACATAGTCCCACGTGTCTTGCACGCGGAACAGCACCACATGCCCGCTGCGGGTGCCGATCAGGAGCCAGGCCGGCTCTGCCGCGTGTGGCTGCCATGCGAGACAGGTGCACTGCTGCACCATGTCGTCGTCGCGCAGGCGGGGCATCTCCAAGTCGCCCAGACACGTCGGTCCCGCATACAGACGCACGACGCGTCGTGTTTCGATCGTCGCCAACAGGCAGCTGCGCGCTGCGCTGGACGGCGACCATGCTGCGGCGTACCACGCATGCCCGCCCAGCACCATGCTCGGCACGACGGAGGCTGTCGGGTCCTCGTGCACGGGGTCTGGCGCATTCGCTCCTGGGCGCTCGCTCTCCCGGGGGGCGTCCAGGACCTCGTGCTCGAGGGCGGCGCCGACGCGCGGCGTCAGGATGTGCAGGGCCTCCTTCGTTACCACGACGACCTGGCCATCGTCCGACCACTGCAGGCACGCGCTCGGCGCACACGCTCGCCCCGTGGCCAGCGTCTGCGACGCGACGATGCACGGCATACGGAGCTAGAGGGATGGTGGCGCGTCGCTCCACATGCGCCGGGCCTTTTTTTGTCTGTCCTACACTACACATCCGACACGATGCCCTTGTCGTGCTGGGCCGTGTCCCACGCGGCATCGACGCGGTCGAGATACGCCTGGATTTCCTTGACCGTCGCTTTGCGGGCGGTGCGGATATCGTCCTTGTCGGTCGGAATGCCATCGAGTTGTAGGAGTTCACGTAGGAGCAGTTCCGACAGCTTTCGCTGCGCATACGGGATGCGCTGGCAGGGAATCGCGTCAGGCAGCGTCGCGGTCGCTGGCTCGGGGGCCGACTGGTGCGTGCCGGGTGGGGCGTCGGGCAGCGCGCGGATCGTGTCTTCGAAGCGCACGAGCTCCGGCACGAGCTCGGCGCGGCACGTGTGCGCGACCTGCTCGATCGTCTGCCAGTGCTGGGCCTCCTCGGCAGGGCCGGGCGTCGGCGGCGCGGCCTCCTCGTGCGGCGGCGGGTGCGACGCTCGCTCGGACGGCTGCGACGCGGGCGCGTCTCTGACCAGCACGTGGATGCGCGAGCCGGTCGTGATGCCATAGTCCTGCAGCGACACGCGGTCGTCTCGGAGCCTCATGCCCTGCCACACGACGACCGCGCGCTCCGCCGGGATCGAGAACACGGAGGCCAGCTCCTGCCGCAAGTGCCGCAGCGTCAGAGGCTCATCGAGGCTCGGCAACGCTACCTGGTACCGCTGCTGGCCCCACACCACGTCCACCCACTCGACGTCCGTCGCCTGCGCCGCCGGGTTCCACCGGTGCCACTGCTGCGTGAACCACGACATGACGTAAAGGGCGCCCGGCCGTCACGCGGCCGGGGCGGCGGAGGATGGCGTATCACGTGCTCCCTATGGACAGCGGCCGCGGCGCGAGGGACGTGGGCGGCGGCCGGGGCGGTGAGCGCATGTGCATGGGCAGCGACTCGGGCTCGGCGCCGCGGGGTGGGGGCGCGTCGGTTTTCGCGCTGTTGTACAGGTACAGGCCCACGAACGTCAGCACGATGCCGAGCCACTGGGGCGCGGAGACGCTCTGCCCGAACCAGGCAATCGCGACGAGGATGACAAACACGCGCTTGAAGAGGTTCGCGATGCTGTACGTGACGGGCGACACGTGCGCGAGGACCTGGAAGGCGAGCATGTTCTGCGCAAAGTGCACGGTGCCATTCAGGAAGAGAAGGTATAGCGCGTGCAGGCCGACGGTCGGGGCCGCGGGCGAGATCATAGGACGCGCGTCGTAGTACAGGCACATCGGGAGCATGAGCACGACCGAGCAGGCGCTCGAGTAGAAGAGAATATGGACCTTGTCGAGCTTCTCGGGCGCACTCGTGGACACGGTATCGGCTGGTTTGAGCAGCTTTTTCGAATAGATATTCTGGGCCACGATAATGAGCGTGCTGCCGAGCGCCGCGATGAAGCCGACCATGTCGTCGCGCCGGCTCCTGCTCAGCGAGCTGCACGCGAGAATCACACCGAGCATGAGCGGCACGAGTGCGATGTAGGTGCGTGACGAGTACTGGACGCGAAAAAACACCGCGTACGACAGCACCGTAAAGAGCGGCGAGAGCGCCTTGATCGTGTGCACCAGGCTCACCTCGACGCGGCTCACCGCCAACGACCCCAGCGCATGGCCCACCACATTAAACACGCTGATCTGGAGAATGTCACGCAGCTGCGGCCACGTCACACGCACGAGGCGCTTCGCCAGCACCCACTCTCCCAGCAGCGAGCGCCGCGTGCCGAGGTAGCAGTACAGATGCACAAACACAAACTGGACGAGCGTCAGCGTCACAGGGTACGGAAACACCGGCGGCCCCCGCACCTCCTGCCCCGGCGCTCTCCGCCGCGACAGCAGATCCTTGCTCGTATTGGAGGTGAGTGCCGAGCTCGTGTACCACAGCACACAAAGCAGCAGCAGCACCGCCAGGGACGACGCGCGCTGACGCGCATCCAGCTGCACGCCCGTCCCACCCTCCAGCGGCCTCGCGCTCTGCATCGCGATCAAGCTCCCTACGTCGCCACGCGGCCGGCCGACGGCCGCCGGGGCCATGCTTATCTAATCCATAGGCCGCCGGCGCCCCACGCGGCGCGCCCACGACGAGGATGACGCACCCTCGTCGTGGCCCGCCGCGCGGTGCATCCAGCGACGTATGCGCGGCGGCGCTTCGATCGCATCAAGGCACGCATCCACCACGCTCAGGTCCGCACCGGCCGCCTGGCCGGCGCGCACAAGCGAGCGGCATCGCTCCGGATGATCCCACACGCGCGCACATGGGATCTTGATGCAGCGCGCCATCGCCGTCAGGTTCGGCAGCGCACGAGACATGAGCTCCCAGCCATAGCGGCTGCGCGCCATGTGGGCGCGCCGCGCACGGCCGCAGTTCACGCCGACACACTTCGTCCATGCGACCACGAAGCGCAGCCACAGCCGCACGAGCGTCGCGCCTGGCGCAGGCGACGCGCCGTCGCGCCACAAATGGCAGCGCGCACTGATGCGCAGCAGCTCGGCCATGCTCTCCAGCCGTTCGTATCGCGTGTGCTTGCATGCAAAGCCAAACATGGTCACAATCAAGCGCCGCTGCTCGAACGCGGCGTCCTGCGACGCATCGTCCGCCAGCCATGCCTCGAGGTCGCGGCAGGCGCGCGCCCACGCCCCGCACGACGCATGCAGCATGATGTGCAGGCGCTTCACGCGCACATCGCTCTCTCCCCACACGCGGCGCAGCACATCCAGCTTCGCATGCAGCGGGGCGAGGTGCTCCGCAGGGACCATGCCACATCGCTCGGCGGGCGGCGCAAACTGGTAGCGGCGCCGACACATGTGCTGCACGTACGCAAAAAACAGCTCAAACTCCAGAATCTCCGTCGCCGATAGGCGGTAGCGCCCAAGCCGCGTCGGGCTCGCGCCGTCGCCACGCAGCCATCGAAACGTCGCTTGCATCGCCCGCCGTGCGGGGCGAACGGCATCCATCACAACGCGGGGCCGCTGGTGTGTCCGGTACGCCCGGTACACGGGTATCATGAGGATGTGCAGCAGCTGCACCAGCGTCCTGTCGTCCAGTTTCGTGCCGCTCTGACGCATGTGGACAAGCACGTCGTCCGCCTTGATGTACTTGTCATTGTCCTGCGACTCGAACCGCAGTCGATGTAGGGTATAGTGATATACATCCAGCTCACTCGCATCCTCCTTCGCCACGCTCGTTCGCAGCCCATCGTCTACCTTGTGCCACTCACTCGCGACGCGGTGCGACCGCAGCACGGCTCGCCACAGCTGCCGAGTATGCGCCGTCGTGTCACCCTGATCCTGCAGAAACGCGTGCAGCAGGTCCCGCGTGCGCGGCACATACTTGGCATGCGATGCGCGCAGAATATACAGCAGCGTCGACACCCTCATCTTGTCCGTGGCCAGCAGCGCCCGCACCATCTCACACAGCAGCATGTCACGTCGGTGCCACGACATGCGCGCCTCCATCGTCATGTGCACAAAGGTCTTGACGTCCAAATGCGCCATCGAGCTCTCGCAAATCTCCCGCGCCATCTCGCGCGTGAGATGGCGCACATGGCCCGCCCGCCCAAGCGCCTCCGCCACACCCCGCGGCTCGTGCCCAGCCCACGACTGCACCTGCTGCACGAACGCCGCGCACCGCCCCACTCCATCGTGCCGTCGTGGCCTTGCACGCAGCATGCCCGTAGACGTCGATGCACCGCGTGCCGAGGCCATCCCCATGCGCCGCGTCCCTTGACGGCACACGTCGCTGGCCCTCAGCATCGACGATGAGAAGCAAGCGTCGTCATCCGCTCAGCTCGGCCGACGTAGGCCCCCCTGATTTTTTTTTCCTCGCCACCTCGATTCGCGTCTGGCCTCGAGCATGGTCGGTAGGCGTCCAATGCAGGCGCGCACGCGCGCATCACGCGAGCGCAAGCGCCAGGCAGACCAGCGCGAGATCAGCGACTTGCAGCAAGCCTGCGAGACTCTCGAGCTGGGCCCCGAGGACCGCGCGTTCTCGCTCTTGCCCCTCTCGCCACGCACACGTCAGGGACTGAAGCGCGCCGGCTTTCTTGACATGACGCCGATCCAGAAAGAGGCGGTGCCGATCGCCCTGCGCGGCCGAGACGTGCTCGGCGCCGCACGCACGGGGTCAGGTAAGACGCTCGCGTTCCTCATCCCGGTGCTCGAGCAGCTGTACAAGCAGCGGTGGTCGAATGCCGACGGCCTAGGCGCCCTTGTCATTTCGCCGACGCGCGAGCTCGCGATGCAGATCTTTGACGTGCTGCGCAGTATCGGGGGGCAGCACACCTTCTCGGCCGGTCTGGTCATCGGCGGGAAGGACCTCAAGCACGAGCAGGATCGCCTGCGCAAGATGAACATCCTGATCGCCACACCCGGCCGGCTTCTCCAGCACCTCGACCAGACGGTGGGATTCGACGTGTCGAATCTGCAAGTGCTCGTGCTCGACGAGGCCGACCGCATCCTCGATATGGGCTTCGCGCGCACGCTCAATGCCATTCTCGAGCACCTGCCATCGACGCGGCAGTCGCTCCTGTTCTCCGCGACGCAGACGCGGCGCGTCAAGGACTTGGCGCGACTGAGTCTGCGCGATCCCTCGTATGTCGCTGGCGAAGCCGCATCCCTCATGCCGCAGCACCTCGAGCAGTTCTACATGGTGGTGGAGCTGCCCCGCAAGCTCGATGTCCTCTTTTCGTTCCTGCGCACCCACACGCAGTGCAAGATCTTGGTGTTTATGAGCTCGTGTCGCCAAGTCCAGTTCGTGCACGAGGTGTTCTGCAAGCTGCGCCCCGGCCTGTCGCTCATGGCCCTGCATGGCAAGCAGAAGCAAATTCGGCGCCTCAAGATCTTTGACGACTTTCGGCGGAGTCAGCATGCGGCGCTGTTCGCGACGGACATAGCCGCCCGGGGACTCGACTTCCCCGCCGTCGACTGGGTCGTCCAAGTCGATGCGCCAGAGAGCCGCGACACGTACATTCACCGCGTGGGTCGCACGGCTCGATACCATGCCCACGGCAAAGCCCTGCTCTTCGTGCTGCCCAGCGAAGAGCAGGGCATGCTCTCTGCCCTCCGCGAAGTGGACGTGCCCATCACCGATATCAAGGCACGCGATACCAAAATCCAACACACCGCCCCCCAGCTCCAAGCCTTCCTGTTCCAAGACGCCGAACTCAAGCATCTCGCGCAAAAGGCCTTTATTTCCTATGTCCGCTCCGTGCATCTCCACAAAGACAAGACGACGTTCAACGCCGTGGCCCTGCCCCTCCCGGAGTTTGCCGCCTCGCTCGGCCTGCCCAATGCGCCCAAAATCAAGGTCGTCCAAGAGGCCCGAGCGAGGGCCGCCGCCGCGGCTGCCGCGGCGGCGGACCCCGAGTCCTCGTCCGAGGACGAGTCGCCTCGTGTCCGCACCAAGCACGACCGCCTGTTTGGCCGCACGAACCAGACCGTGCTGAGCGACCACTATGCCGCCCTGCTCGATCAGCCGGAGCCCGAGGACGACGATGGCGACCTTCTGACACTGGCACGGGCCGATCACGAGCTGGACGAGGCGCCCGAGCCTGAGCCACCGTCATCGCACCTGTCGCGTCGTCAGCTGCAGCGTGGCACCAGCAAAAAGGCGATGGCGTCGGCTGGGCTGCGTGGCTCCGGCGATCGTGTCGTCTTTGACGACGAGGGCATGCCGCGGTCGATGTACGAGATCCAGGACGAGGCGGCGTTCCGTGCACAGGGCGATGTGCAGACGCAGATCCACGAGCACGAACAGGCGGAGCGGCAGCGCATGGCCGAGGCCGACGTGCTGGACAAGGACCGCGCCAAGCAAAAGCGCCAGGAAAAGCGGCGGCGCATGAAAGAAATGGAGCGCCTGCTCGCGGAGAAGCATGGCGTCCGTGCACGTGCCGAGGACGACTATGGCAACGAAGCTGAAGTGCTCGACCTCGTCCTGCCGGGCGAGGAGGACGACGACGAAGAGGAGGAGGAAGAAGACGAAGCCCCGCGTAAGCGTGCCAAGACCGATTTGGCATCGCAAGAAGACATGGCCCTGCGTCTACTCGGCGCCTAGATACCAATATGTACGTATCGCGTCGCACGGGACATGATGGTCGTAATTTGCGCCTGACCGTCGCACCCAACAGGGCATGCTTGCCGGCATGCCTGGTGAGGCGGGTTGCTGTACCTACTCGACTGATCCGCGTGCTGCTGCGTCGAGAGCCATACTAACGCACAGACCTTATACATACTGCCATGTAAGTGTATAGATACGCACCTTGCCGAACCACGGGATCAGCGACTGGGCGAGTGTGAACGAAAAGACGAGCTTGGGCGCCGTCACCAGCACCTTGGGCGTCAGACCCTTGAAGAACGCCGTAAAGCCCTCGTGCTTGATCATGTCGCGGATAATCGTGATGCCGCCGACCTTGGATTCAAAGTTGGCGTTCTGGATACGCGTCTTGACGACGTCGAGCGGCGCGGCGACCGTGATACTCGCAATGCTACCGGCGATGCTGGCGACAAAGTTCTGACCCCACGTGGCGTCCGAGTAGTTCTTCAGACCAAACAAGTATTCCTTCGTAAAGGCACTGCCACCGAACAGCGCAAACGAGCCGGGGGCATTGCGTGCGGCCGTCCAGCCCCAGCCACGGTACAGGTTCACGTTCTCGTCGAGCAGGATGCGCACAAAGCCACGCGAGCGGAACGACTCGGGGTTCGTCTGACGCTTGATCTTGAGCACGTCCAAGGGCAGCAGCACAATCTCACCAATGCCCGTCAACGAGCCGGCCGTCGCGTTCATCATAAACTTGCCTGTGCGCTCGCCAAAGACGCTATCAAACTGGTGCTTGTGGTGCTTCGACAGGTAGTCGTTAAAGTACGGCTGACCACCGTACTTGTAAATGCGCTGCAGCACCTTATACCCAGCCGCGTAGCCCAGACCGGGGAACAAGCTCAGGAAACGCGTCATCGCCGGCGCACTGGCCTTGTCCTTGAACAGCACCTTGATCATGGAGGCATGCGGGTCCGTGTTGCTCATCAGGCGCTTGGCCACCGTGTCCACGGGGTGGAACACGAGAAGCTCAGCGATACCCGACGTCGCTGAGCCCAGCAGGCGCGCTTTGGCCGACTCCTTCGACTTGCCCACCGGAGGCGACATGCGGAAACGAAGAAACGCCGCCTCGTCTGGCCGCCTCCCTCCGTCGAACGAGTCACGTGCATTCTACACGGCGCACGTCGCCGCCCTGCTCCACGCCGTGTTCCGCGCCATGACCGAAGAGGCGGGCTCGGCACGCTCGAATCTGTCTGGCTTTCTTACGGGCGAGTTTCTGCACGAGCATGGCGAAGAAACGCCGCTCCTGGCAGGCGACGCAGCCTTTCAGCCCCACATATCCAGCATGGGCAACGCATCGGGCTACGGCGCCGTGCGACCGGCGCCATCGGTGCCGGTGGATGCGTCGCACCACGTGTGGCCCGAAGTGTGCACGCTCGCCAAGTTCACCGTGCCTATCTGCGCGACGCACCTGCTCGAACTGAGCCTGTCGGTCGTCTCGGTCCTGAGTCTCGGGCACCTGGGCACCGTCGAGCTGGCCTCGGCGTCCCTCGCCGGCATCACGGCCAACGTGACAGGCTTCAGCGTCATTAGCGGACTCGTTTCCGCGCTGGATACCCTGCTGCCAGCCTCGTATACCCGCCAGCCCCACCTCATGGGTCTCTGGACACAGCGCGTCGGCCTCATGGTGTTGGCCGTGCTGCCTCTCATCTTTTTCCTGTGGCTCAATGCCGAGCGAGGCCTCATCCTGCTCGGACAGGACCCTGATATTGCGTACAATGCTCGACAGTTTCTCATGGTGCTCTCGTTCGGCTTGCCTGGCGTCGCCATCTTCGAGCTCTGTCGCCGCTTCCTCCAGGCCCAGGGCATGATGCATGCGCCCACGGTCGTGCTCATCATCGTGTCGCCTCTCAATGCCGTCGCCAACTTCTTCCTCGTGTGGGGGCCCGAGAAGTACCGTATCGGCTTCCTGGGCGCGCCCATGGCCAGTGCCCTATCCATGTGGCTCATGGCTGCGCTTTGTGTCGTGCAGTGCGCCGTGGCGTGCCGCGAGACTTGGGGCGGCTTCTCACGCGACGTGTGGGATCCTGCCGCCCTGCGCACATGTGCCTCCCTCGGCTTGGCTGGCCTGATCAGTCTGGCCTCTGAATGGTGGGCGTGGGAAATTGTCGGGCTCGTCACCGCCGCGCTCGGCACACGCGCCCTGGCCTCGCAGTCGGTCCTGCTGGTGCTCTCCTCTGTCACGTACCAGATTCCGTTCGCCGCCGCCGTCGCGGCGTCGGTGCGCGTCGGCAACCTGCTGGGCGCCATGCATGCCTCATCGGCTCGCATCGCGAGCTATGCAGCCGTGGTGCTCTCGATCCTGGTCGGCGTTTTCAACTCCTCCGTCGTCTTCGGCACACGTAACTACCTCGGCTACCTGTTCAGCAGCGACGAGGACGTCGTGCGCATGGTCGCCTCCGTCCTGCCGATCATGGCGCTCTTTCAGTGCGCCGACTGCGTGAGCGGCATCGTCGGCGGCATTTTACGTGGCTGTGGCCGCCAATCGCTCAGTGCCATGATCAATGTCACTGCTTATTATGTCATTGGCCTTCCTGTGAGCTTGCTGCTCGCTTTTGGACCATGGCATCTCGGCCTCGCCGGCCTTTGGTGGGGCCTCACAACGGCCCTGGCGTACAGCACCGTGTTGTCGTTGTGGTATGTGTACAATATGGACTGGGACTCGGTCATGCAGAAGGTGCACCGCACCATGCGGGCGAGTGTCATGTAGATACCTGGTTAGATGGGCAATATGTAGCGCGTGGCAATAACACGCGCCCCATCGTGGGTCGGCCTCGGCGGGAGCAGCGCATCCGAGGACCGCGGCGGCGGCACCCGCTCGTCCAGCGGCTTCTGGCGCAGATAGATTTGCGCCTGCGTCAGACGCGCTTCCATCTCAGACGCGGTCGGCGCTCGCCAAGTCAACAGGCCCAAAGGCGGCGGATACACGGCATGCGGCGGCACCACACGGCGCTCACTGCGCGCACTCATATAGAGCGCTGGCGTGTGCTGCACATAGAGCTGGAGAAGCTTCAGTGCCACTTCCGTGACATCGCTCAGGGCCACGCCCCACGATGCGGTCTCGTGCCACGGATACGGCGCACCAGGCGCCATGGCCTCTTGGGCATACAAGCAACCGAGCGCCACGGTCAGGGGGGTATAGAGCCACGCCACATTCGTGCGGTGACTATCACAGGCCATGCGCCACGCCACATCGGCGTCGGATTTCGACAGGCGCCAGTGGCGCGCCAATTTGATCGTCCACGACAGGATCTGTGGCGACCGCAGCTGGAAATTGTAGCACAGACAAGGCAGGAGTAGGCGCTCAAGAGACACAATCGCGGCCTGCTCACGATGCAACATCTCTTGATCCACGTCCGACACGTGCGCATGTGCGATCCAATCGCCCCTGTCGGGCGTCGAGATCAGCTCTGGATACCGGAACACATAGCTGGCCAACACAACTTCGTGCACGCGTTTCTGCGTGTCATTCAGTTTGGCCGACGTGAAGAGACACGTCAAAGCCACCTCATGTAACGAAAAATCAGTCGGCGCATGAAATAGATGGAAGCGCTGGTACAGCAGCTGTGCCGTTCCCATGGTGCGCTGCGGGCAGCCCAGCTTCGCACCAACCGCCGCTATGAACGAGCATGCCGCCATCTGCATCTGATTCCACTTCAGGGCTGATAGCTTGTCTCCACGCATCCGTGCCATACACCCGTCCCATTGTGCCGGCGTGAAATACAGCGTGTCTGTGACCGTCGCGACTTTGGCCTTGCGGTCGGCCATGGTGAAAAAACGACCGCTGCAGCGTCTCGAGGTGGAGGCGGCGCGCCACGCCTCCAGCCACCATGTCCGACGAGCCTGCAGCAGATGATCCTATGCGTCTGTTTTTCTCAGAAGATGTAGACCTGTATGAAGTGCTTGACGTCGCACATGACGCTAGTGCCGACTCTATCCGCAAGGCGTATCGCAGGCTCGCCCTCACGTACCATCCTGACAAGGCCGCGCTCCACGGCCACGACGCCGAGGCCGTAGCCCTCAAGTTTCAGCAAGTGGGGTTTGCTTACAGCATCTTATCAGATGAGAAGCGCAGAAAGCGATACGATGCCACAGGCTCGACGAGTGACTCTATCTGGGACAGCGACGAGCCCATCGACTGGAACGAGTACTTCAAAACGCTGTGGACAGGCGAAGTCAATGCCAAGACGCTGGACGAGTTCAAGGCTTCGTACCAAAATTCGGACGAAGAAAGAAACGATATCTTACAGGCGTACCGCGACCATAAGGGCTCGCTCGAAGGCATCTTTGCTGCTGTACCCTGCTCCAATATTCTAGACGACGAAAAGCGATTCATTCGCGTGGTCAATGACGCACTCCGACACCACGATCTCGAACCGACACCCGCGTGGTCCGATCTTTTCTCGGACCAGGGCAAGAAACGGCGCAAGGCACTCCGCCAAAAGGCTCATTCTGAGGCCCATGAAGCCGAAGCATACGCCAAAGAGCTGGGTGTATGGGACAATCTATTCGGAAAGAAGCGCGATGCACCTACGAAGCCAAAGCCCACTGAAGAAGATGACGTCGACTTGGAGGGCCTACGGGCAGCCATGCGGGCCAAAGCGTCCAAGCGTGCCGATTCATTCGACGCCATGCTGACCCAACTCGAGGCCAAGCACGCTCCGCCTACGAAGAGCCGCAAAAAGCGTCGTGCCCAATAGGACAGCCCTCATCTCGGCCGAGAGACTATGGTTGCTCACCGCGGACCGATCGACTAGCCTGGTTGGGACACCCCACAAGTTCACCCGCGCCGTTCCACTGGCTTCAGGTGATGCGGATCCACCTGGCTGCTGCTTTTGTCTTGGTCCTCGCGACTGCCGTGCTTGCACGTATCCCTGCTAGTCTGGCCAGCTCAGGTGTGGGCGGCCCGATGGAGCGCTCATCCCTTGCGAAAAACCTCGATCACAGCCAACACCACTCCAAGTCCCACCACAGCAGTTCAAGTGACCATCATGCCAAGGGACACCACTCTAAGCTCTCGACCGTGACAAGTCCATCGATGGATGGCGATGCCATTGATGGCGCTCGAAAGTCGTCCTCAGAAGCCTCTTCCCTCCTCGAATCCGCCTCGTCAAAGAACCCTGTCAGTGACGCGCAGTCTCAAACAAGTGAGGAGACCAAGTCGGCGGGTGATGCAGCTGCGTCGATCGAGCTGGGATTCGGGGGCATGCAAAGCGGTTCTTACCTCATCGCCTTGTCAGCTGTCGTCGTGGCCGGCGCCCTCTTTGCCTAACATGCTCATGTATATACACGCCCTTCATAGCGGTTCTCAGGCTTCGCACAGCCCCCTCTGTGCGTCCATACCACGTGGCACAATGAATGGGGTGCGTACGTGGATTAGTCAACGCGTCGGGAAAGGGCCAGCTGTTGTCCCCCAGGCTCCGCCCCCAACCGTCATGGCTCGCAAGGCTCGCCAAAGTATGCCATTGCCAATGACGCAAAAGACACCGCCTATTCGCTTTGCTGTATGTGAAAATGTTGTGAATAGCTAACCAATGCAGGAGGATGAGGCGCGCAAGACATCCCGATGTGCCAAGGTATGTGATGACCCGTGGCGCCACAAGGGCTAACCGACAGACGTCCCAACAGAGTGCCTCTAGCTGCTTCTTCACTCGATGGATCGTTCGCCTCAGCATCTTTTACTTAATCTACGCTGCTCTTTACCGATGCTCGTCCACGCCATTCTCGTTCTCATACAACCCTAACCATGAGCTGCTGGTGTGCCGTGAAATGGCGTCAATGCAAGAGCACGTCTCGCCCGTCCTTCACGAGTATGCTGGCAAGACACACGCCCTTCTTGAGCCATACGCAGGCAAGTACATGCACGCCGCGCACAATGCCTGGAAGAAGGCGTCGCCTGTGCTGCACAAGACGGCCAAGCAGACGCACAGCTTGTACTGGACACACGTGGAACCAGGTGCGCGTGCCTTGTACAAACAAGTACACCAGTGGTCGCTACCGCATCAGCGCACGGTACATAACCACTACAAGAAGCATGTACACCCTCATGTGAAGAAAATGGGCCGTGTCCTTGATCCGTACGTCCGCACATACCACAAGGATGTGCACCCACACGTACTCAAGGGTCTGAACCAGCTGTCTGATGCTCATACAGCGTCGACCAAGTTCTACGTCGACAAACTGCACCCTCGCATCAAACAGAACCTGTACAATGCTTATGCATACGTTCGCCACACCCTCTTCCCCTTTGCACACCATCATTATGTCAACCATGCTCATCCGCATGTGAAAAAGTTGCACGATTCGGTGAGCACGGCTGTGGCTAACACGCTGCGCAAGTATGGCATCCGCGATGGCTCGCTCACGAACAAGATCACTGAATCGGTGCAGGGGACCTACCAACAGGCCGTGGACACGGTAGACGAGCAGCTGTCGAAATCCGGCCTGAAGGACGGCTCGGTCGTGAACAAAGTGCAGGACGCCGCCAAGCAGGTGTACGAAAAGGTTGACAATGCCGTGGACAGCGCCATGAAAGAGCACGGCATGCGGGATAAGACAGTCGCTGATGGCATCAAGGAGGCGTACCAACACGGTAAAGAGGCTGTACGTATGTGACCTGATTGGCCCGACCAGGTGCGTGCGCTACTTTTGTAGCGTTGTTTTCGATTGCGCAGATGGAATCTAATACATTATTTATTACAGGATACAAAGCCGGATGTGATCCATAACAAAACAGACGACGACCGAATAGCAGAGGCTTTGGCCGAGGCAGATGCTGAGGCTCGAGCCGCTGCAAGAACGTCAGGTGGGGTAGACCCCGAGTCAGGTGAGCGTTTGGATGTGATGCAGGCGCGTTTAGACGCCGAGCTTTTGGAGGCCGACGATGTATTGTCAGAACAGGAACGCGGCATCTCGATGCTGGCCGGCTCGCTTATGCAGGAGCTGCTCAAAGAGATTGCCGAGAGTCGTCGTTTGGCATTTACGCAGATTCCTTCGCGTCTTGAGCAGGTGTTTTCGATGACGATTGATCACGGTATCTCGGGCTCGTTTCTGCGTACTGTGCGTGCGGCCAAGACTCTAGCGGCGAATGCATCCATGTCACTCGACGAGTGGAAAGAGATGATGCAGACCCGCTTGACAGACGAAGTGGATGTGATGATTGATGTGTACGATGAGCTCCGTGAGGGAATCAGTCAGGTTCTTCATGCCAGCCAAAAGTCCGAAGAAGAAATTATCCAGCGCGGTGTGTCACAGATCCGACAGCGCAGCCTCCAAGCGCTCAAAAAGTTTAACGAGCTCATGGAAAAGGCCGAGTTTCAACGCACGATCTACGAAAACGAGGGCTGGGACATGGTCATGAAACGCCGCGGCCAAGTATTCCGCGAAGAAGTACGCAACAAGACCATGCAGGTCCTCTCGCTTACCGGCGAGCCTCACGACAGTCCCACGGCACCTGATTTGCAGACTGAGCAAAAGACCCTGCTGACTAGTGTCGTGGAGCTGTTTAAGCGTGCCGAGGCTGCTTTTAGTCAATTGACCGCAGAGCTTCGTGAGCACCCATCGGCAGTGCAGGACAAAGCGCAATACGCGTCACTTCTAGTTCTTATGCATAATAACCTCGATGGCCTTGCCGAATTTTGTCGCGAAACGCTCGTCAACTCGACACTGAGACTGCGTGACGACATTGTACGTACGCGCCTAGCGCTTGGCATGCCAAGTCTCCCTGACGATGGCTTGCTCCGTGACGTGGCCTCTTTGCCATCGCCCCTAGAGCGACGGGATACTTCCACAACAGCGACCTCCTCAAACAAGGACGCACAAAACATGGCGACTATTTTGCCGGTAGGCGATATCCCCCCGGCCGTGGTGGATGGTCAAGCATACTTGTCGAGTGCCATACATGCCGAGCGCGTCAACGCTACATTGGAAGCGGCTTCAAACGACTTGCCTGCATCTACGGCACCCACTTCTTGTGAGTCGCTTCACGTAACACCATCAATTTCGTCGCACACGTCCTCGACGCTTGTGAGCACATTTATCGACACTGACACGCTTCCATCGCCGCCGACTCTTTTGACGACCTCGGTCGTCTCAGCTCCCTCGTCGAGGGAGCTGAACAGCTCGACCAACTCGATCGAGTTCTTGCCTACGTCGACAGAATCGATCGGCTCCACGCTGTCAGCGTCCGTGTTGTTCTCGACGTCATCAGAGCGAAACGGCTTGACAGCAGCCTCACGAACCGAGTCACTCACGCCGAGCACAGTAGCGACCCCGTCCAAGATGCTTGATGTGTCCTCCTTGTTGCAGACAACGCTAGCGGTACCTTCGTTGGAGCCTAGCCAGGCCACTCCTAAAGCGGCATCGACGGAATCGAGCAAGTCGGCGACCGAAGCGATGTCGATGGCCTCCAACAAAGCGACTACGGTCACACCGGCGTCTGAATCCACTCCGTCAATCCCACTAACGCCTGAATCTGGTCATTCTTCTACTGCGGTCCTGACGCCTGAGTCTGCTCAATCGATCCCTCTGACGTCTACATCTAGCGTCGTGACTAGCGATACACTGACGCCCGAATCTGTCCATTCGATTCCCGTGTCACCCGGTGCCATAAATGTGACTGGGAACACGACAACACGTACATCTTCCACGTTGAGTCCCGCGACGTATTCTGAAAGCAACCGCATGACCTTTGCCATATCGTCGTCAATTCCCCCGACAGGGACGACGCTCTCTTCATCAGTGGCTAACTCGGCATTATCATCGTCGTCATTAACCTCGAGCTCGTCGTCTGAGACGACATCGAGTCTAATGACTTCATTGCCCCTCACAACTTCGCCTGCAGTGGCGACCTCTGACTCGCTACGGCCAGAGTCATCGAGCATGGCCAGTGAGACTGCCCATTCTCAAAGCAGCAGCCTAAAGAATACCATGGTACGCGGCGTCCGACCTGGACTTCGCGCATCTCGGTCCAATACGACGACTCACCTCACTCATGACGAACTCTAGTCCTATAGATAAAACAATTTCGCGTCTTCACGCTGGCGTTTTGGTGCATTCTACAAAATTGTTCCGAGGCCAATGGACTTGAGACCACGGATATAATACGTTTCCAAGCCTGACTGAGCATGGTCTTCCTCTCCCAGCGGCACGCCGCTCAGGACCAATTCGAGCTTGGTCGAGTCATCACCTTGCGTAAGCTCCGTCGTGAGAGTACCATGGTGCCCAGCTGGCCACTGCGGAATGCGCCATGTCTGTGTCAACCTACTTGGCGCCGTCACTTGAACAATTGAGCCGGAGATATTACCGCCAAACAGCGAGAAGTTGGCGCCCACATTCGGCGAGAATTGCGCTGGTGCCTTGCTCCACATGGGGATCCGAAGCGGATTGGTGAGCAAGTCCCATAGATCCGCCTGGCTAATGGCCAGGTGGCTAGCGACGCGGACCTCTGCGGCGCTGGTAGATACGGAACCACCGGTTTTGTCGGAGCGCGATGCACCAACTACAGATGGGGTGGGTGCAGCCGTGCTTGGTGCAGCCTGTGCGGACGTCTTGGCGGCGTTTTGGCCTTCGTCATCATGCCCCAGGTCCTTGGCGTGCGACTCTATAAGTTCCTTACGGAAACCATGGAACACCTCCTCTAGAGTCGGAACAAGCTTCTTTCGAACCACTTCGTACATGCTCAAAGCAGCGCCAGAAGACTCGGAAAGCAGCTCCGTCTCAAAGAGGTACGCCTCGTCATTGTCTTCGTTCTCATGCGACACCTCTGGGAACTTGATAGTACCATTTGCACTCGTTCCGTCCTCTGTCTGGCCAGACCATGCAAGAGTAATAGCGCACTCGTAGATAGTGATCAACTTGCCTTTTCTGTTGCCCAGCTCGACGTCACCTTCAAAGCCTGTGAGCTTGTCGACCTTGACACACGCATCAGGGTCTTTGCTTAGCGGCACTTTTTGACCGACAAGGTGGCTAGTAAACCATTCCTTCGCCCATGGCGTGCATCCCTTTGTTTTCCAATGGTAGTGCTTGTTCCACGTCGACATGGTGTAACGATGGCGTCTCTCACAGCCACTACGTCACCATGATTTTTCCCAGCCTCTCGCACGCACACTCCGCAATGACATGGAATTCTCGAGAACACTATGCCACGTGGTCCCACGTGGAGATCTATGTGAGTTCGTTGGCCTGTGCGGTGAGCTAGTGCGTCGCTCGACGTACCTGTTGGTATAGACTGTCGACGACATGAGAAATCTGTTTAAGCGTGCTGAGCGCGGTCTCATAAGTCTCGTCATCATCTGTTTCCTCAAATATAACGAGACAACCGGCACCCTGATCTAGCACACCCTTAAACTCTTTATCGAGAATCATCTGACTCAGTCTAGTAATGGTAAGCAATCTCGTGGCACGTACTTTTGCTCAACTTCACGAACAGGCTGGCGCACAAGCTTCGCAATTTGTGCCAGTTCGATGCGCGAGTATGGCTCAATCACACGCAGAATGTTCTGCTCTAGTAGCTTGTCATACAAGGCTGATAAGTGGTTCCGGACGATCAGATCACTGGAGAGCTCGCTCTTGTATTGTTGCAGCGCGCGCTCAAAATCCTCTAGTGATCGATGACTCTGAGCCTCTGCTACAGCCTTCATCACCTCGATCTCACGGTGTTTCGCATACTTGCTCGCGATCTTGCCTTCGAGGATCGAGTACACCTCTTCTGGCTGATTCAGCATGATCTTGCACAGCAACATGTATTTAAGCGCAGGAATTGCGCGTAGATCATCAACAGAGTCGAATCCTTCCATAGTCTCGTAGAAGTAAGACGCCGCGGTTTTAAAATCTTTGTCGTCCGCATGTAAAACACCACTCTGCATATCTAGTTGCGCCTGCATGAGCGGCGGGCAGTAGATCGAGTTGGCAGAGGTGCGAGCAGAAGTGAGTGCCGCTTTCGATTTTGGAAAATTTGAAATCGCATGGTTTACCTTAGATTCAAGAAGGTGCACCTCGGTCAAGATCATTTTGTCGTCCAATGTTTTGAGCTCCTTTAGCAGCTGCGCAATGAGAGGCAATGCTTCACGGTATGCCTTTGCTTCATAGAGCTGCGCAATCAATTTAGTTTCAAGGTTCTGCTTCAGGAATATGCGCTTTTCCTGCTTTGCCCACTCGGCGTTTTCCTTGGTAACTTGGATCTGGACATCCCGGCTGTTAGGAATATCGTTGAAGTAGTCGATCAGAATGCGCACCAACTTGGCCGTTTTGGCCTTAGCAATCGAGGCCATAAACTGACGTGATTCAATGACCGTGCCTGCGAGGCCATGTGCATCTTTGTGGTCACGGTGCAGCTGACCCAGTCGTAATAGCGCTTGCTCCTGTTCGGCCAGCAAGGCTTCGTCAGCTGGCGAGGCTACAAGATGCAGGATTTGCATGAGCATATCCTTGCCCTTTTCGTAATTCCCAGATTCGATCAGACGGTCTGCTTCAGCAACAGAGGCTGCCACTGCGTGTGTTTCCGACATGGTCACACAGCTGATCGTTGTCGGCGATCGTGACGCGCGGCATGCGAAAGAAGTACCACCAAAAATTAGTCAGCATTCGGCCGTGCGACTGTATGGCCGCCACGACGCGCGGCCCTTTTGACGTCGACCATGGAGGACGATTCGGTCGCGCCGATCCCAAACCCTGTGGTGCAGCAGCAGGTGTTTCTACTACAGCACACTGGGTCAAACGAACAAGTGCGTAAGAGTGCTCTCGAAAAGCTATGGCGAAACATAGAGCAGGACGAGATGGCGCCTTATTACGAATTCCTGTTGGCGGATGCGAATGTGGCACAGTATGTACCCCGCCGTGAAGAGATTCTTCACGCTCTTCGCGAAAAGAATGCACAAGAGATTGCGCGTTTAGATTCAGAGCAGAAGCGTGCGGAGGAAAATGAGGGCGATATAGAGCTACACACGGTACTGAAGCAGCGCGCCATGTACCTGGCTCGTATCGGTGATAAGCAAGCCGCTCTTCCAGCTATTGACGAAGCATTTGCCAAAGCTACGGGCACAGGCTCGAAAATTGATTTCATGCTGCTCAAGATTCGCTTAGGTCTGTTTTATGGCGACCCTGAGCTGACCGAAAAAAGCATGGCGAGTGCCGCAGCACTCATTGAAGAAGGAGGTGATTGGGATCGCCGAAACAGGCTCACTGCGTACCGCGGCGTGTACGCAGCATCTATCCGTGACTTTGGAGAGTCATCAAAGCGATGCACTGAGGCATTGAGCACCTTTACTGCGACAGAGCTAATTGAATACCATGACTTTGTGCAGCTGACCATCCTTACAAGTATGGTATCTCGTAACCGACGTGAACTCAAGCAATTGATGGAGTCACCCGAGATTCTACAGTCGATTGATGAATTGCCATATATGCGTGAGTTCACCTCGTCCCTGTACAACAGTGAATATGCGCTGTTTTTCCGGACTCTTGCCGAGGTCGAGCAGCGATACATGCTTCCTTCGCGCATTCTTTCGCGCCATACACAGTACTATGTGCGTGAAATGCGTCTCATATCATTTGCACAACTGCTTGAGAGCTATCGCAGTGTGGCACTCGACAGCATGGCTGCGGCGTTCGGTGTCACTACCGACTATATGGATCGCGAACTCTCCCGCTTCATTTCAGCAGGGCGTCTTCCTGCCGTCATTGATAAGGTCGACGGCATTATCGAGAACCGTCGCCCTGACCAGAAGAATGCGCAGTACAACCGCATTATTAAGGAAGGCGATGTTCTGCTGAACTCGCTCCAAAAGCTCTCGCGCACAGCGTTATAGAATCTACATATGGAATGCATCATTAAGTGCATGGAACATGCCTGCTGCGAGCATGCGTTGCTCAATCGTTGTATTGCTGCTGGACAACTTGTCGGGATGCAGACGAGCAATGGCTTTGGTATACGCCCGTTTCACTTGAGCATCAGTCAAAAGGTTATGCAGGTTAATTTTGCTCCAGCGCAGCTCGTCCCAAACAAGACCGTACTTTGGGTCGTCGATAGAGGCTAGTAGTGCACGTATGTTGGTCTCTCTTCCACGCGTCCATGCGGCTAGACGTGCATCGACAGAGTCTTTAAGGGACAAGCGCTCGGCCTCTTCATCGTCCTGCGCTTTGCGAAGCGCTCGGACGCGATTCACGCCAGCGTCTGAGGCGGCGGCAGTTGCAGAAGATGTCGCAGAGCCAGAGGGAGCTGGGATTGACTTGGGAGGAGGTGGCTGTAGAATACGGGCACACCTTGCCAGGCCTTCACAAGCAGCTCGACGATGTGTTTCACCACTTTTCACGCCGCTGCCTTCCACACGTTCATAGTGTGCGAGGCGCTCCCAATCCTGCTTGGCCAGAGCCCATTTTTCATTCGCTTCATACGCGCGCGCCCGCTGCGAAACACTTTTAGCATAGGCTTCACGCAGAGTCAGCGATGCGTGCGACGCAGGCAAAGCGTCTTGGCTAGGTCGGTACATGCCGTCCTGCATCGATGGCAGCACGATCAACTCGATGGATGCCGTGCAGTCAGACAAGGTGCCCTCGCTATCGCCGTTCTTCAAACGCACATTCGCACGGTTATTCAAGAGAGGAATACGCCACAGGGACGTGGGTAGTAACACGTCCAAAGCCTTGGTATATTCAGCTTCAGCCTCTGCGTATGCACCGCGGTAAAAGTGGGCATTTCCCTGGTGCTTGAGCTCGGTCGCACGAGCTACGGCACCAGCATCTTCGGCAGGAAGCGAACGGAGATGACGTGCGGGGGGCGCAGATATGCTAGGATTTGGTTTTGGAGTAGGCGCAGCGACAACGGGCTTGGCAACAGGCTGACTCGGTACATGGGCCGGCTCCTCCAAAAGGTTGGCCGACGTGGCTGGCACGTTGAAACGCTCTTGTCCCGAGTTTTCATTCTGTGGTACTTTTGGCTCCTCTTCTTTCATCATCCAGCGCGGTGTGGCATTATAGTCCACGGGGCGTTTGGGCATGGCATTCCAACGCCGCCACATATGCCTTCCTATTTCCGAGGCAATCCCCATCGCTGATGAATCCTGTGCATCGCGGCGTGCGTCGCTCAAAGTCTTGCGTGCCTGTGCCTTGGTAGAGTCCCATAATGCATTGGCATTTTTGAGCATGGATGTACCAAATACGTTGGCCTGTGTGTAAAATTGATCCGCCTGCTTTTGGAGCGACGGTGTGTCTGAACGAAACGGCTTCGGCTCTGATTCAAGCGAGGCGGGCGCCTGTGTCTTTGGTATAGAGGCCACGAGCATCTGGACAGCTTGTTCCACATTAGAATCTGTCTGTGCTAGCGCACGTCGTGCGTCTTTCGGGGCGAATCCCATTTCCACCAGCTGGCCTACCACATGTGGTGGCGGAGACGTAGAGCGCGTCACTACTGCAGGAGCCTGGATCGGTGGAGACGCACGCTGTGATACAGGTTTGCCTAAATCGCCGAGTAAATCTAGCGTATCATGATCCGTTGGCTGATCGGCAGCCGGCTGACTTGGCGTGCGAAAATCAGCCAGTAAGTCGTCTTCGTCGCGCGGCTCTTGTACAGTTTTGGACTCCAGGGCATCTAACTTCCAGAGGCCATCATCAGATGTATGTGGCACTTGATTGGGGGTTTGCACATGCTGCTTCTCACCAAAGGAAGGCAGGAGCGAGGCAAACGCGTCTTCTTGTGGCGGTGCAGGCTTGGATGGTTGTGCAGTCGGCCGTTTTTCAGGCTGCGTCGATGGCATGGAGCGCAAGAGCGCATCAAATTGATAGCCTGAAGAGGCCGGTTTGGATAGACCCGCAGTCGCGACCGGCTTGGCGTGCCAGTCTAGATCGGCCAAGTCGTCCATGACCAAGCTACGCCGAAGATGGGATATGAGCTACGGCTCTTGGTGCACGTGATGACAATGAGAGGCTTGTGCCAGGGGTGGCGGTTCTATGACACCTCCACCCTCAGCACCATGTTTCGAGCGCCGAATCCCTTCGAGGAACTGGTGAACAAGGCGACCGATGAGAACCTGACGACCGAAAACTGGGAGTTCAATCTTGAGCTGTGTGATCGCCTCGCTTCCAATGATGAGAGCGATGCACGTAAGTGCATTGCTGCCATTCAAAAGCGGGTCGTGCACCGCAATGCCAATGTCCAGCTATATGCGATCACTCTGACCGATACGCTTTCAAAAAATTGTGGCGATGCTATACATCACGAAATAGCGTCGCGCGCATTTATGCATACCCTGTCTAAGGTGGTGCGTGATCCGAGTACCCACAACCTCGTCAAGCAGCGGATCCTCCGAACGCTGCTCTCGTGGCGCGACGAGTACAAGCATGACGACACGCTTGGATTAGTCGCTGACACCGTGAATGATATGCGCGAAGACTTTTATGAATTGGATGAGGAGCCTGCGCCGGCGCGGAAGGACGAGTCCGAAGACGACGAACTTCAGCGGGTTTTAGCACTTTCTATCCAAGATCAAGGCGGACGTTCGTCGTACCCTGAGGAAGCCACGAGTGTAGCAGGCCCATCGACACGGGGTCCGGCTGAGCCTAAATCATCTGACTGCGACAGCCTTCCGAATCCTTTCTCTGAGCCTTTGTCCCATGAAGCACCACAACCTTTCGCACCTGAGCCGCGCTCGGCGCGCCCCTCTCGCGTTCGTGCTTTGTACGATTTTGAGCCTGACGAGCCAGGAGAACTGGCCTTTCATCGCGGTGATGTTATTCGTGTGCTGGATAGTGTGTATGAACAATGGTGGCGAGGCGAGCTGCGGCACCAAGTGGGCATTTTCCCCGTCAACTATGTCGAGGCACTGCCTGACACGACTCCAGATATGATCCAGCAGGAGCTGGAGCTGGAACGCAATGTCTTTACGCATGCATCGGATATCCACATCTTGCATGCCCGGCTTCAGCATCTCAAACCTTCGGACAATTTTGTCGATGATGACGAGCTCCAGGAGTTGTATCAGCGCTCCCTCGCACTCCGCCCCAAAATCGTCCGTTTGATGGACACGTATCATACCAAAGTGCAAGAGCTTCGCTCTTTAAATGACAAATTCGTGCGTGCACGTACCATGCTGGATGATCTCATACAGCAGCATGTCTCAATGCAAACAACCAGCCCCACTGTGGATGCACCTCAGCAGTCTGCTCCTTCCCCGCCATCCGATGCGATGCCCATTCCTCAGGAAGAGGAAAAGCGGCGGCTCTTTGAGCGTGCGCGTGCCGAGGTCGAAGAGTTCCAGCGCCAGCGACAGCAAGTCTCACAAGCATCGGACTTGGAGGGCCTGTTATTTGCTCCGCCTCCCTAGTACATACCCGTATGCTGCTCAGCCAGGCGTGAAATACAGCGGAACTCGGGTCGTTTTGCAATTGACCACAGGTACGCATCCAGCTGCTCTTCAGTGATCGATGATATCCATGTTGATGATGTCCGTGCTCGTTCCACAATACGTGTGCCGGCCACAAGCGCCGCGGCACGCACATAATACGCATCACTGCGGTTTAAAAGCGGCCCTGAGGTATTGCTGTCCTGTGGCGCTGGATGCCATGTGGATAGAATCGAGCCGTGCTCCAATTGCAAAATGTTCAAGTAAATTAGCATCGTAGGAATCACATTGTCGACAAACATGGGCAGGGGCTCGGCGAGACCATGTCGCCAACGCTCAGAAAGACCTTGCATTAGCCGAGGTAGTGTATGCGGCTGAGCATCTAAGACTAGGCCTTGGAGGGCTCGCACCAGAAATAGGGCCTTTTTCATGATCGGGATGGGATATGGCGAATCTAGGGCGTCATAAAAAGCAGGCACTTCGGCTAGACCTTCGACAATGCACGATTCCACGTGCTCATGTCGAGATGCTTGCTCACATACCTCCCATACATATGATGCTAGGTTTTTGTGCTGCCGTGCTTTGAGAAAAGCGGCGGTCTCCACGCACATCTTGGCGGCAATCTCGAAGGGTTCACGCAGAGGTCCCCCGATCGTACCCACTACCACACCTGGAAGTGATGGATGGGGTGTCTCGGAATGCGTAGGCACACCGAGGAGCTGGGCGAAAGTGGATGGCGTAACACGTTCCAGTACTAGGGTATCAAGCGCCGAATCGCCATCGTCAGCTGACAAGTACATGCCAAGCACGATTTTTCTCATACAGTCGAAGGCTCCATGCCCTGTCGCCCGATGAAAGGCGGCGCGATAGCCAGAAAAGGCATTCAGCATCGCTAACACAGCAACGAAATTGAGCTGATCCATAAACGACGAAAAGCGCAGGGGAAAACGCAATCCATGCTGCGTCTTGAGAGTGTCAAACTCCGGCTCATTCAGTGTATGAAGAAATGCATCAATAGCACTCTCATTCACGCTAATGTGCGCATGCTCTGCCGCCTCGGCACATTGCGAACGAATACGTCGTAGCATCGAGGTTGCTTCTTGACCTCCACTCATGGCACCTCGCAAAAAGAATGCTGCGATCAAATCGAGTGGGGCCATGTCATCCAAGGCGGCGCCCTTGCCCGACTGGGTAAAGGGCGGTGGAGCCAAGCCGCCACCGCCCACGGGAACCAACCGTGATGGCACAGCGCAGCTGTTTCCGCCGCGCTACAAGACACCTCTGAATATTTTGTACGAGCGCATCCAAAAAATGCCCGGCTGGCTCAAACCTGAGGTCGAGCCTATTCATCGCAAGGATGGATACACCTGTGCCGTGACATTACGCAAGGAGAATAAGCAGGAAAAGTCAAATCCATTTACAGTCCGTATGGAGCCCAAAGAACCAGGTGCGCGTCTCACTTGTGAATCAAGTTTGCATGCCAAGCACTGGGGGGCAACGTATGCTCTGTTCCGGCTATTTAATCACCTAGGACTCCATCGTGTTTTACCCCCCGGACCGCGTGAATACTGGCTGCAGCTTGAGGAAGTCAAGGCGCAGTCCATGGAGCACGACAACTGGAAATGGGCCGCAGACCCCTTTGATGCCATCATAAAGCGCGATGCTGAGCGAGAGGCTCGCGAAAAGGAACGCGCAGCGCGTGAAGCTGCGAAAAATGATCCATCAAAACGACCCATGAGCAAGGTATGGCAGCGTGCAATGGAAGTGCGCATGGCACCTGAGCTGCGTGAGCTTGTCGAGTCGACTATTCGTGCGCGAATGAGCGACGTGTCGAATACTCTTACGGAGGAGATGAGGTCTGACAGCCATGCACAGGTGGATAGTTCTGCTCTAGAACGCGAGCTCACTGCTCTGGGCGTGCGACCTGGCTATGTGCGCCGTATTGTATCGTGGCTACAAGAGGCGCGGTCTATGTACGCCTCATCTGCTGCGATGCGGCAACTGCAGCAGGCGCACCCTTTGCTTGCGTCTATTTTAGCACTACCAGACAAGGAAGCCGCCGTGGAGTATCTGGTTTTATATACACCCGAGCAGGATTTGCCACCCAAACTGCGGCCAACGGCCGCGTCTGAGTCGTTTGTCACAAGCGCGGCCAGTGGCGGAGGGTCAGATGCCCTGGTCGATCGATGGACCGTGGACAAGTTCACACGATGCGCCGGCTTTCCACGCGAAAATGTTGAGCGCGTGATTCGTGACGTGCGTGCTGCAGGGCTGCATGCATCACAATCTGAGAGGGATGGTGCTGTGCTCGATATGCTCCTGCATGCCCTGTTGGGGGAGCAAGTGCAAGTCCATGCACCTCCTGCATATGATGAGACCGTGGCACAGAAACGCAGTGATGAGCGCATGATGCTGGCGGCATGCCTGGGTGATGAAGCGCTTCGTCCCGTGCCAGAGCGCGATGCGATTGACAAGAGCGACTTTGACGTGGATCTTGGCACCTATGGTGGTGATCAAGTGTACTTGCGCGTGTCGATGCACCCAGCGTCTTCTTATATGGTCCAGGGTAAAGCGTGGCCCAGCATGTACGTCACGAGTCCGAGCCTACCCACGTTCCTTCGCCTCGCACTGACACGGCATGCTCTGCGATGCTTGCGCGGCGACCGTGAAGATATGCGCGAGGCACTGGACATGTGTGAGGGCGGTGTGCTCTTCCTCGTATGTGAAGAACTCAAAGACCGCCTGCCCACATACGTCCACGATCCACCACCACTGGACGAGGTGATGGAGTCTCTCGTGTTACAGGCACCACGGACGGTGGCACGGGTTACACGGCCGATGCCCAGCACTGCGCCTCGTCGTGCTCTTCCCAGCGGCGGTGCTGCGCCTCGCAAGGCACGCAAACTCGCACGCGATGAGCGGTTGGATGCTTCGTTGTCCGAGGCACACACGACATGGCGTGCATCACTCAAGTATACCGAAAGCGTAGGATGCGTTCGCGAGTCCTTACCAGCATACGCGGCACGCTCCACGATCCTTGAAACGCTGCAAAAGCACCGTGTCGTATTGATTGCGGGTGAGACCGGTTGTGGTAAGACCACACAAGTGCCTCAGTTCTTGCTGGACGATGCCATTGAACGCGGGTGCGGAAGTCTGTGCAGTTTGGTAGTGACGCAGCCTCGTCGTGTATCAGCCATGGGTGTGGCCGCGCGAGTCGCTGCAGAGCGTGGTGAGTCGCTTGATGTATCCCAGGTACCTGATGCGGCGCAGGTGGGTTATGCGATTCGTGGTGAGCGGCGTGCAGGCAAACAGTGTCGTCTTCTCTTCACCACGACAGGTGTTCTGCTTCGCCGACTCGCCACCGGCACAGATCCCGACCTGCAATCGGTGTCGCATGTAATTGTGGACGAAGTGCACGAGCGGAGCACAGACTCGGACTTTTTGCTATTGCTGCTGCGTGATATTCTTGCACGTAACCCGTCGCTGCATATCGTGCTTATGAGTGCTACGATACAGGCAGAAACATTTACCTCGTACTTCGACGGCGCGCCGTATCTGCATATTCCTGGACGCACGTTTCCCGTCCAGGAGCATTACCTGGAAGACATCGTGCATCTTTCGTCGTACCGCTCACCTATGAGCCTGTCTAAGGAAGATGAGCGTATTGACAAGCTCTTTGATGCGTCCCGGCTGAGTGAGGCTGATGTGCCGACGGTGCGTGCTCTGTGTGCGTCTCAGCGCACGGACTATGACCTCCTCTCCCAGGCCGTGGCACTCGCTGCTCAACGTGCTGAGAAAGTCGACTTTACCGGCTCGCTCACGAGTCGTGCAGCCATCCTCGTCTTTTGCCCAGGTGTCGGCGAAATTCGCCAGGCCATGGACGCGATCGATGCCTTGCGTCTCGATGGCGCAGTGCTCTTACCGCTGCATGCCAACCTCGCTGCCCATGAACAGCGCCGTGTATTCCAGCGCGTGCAAAAACACGAGCGCAAAATCATTGTAGCGACGAATGTGGCAGAAACATCTATCACGATCCCCGAGGTCTGCTTTGTCGTCGATACAGGTCGTGTTCGCGAGGCGCAGTATGATGCCCAAGCAGGCGTGTCTCGTCTGCTGGAGCAGTGGGCATCGCGTGCAGCGTGCAAGCAACGCGCGGGTCGTGCAGGACGTACGATGCCGGGTGAGTGTTTCCGGCTCTACACGCGCTACGTCGAAGCGCATTTGCAAAAGCCGCAGTCTGTGCCGGAAATCCAGCGCACGCCGCTGGAAGGCGTCATGCTGCAGGTCAAGGCGATTCAGCCTCATGGCGATATCAAAGCCTTTCTACAGAAAGCCATCGATCCACCGCCACTGGAAGCACTGGATGCCGCGCATCGCCATTTGGTCATTACAGGTGCCGTGCAGAGGGACGGTGGGTACGCCGCGACGCTTACGCCCCTGGGTCGGCACTTGGCGCAGCTGCCGCTCGAAGTGCGCCAAGCCAAGCTCCTGGTACTAAGCTGCCTGTTTGGATGTGTCGAGCCTATGCTGCACATTGTGTCGCTCCTCTCGTGTCGGTCTATCGTGGCCGGCTCGGCTCAGCGCGACGCGGACAAGGCCAGGGCACGCGCCGCGTACTTGTGGGGTCAGAGCGACCTGCTGTCGGACGCGCACATCTTTGCTACGTGGCTGGCGATGCGTGCGGAGCGCCGGCCGATGAAAGACGTGCGTGCTTTTTGCGAATCACTGGGTCTCTCCATGCAAGCTCTGCAGGATGTTGACATGACACGCATGACGCTGCTCCGGCAACTGGACGAGGTGGGCCTTTTGGACCGCGACTATATCGCGGCGTACCGACGCCAGGGACCCATGTGGCCCCGAGCGTCGCCTCTGGGCATGGACGCGCACAGTCACCATGTCAATGTGCTGCGTGCGCTCCTTGTGGCGTCTTTGTGGCCTTCGCTCGCACGGATCGACCAGCCGACGGCCAAGTACAATGCATCCACGTCGGGTGCCGTCCTCAAAGAGGCGCACGCCAAGGAGCTCCACTATATCGACGAGCAGGAAGGACGTGTCTTTTTGCACCCCTCGTCGATGCTCTTCCATGCGACCAAGTTCAAGTCCAACTATGTGGCCGTGTTTGCGAAGAGTGCGAGTGGGGTGGCTGGGCAGGCTCGGACGTACCTCCGCGATGTGACCGAGGCACCGCTGTATGCCCTCCTCCTGTTTGGCGGCCCGCTGTACGTCGATCACGAGGTTGGCGGTATGACCATCTCGACAGGCACCGAGGCCAGTCCCGATGCGTGGGTGCGCGTTCGAGCCAATACGCGCATCGGCGTATTGTGCCGCCAGCTTCGTCAACTCCTGGACCGCGTGCTCGCCGACGGAGTACAGGACCCGCATGCCCTGTTGTCTGCCCAGAACCAGGTCGTGGTGGATGCGATGATTGCTCTCCTTGCACATGACGGCCTCACTGGCTAGCGACGTGGACTATGGCGGGCGCGGTCAGGTCCACCGGCACCTCGGATGCCTCCTTGTCCCAGGCACGCACACGCGGCAGAGCGAGTGTGCCGGGCCGCTTGGGCCACAAGGTGAGCCGGAACGTGCGATGCTCTTGCGGCAACAGCATCGAGACGGCTAGTCGCCCCTGAAAGCCATCTATGCCAAAGTCATCCGTCTCGTCGACTGTCAGGGCCAGATCCGCCACGGCATCGCTTGTGTTGCCCACACGCACGTCGACGTGGATCGGCTCCATCAGAGTCGAGTGCGTCGTCGACACGGCGACGGTGCATGTGACCGGCTGCGGCGGCGAGGGCGAGGCCGGGGCGAGGGCCAAGTGCGTCACGCACGGCAGCGCCTGGTCTTGGCATGGACGCCACTCGATAACGAGCGTGTGCGCGCCTGTCATCGCACCGATGCCGGCCCACACGGCCTGGTCGTGCGTCGTCCATACTTGCTGCGGGACCATACCATGCAAGACGGCCTCGTTTATGTGCGCGCGCTCTACGCACACGGGCATCGCGCCATGGTACGTGACATGCAGGATGCGCGCGCCAGGCACGTCCTGTGCACGTACCGTGAAGGATGGCTCGACACGGATCATGCGACGCGCCTGCCTGGAGCGAGTGGTGCATCTGAGCTCCACGTCGCATGGCGTCGTCACCGATGGGGCATGCAAGCGCAGGGTATGTGGGGGTATCGCGATACTCGCATGAGCTGTGCCATCCTCGTCCAGGAGGGCAGCGTGATCAGAGACAGAAAGCGTACCCTGTCCATCGATGGTGAGCGGCACGACTTGGCCGGCACACACGGTTGCCGGTACGTGGATCTCGGTGGTCGGCGCACGTACGTGCAGGGTATGCGGTCGGTGGCGAGGCGGGAGAGCCAAGCGCTCACCGCTCGGTAGGAGCCACGTGCTCGAGGGCGTGGGAATGCGCGTCTCGAGCTTCAGGGTGTGTGTCTGGCGCTGTACATGACACACGACACTCCGCCACGCCACCATGCCAGGCACGGGCCCTTGGAGGCGCCCATATAGAGCCAGCGGCTTGCGTTTGGACAGGACCAGGGGCCGCACCTCCCGTGCGTGCGCCTGCCCTGCTACGACGTCGCCGACATCCATGATGCCCTGCGGGCCCGTGGGTATGCCTGCGAGTGTGAGGAGCGGCGCCTCCTGACCCGTGACATGTAGATCGCACTGACGCACGTCGAGCGTGTCCATAGGCGCGTCGTCGGCGATCGCCACGACGACTTGGAAGGGCATGGCCTCATCGCACGCACTGGTGCCGCGAGCAAAGACGGCATGCACCCAGAGCGTGCACGGTGGCTGATCGACGACGTGCACGGGCTCGTCTGTCTCGACGGCCGGCGCATGTGCCAAGGCCTTTTCCTGCAGACCACGGAGGGGCGACGGCACCGTTTGCTGCATGTCCCATGCGAGCGCGGCCAGATGTGACGCCTCATGGGCGCGCACCGCACAGTCGATAGCACGGGCCACGAGCACGACGGTCAACTCGCGCCACGGGTCCCGGCGGTACCACTGCAGCGTGCGCAAGAGGTACTCGAGCGTCTTGCGCGGCTGGGCATCCTCGTACGCGAGAGCAAGACGCGTCCCTGCGAGGTGCGCGAGACGCCCGCGACGCGCCCGATTCCACGTCTCGTACGCGGCGTGCAACTCACGCACGATCGGCGTCGTGTAGTCGAAGTGGGCCTCGCGACTCGCAGCGTCGTCGGCTTGGCGTCCGCAGCGCGCGCGCTGCATGTGGCACAGCGCGGCCTGATACCGCCACAGCGGCACGTCAAAGCCGTGCATACGCATAGGCAGCGCACTGACCAAATCGGTCACGAGCACGTACTGCTTGGCGAGCCAGGCCCAGTACTCGTGCTGCGTCATGCCCCATCGCTGGCACAGCTGCGACATGTGCGACATGTGGTGCCGGCACTGCTTGTGTGCTAGAGATAGTTGCGCGTCGTACAGCTCAAGCTTGACAAGCTTGAGCGAGAGCGTGTCGGCGAGCACCTTGGCCTCTGCCCACCGCCGCGTCCGCGGCTCGACGAGCGCAGCGTTCGGGAGATACGTATGCATCAACTGGCGGTATGCCTCCATGTACAGGTGATGTGCCTCGCGTGTCTCGCCCTGCAGCTCCGTCAACGCACCCAGCTTGTAGTGCATGCGAATGTGCCAGCCCTCGGCGCTCAGCATCGATGGCCCACGATCGGCTCTCGCGACGCCGGCGCTCACAGCCGCATGCATGATAGGCTGAGCGACTGAGGGCGGCGGCGGGTACCGCGCGCGGTTGCGGCGCACATGCCGTGCATGCTCTCGGTAATAGTCTTGGGCCACGAGCCGCGCCGCTTGCATGAGACTCTGAGCGAACGGCGCCATGTCTTCCTTGGCGCCGGTGTTCAGCACAAAGACGGCGCCGCGCGCTTCGAGGCCTGACGCACGGCGCAGATGCGCGACGCGCGCCTCGATGCCCTGGGCAAAGAGAATGGGGTCGCACAGAAGCACCATCATGAGCTTGATGCCCCGCTGTGCGTACGAGGCACGCATCGAAGCGACGACTTCAATCAGAGCCGCGTCCATCGCGAGCGACGCCGTATCATGCGGCGGCATGCAGAAAAACGCCACATGCACGCCCGGCACGTACTCGGTATGCTTCCGAATCCACGATGGCGAGATGATGCCATCGGGAAAAAGAGGGCCACCTGGGTACAGCGGCGACAGCGGCGAGCGGGGCGGCAAGGCCCCCAGCACACGCCGCTCCCGCTCATCCTCCAGGCGCAGACCCGCCCGCATACGCGCCGGCGGAACTTTGTGCGCATACGCAACAAACACCATGCGCACATAGTCCGCACGCGTCGGTGGATACCAGGCCTGGGGCTGCGCATGACGCGTCAGCTGTGCCACCAGGGCCTGGCACAACTCGGGATGCACCTGCGTAGGGTGAGGCAGGACATCGTGCCATGCCTTGGGCTCCGGCACAAGCCCACTGACGTGCACACACGGCCGCAGCTGGACGACCAGCTCGCTGGGGTACGCATTCATCCCCCTGACAAGGCAGCAAGCCACGGCCGCGAGGCCAGCCTGGACGTGGAGGCAGCCACGTGATATGCATGGCCTCCAGCCGCACGCTCTTTTTTTTTTCTCTGCTTGGGACATGCCGCTCGACGTACGTGCGTGTGCGGTGGCATGCGGACCTAGCGTGCATGCGATCGCGCCGGCGATCGCCGGGTGTGCACAGGGAGCCGTGTCAGATGCAGGATCTGTGCTGGAAGAAGCGGCCTCTTTGCTCCTGCGATCGGATGCGGACGTGTGGGCTCGTGTCGCGGTGGCTTTCCGGCCGTGCCTGCTGGAGCTCGTGGCCCGCACATGGGAGCATGCTCACGCGCTACATGCCCTCGCATACTTGATCGGTGCCTTTGAAGAAATCTACACACTGCTCGAGGCCTTCCTCCGTCGCCATTACGCTCACGGCCTGCCCATGGACGAAGCCCATCTTGTGTCGCTCTGGCGCATGCTCCGCGCCGCGCCGCACCTCGCACACACGCTGCAATGGCCCTCCTCTACTCTCTACTGCGTGTTTGCGTCGCGCGAGCACGCGACGGCGACTCGGTGCCTTGCTATCGAGTGCTACGCTGCCCAAGAGCATCTCTCGAATGCCGCTCGCGATGCTCTTCGTGACGCATGGATCGGCGACGCCCCTGCTCTACTCACCCATATGGACGTGCGCACAATGCCTGTGCATGAACAGCAGCGCATCGATGCCCTATGGCGCGCATGCGAGGCCTGCCCTCTGACGCCGACCGATGCGCCCCTCCTGCTCGAGTCCGTGTCGTCTACTCTGAGCTTGTTGGGCGACTTGATCGTCGATGCGCCTTGGACAGACGTCGACTCAGATCCTTTTATATGCACATCCGGTGCGCTGGATGCGATCCAGCGCGTGCTTTTGCACGTCACGCTTCGCCTGCCCGTGCTCCTGTCGGGTCCCCCTGCCTCGGGCAAGACCCATTTGCTCACCTACCTTGCTACGCGCTTAGCGCGCACAGAGCACGGCATGCCGCCGTACCTGTCCATTCCCCTGGGCGACCAGTCGGGTGTCGATGCGAAAGCTCTGATCGGCTCGTACGTATCGAGCTCCACGAGGCCAGGCACGTTTGAGTTTGTCGAAGGCGCCTTGACACGCGCCGTACGCGCAGGCATGTGGGTCATTCTCGAAGACTTGGACAAGGCATCTACCGATGTGCTGAGTGTCATTGCGCCCCTCGCTGAGGCTCTCGGGCCGACCAAGGCCATGGGCGCGCGCCCTGTCCTCGACTTGGGCCCTCGAGGACGTATCGAGGCTGCGCCTGGCTTTGCGCTCCTCGCGACGCGAAGCACACGGACTGGCGCGGCCCGGCCCATGTTCTTGTCCAGTGAGCACTGGGGCGAGGTGCGACTTGCGCCGCCACGCACCGACGATGTGCTGGCGATTCTGCGTGGCCGATTTCCGTCCCTTCGTCAACTGCCGTCCCACGATTGTGCATGCCTTGTTCAGGCATGGTACGACGCGATCGAGGCCTCTCAGCGAGCGCCATCGTCCGTCCGCCAACCGACGCTACGTGAGCTCGTGCAGTGGTGTACACGACTGGACGCGATGCATGCTGACAGCCTGTTGAATAACCCCGTCGTGCAGGATGCTCTCTTTCTCGATGCATGCGACGTATTTCTGGCCTCGTTCGCTGATACCTCCACACCCGTGGCCCAGAGCATGGCGAGCGCTCTGAGCGAGGCGCTGCACATTTCGTCGGAGCGCGCATCGTATGCCATGCACGAGCGCGTGCCAGATCTGGCTCTCGGTCATGCGGGACACGTGCGAGTAGGCCGCGTATCGCTCGATCGGCTCGTGCCGGGCGCGCCGACGCTGCAGCGCTATGCCCTGACGCGCTCGACACTAGCTTCGATGGAACGCGTAGCGTCGTGCATTGCTCATGCGGAGCCGGCGCTGCTGGTGGGTGAAACGGGCACAGGCAAAACGACCATGGTGCAGACGCTGGCATCGCTGGTAGGCCAGCCGATCACGGTGATCAATTTGAGCCAACAGACGGAAAGTGGCGACTTGCTCGGGGCCTTCAAACCACTCGATCCGAAGCGCCAGGCCGCCGATATTCACAATGCCTGGACGCGTCTCTTTGAGCGCACATTTTCGCTCAAGCGGAATGGCGCGTATCTGGACGCGGAGCGCAAGGCGTTTTTTGCCGGCAAGTGGTCGCGACTCGCGAAGCTTTGGTCCGAGTCATGCCGCCTGGCCCAGCGTGAATTGGCCGCGCAGAGCGACGCACGCAAGAAGCGGCGCACAGACGGCACACTCGATGCGTCATGGCGCGATCTGCTCGAGCGCGTCACGTCTTTTACGGCCATGTTTGCGTCCGGGCAGCGCCGCCACTTTGCCTTTTCGTTCGTGGAAGGGCCCCTTGTGCGCGCTGTGCGCCAAGGACACTGGATCCTGCTCGATGAAATCAACCTCGCGTCGCCCGAGACGCTCGATTGCCTCGCGCCGTTGCTGCAGTCGCGCCATGGCAGCATCGTGCTCACCGAGCGCGGCGACCTCACACCGGTGCCTCGCCATGCGCAGTTCCGCTTGTTTGCGTGTATGAATCCAGCGACGGATGTCGGCAAGCGCGATTTGCCACCGAGTGTGCGTGCCCGCTTCACTGAGGTGTATGTGCCCAGTCCTGACGCTGACCTGGACGCGCTGACGAGTATCGTGAGTCAGTACATCGGCCAGGAGGCCGTGAGCGACAAGTCGGCGATCCTCGATGTTGCAGAGTGGTACACGGCTGTCCGCCACGCTGCCATGCGCCACGAGCTCGCCGACGGCGCGAATCAGCGACCGCACTACTCGGTACGCACCCTCGCACGCGCCCTGACGTTTGCTGCGACGCTCGCGCCGTCGTATGGCTTACGTCGTGCCTTGGCCGAGGGCGTGCAGATGTCGTTCGGTATGCTGCTGGACGCGCCCAGTGCGCTTGCCTTCTCGAATCTCGTGCAGCGCCACCTGCTGTCGCATACCAAGGACCGGCGCATCCGCGCGTCGTTCGTGCCGCCTGCGCCGCATCCGCATGCCATCCAGGTCGGTGCCTTTTGGCTCGAGACCGGACCGGTGCCGCCCGATGACGCGCCTGATTACGTCTTGACACCCAGCGTCGAGGCCAAAATCGGCGCATTGGCCCGCGCTTTGGTCACGCGGCAGAGTCCCGTGCTCATTCAGGGCCCGACCAGTGCAGGCAAGACCAGCGCCGTGGAATACCTGGCCCGCCGGACGGGGCATCGGTTCGTGCGCATCAACAACCACGAGCACACCGACGTCCAAGAATACCTGGGTGCGTACGCTTCCAATGCCGAGGGCCAGCTTGTCTTCACCGAGGGCCTGCTCGTCACCGCCCTGCGCCGTGGCGACTGGCTCGTGCTGGACGAGCTGAATCTGGCTCCGACGGATGTACTTGAAGCGCTGAATCGTCTTCTGGACGACAACCGCGAGCTGCTGATTCCCGAGACGGGCGACATTGTCAAGCCGCACCCGCACTTTATGCTGTTCGCGACACAGAACCCGCCCGGTGCCTACGCTGGCCGCAAAATGCTGAGTCGCGCCTTCCGGAACCGCTTTGTCGAACTGCACTTTGACGACGTGCCTCAGTCGGAACTGGCCTCCATCCTCGCCACACGGTGTGCAATCCCTCCCTCGTGGGCTGAAAAGATCGTCGCCGTGTTTGCTGAGCTGCAGCGCCGTCGCGAGTCAGGCCGTGTGTTTGAGAAGCATGCCTTTGCTACGCTGCGTGACCTGTTTCGATGGGGCATGCGCGGCGCCGACGGGTACCAGCAGCTCGCTGAGACAGGGTACATGCTCCTGGCGGAGCGCACGCGGCATGCGCGTGATGCCGAGACGGTGCGCGATGTGCTGCAGCAGGTCATGCGCGTTCACATCGATCCGAATGCGCTCTATGACCGCGCTGATACCCTCGCAGCGCAGCTGGGCACAGAACGACTGGCCGCGCTGCAGAGCGCCGCCCAACAACACCGCATCGTGTGGACGTCGGCGATGCGCCGCTTGGTTTGTCTCACGGCGGCGGCCTTACAGCAGAACGAGCCGGTGCTGCTGGTCGGTGAAACCGGCGCGGGAAAAACGTCGGTATGCGACATTGTAGCCACGGCCTTCGGGCGGCCCTTGCACTCGTTCAACTGTCACCAAAACACAGACAGCGCCGATCTGCTCGGCGGACAGCGCCCTCTCCGGAATCGCGCGGCGCTCTCTTCCGAAGCTCGTGTCGCAGCCACCCCGTTGCTCGGCGCACCACTGGACGACGTGCCGCTCGAGCAAGTGGCCTCTCGGCTGCGCTCGCTCGAGCCTTCCGAGGCACGCGATCACGCTCTCGCGCTCACACAGCAGGCGCTCGCTTTGTTCACGTGGTGCGACGGCCCCCTCGTTGAGGCCATGCGCCAAGGAGACATGCTGCTGCTCGACGAAATTTCCCTCGCTGATGACAGTGTGCTCGAGCGCCTCAACTCCGTGCTGGAGCGCGAGCGAACGCTGGTCCTGGCCGAAAAGGCCGGCACGGACGTCGTCATGACCGCATCGGAAGGATTCCAAATCCTGGCCACGATGAATCCCGGTGGCGATTACGGCAAAAAGGAACTGAGTCCGGCGCTGCGCAATCGATTCACGGAGATTTACGTGCCGCCTGTGGAGCGTACGGAGGACCAGGCTGCAATTATCAACGCGATCCTGCCTGCCACTCTGCATGCGTGGACGCCACCGATGCTGTCGTACGTGCAGTGGTTTGCCCACCGCCTGGGCGGTCACGATCACACGGGCCTGGGCGTACGCGATCTGGTGGGATGGGCCATGTTTGTGCGAGACGTATGCGAGCGCGGCATGTTGCCGCCGCCTCTCGCGTTTGCGCATGGCGCGGCCCTCACGATCATCGATGCCCTCGGCACGTTGCCAGCCACGGCGGCTATGACGCAGGCGGGACTGCACGCGCTGCGCATGCAGTGCTATGAGCAAGTCAATGCCATGATTCAGCCAGCGCACCTGGATCCGATGGATCCAGCCTATCGTGCCGTCCAAGACACGCCCGAGGCTCTGTGTGTCGGACCGTTTGCGATGCCCAAGGGCCCTGCTGCCGTGACACGCCCGCCCTTTCTCCTCCAGGCGGCCACGACGGCCGACAATGCCTTGCGTGTGCTGCGCGCATGCACGATCCGTGGCCGGAGCGTGCTTCTCGAGGGCAGTCCCGGTGCCGGTAAAACGTCGCTGATCACGAGTCTCGCGGCCATGACGGGCCATGAACTTGTGCGTATCAACCTGTCGGAGCAGACCGAGCTGGTTGACCTATTTGGTGGCGAGCTGCCTGTCGAGCACGGTCGTCCCGGCGAGTTTGCTTGGCGACCTGCCGCGTTCCTCGATGCGATGCAGCGCGGTGCATGGGTCCTGCTGGATGAAATGAACCTCGCATCGCAGACGGTCCTAGAAGGTCTCAACTCGTGCTTGGATCACCGCGGCTCGGTCTACGTCCCCGACATCGGACGCACGTTTACCAAGCACCCAGACTTCCGCCTCTTTGCTGCCCAGAATCCCCAGCACCAGGGCGGAGCTCGAAAAGGCCTGCCGAAATCGCTGCTGAACCGATTCATCAAGGTCTATGTGGCCGAGCTGCAAGATGCCGATATCCGCGTGATTTGCGAGCAGCTGTACCCCGACGCTGCGCCGTACCTCGATGCCATGGTATCGTTCCATGCGGCGCTTCACAAGGCCACCCAGGACGGCACAGTAGGACGGCACGGTGCGCCATGGGAACTCAATCTGCGCGACCAATTACGATGGCTCCAAGTCATGCACGCCGACCTCGGCCTCAGTATGGCCGACCCGCTCGATGCGCTGCGGTGCCTGTACATCGCGCGTTTCCGTACGCCACAAGATCGCCATGCTGTGGCAGAGCTGTTCGCCACACATTTCGGCGACGCAGGGCATGCGCTGCGTATGCCACACGCGCTCGTTTCGCCCACAGATGCGCTGCTGGGCCACGTCTACATGTCACGAGCAGGTCCTGTGGCCTCGGCATCCACACAGCTCCTGCTCCCCTCTCAGCTGGCATGCCTAGAGGGTATGGCGGCCAGTGTGCGTCTGGGACTCTTGACGATCATCACAGGCCACGCCGGCACAGGCAAATCGTCGGTCGTGCGCACCATGGCTGCTTTGGCGGGCATGCATCTCGACGAAGTTCGTCTAAGCTCGGCCAGCGACACGATGGATGTGCTTGGCTCGTTTGAGCAGTATGATCCTGCGTACGCACAGCGCGATGTGGCACAGGCCCTCGATCACTGCAGGCGTGCGATCCAGGCCCGCTCTCACTTGAGCGACGGCGCTGCACTCGAGGCCATGGATGCATGCAGACGCAACTTGCCGCACGACCTTCCTCAAGCTGCGCAGTACCTCGTTCCATTCGCCACGACGGACGAAGCCGCATCTCTCCACGCCATGATCGAGCAGCTCCGAGGACCGCCCCCTTCAGGCGGCCAATTTGCGTGGATCGATGGACCTCTCGTCCGCGCGGCCAAGCATGGTCACTGGGTCCTCCTCGATCATGCGAATCTCTGTGCAGCGTCTGTCCTTGACCGCCTCAACTCCCTCTTTGAGCCGGGCGGCTGCCTCGTTCTCAGCGAGCGCGGCATGGTCGATGGAGGTGTGCCGCATATCGTGCCCCACCCCGCGTTCCGTGTCTTTATGACCGTCGACCCCCGGCACGGTGAGCTCAGTCGCGCGATGCGAAATCGCGGCATGGAGCTATGGCTCGATGCCCTCGACCTCGATCGGCTCACTCCGTTTGCGCGCTCGATGCGTGCCCACGGCACGCTGGTCGACCGGGCCGTGCAAGCACATGCGGTTCGTCGAGGCATGCCCACCGAAAGCGCACCCCTCAGCACGGAGCCCTGCGTACGTGCTGCCTCGGCGCATGCCGTGCTGAAGGACGCCGGCATGCCTGGGGCCGCCTTCGTGGCTGCATGCTTGCGGGACGAGACCCTGGCCGAAGCCGCTCACATGTACGCGGCTCAAGCGCTCACACCCGCCGAGCGTGCCCTTGTACTGCGTATGGACGTGGATCTGCCCCCTGGTCCTCCAAAGAGCTCGTTGCTCCCCCTTGATGCGCGCCGTCATCCTGATATGCGCTCGTGCGACGATATCGAGCCTCGGGCCGTGGAACTGCTTGTGCGGTGCCACATGCGCACCGCCTCTCTGGCTGCGCCACCGCCAGGATCCTTGCTGTGGCAGGTGCACGACGATGTACACCAGGTGCCCACGCTCATCCAATCCATGCCCGCCTTCCTCAAGGCCTGTGTCCACGTCGCACAAACGGCGGCGGCGTCCACCAGCCGCGGTGTCTTGGCTCAGGCTGGTACATTGCTGGACCTCGTCTCGTTTTTGGAAAGCGCGCTGCACCACACTGACTTGGACTATTCGCTCGTGCACGTCATGCTCCGCTCGATTCGCACGGCCGTCTCGGAGCTTGCTCAGCGGCAAGTGGCCGTGCCTGCATCGCTCTTTTCGCTGATGCGAACGATGCAACAAGCACCACGCGCGACACACACAGGGGTCGCCATGCAAACGCTCTGGATACGGACGCTGCCCCATGTGCCGCCGCCCATGCTGCCGCATATCACGGCTCTCGAGGCCACGTACATGACGCAGGCACTGTCGCCCTCGCAGGCACGTACCGTTCTGCAGGTCCTTGCGACCCTGTATGTGTGCGATGCCTCGTGGACAGAGGAGCAGTGCCGCGATCTTGCCCGACTTGCACAGGAGCTGCGTGCCTTGCCGAGCCCGACGCCCACCACGTCCTGGCCGTATGTGGCGCGTGTCCTGCCCGTCTTGCTCTGGACCCTTGCCTCATGCCGTGATACGCGCCTTTCCCAACTCGTGTCATTGTGGTCCGCCTACCCGAGTGTGCCTGCCCCCTTGGTTGTCGGGACGCAGCTGCGTGCATGGTCGCCGAATGCGACCGTATCGCCCATGCTCCAGATGCGCTGGCCTCGTGCTTTGTGGTACGCATCTGATGGCTCATTCAGCGTGGATGCACCGGGTGCCCATGCCTTGCACCGCGCTGTGATTCTTCCAGCTGTGCTAGACGCCGTGCACGTCGACCGCGTAGCCTTGTCTGCATGGCCATCGTACGATGCGCATCTCCATGATCTGGCCGCGTGTATCACTACTGCGTGTGTGCCGGCCCAAGCGCATCGACTCACCCTGCTCCGTGACATGCTGCACACCTTTACGATGTTCTTGTCCGAAGCGCTCATCGAGGCGCTTCAAATCACCTCGTCACCAGACATGCGCGCGGATGTAGACGGCCTGCATGAAGCTGTGCAGACTCACGACTATGAGCGCATTGCCCATATGGTTCGTACCCTCTGTCGGCGATGCGAGGCCGATGCATCCTGGCACTCGGCTCTGCAGGCATGGCTCCAGCACCTCGCGCATGCCCATGACTGTCTCCATGCGCACAAAGGCATCACGGAGCTCGGCAGGGCGTGGGTGCAGCTGGCCTTGTGGACCCTGCACATCTACGTCCCTGACGTGCCACTCGATCCCGTCGCAGAGGCGCATGCGAAGCACTCGTTTGAAATGTCTATCCACTCGCGTCTGTCGCGCCAAGCGCATGTCGAAGAAGCGGCCGAAATGTTCCGGTCAGGCGGCCGTGTCAATGCCGTGGTCCAGGAGCTACAAACAGCCATGTCTGACATCCTCGCACGCCTCGAAAGCTCCCGGCATACCCGCGTCACTCGTCCTCCTGCCACGGCTCTTCTCCACCGCTTGCATGGCGAGCTGTCCGGCTTTGCATCGCAGGTCCTGGCACCAGCCCGCGTTGAGCGCCTCGTATCGCGCATGTCAGCGTCAGACTCCACGGCCCTCGCCGAAGAAGCTTCGCTGCAGTCGTCGCTGCATGCCTTTGAGCATCGCTTGTGGCGCCACTACGTCGACTTGCACGACCTGACGGCTCCCGTCCTTGTGGCTCTCGAACAGATGCGGCTCGGCCTGCGGCTGTGTCTCCCAACATCCCCTGTACCCGGGCGCACAGAACGCCTCGCCTCGGCCGCGACGCGTTTCCCCTCTTCGTATGCGGCCCAGACACTCCTCACCGATGCCGCCGAGCCCCGTGCTGTATCAACGGCGGTGCCCGAGCTACTCCTGGTGCTGGCATGCGCCGCCTACGAAGTGCAGACGACGCACTCACGCGCTACCATCCAAGCTGTATACACAGCCTATGAGCAGCTATACATCTTATGGGCACAGCAGCGCGAGTCAGACCGCGAAAAAGCAGAGGCTGAGGCCCAGCTGTTCACGTTCAAGGACGAGGATGCCTCAGAGGAACAGGCGCGCCTAGATGCCGAGATACGTGCCTTGTTCCCCGTCTATGACGATGTACTCGACACCCAGGCACGCATGCCGAACTCATCAGACGCTCCCCGTCTCGACGAGCACGTCATGCTACGTGTGCTAGACTTGCACATGGCACTGTTCCCAAGTGCCATGGCGCACTCGACTCAACGTTCTGTGCCGAGCGTACCTGACATGCTGGTCCAGGCGACCGACTCCCTGCTCCGTACCTCTGCGCCTCTTGTGTCATCCATGCCGATGGAGATGGATCGGACCGCCGCGTTCCAGCTCGCTCGTATCGCTCGTCGTCGCGCACCGCCGACGCGCTCCACGAACTTTTACCATGACGCTCAGCCGCTAGAAATCGCACGTTTGATGCCGATTCTCGAGCGACTGCGTGCGCGTGCCACGGAGCTACTGCATGCGATACCCGAGCAGGTGCAATTGCAGCAGCTCGTGGAACGCTGTGACCGCATCGCCATGCTGGACGTCGCCAGTCCCGTCGCCAAAGGTCTAGCTGCCGTCGAGCTTTTGCTGACGCACGTCGACGATTGGGAGACGTATGCCAGTCGTGATACATCGCTGCAAGCACATGCCACAGAACTGACGAATCTCGTGGTCGAATGGCGCCGACTCGAACTGCACAGCTGGAAGACCCTCCTGGACGACGAGGTAGCGCGAGAAGAAGCGTCTGTGGCGCCGTGGTTCTTTTCGCTGTACGAAGCTCTCACCCGCGCGTCACACGGCCCCTCAGCACCAGAGCTCGTCGAGCTACTTGATACCTTTGTGCGTGGTAGTTCGGCTGGCCAACTGAGCACGCGCCTGGCTCTGCTAGACTCATTCAGCATGTTCCGTGGTCCCTGCCACCTCCACGCGATTTTGCACAATACCGCAGCTTATTATGCTCAGTTCGTGCCGGCCATCGAAGCTCACCTGTCTCAGCAGCGCGACATGCTTGATCGCGAAGTCGCCGACTTTGTCAAATTGGCAACGTGGCGCGATGTGAATGTATATGCCCTGAAGCAAAGCGCACAAAAGACACATGCCTACTTGCACAAGTCGCTGCGCAAGTTCCGTGAGATTCTGCGTCAACCTGCCGATCCTCTCCTGGCATGCAAGGCAGATGTCCGGCCCGCGATCGCCGTGCGGCCGCTTCTAGGACCGGCCTTTGTACCGTGTGACGTGGTTTCTGAGACGGCGTCTGATACGTACACACCCAGCGCTTTCCAAGCAGTTCGGCCACCTCACTTGAAAGACATGAAGCGTACTATCCTGCACCTCTCAGAGCTCAGCACACACACTCTTCTGCCCCAGCTTGAATCACAGCGGTACTTGGATGTGGTGGATATGGGGACAACGATCCTCGAGACAGCCGATGCCTTGGCCCAGCAGACTCCCAGCGTTGCGAACGAAAGCAACATGAAACTCATAAAGAGTCTGGCCACGCAGAAACGGCGTGCTTGGACCGATCTCATCAAGACACTTCGTTTCATGGGTCTCTCCCCCTTTGTCACAGCCGAGCTTCTCGCGCACAATCGAGACCCCATGCACGTGTATGGTGTAGCACCGCTTTCGTCCTCGCACGCCGCTCTAGGCTTGGACGCTGTGTCGCAGTACTATGCTGCGATGCTAGCCCAAGCCGAGCGCCTTCGTCTTGCATCCCAGTCTCCGAAAGGCGACGTCCCTGATCTCCTCCGTGGCATCGCAATCGTGGAGCACATCGTGCAACTCTGTCTGCGTGTTCGACAGCGCCTATCCAACATGCTTCAAGGCGCTCGTGATGTTTGGGCTCTGGCGCAGCGTCTTGGCCAACTTCAAGGCAATCTCGTCAGTGTGGACCAGACTTTCGTGCTTCATGTCGAAGGTCGAGCACACGACTTTGCCCGTCTTTTGCGTGGCCTAGATGAATGGATAGCATCCCTGCCGATGCATCAGCAAGTATCACTTCTGCCCACCTCCCCAGACTTGGCACCTGTCCAGTCATTGCAGACACGCGTCCGTGAGATGCATGCCCAGCTAGAAGCCCTCACTTCTGCCTTGACAGACTCGGGCATCACACTTTGCACGGAACAAGAGTCCGACATGGTAGCCTCCAGCACACACGTCTTACAAGACGCGCGGAAGGTATTTCAACAACTGGCTGACGCACCCTCACTCACTCTCTTGGCCATGCCAATGTGCGATTGGCTAGAGACGATCTGCACGCCGATAGCGTGCCATACTCGCGAGGAGGAAGCCGCTTCCGTCCAGTCTCTGTCTGACAAAGTGTGCTCGTCCATGTTGGTCATCGCCCAAGAACTACACAAGCAGCCCACACCTGTGCATGGCGAAGACGCTTTACCGGAGCGCTGGCTTGTGGACGAAGTCTCCAAGCTCCATGCCATCGATCGCATTCTCCGACCACAAGCCGTGGCAGACGCTATTCGCGATGCCATGACCAAGGCAGGAACTGGTCCCGTTACCATGTCATGTGTGCAGGACATAAACAAGTTCTTGGCACCGTATACCCAATGGCTGTGGACACATATGTCTTGCGTTTCGCTGTGGAACCGGTCCATGATGCGTTTGACGCTCGTACTCAGTGTGCTCATGACGTCACTCGCTACCCACGGTTTCTGTCAGCCTCCTGAAGAAAGTCAAGGCGAAGACGATCAAGACGCCGAGGGCGGCGATCAGCTCGAAGGTGGCACTGGGCTTGGCGACGGTACTGGTGCGAAGGATGTGTCAGATACGCTCCAAGATGACGAAAATATGGAGGAGCTTGAGAAGGATGATCAACAGGAGGACGACGTGCCAGAGGCGACGAAAGGCGAAGACAAGGCACGTGAAATGGACGACATGGATGGTGACGTGCACAGCGTCGATGGTGAGCAAGGCGAAGAAGCTGATGATGACGGCGAGGAGCAAGAGCAAGATGTGGAAGACGAAGTGGGCGATATAGATCCCCTGGATCCTGACGCCGTGGACGAAAAAATGTGGGGCGATGAGCCTGAGAAGGAAAAGCAGGGCGAGTCGGAAGCACAGGGCGGTGCTGAAGACGACCGCGAACAAGCTGGTGATAGAAACGAGGCGCAGCAGCGCGAAGAAGGCGATGCTCAAGATCCAGCTGAGGAAGAAGAGCAACAAGATGAGCTCTCTGGCGACAACGATGCTGACGAAGAAGCCGAAGTCGAAGACATGCCTGAACTCAATGAAGGACTCGGTCGTGAGCTCGATCAGGAAGCCAAAGAACAGGACATGCAGCTAGGTGATCTTGATTTGGGCGACCAAGACGAAGACGAGGAAGACAATGACGTACAAGACGATGGAAATCTCTCTCTGCCAGAGGATGACGTCGACGAGAAAGAAGATGAGACAGCCAACTTCGGCGAACATGATACCCAGGAAACACGAATGGACACGGACGAGCATGACGAGCATGAGGGTGAGGAGCTGAATCGTGACGAACAAGTGTCAGAGAAAGACCATGAAGATGGCACCGACGACCAAGCATCTGATCTGCCTGATCCTGAGCCGAAGGCTAGGGAAGATGACGAAAAAATGGACGAGGTCGAGTCTTCGGGCGACAAGCCCCAAAATGCCCGTGCCTCGCCACCGATGCCAATGGACCAGCGTCAGCATGAAACGCTGGGCGAGAAAGACTCGGACCCCATGGACTTCGATGCAACCCATGAAGGTGGCGGCGAAGACACCGGCGGTGCAGCCGGGCAACAAGATCGAGCCAAAGGTGAGGCGGGCCAAGCAGATGGCTCGTCTGCTACACAAGACCAGGGTGCTCACCAAGATGCAACCGAGCAAGCTGCACAGGGCACCGGAGACGAAGAAAAGTCTGATGCGCAGCCAAACCCAACGCAGAGCATTGCCGATTCGCTTGAACAATTCCGCCGAGACGTGGAATCTATTCGCGAGGCAGCACAGCACGACCAAGATGCACCCATGAAAGACGGCGGTGTTCCTGAATCTAGTGACATGGAGCACGTGGCGCATGACGATGATGCTGATGCACAGGCTCTTGGTACGGCAGATGAACAACAAGCCCAAGCTATGAAGCAATTAAGTATGGACGATGACAACGCCGCAGGTGAAACCTTGGCCATACCAGAACAGGACCAGGACATGGACTTGCCAGACTCTACCGCACCTCCAGATCTTCCCGAACCTGAAGGCTCGGGCTCGCAGCCCCGTGGGGCGCGTGAGGGTGCCATGATGGCCTCTGACGTGCTGAATGCCCACGGCACAGAAGGTGACGATGAACTTCCCAAGGAAGAAGAGGACGAGGATTACATGGAGCCTATTGCGGATGAACAGCGTGTCGAGGCTGACCAGCACGTCGCTGAAGAGCTAGAAGGATTCCGTACATCTGATGCGGATGCGAATCGCGCGTCAGAGCTGTGGCGTTCGTACTCGGCGCTCACATCCGACTTGGCATTCGGCTTATGTGAACAGCTGCGACTCATTCTAGCGCCGACGCTTGCTACGCGTCTGAATGGCGATTACCGCACAGGCAAGCGCCTCAACATGCGCAAGATTATTCCGTTCATCGCAAGTGATTTCGCCAAGGACAAGATCTGGCTGCGGCGTACCAAGCCTTCTGCCCGCGAGTATCAAGTCTTGCTGGCCATGGACGACAGCAAAAGTATGGCTGAGAGCCGCAATATCCACCTGGCGTACCAGACACTTGCGCTCGTGTCTGGTGCACTGACTCGACTTGAAATTGGTGATATTGGTATTTGCCGCTTTGGCTCGCAGATGGACATGCTCCACGACTTTGGCTCCACAACCTTTACAGATCGCCATGGCGGTCAAATCCTCCAGCACTTGCGATTCCAACAAACTCGTACGGACATGTTTGCATTGCTCGAGCAAAGCATGAGTGTACTGCGCAGGGCAAGAGAGCAGCATGCCTCAGCTTCTGCAGCTGAGTTGTGGCAGCTCGAGATTATCATTTCTGATGGCGTTTGTCAAGACCACGCCAAGCTCAAGGCACTTTTGCGCCGTGCTGCAGAGGAGCGCATCATGATCGTGTTTGTGATTGTGGACGCATGCGACGAATCAGCTCCAGCAGATACCCATCAAGCACAGCGTAGCTCGATTCTCGCGATGAACCAGGTCAACTACCACATGGACGCTGCTGGCAAGTTGCAGCTGGAGATGAAGCACTACATTGATACCTTCCCCTTTGAATACTATGTCATCGTGCGTGATGTCCAGTCCCTTCCTCAGGTTCTTGCCACTACACTATGCCAATGGGCGGAGCGAATTCGTGATGCCTAATGTACGACAGAATATCTAGATCGAAGTAAGCGGTACATGCCGCAAAAACGACAATGTTCCCAAACAATAGTCGAGTTCATCGATGAGACGTGCGCCCTCTTTGCGCTGCTCGACCAATACATCACGAAGTGCCAGGGCTAACTGCGCACCAGCTTCGTCGGTCATGGCATCTTCGTCTGGGTGCTCGGGGTGGACACCCTGCGCCTGGAGTTCTTCGGCATGACACGCGAGGAATCCCTGGAGCATAGCCTGCACTGCCTCAAAGTCGAGCTTGGATCGCATACGCAAAGCGAGCGCCTGCAGAAACAGCGTTTGTTGCTGGACGGACACCAGACTGCGTATCTCAAGGTCCAGTTGAGGCGTGGACAGTGTGTGTAAGTATGTAAACAACGGCCCCACATCACGAGCATCTACAGCCACACGTAGACGGCGCTCCATGTCGGATTCAAAAACCAGATCGATCTGGCGGGCCGATGCGAGTGGCTCGCGCTCCTGTTGTGACCCATCGAATGAGCTTGACGTCGGTGCAGCATCGAGGAAAAAGGGCATCTTCTCTGGCTTCTTCGGCGCCTCAGTAGGCTTGTTACGTCGTCGGATGGTATCGAGGTGGAGAAGTGTCATCCACCGAGCACGAGGCATCGTGCTGAGCGTAACAAGTGGCTTCTCAATATCGCCCAGCTGTGGAGGACTTGTATAGGTACGCTGGAGCTCAGGCTCACCGACGTCGAGTTCAGTCGGACCACATGCATCAATCGTATTGCCTTGTACCGTCGGCATTGTCGCCTCGCGCTCGTCTTGCACGCTCCCCATATCAAGCGCACGAAGCGCCACGGACGTAAACTGCGCGCGGTTCACCCATAAATGCACCCCCAAGCTGTCAACGTGGGCCGTAGCGAGAAAGTCGCCTGCTGGCGAGAATGAAACACTGGTGGCCATACTCGGCGTGTGGAAAGCATCAATCAGCTGGGCTGTAGCAATGTCAAATGTACGGACGACATTGTCAGTACTGCAAGCCACAATCCAGCGACCATCTGCCGAGAACGTTGCGTCCAATATACGCCCACGAAAGCCGGTGAATCGGCGTGCCACTCGACGTGTCTCGAGATCAAGAATCGATAAGACAAGATCATCCGTCAAGACAGCCACCAGGTTCGACTCACGATGAAGACGGAGTCCCGAGCACCCTGCAGGCATGGACTCGGTCGCCACTTTTTGGGCAGAGAAAAAGTCGAAGTAATGCAGCGCACCATCTTGCGTGCTCACCAAGCATACTTGGTTCAAAGCATCACAGCAAATGTCCGAAACTGGTACAGAGCTCTCCGTATGGAACGTGCGTCTGTGTATATGACTCTGCATATTGTACATTTCAACGCGACCATCGCTCGTGCCCACCAAGGCAAAGTTGCCGCATGCACTCACACAGCTCGTCGTCGCCACAGCTGCACTCTTTTTCGAGCGAGCCACATTCAACGTGCTTGGGTTCATGTGCTTGTTCCGCACCGTCCACGTGTGCGCATGCTTATCATTCGCATGGGTCGTCAGCACGTCATCCCAGTCCCGCGAACGAAGCGTACTGTAGGACAGGGACGTCGCAGGGGTCAATTTCAAAGAGGACGCCTCCACAGCTAGTTTATGTGACTTGCTCTCGATGGACCCCTGACTCAGTTCAAAGGACCGACTGTCACGGACTATACTGAGGCAGCGCAAACTGCGATCGCGAGATGCAGAAAGCATGGCGCGACCATCATCACCATAGTAGCGGATTAGGTGTGGCGGCATGGCGTGTCCGCTGCGCGACTTGAGGACACGGGGTGGAAGAGTAGGTGACTCAAAGAACCACTGCTTGAGCGCATTATCTGTTCCAGTAGATACGAGAAGAGGCTGCCCAGGTACAAACTCAATCGAGCCAATGGCACCGTCGTGGGCATGCTGAATCGAATGCAAGAGACGGGGCACACCACCTGAAACTTGGTCTGTATCGGTCACAGCGTTCAGGTCGAAGAGAACAATAGAGCCTGCCCGCGTGGCAACAGCCAATACATGCGCCACATTATCAGTACGGAAAGCCAGGCAGCCTGAAGCCAGTCCGCCTTCCACACGTACCGAAAAGAGGGCTTCGCCTACACGGACATCAAACAGCGATACAAGGCCATCCGTGTATGCCACAGCAAGAACATCAACGGCTGGTGACTGAGTCATGTGCACGACGCCTGTCATATTCATCGATTTTTTGCCACCTCTTACATCGAGTGCATCGAACGTGTGAATCAACGATGCTGTGCGCACATTCCACAGTTGCAGCGATCCATCCGTCATTCCAAGCACAACTTTATTGAGATAGGTAGCTGGGTGCACGAAGCAGCTCGCCTGGCTAGAGCTTGGCAGTCCAATTGCCTGAAGTAGCTCGGTTGTCAAGAGCGACCAGATATACATGGTCGAACCGTGCGCTGCAAGGGAGCACACGTAGTCACCAAACACAAGCATCGACGACAGCACATCGCCTTCGATTCCCTCATTCGGCACTTTTGTATCATACTTGGCCACTTCTTGTCCTCGCACGTATCGATATACCGAAGAGCCCGCTGCAACCAGCAGACTGTCTGGTGAAGTAGCATGCGCCATAGCACTAATACCATCAGATAGGACGGGACCGACAAACAAAAGCGTCATACGTTCTGCATTCCACATGGTCCAAGTATCTCCTATGCAGGTAACAATGTTGACGTCAGGAGTCTGAGCGTCTTTACCGCCGAACCGAACCTGTAGCACAAACGGCACGCCATTCGTGATATATCCCAGCGCACGGAATGGCGCATACAATGCATCCCTGTGCACAGTTTCTGATTTTGGCGCCTCAGAATTTGGCCCTTCCTGGGCACGCACTCGCTTTTCTTGCGGTGGCATGGCCGACGACGGACGTCCTGCGAGCGATGGCGACTGGATACGAAAGAAAAAATGGCTTACTATACTGAATGGAGGTGCCGATGACTAAAATGATATGACATGACAATTTTTTTTCTGGAGCCTCTCTTGCCATTCCCCTCTGCAGATCATGGTGTCAAAGCATTCAGCGTCAGATGCTGAAGAAGCCAAGCTTGAGCGTCAGCTTCAGCAGGACGCTCAAAATGCACACCAGAGCAAATCGAATTCGTCAGAGCGCAGGCCATTCTCTGATTTGGATCTGACACCTGCTACGTCAAAAGCCCTAGACGCCATGGGTTTCAAGACCATGACAGAGGTGCAAGAACGCTGCATTCCTCCTCTCCTTGCTGGTAAAGATGTCCTTGGTGCTGCACAGACTGGAAGTGGCAAAACACTTGCTTTTCTTGTGCCTGCTATTGAAATGCTTCAGCGTCTTAAATTCAAGCCTCGCAACGGCACCGGTGCCATTGTCATTTCACCTACTCGAGAATTAGCTCTGCAAATTTTCGGTGTTGCCAAGGAAATTATGGCACACCAAAGCCAAACTATGGGTATTGTAATGGGTGGTGCGAATCGTAAGGCGGAAGCAGACAAGCTTCAAAAAGGTGTAAACCTGATCATTGCCACACCTGGTCGTTTGTTGGACCACTTGCAAAACACAAAGGGATTTGTCTTCTCTAACCTCAAAACTCTTATTATTGATGAGGCAGACCGAATTCTGGAAATTGGTTTCGAGGATGAAATGCGTCAGATTGTCAAGATTTTGCCAAGCGAGCGTCAGTCCATGCTCTTTTCGGCTACTCAAACCACCAAAGTACAGGATTTAGCTCGCATCTCACTCCGACCTGGTCCGCTGTACATCAATGTGCATGAGCAAATGGCTTCGTCCACTGTGTCTAAGCTTGAGCAGGGCTATGTTGTGTGCGATAGCGATAAGCGATTCTTACTCCTCTTCACGTTCCTCAAGCGAAATGCAGGCAAAAAAATTATTGTATTCATGAACAGCTGCAACAGCGTCAAGTACCATGGCGAGCTTTTGAATTATATTGACGTACCGGTGCTTGATTTGCACGGCAAGCAAAAGCAGCAAAAGCGCAGCAACACGTTCTTTGAATTTTGTAATGCTCAGCATGGTATTTTGCTTTGCACGGATGTCGCAGCTCGTGGCTTGGACATTCCTGCCGTTGACTGGATCATCCAGTACGATCCGCCAGATGACCCACGCGATTACATTCATCGTGTCGGTCGCACAGCCCGTGGTGGCAAGCACGGCCGCTCGCTTCTTTTCCTACTGCCTAGTGAGTTAGGTTTTCTGCGATTCCTGAAAGTGGCCAAGGTGCCTCTGAATGAATACACATTCCCTCCCAATAAGATTGCCAACGTTCAGAATCAGCTGGAGAAGCTTATATCGAAGAATTACTATCTACACCAGTCAGCCAAGGAAGGCTACCGTTCCTACATACAGGCGTATGGTTCGTACTCACTGAAGCGCATCTACGACATCAACCAGCTAGACCTCGCGAAGGTTGCCAAGGCGTTTGGCTTCGCTGTGCCTCCTAAGGTGAATGTAACGATCGGGACGAGTCTCAAAGCACGCAAGGATCGTGACCATAACAATGACGAGGATGAAGATGCACCGCAGGGCAAGCGTCAACGTGTGGACCGTCGATCATATGGCTCCCGCGATGACAAGGCCGCCATGTATCGGAAACATCAGACGTCGTCCAACGGTACGCAATGGAGTCGTTAAAGATTTGTAGTATATAGCGGGAAACACCTATGGGATACCAGGTGCCTGCCGAGATTGATGCGAAAAGCTGTTCCAAATGTACAGAATCGAAGCCGTGTTTGTATCGGTGGTGCTCTTGACATTGGAACGAAGCTCATTAAGCGCCATCTGAACAGCACGTAGCACCGGAGCAAGTGTAGTAGTACTGTTGGCCCGAATTTCTTCACCATGAGAACGGAACAACGCTGTGAGCCACTTGAGGTGGAATTCCACATGGGGACTCTGACACGAAGGATTCATTCGTGTGGCCACCAGACCCAGCACTCGGTCAAGGTATATGGTTGGCAACTGCCTGGCAACCAGCAAGATTTCTTGAGGCTTAATTCGTTCATACACCTCCGCTTCCAGCATGGGGTCATTCAAACGAAGAGCGCCTAGCAATGCAACGAGCGCATGACCCTGGTGCGAAGCGGCACGAACAGCCTGTGGTGTAAGATCCATATCAAGATCCGTAGGATCGAACGTCGCCTGCTCATCAAGACTGTACACAAGCAAACCGCTTGTCGATGCAGCAGCCCAGCTTCGACCAGTGGGAGAAAATCGCACACACTTTGCGCGTGCCTGCAAGCGCGTAGAACGACGGCTCAGATCTCCACGCTGAACACCAGGCAGGCTTTGATCTGCACGTTCAGCAAGCGTCAGCTCATCTTCGTCTGAAAGGTCATGAATTAAAGCCACATTTCCCGCCTCAGTGACCTGACGAGAATCAAGGCGGTCTTGCGTGCCGTCCAAAGCCAGGTTCATACTCAATGTCCAACGCTTCAGCAATACGCGTTCACGGACGTCATAAAGACAAACATAGTTCGCGTTTCCGCCAGCTAAGACGCACGAGCCATCAGCGCTGTAGCAAATACTAGTAAATGCAGACCCCGCTGCATTATTCCGCTGCTGAACCTTGTCATCTAGCCGGCGCCCGCTAGCAATATCGCGGCGGCCGTCGATGACACCTGTGTGTGTGCCTGTCTTGGTATCGAAAAAGTTGAGTTGGCCATTCAGAGACGCCACACAGACCTGTTGGCCATCGGGACGAAAGGCAAGAGCGAGACCTTCTGACGAGATGGGCATTGTTTCTGTACTTTGCGAACGTTGGAATACTTCCCACAGACGTACAGACCTGTCCCAGCTCGTACTAGCTAACAAACCACTGCCACTGGGATCAAAAGCCAAGCCAGTCACGGGCGCTTCGTGACCTGACAATATTTCAAGTAGCTTGCCGGTTTGAACACTCCACATGTACGTGTCAAATGCATCCGAACTTCCGGCGCACACAATTTCACCGCTGGGTTCCACAGCCAAACTCACGAACTGCACCGGTGTGGGGCTGGCAAACGTGCGGAAATTGCGGTAGCGAACTAGGTCATATGCACGCACAGTGCCATCCAGGCTAGCACTAAACAAAACTTGTCCTTGTTTGGCAAATTCGACGCATGATACTGGAGCGGAGTGGTCGGAAAAAGTCACGGTACAGAAACCTGATTCGGTATTCCACACCTTTACTTTGCCATCATCACCACCCGTGACAGCCATTTGGCCATCCTGGGCATACGCCACAGTGTTCATATCGAAAAAGTGACCCTGTTGCTTGAGAATATAAGACTCACTGGCCCACTCCCATACAAGCAATTGGCCCAGACGTTGCGCACCGAATGCGAGCCATTCACCCGTCTTGTTTATAGCAACACTGGTGATTTTTTCTTGACTGATACTTAAAGCATGGACCTCGGTGAAGTCAGGCATGTCCCGCAGCGTGAACAAACCAGAAGAGAATCCAACAACAAGGCGCGACGTCCCTGGATGAAATTCGGCGCACGTAATATGAGTTTGCGTCTGGTAAAAGTAATGCCGCGCAGCGACGCCCCAACGCGTCAAGCCCACCGCGTTTTGGGGATCCATTAAGGCCTCTTCTGACAGCGGCAAAGAGTCCTCATCCATGTTCTGGACATCATCATCTTTCCCTTGCCATACAAGGCAGGCTCCATCGCGCGACACTGTGTAAATAGTTTTCTCATCCAGGGAAAAAAATGCACGAATGACACTATCGCGATGGCCTGAGAATGTCTTGGGTCGGAAACCTGGCACAGGATCCAAACTAAACAGTCTTCCACTCATGTCCTTCGATGTGGTAAGGAAAAAGCGGCCTGTTCGGGACCAAGTGATGCTCAAGACATCATCAAAGTGTCCCACATACGTGCGATGCAAAACAAAAGGTGCAAATTCACGCACAAGTACACTGGGTGTACGCCATACCTGAACCTGAGCACCGTGTGTCACGGCCAAATATTGACCATTTGGTGAAAATTGTGCATCTCGTACAGGGAGCTTAAAGTTCATGTGCGCAAGCAATGCCCGACGCGATACATTTATTAAAATAGCATGTCCATCCTCGTCAGCCACAAGCACTAGGCTTGTATTAGCAGGCGAAACAGCCACTCGTGCGATGGGTTTGCGAGTCTCAAAAGGAAGGGTAAACGACGAGTTTCGCACAAGGTCGAATACCGACAAACGATTTCCAACGGGTGAATAGAGCATATCCCCATCACCTGCGAACTGTATATTACCTTGTTGGTACACTGTGCCGCACACATTCGCGAAGCGAAATGAGGACTTCATGGCGCTGGCGGCTCGAAATGTCTGTGTCGGCGCGTACCCAGAGAAAAATGTTACGTCGACTTTTTGGTGATGAGTCATCATTACACTTGCAAGACGATCACGCCGAGGAGCTTACGACACAACCAACACTTTATGTGCCTAAAGCGGCGTTCAATGAATGAAAATATATCATTGCTTCTAAAGAGTGCGCAGGAAATACCAAGGTCGAATGGAAGAAGAGAAAAATTCGTCATTTGAAAGTGCACTCGCTAAGAAAGGGACTCATCGCATTTCGCTAACGCCTGTACCGATGACGATGCAACATCATCATGACATCCCGACCGTCACCACGGCAACATTCTCATGTCAGCAGCCAGAAATGAATTCTTTGAGTTCTAAGAAAAGGAGCTCTACATGGATGCCTGCCCCATCACAAACTACTTACAGCCCAAGACCATCTGTGCCTCTGCATGAAAAAGCTCCGCGTCCCTACTCTATGACGTCTCTGTGCTCTGATACAAGCAGTGTACCAACCATAACATCGAATTTCTCTACATCAAGTTCATGTTTACCTCTTTTGGCAGCAGGCATGACGTCTTTAAAGTCATCAAGCTCAGAATTCGTGCCTCCGGGATCACATGCTCGGCCCCAAACCCGTAATGACACAAATATCCTATTATCTACCGTGCCTATTGTAAAAAATGTTCCTGATTGTTCTTCAACTCTCACTTCAAGCAGCTTCCAACCATCCTGCAACAAATCAATCCCCTGCGTACACCAATCTCATCAAAATTGGATTCCTCTTGTGGATCCACCGGTACCCGTCAAGCTTGACTGTCCATTGAAAAAGAAACTTGGTGATGAAAGCCCACGTATCTCTCAAGACTGCTGGAAAGATGAAGCAATGCGTATGAGCTCAGAAGAAGCGAGCCTTTGGCTTTCTGGGTCCGAGCCCTTACCCATGAATGCACCGGAACAATATTTTGAGCACTTTGAATGCAGTGGGAAAACTTTATTAGAGGTACTCCGCTCTCTATGCTCGCGACTGTATCTACAGGGTGAAACAAATAAGATTGATCGAATTTTGGAGTCACTTAGTTTTCGATATGTCATGTGTAATCCTTCTTCGCACTTTCGTGCCAAGGAATGCGTGCACAGTGTGGTTTATTCTTTATTTCTTTTAAATACGGACTTACATTTGGCCAAAATGGACAAGCATATGACCTTGCATCAGTTCTTAAGTAACACATGTGCCGCACTTGAAGAATCGGATTTCTTCGACGATGTCCCAGTGAGCGTGAAACGAGAATTAGAAGACATGTATATTTCCATTCGTGAGCAGCCTTTAGGTGTTCCTCGTGAGATTCAAACTCTAATTGAACCTAAACCTGAGCCTTTTCTGCGTCGCACCTTGTCTCGTGGGCGCGGAACAATTTCCAGCCTTTATCGTAGGCAAAGCAAGAAGCGGATGGAGAGAACTCCCCCTGCAATCGGATTGCATTCAGAATCGAGGGAACCCTTGTCACTTTCGTCAAAGAAAAGAGACTCTACCTGTCTTTCGTTTGACATGGATTCTGTTGTTGCTCTGGACCCTAAGCGGAATTGGACGGGTCGAAAATCTCGTGAGCAATTTCGAGCTGTTCTCTGTGATGGAACTGTCATGTTATATGCAAAGAAATCTTTGCTGAATTTCCAAGATATGCCCGCACGATGTCTCTCTCTTAATCAAGCATGGCCTGAATTGTGTGAAAACGAGCAGGAAACACACTTGGCCATAACACTCGCGGATGAGAGTGTGCACCTCTTTTACGCGCCGTCACCCATTCTTAAAACATGGAAAAAAGCATGCCTTTTGGCAAGCGCTTGTGTGAGCAGTATTCCTTTGAAAGAGGGGTCGTCTAACATAGACTATGGATGGTTGCACGTCGGCTCAAAAGATGCTCAGTCGCGAGCGTGCGAACCTCAGCAAGTCAGATCGGGATTCTGGTGGAGACTTTTCTCTCGCAAGGGAGAAAAATCGGCAGAAGCATCTATCCAGAATTGGCTTATTCCCGAAATGTCGCTGGATCCTAGCACACTTTCACGCGCTGATCAGGAAACAAAAATGGCAGAGTACTTGGTCTATATCGAGCAAACACTCTCGAAGCTGGAACGCATTAAGGAACCCATGCTTCAGCACTGGCACATGGACAGACGAGCCAGGTCCAAAGCTCTCGCGAATTGGGATCGCAAACACGCTTATTTTCAGGCGCAGCTGGCCAAGTTCGGCGAATATCAAGAAGCACTCCAGTGTTGCGATGACGCACCTACATCATGTGAACAGTGCTAACAGCGCAAGGGGCCGCATTACGCACGGACGTCTCTCCTGATAGGTGGGTCACGTGATTTACTCTAGCAAATTGGATGTTAAGCCTATGTAGGAATCTGCAAGGTGTAGAACCCGGAAGCTAATTCTGACTTGACTTTCCACCAGTGGGAGTGCAATCTCATCGAACACGCGTTCGTGGAGTCTGTCGGGGCCACGTCCTTACAGGCAAAGCTGTCAGACATGAAATGATTGCATCGCCCACCCGTTGTCTTCCAACCTTTCTTACGCTCTGGCCCCGGAGTAGTGAGGGTTCACTGCACTGGCTACCCGTGGCAGCTACACACTGCCTGTGAACGTTTAGGTACGTTTGCGTGGCCTAGGCCACACAGACAGTGCTTACACGAACTAACAGACAGCAAATTGCTTGGTACGTGAAGGCGCTGCGCAACGTGTGTGATTGTGTAAGCTAACACGGTCGAACAGGTCTTCTCGATTCCTTACTGCTCCTTATTTGACCATCCACCAACGCTACCCCCTTTCCCCCTCCATTCTACTTTCTTTGCTGTCGCTGATCCGCACTGGACGGCAATTTCTTGAAGCTTGACGACTTTGTTAGCAGTTGGCCTCAGAAATGGCATCTTCTAGCACCATACTTTCCAGCAGCGCTCTGCGTCGACATCCCGCCAGTCTGCTGCCGCGTATTGTGCATAACCCCTCACTCACAGATCTCGTTCGGTACCCAGTGACCCGCGATATGGTGGCCTACATTGCGAAGCAGGCAACGAATGTGATCCAATGCAGCTCTGATGCATGCGACAGTGCTAGTATGCAGCGATCCCAAAATATCCCAAGTCTTGAGACGTTTATTATGATGCTTGTTGAGAAGAGTAACGTCCAAGTGCCTACGCTTCTTAGCACCCTCGTTTATTTGGATCGCCTAAAGAATCGATTACCACGCATTGCCAAGGGCATGCCTTGCACGCGCCACCGCGTGTTTTTAGCATCCTTGATCGTTGCTGCAAAGAATTTGAATGACTCTTCGCCCAAGAATAAGCACTGGACTCGGTATTGTGTATTTTTCTCACAGGCGGAGGTCAACTTAATGGAAAAGCAATTGCTCTACCTGCTAGACTATGACCTTCGAATTGAAGAGGATGAGCTTGTTTACCACTTTTCTCCCTTCTTCCGCCGATTTGAAACCCGCGCCGACGCTGGCCGTCGTGAGATGTTCCTTCGTGGCTGCGACGCAGGTCGTGAGTGTGAACGCTATGTGCGTGCGACAGAGCGCCGTTTAGCTCTGCGTAATTTGTCTGCTTCTCAGGTCACGAGCAACAACGCCACTACGCCTAAGACCACGCCAAGCACACCGAAGCGTGTTTCGCCCCCCACGACTCAGGTGCAAAGCTCGTTATCCACCACGTCCATACCTCGATTATCTTCCAAGGGGCTGCTCACGCCCACAGCGACACTCAAAGCCACTTCGCTGCATGCGCGCAACTCGGAAACAACGCGGTCCGGATCGTCTATTTCCGAGGCCGACCTTACAGACGACAACGGCTCGGCTACATCATCGCCGGACGAAGCACACGATTACGAGGACGAGCGCGGATTGTCATCTATTCGCGTACTTGATCAGACGCGCACGTTGGCATCAGTGCCACGTTCCCAATCAGCAGCCGTCTTGGCTTCGATGGAACAGCGCCACATTCATACCATGCGATCACAAATCGCCCCAGGTGCCTATGCTTCTCAACATGCTAGTGAGAAGGGCCATTATTCGTTTAGCGAGTCCAAATCTTTGGAAAGCACTCCCGCCCGGAATGGAAAACCTCGTACTGCCCAAATGGTAACGGATGGCATGCAGCGTTACCTTACGAGTGTGATCCCTAGTGGCATTCGTCGCTCGAACTCGCGTGTTACTCTACGCTCGAATACGTATGCGTGATAGGCACGTTGGATGTCTGATGCTACAAGATTTAACATAAAACTCCTTCCCCCTCCCTCCATCCCTCTTCCTTCACACCCGTCCCTATTCACTCGCTGATGATATGTGCCGAAATGATGCCACACACATTTCGTGGCGTGAGAGACCTTGGCCGGATCCAAGTAATTTCAACACAGTGCTACCTGTTGAACAGGTGATTCCATAGGACGCGTTGTTTCTTTGGGTGTGACGAACATCCATGGGACAGCGTCGGTATTGCGTAGCAAATTTCAATGACATTAGGAACAATTGTCGAAAAGCCAAGACTCCGCCTCCACCTCCCCCAACGACGTGCGCGGCATGAGTAACCTGATGAATACGGAATCCCATGGCATTTTATCCCGAATATCTTGGCTAAAGCGCGCGGACCAGTATTTCTTGTGGTCTATTCCTATCAAGATAATGGGAATGCAAACAGGGTCTCAATGGGACCTGCCGCTTCGTCTAAGACCATGCCTACTAGGCGTTCTTGTCCTTGTACTTGTTCTTATGGGGATCCTTGGGTATGTGGCTGATACTTATACCTAGTTTCCATCCAAATGTGCAAAATTACATCTATTTGAATGATAAAGTGATGCATTTTTTGGCTTTCATGACTGTACGTGGCTCAACGGCATGGCTCTTACTCCAGACTACATATTTGTGCTATCGCATGTGGGAAGTCGATCAGGTACGGAGTACCATACTCACCTCGACAGGATTCCATGCATGTACCAATCTGGAAGTATACACCCCTGATCCTCACAGTATTTATAAGCATCATTACCGGCGGTATTGGGTCGGAGTTTATCCAGAGCCTGCTCCCAGTATGTCTATGAAGTGCTGACACTCAGTACAAAACATTCCAGCTGGGTGATATCCTTGCTAATTTAATGGGCTCATGCACAGGTCTGTACGCCGCTTATTATATGGAGCAAAGATATCGCGCGCGCTGTGAATTACAGCAACTATACGCTCCACTCGACTTGGAAAACGTTAGTGAACCTGAGGATGACGCTGAGCGGGATCCTATTGCACTGATTTCTCCTTTTCGCATCGGCGAAAGCACGTGGGAGGAGTGAGACATCGAATAATGTAGGCAGGTACGAGACGTGCCTTACCACTTTCGGAGTCTGTGCTATCAGCTGCTGGTGTGCGTGCAAATCAAACTCAAGCTCGATTTAATGTGAGCAACCTTCGGGCAAGTGCATGAACAGTCCCTCTATGCATTGGCTCGTGAAAATTGGGCCACTCAGATTAGAGTGTAGTGCATAAAAAGTCAGATAAACTTTGCTATTGGCTTGGCGGACCAATGATAAAACAATTGTCAAGATCATACGGGCACATCGGCGCACGGAAATCATAGGCGGCCGGTGGCCGACCTAATTTCTCTTCGTTTCGCTACCTCGCTACCGACACCATGCGTGACGACGTTTTCAACAATAGGCCTATGATCAAAAGCCAGACCGTGGACTTTATCGTCCAAATCCCTCTCGTTGCCCAGGCAGTCCAGGTTGTTTACCGCTTCTTGAAAGATCACCCTTTGCTCCTGCGCCTGTTCGATTTGGCTGAATGCTTGTTTATCGAGTTTCTGCTGCTCATTTTGCCTTTGGCTAAGCGTTTCAACAAGACCCTGATCAGCGTTGATAACTATGCTGTACGCACGCTCCAATATACGAAGGACAAACTGCCGTACCCATTCGAAGTGACCTGGAATGACTTGTACGCTAACGGCAAAGTGCAGGCGCATCAGCTCTCCCAGGATGTGTACGAAAACCGCATTAAGGCCCCAGCCAAGTCAGTCTATGATCAAGGTGTCAAAGTCGTGGAGCAGCTGCACCAGAATGAGAATGAGTACATCAAGAAGGTTGGTGCATCGATTTCTTCGATGCACGAGAAAGTCCTGAGCATCGCCAAAGAAATCTCGGAAAAGTCCTCTCAGGACGCGAGCGAAGGTGAGAAGCAGGCCTCGAGTTTGGTTAAGAGCGTGGTGGGCGAGATTGAAGGCCTGCAGAAGTTTGCTGCTACGCTGCCATCGGAGGCTCAAAAGCGCCTTGATCCCTACATTTGCGTGCTTAATACGACGTACAAGGATCTCTCTGCTGAGGCCCTCGATAGCAAGGTGCCCATCCTCGACCGCTTGAACAAAGTGGTGTCGTACCTGCAGAACAAGACGGTGCCCGAGTTGCAGAAAGCAGTTACGGCTGCCCCTAAATCGAGCAAGAAGAAGAACTAAGAATTGTGATAATAGTTTGATCTGTTTAATTGTATGAATGCTAGTTTTTAATGTAGGATTGTTGTGGTGCTCATTTGATCCGTGCGTGGAGCTACGGTGGGCGCCTCAGCCGCAAGTGCCCACGCTGTGTCGCCACGTGGCTGTGCCGGGGCCAACGAACGAATTACGCTTCCATGGCCCACCCGACTAATCCTCCCACCACATATTAGTTCACAATGGAGACCCAGCAGCATCAGACGGATATTATCACGCTTACTCGACACGTACTTTCGGAGGGCGCCCGCGCTCGTAGTCAGGACGCAAGTGTAACCGGTGAAATGACCCTCTTGCTCAACTCTTTGCAAACCATTTGCAAGGTAATTGAGAACCTGGTGCGTAAGGCGCGCGTGAACGACCTGATTGGTATTGCTGGCAACCAAAACGTCCAGGGTGAAGAACAGAAGAAATTGGATGTTTTGTCGAACGAGGTCATGATCAAGCTGCTCTCTTCTTCAGGTCAATGCTCCGTGCTTGTCTCGGAGGAGGAAGACAACATTATTATTGTCAGGGAACAGGGCGGCCACCCAGGCAAGTATTGTGTTGTATTTGACCCACTCGATGGCTCTAGCAACATTGATGCTGGTGTGAACATTGGCACTATTTTCGGTATTTACCGCATCCAAGACGGATCAGAGGGTAGTGTAAAGGATGTGTTGCGCCCAGGCCGGGAAATGGTTGCCGCTGGCTACTGCATGTACGGTTCCTCGGCAAACATCGTACTTTCCACAGGTAATGGTGTAAACGGCTTCACACTCGACAGCAATTTTGGTGAATTTGTGCTGACACACCCCAACATTGAAATCCCCTCGCGCGGCAAGATTTACTCGTTTAACGAGGGCAATTCAATGTACTTTCACGAGCCAGTGATCAAGTACCTCGAATCGATCAAATTTCCGGGTGAGGGCAAGAAGCCATACACGGCACGCTATATTGGCTCCATGGTGGCTGATGTACACCGCACACTTCTGTACGGTGGTATCTTCGGCTACCCCTCCGACAAGAAGACTAAGGACGGTAAGCTGCGTCTTCTGTACGAGGGATTTCCTATGGCTTTCTTGATTGAACAGGCCGGTGGTTTGGCTACCACAGGTGAGAAGCGTGTGCTAGACGTCGAGCCCAAGTCTATTCACGAACGCGTGCCCATTTTCCTTGGCTCGAAGGAGGATGTGCAGGACCTCTTGTCGTTCTACCACAACTAAAGCACCCTGTATATCTATCCTGGAAATATTGCTGGCTGAAGACCAGTTATATCGGACAGCGGCGGTTTGTTCTGTTCGTAGTTGCTAATGGCATCACACGTGTCCATAGCATTGGCAATGCAATCGTTCACGCCAACGCCACTATAGCTGTAGCCAAGTAGAGAAAGACGGTTTCGCCATTGTGGGTGCATTGTGATTGCAGCTTTCAACTCGGCCATGCGCTGCGAATGCCCCACAAGATACTGGGGGATAGTGTCAGTCATCACGCGTGCGGAAATGTTTTCTAGATGTGAAGTGAGGGTCAGCAAAGAAAGACCTAATTGAGAATGCAATGCACGAAGCGCACGTTCTTTGACATCATCCTCGTCTGGAAAAGAAGTACGGTGTCGCCAGTACGGTCCACCCATCATCACAGTCAGTTTAGTAAGACGTTGTGACTGATTCGGCACAGCGTCGCTGTCAAAAATGACGCCCAGAATCTCGTCTGAATTATTTGTGGCATTGCGCGGCACAAGATAGCCAAATCCACGGATCGGTAATATATCTCCTACACCAAGCACAATATCCACAATAGCCAAGTGAGCAGATGGATTATAGGCAAGATGGGGCAGATCGGGCAGGAGCGGTGCCAAGTGGATGGAAGGAACAGTGGCAACGACGCGATCAGCATGAAGCTTAGAATGATTCGTTTCGATCTCGATGCGTTGACGAGGTACAATTCGCTTGCACGCATCACCCTTCCAAATAGAAACGTGTGGCATGGCGAGAAGCTCCGCCTCTAGAGCACGAGTCAGTTCTGCAAGGCCCTGAGGAAAAGAGTAGATACTAGTAGAAGAGAGCTTCTGTACAAGAGCTGGATCCAGACGCGATTGGATGGCCTCTTTTTTGGCCTGGTCTGAGTTTTCATACGTCGATGCCTTGTATCGAGAGTTAAGAAAACGAGGAAGAAGAGCCCGAAGCAAGCTGCCATGTATCTGTTCTGTCAAGACCAGAGAGGGCATTACAGCTTTTATACTAAGCTCACGCGAGTCTCCTGCATAGATACCATGCATCAAAGCGGATGCCATAGTGTTCGCTACGCAGGGTCCAAATCGGCGATTGAAAAACGCATGGACAGATTCGTCGCCAGCTGCTGTGCCGAGATGTTCAGAGCGAGGAACGCGCCATTCGTTTCGAACTTCAGCGAATATCTTCCGTAGTATTGGTTGCCGCAGCGTTGCTTGTATAGCTGACCAAAAGGAAGATGGTAAACGGAGCAATTGCCCATCATGATATAGGAAACGATTCTGTGCCGAGGCAGAGGAGCGAGGCACAAGTACCATACGGTCTTGAAGAGAAAGTTGATGTAGTAATTCAATAGTGCGGAGCCCCCTGTATCCGACAGGACGTATACTTCTGGGACCCCATTCATACAAGGCCGAGGTAGATGGCTCTCGATTACTATGCACGTGCCCCCCAAGGCGTGATTGAGATTCAATCAAGACAATTCGGTACGCATCTTGAGGAAGTGACCGTGATAGGGTAAAGGCGGATGTCAGTCCAGTAATGCCACCGCCCAGCACAGCAATCGTTTTGCCACCTGAGCCCGGCATTCTTTCTCCACACGCGCGCGTTCTATGGGTGCCCAGAGGAGTTTGGCAACCATGAGCACTGGGTGTGGAGAGTCACGTGGAGAATGCTTGGAAATCACCGGCGCGGGACGGAACGGATTGACGCAGCACCGATTTTCTGCTTCGTTCTCATCTATCGGTTGTGAGCGGACAGACTATGGCGTCGGTACGTACTTGTGTGCGCGCTATTTTGGGAGCAATAATCTAACTCAATTGAAGAAGAGTATCTCACTTGCTAGCTTCATCAAGTCGTCCCCGACTCTTCACAAGCTTGTGAAGCCCGTCGCGAACGCTTACGCGCACATTGCAGGCTACCGCCAGATGGGTCTGCGGTACGACGACCTCATTCAAGAAGAGAACATGCAGATGCAGAAGGTGCGTATACTCGGTTTTTTGCCTCGTGCAAGTCCAGCGTGGGTTGTTTATGGACAGAAAGCTAACGCATGGTATAGGCTCTCTCACGTCTCCCTGAGAATGAGACATACGACCGCGTCTACCGTATGCGGCGTGCCGTTCAATGCTCTATTGTGCAGCGTGATCTTCCCAAGGAACAGTGGACAACGCCTGAAAATGTACGTGTCATCATTGGTGATTTACTAACAAAGCAGGACAAGCGCTACGTCACGCCGCTTCTCAAGGAGGTGCAGGCCGCTGACGACGAGCGTCTAGCATGGGACACGATGAAAGTCGAGCAGCTCAAGCACCATTAAATAGGTCGCTGGTCACATCTCCCTTTGACCCATTTCACGTTACCCGCATGACCATGCTGCTCTGATAGGCGTGTTCATACTTGTTTTGCTCATAGCTCTGTATGCGAGGCTTCCTGATGCATTTTTGTGCTGGAATGATGGGCTGCTTTTGTTGGTGCACTCAGGTAGGAGAGTGGAGACGAGTGCCGACAAAGCATTTTACGACCAGCCCTATCTTGGCGTGAGGGACTCGAGACCTTGATGCACTATGGCCGAGGCAAGTTCGCCCTTGTATACCTTTATGGTGCCTCCTGTAGATGGTGGGTCCGGGCGATCTCTACCAATATCGCTGCTTGCGCTTTGTACGCTCGCTACGATATTCACAACAATCGTGTCACTATACTCAATCATACTGCAGCTAAAAAATTACTACAAGCCTTCACTTCAACGCTATGTGGTTCGCATCTTGATTATGCCCTTGCTTTATGCAGTCGCTTCCACCATATCTTTGTTTTCATTACAGCTTGCTGAAATGATTGATTTAATGCGCGATTTGTACGAAGCCTTTGTTATTTACTGTTTTTTCAGCTTACTCGTCGAGTACCTTTCTGGAGAAGGAGCTATGTTGATGCATTTGCGCGGTCGACCACCTAAGCCGCATCTGTTTCCATTAAACTTAATCCTCTACCCCATGGACCTGAGTGATCCATACACTTTTCTATCTCTAAAGCGTGGCATTTTACAATACGTCCAAATCAAGCCTGTACTCGCTGTCACTACTGTGCTACTAAAAATGTATGGCAAATACGAAGATGGTCATCTGCACTTGGGAAATGGCTACACTTGGACTGTTATCATATACAACTTTTCCGTTTTCGTGGCCTTGTACTACTTGACCATGTTCTGGATTTGCTTATCCAAAGAGCTCGCTCCATTTCGTGTCGCATCCAAATTCATTTGCGTCAAAGGTGTTATTTTTTTCAGCTTTTGGCAGGGTTTGTTCATTTCCATACTTGTCGCCATGGGTCTTGTTACGCACATTGGCGGAGTTTATGACGATACGTATTTGTCCACGGCGCTACAGGATATTCTTATCTGTCTTGAAATGCCAATTTTTGCTATCGCGCATATTTACGCGTTTTCGCATCTGGATTACATGACAGAGTCACCGCGGCTGGTAGGACGGATGCCTTTCTTGTATGCCGTGCGTGATAGTTTTGGCACAGGTGACATTGCAGCTGATATGATTTCGACCATGTACGGAACAGAGTACACGTATCGCTCCTGGGAACCTAGTGATGATATCCGTCATCACTCTTACGCGTTCCACCGTCGCAGCCGAGCAGGTCTACGATACAGTGAAGATGGTCGAACTAAATACTGGGTCGGCGAGAATACACATCGCTTCGATGAAGGAACGCCGTTGGTACGCCACGCTCCCAAGCGAGAATACCAAGCCACTCGAGGCTACGACGAGTTGTCAGAGCTACGTTTCCCAGACGTAACAGAGGAAGAAGACCATTTGTACAATATAAGCCGAAAACTACCTTTTGGCGACTACAAATACCCTTGCGTGCAAGCATCATAAAAACCATTCGCTCATCCACGTGTAGCTGTATAATAAATAGTTTAATGAGATCTCGGAATTATAAAAAGGGGAACTTGATGGTCATGATATATGGCATGCCATGAGCTGCAAGCTAATTCCGAATTTATGAGAAAAAAATGTAGCTCAGGACGGTTTCGATCCGTCGACCTTGGGGTGCCGCATATTCATATGAGCCCCACATGCTTCCACTGCACCACCGAGCTGTAAGTACTGAAAGATTCTGACATTGACATATTCAAGCCCAACCCATCTAGTATTGCTCAGAGGACTAGACGTGACCAGGTTCTGTCTCGTGGCTAGTGCCTGTACCTCCCACCCAAACAGCACCACATGTACAACATTCCGTATTTGTGTTTTTCTTTGTTGAATCGGGATAAATCAAAATCTGTACGAAGATAGTCCGATAATAACGATGCAAACGCGAAAAAGAACGTGCAACATGTCATGAACAACCGCAAGCATTGCATCATTTATTCGACTTGTTCAACAACCAAATTACATCGATCAATTCCATAGACGTTCTGCGTAGTTTAGTGGTTATGACGGGGCCTTGTCACTTACACAATGCGGCCCAGACCCGGGTTCAATTCCCGGCGCGGAAGCTCTTTTTTATTTATGACATTTCTAGTTGCTTACTGGCGTCCACTAAGACGCGCCATGCCATTGCGGGGTCTCGGCCCAAGCCTGTTGGTACGCCTTTTGCTTGTCTAGCAGACACTTTTGGATGATTTGCGATTTCCTGTGCCACATGAAGCCAGCCCTGTTTGACATCGAGGCAGAATCGCTGAGCCTGCGATGCTGTGAACTGCTGTGAAAAGCGCGCATTGGGCATGAGGACCCGCTCTACAATCGCATGACTGAGTGATGCCGCGATGTGACGGTATACAGGTAGAAGTAAATTTGGTGGAAGGACTTGTACCATGTGTTGTAGCATGGTGGTAAGTTTCGATAAAGCAGGTATAAGTTCGCGGGTAGGTATATCGTGGTGCTGCTCGGCCTGGTCCTGAGATGCGGGTTCAAGATCGTCCACAGGCTCATCACGGTCCCAGGGGCGCAGCATGTATGGCTTAAGTAGTTCTAGAACTTCGGCGACCGTTAAGCGTTCTAGAGCATGAGCAGATCGAGTAGCAATATTTTCAAACTTGGTGATGTAATAGTCCCAGATGCCGAGCATGTCCGTCTCCTCAGTCTGGATAGGTTGGGGCGCAGGCTCTTTGGCAGCTGACGACAAAGGACGAAGTTGCGCTGCAGCAGATGCTCCGCGCTGTATTCCACGCTGTAGCACGGACATAAGACTGGCTGAATCCAAGTCGTCCTTGGATGACTTGAGGGCCATTAGGCGATAAAGTGGTGACGACGTATCAAGCTCTGCAATATCTTGCGCCATACCTAGGAAAAAAGTGGATTCTGACCATTCCTGGAGCTGTTTCTTGATATAATCGGCAGAGAGAAGCGCTTTGGCCACACGGGTCACACCATGCTCACCTCGAACAAGCTCATTGCCCGGACCAGATGAGAAAGAGGCAATGTCTCCAGGTAATGCGCGGGAAAAAGCTGTACTCATATTCTCAAATGCGTCAAGATGCCGTACTAATCGGTGGTGCATCATATCTAACAGAGGCCGTTGAACCTTGATAATGAAAGCACAACGTTGAGGTAGAGAATGGAGAGGCTTGTATTGCTCTGTAACGCCCGTCAACATGTGTACCAAAGAGCAAGCGCATCGTGTCGTCGTGGCTGTGTCAACATCAATCTCTTCGTCCGACAAAGTGGTAGATGCTACATCTTCGTCGTCCATGGTGTCGGCTTGCACAAGATTCCAGGCACCTGGCTTTTCCATTAACGAAACAAAGCGCTGCTCGGTAAAAGCACGCTCGCCGTCCAGCCACGTTTGGAACCACGTCTCGTGCGCTAAAATTTCGTCAGCCAAGGAAATGACAGAGATGCGCGCAGGTCCATACGCATCACGCAGATCAGCATCGAACGTGATAAATTGGTAAATGTTGTGAGCAAGCAAGGCACGCTCACAGACGAGGCGGTGCATGGATGCCTGAATTTTTCGGCGAGCAGGGTACAGAAGGGCATGCAAGAGTTCAGATGGAGCATTCACAGCGACGTATCGCTGTCGAAGTGGTGCCTCGGCTAGCGACGTATCGCGGCGTCGACGAGTGAGTTCAGCAACATCACCACCCGGCGTCCATGGATCGGGGGATGCCTCAAATAAGTTGCCAAGAACCTGAATGAGGCCCAGGATATGCGTGAGAAACCATTCGGGTTTGTCCAGGCGGTTCGTAGATCGAGCACCGTCAAAGTGGTATCGAAAGCGGAGTAGAATCTGCTCCATCATGACTTGAACGGCCAATAGGGGGACATAGGTATCGGATCCAGGTGGTGCATCGTTGCATGATGCATTTAGGCAGTCGGATGTGCCTGTCACGGTGGCTGGTGCGGTGATGCAGGAGGGTGACGGAATAAGACCGATGGTGGCCGCGGTGAATTGCCATTCGCACACGTCCGCCCATGCCAGCTCGACGGCTGGATGGCCCAATAAATGATAGGCAGGTGTATCGCGCGTCATTTGCTCAGGGCTCTGGTACGCGGGGGGCGGCCAGGAGGCCTGTTTCAAAGCTGTGCGAAGTGCCTCAGTACGTTCCAGCTTGATCCGCTCGCACAGGGCATCGCGGCTCTGTGTGAGGCAGGACATGGTGCGCATTAGCATTGGACAGTCCCTTGGTCCACGCTGTGGTGCATCGTCGACGAGAGCAGAGAATTGCACGAGCGCATTGATGGGTGACGATGCCGCCAAGCGCTGAGTTTCCTCAGCATCGGCCAAGAGTTGGGTGCATGCGCGCGCAGCATACAGACTCGCGAGCTGATCAGATACGCCATTTTCATCGGTTCTTGGTATATCTTGAGCGTACTTGGCGTGTTTGTCTTCCAAGAGAGCCATGAGTGGTTCGATCGACGATGTAAGAAGGTCATCGTCGTCGTCATCCTCTGATGTGGGAGCACCGTGCAGCCTCAGCACGTCGTTCACGCATTCGCGCAATTGAGATTCAGCGGCCTGAAGACGCGACATAGCAGCATCCTTGTCCATGTGTGCCGTCTGGAGCAGCGTGTCTAGATGCTCGGCTGTGAGTCGATCGTGCTGCAGCAGCACAGGCAGGAGGCGCATATCGGCATCGGTGCCTGCCATACGTTGCGCATCAGGATGCAGAGCCGGCTGTAAGTACTCTAGGATACGTCTCGCATCCTGTTCGAGCTCGTCGCGCGTGTAGCCTGGGCTCGTATGTACGACGCCAGCCATGGCGAGTCGCACGGATCCAACGTCGTGAGCGCCGACGTGGCCCTTTGGATCACGTGATGCGTAGGTGGACCTCTCGACGAACGAAGCCAGCGGCTTCTTCATCTAGTCGCGATGTCGAGCAAGGGAGGCTCTTACTTGTACGTGCAGGCAGTGCGCTTACGACCAGGTCGGCCCAGCCAGGATTCCTGAACTCGTCGGTGAGTCGACATGCCCCTATCCAGCCCTCGTGGCTCCAGCGTTTTTGGGCTGAGGAGATTATGCACCCCGCCAAGTTCTGGGGCAATATGTCGGTGGCGTGGAGTGTCGGCTTCTTTGCGCTTGGTGTGCTATTTTTCCGCCGCGCTGGCGCGATTCTCCTGCCTATGTTTTAAGATGTATCCTACATGGTATCGTAGTCGTCCGTCCGTACCGTGTCAAGGTCGCGGCGCACAAAGTCCCGGATGAACTGCGGATCGTGTCCGTATTCGATGCTTCGAATGCTGATGGTATAGGCGGCTGCGTGAGATAGTGTCCGACGTACCATTTTCCACTTTGCGTATGGACGAGAGTGTGACGGACTGTTTCTTGCGGATGTCAGGCAGCAGCGGCGACATGGGCTCGATAGCTGAGGGTAAGTGGCGCGCCGGTACATACAGTAGTAGATGGTGCGCTGTGCATGCAGCACTTGGTGAATGATGCGCATGGGATCAGGACTGGCCGAGGCATCGATGGCAAAGCGCATGAGTTCACCGTTCAAGTCGCATAGGCCCAGAATGTAGCGCAAGGGCGAGATGTGCACCATGATGCGGCCGTCCGGCGCACGAAAGTGACGCTGCACTTGCTCGTAGGGGAGTATAGTGCGGTGCTCAAGAAAATGCAAAAAGGACGCAGCTTCCACCATCTCTTCTATGCTGTCTCCCACATACCGTTCGTATCGAAGCATGGCTACGCTCGGACGATCATCGTCACTGATGAGTCCTTCATCTTGCGCAAGCTGAGACAGTTGTGCGTAAATGCCCAGCAGCTTGGTGTGAGCTTCACCGAGCAAGGCGGCTTGTGTGGAAGTAGCCGTGTCGCCATTCTCGAGCGAGAACCGATGTAGATGAAAGATGAGCTTCTTAGATAGCGCGGTTATGTCGCGCGAGGCTTTGATCAGCCGTTCGCGCTTGTCATTGTGCGAGTCAATCTCATCACGAAAGCGCTCAAAGGACCCGCGCAACTCGGCGACTGAGTCGAGCATTTAGGCAGTATGGAGGTGCAGGTGGCTTTGGGCCTTTTTTTTTCTACCACGGCATCATGACAGGGCGCAGCAGCTCAGCAGCAGCCCGGGCGCCATCGCAGGCGCCGGGTGCGTGGGAGGACGAGCCAGGGGACCAAGACGTATACGCGGAGCACACGCATTCTAAGAACGAGAGTGACGATGACTCGGACGACGCCGTCGAAGAGGTAAGTATGTCCACCGCGCGCGCCAAGGCACGCGAGAAGGATGCAGCCAGATCAGCGCAGCGGCACGCCGAAAGAGCTGCACGGAGCGCTGCACAGAAACGCCGCGAGGCGACGAAGACCAAGCCGTCTCGGCGTGCGCGCACGCGTGTCGACGAAGACGAGCACCTCGACCCGGCTGTCTTTGCCGAGGCTCTGGCGCAAGATGAGGCACGAGATGAGCCGTTTCCTGCGGCCTCCTCGTCTCGTCGCCCACGCGCGCCGAAAGACCATGTCACGCTGCGTGGCGAGCGAACGATTGTGCGGACTTTTGACGACGAGGACGCACTGGCGGACGACTGGGACGATGCACCGCTGAAGCACACACCGCTGGATCCACGCCGCTCGCTGCCTTCGGCCCGCGAGCGAGCCTACAAGAAGCAAAAGCTTGCCCTGCGGGCCAAGGACGTCCGCGCTTCGACGATCGACAAGCCATCGCGACCGAAAACGTCGCGCACAGCCAGTGTCGACGATCCATTGGGGCTGCAGGACCCTGCCTTGTTGCCCGGCGGCGAACTGTATCATCTGACGGGCCAGCACAAGCGCCGCGCACGCAGCAGGTCAACGCGCGCAGACAGGACTCTGCGTGATCGCGGCGCAGGCGGACGTGTGGCTGTGCCTCTATCTCGCGCCTCTATGGGACCCGCCGCCGTATTTGCACGTTCACGACGCGTATAGTTACCATGCATCCGATAGCACAAACTCGGAATAGTCACTCGGGAATAGTGTGCTGCCGTTGGGCGCCAGCCATGTGCTCAGCCCGCTGGTCTCGGCATCGTCGGGTATCTCGCGCAGTGAATTACGTGCGCTTGGGGTAGTGGTGTCGTTCTGTGTCCATACCTGCTTCAGCGATGGGTGCCATGACTGCTTCGGCACGGACAGCGATGGCAGCGTGAGCGACGAGCCCCACGCCGCTGCATCGAGGTTGTGGCTCAGCAGCGGCGCCAGAGGCAACGTCGGCATCGACGGCGAGGCGCGCCGCGATGGCAGACGCACACGGGGCGGCTCATCGTCGAACAGCGCATCCACAGGATGAGCGAGTTCGTCGTAGCGACGCAGAAACGCTGCCTCGTCTACGCGTTCCACACGCGCAAAGGCCGAGGCGGGTACCGGCGTAGCTGAGCGGGCGATCCGGCCCTTGGGCAGGCGGACTCGCGCCGGGTGCGCAGTGAAAAGCGCGTGCAGACTCGGTGCGGGCTCGTACGCACCACACGGCACCTGACCCTGCCGCGCCGCACGCGACGGCCCACGGCGCCTGTGACGCCGCCGAGGCATGTGCACGCAGTACTTGTGCCAGACGGGCGGTACTTCATCATGCAGCTGCTCGAATCGCGTCGTTTCCGTACGCACGGCGCACGCGTCAGGCGGCGTCGGAGAGGCAGCCTCATGCGCCGCGGGCTTCGTCGTAGGCGCATCCTTCGGCGCCGGTTTCCTGGGCTCGGCGCGCTCCCGTGCCTCGACTCGCTTCGGCGTACAAAGGCTCTTGGGCAGAGGCGTCGTGCGTCGCCACGTCGTAGGCTCCGTGTCCTCCTCCTTCGTGTGCATCATCTCCTCAAGACGTGCCGCCTTTTGTCGTGCACGCTCACGCTCCGCCTCACGCTGGCGCTCGTCATCTTCGCGACGACGACGTGCACGCTCGGCCGCCGACAACATCTCGGTCTGCTGTTCCGCTTCAATCTCAGCTGCATCCACTTTCGGAGCGGGGCGCTCGATCTTGGGCGGCGGCTTACCGGTCAGGGCGGAGTGCCGCTGCGCCAGAGGACCCCACGATGAAACGGGGGCGGGCGGCGCAGACGGCATCGGCACAGGCGGCTCAGACCGTCGCAGCAATGCGGCTGGACGGTGTAGCGGGCCCCAGGCTGGCACACGAGGCGGCGGCGGCGGTGCACGTTTCGACTGCTCCTCTTCGACCTCGGAGATCTTGTACTGCGTGCCGTCGCCAAACTCGACGACATCGTCAAGCCCGTCCTCGCTTTCCTCATCAAGCTCGTCCCAGTGGTCGTGCGAGTGGATCTCGGTGCCCCGAAAACGCTCCAGCTCTTCCTTCGCAGCCTGGTGCCGAGCATGCTCCTCAGCCGCGCGCTCCTCAGCCTTGCGCTCCGCCTCCATGGCCTCCTTGGCTGTGGGAAAGTCGTGCGATGACACGACCGGCTTGACATCCGTTCGGTGCCTGACATTCCATGGCATGCGAGGCGCCGTAGAGGCTGGTGCGACGGACGGGGACGTCGTGGCCGCCGCGTCGCGTGCACCAGGCTCTTTCGATCGTCCTGCCTCAGCAGCAGGAGTCGATGCAGGCGCTCGGCCTGGCATCGCCGTGACAAGCCGCGGACATGCCGCGCGCGCATGGTCCTGCGACGCTGACGTCGCTGTCGACGCCGCGGTCGATGCTGGCGTGGGTGCCGCCTTGGGCGCTGTCACCGTATTCACCTGCTGCAGGAATCGCTGGTTGATATTCAGAGACGAAAAACGATGCTTCGCATGCGGTGCCGTATGCACCTCTTCATGCGGACGTGCGTGGCCGCTGTCGGTCATGCCCAACGAAGGACGCGTCGCAAGAGAAAATCGGTGGCGTCGCTGCGACCGACCTTCGCCCCCTGGCTCGCTTATGTAACGCTCCCACGCAGCCTCGGACGCGGGGCGTCCACCTCGTTGACGATGGCCGTGCACGTCGAGCTGCATGCCTTACCGGCGCTGAGCATCGCTGAGCATCGCACACGAGCGCTACAGTATGCCTCTACGAGAAATGTGGCGGGCGTACTTGTGGGCCATGTGTTGGGCGGCTCGCGCTACCAGGTAGTGGACTCGCTAGCCGCGCCCCTCTGTGACGATGGACAAGTCCACACGGAAGCACTGCGGCAGGCATGGGATCTGCACCAGCAGGTATGGCCTGGCAGACAAGTGGTGGGCTGGTACGCACTCGGCACCGAGCCTGCTCCGCACCATGCACACATGCATGCCACTTTCCTCCGCTGCCTCTCTCCCGACATGCCCCTCACGCTCGTCCTCTTCGGCGAGGCTGAATGGCATGCATTCTCGCACAATGGCACATGGTCACCCGCACCCGTATCACTACCATCCTCTGCCACCGAGCGTATCGTGCTGAACGACGCCCATCAACGAGCGCGCTTCACGGACGACGCACCCTCTGATGCGCTCCACACGCACCATATCCTTGCATCGATGCAGTCGGAGCGCCGCGCTCTTCAAATGCTGTGTGATCGCCTCACCGTTGCATGCGACTATGTCGATGGTGTGCGCCAAGGCACCAAGCCACACGACCCCGCCATCCTGCGTGACTTGGCTACGGCTGTCGTAAATCGACGCCCCGCTCCACAGACACACGACGAGACAGATGCCCTTCGCAGCACCTATCTCGCTACGCTACTCAACAACCTACATACACTCCATGAGGTACGTCCGTGCTACTCACCCAGATCTCCGAGGTCCATGCGTTTGCCTCGTCCACGGCCCCAGCGGCCACCTCCACTGGAGGCGCCCGCCTGGTCCCAGACCGTCTGCCATAGCGCTACGATACCCAAAAAAGCCACGTGGGACGCGCGTTCCTTGCGTGCGACGATCACGACCGTGGCAGCCGTTGGGTATGACCGACGCACTGGATCTCGATATCCCCGTGCTGGATGACGATCTGTACAAGGATCGCGCACGAACGTTTGTCGAGTTCCTCGATGATCAGAGTGGCGCCGTCGATTACCGCACGGCCGTCCGCCAAATGCTCGCGTCCGAGGCCTGTCGATTGGTCGTGAATATTGACGACGTGCGCGTGTACAACCGCGACTATGCCGACGGCCTGCTAAACGACCCCAACGGATACTTACCGCCTTTCGAGCATGCTCTGCAGGTGCTCGTCGAACAACTGCACGACCCCCTCAAAGACGACATCCAAGGCAAGCAATACCACATTGGGCTCCGCGGGAGCTTCGGTGACAACCATGTGAACACGCGCATGCTGCGCAGTATGCACCTCGGAAAAATGATGTCACTCGAAGGTATTGTGACACGGTGCTCGCTGGTGCGGCCCAAAATTGTCCGCTCCGTGCATTACTGCGATACGACGTCGCGTTTCCATATGCGTGAGTATCGCGATGCGACCATGTACGGCACGGGCCCGCCGACCACGAGCACCTATCCAACGACTGACGAGAGCGGGAACAGGCTCACGACCGAATATGGCTTGTGCACGTTCCGCGATCACCAGATGATCAGCATTCAGGAAATGCCGGAACGGGCCCCGCCAGGACAGCTGCCACGCAGCATCGATGTCGTCATGGACGACGACCTCGTCGACCAGGTCAAGCCTGGCGACCGCATCCAGCTCGTGGGCATGTACAAGTCGCTCGGAAATCGCGTGGGTCAAAGCACCACGTCTACATTCCGAACACTGATGATCGGCAACTACGTCTATGTGCTGTCGAACAAGGCCGGCGGAGGCATCTCACAGCTGCCGCTCACAGACCTGGACATCCGCAACATCAACAAAATATCACGGCGGGAAGATGTGTTTGACTTGCTCGCCCAGTCGCTCGCTCCGTCCATCTTTGGGCATGACTACTTGAAGCGCGCCGTCCTGCTCATGCTCCTCGGTGGCCAGGAAAAAAACCTCGCAAATGGCACACACATTCGTGGCGATATCAACATCCTCATGGTGGGTGATCCATCCACCGCCAAGAGTCAGATGCTGCGCTTCGTGCTGAACACGGCATCTCTGGCGATTGCCACGACTGGCCGTGGCAGCAGTGGTGTTGGTTTGACTGCAGCCGTCACGACCGATCGCGAAACGGGTGAGCGGCGTCTGGAGGCGGGTGCTATGGTCCTGGCGGATCGTGGCGTCGTGTGCATTGACGAGTTTGACAAGATGTCTGATGTGGACCGCGTCACGATCCACGAAGTCATGGAGCAGCAGACGGTGACGATCGCCAAGGCAGGTATCCACACCACGCTCAATGCTCGCTGCTCAGTCATTGCCGCTGCGAATCCGATTTACGGTCAGTACGACGTGCACAAGGAACCTGGCCGGAATATTGCGCTGCCAGACTCGTTGCTGTCGCGTTTCGACTTGCTGTTTGTCATTACGGACGACATTGACGAGAAACGCGACCGCATGATTTCCGAGCATGTCTTGCGCATGCATCGCTACGTTCAGCCTGGCCAGCCCGCGGGTGTGCCTGCCAAGGACAGCCTCGATCAAGTCCTCGATGTCGGAGGCGGCCCTGACGATGAAGCAGCGGATCAGACGCAGGAAGATGAGTCGCCCTTTGAGAAATACAACCCCCTCTTGCACATGGGCATCCAAGGCGACCAGCGGCAGCAGGTTCTGTCGATCACTTTTGTGAAAAAGTACTTGCAATACGCCAAGTCGCGTATCGCGCCGGTCCTGTCGCCTGGAGCCGCCGCGTGGATTTCGAATGTGTATGCCAACTTGCGCAATGACGAGCAGGGCGGAAATATGCGCCGCACGGCGCCCTTGACAGCCCGTACGCTAGAGACGCTGATCCGCTTAGCGACGGCGTATGCCAAGGCGCGCCTGAGCCAGGTGGTGGAAGAGCAAGATGCTGAGGCAGCTGAGGCGATTCTGCGTTATGCTCTCTTCAAAGAGGTCATGCATACCAAGACAACCAAGCGCCGGAAAACACGACGAGTAGATGACGAAGAGGACGAGGACGAGGCAGATGATGGCTTTGATTCAGACGACATGGACCAAGACGAGGCAGATCGGCAGCTCGGTGGGCAGCCAACGCGGCAAGCGCCATACGTCACGCGAGCCTCGACACGGGCAGAGACGAAGGCCTCGGCACCACCATCAGTGTCGCGTACTACCTCGTCTGCTCTGCGTGAGTTCCGTGTACGTGCAGCCGAGGCGTTGTCTACGACATTTGCTGAGGAAGAGTATGTACCGTTAGCGACGCTATTGGAGGCCGTGAACGCGGCAGGTCCCACGCCCATCCCCGAGGAGGATGCACGAAATGCACTAGAAGCAATGAGTGAAGATAATCAGATCATGATCGCTGAAGGTACGTGGATGCAGCAGCTCACCCCAGACATGGTGTACAAAATTTAGTGCGGCGGTGGCGAAAGTCATGCCAAAGTAGCGCGACGCGTCCTGGTAGTCAACTTCGGCCGAGATAGTGAGTGCCCCAGAGAGCCCGCGTGTCATGTCAACGTGTGCGTTACGACAACGAGCATCCACGAGAATGGCAGCCGAGTCGAACTATGACTATCTTTTCAAAGTGGTGCTGATTGGTGACTCGGGCACGGGTAAGTCGAACCTGCTGTCTCGTTTCACGCGCAATGAGTTCAGCCTTGATAGCCGCAGCACTATTGGTGTGGAATTCGCGACTCGCAGCATCAACTTGGACGGCAAGACGATCAAGGCACAGATTTGGGACACGGCCGGTCAGGAGCGCTACCGCGCGATCACGTCCGCTTATTACCGCGGAGCTGTGGGTGCGCTGCTTGTCTACGACATCGCCAAGCATTCGACGTACATCAACGTGTCGCGCTGGCTCAAGGAGCTGCGTGACCATGCGGACAGCAACATTGTTGTGATGCTGGTCGGCAACAAAAGCGACTTGAAGCACCTGCGTGCCGTGCCGACCGACGAGGCAAAGGCATTCGCGGCTGAAAACAACCTGTCGTTCATCGAGACCTCGGCTCTGGACGCCTCGAACGTGGAGCAGGCCTTCCAAAACATTCTGACGGAAATCTACCATATCGTGTCGAACAAGGCACTGCAGTCGTCAGACGATGTCATTAAGCCCAGCGGCGGTGAGACGATTTCCGTCCAGCCATCCACTGACGACGGTGGCCAGCCAAAGAAGGGCGGTTGCTGCTAAGGGTATGTACGTTGTGTGTGGATAGAGAGAGAACCCGTGCGCTACATGGCGTAGAAACGCGTGAACATCGCACACATGGATCGGTACGCGACAAGATCGCCTGTTCGTAGGAGGTTGGCCGCGTCGACGTTCAGTGGGCTGTCTGGCTCCGGTGCATCGAGCAGGGCCACCACGGCGGTACAGGCGCTGTGCAGCGTCCATGCCGGCGACCACTGCGTCTTGAGCACGTCTAGACAGATTTCGCCGCTTTTCCAATGCACGTTCGGATGGAAGATGCGTGTGCGGAAGCGCATGGTCGGCGGCTTGATGGGGTATGCATCCGGCACCTGAATATCGATCTCGAAACGGCCGCCGTCATACGCACCGTCAGCGGGCGCATGAATCACGGCAGACCACGCAAACAAGTTGGCATCTGACACTGGCCGCAGTCCATGGACATGCTCATCTTGCGCATGCTCGGCACCTCGTCGTTCGTGCGCTAAGCGACGTATCGAGGCGCCGTGGCCATCTCGACGCATGGCTGTCACAAATGGGACGCGTCCAATTGCACCGGTCTAAATCCACAATTTTTGGGCTGGGCCCTGCCAACAAACCCGAAACGCCCAAACCACCACGTTCTGCCATTTCCCGCACCACCCTTGCCCATCCAGTCACAGTGCATGCATTTATGGAGTGAGCAGCGTGCAGCGTTACACGCGCCGTATGCACACACCATTCAGGGCGTGCCTCGTGCCAGCGCGATGGTGACATACCAGCAGCCTGGAGCCCACCACGACGAAAATGGAAGGCGGCCAGTCCTACCGCCGGGGCATGTCAGTGGCCTGAGCAGCCATTCGCGCGGGCACTCGCACACAAGTAGCGACGAAATCGTGTGGCCACAGGCTACCTCACCACGCCGCACACCTATGACCATGGCCGGCCCAGCGCCACTGCCGCCCACGAACGCGTACATGTCACGGCCGTATTCAGCCTCGAGCATCCACAGCCAGGGCTCGACGCCATCGAGCACTGACTCGGCGGACCGTGTCATTATCCAGGCGACCCTAGACAATGAGTCCTTTTCCGTCGTCAACGTCACCGGCATCGATTCCGCGCCAACCATCCGTGAGATGATTTTGCGTAAACTCAAACTGCCCTGGAAAGACTTGTCTCAGTGGGGCTTGATTCGCACAGAGATTGGTGAGTCGGATGTGGGAAACTCTCCGCTCATCGATGATGATACCCTCCTGTCCCTGTGTCTCCAGTTCGGCGACGATAAAGGCACAGTCAAGTTTCGCGTCCTCCAACGCCGCTCGGTCTCTGATGAACCTCATGAAGCGCCCGTCGTGTACGCGTCTCCCATGTTAGTGCCACAGCACACGGCACCTGCGACCCTCGCGTGGCCGGGCGATTCGTTGTACGCGCCTCATCAGGCCCCGCCGGTGCCCTATGTGCCACCCAACGTGGCTCGGACCGTCGTCCCGCGGCGCCAGCCATGGATACCTACGGCGCCAGCAGGAGCACCACAGAATATCAAAGACACATTTCTGCCCCCACTAACGAACCGACACATGTCCCCCGCCGTGGTCTTGCCGCCCTCACAGGCCCCGAGTTTTCCGTATCTGCAGCCGGGCATGCTGGTGCCGACATCGAATATGGACGACAAGGCTCTACGAGGATCGCCACGCCCTATTTCCGTGCATGGCATGTCGAGCAGCCGACCCGCCCCATCGACCCATCATGCGCCCACGACGGCACCCAATGGACGGCCAGCGTCCTTTCAACTCGACGCACCTTTCAAACGCGACCCTGACGAAACTGTCCCTCGACGCGTGCTGAAGCCGTCAAAACCACCCGCCCTGTCCAGCTCCAGCGATGTTGGGTCGCCCCAGGACGAGAACGTATACCCTAATTACACGCCACCCGTCCTACACCGCAGTGAAAGCAGCTCGGGTCCGCGGCCTCTGCCCGTGCCCTCGCCCATCAGCTCGGCTTCTCCAGCTTCGGCTCAAATGTCGCCCTGGCGCCAAGACACGCACTCGGAGTGGACTGATCACATATCCTCGGACCGGTCGACGCAGTCAGATCACGGCGGTGACAGCTCCATGCAGCGTTTGATGGCACATTTGCGTGTGTCGCAGGAACGCAAGAATGCATCGACCTCGGACACTCCTGCCTTCGACTCATTTGCCGACGATACGCTCGGCGGCACTTTTGCGCAACCCCTGGACGCATCGACGCTCACAAGTCGTCCGCACGATGCAGATACATTGCGCCCGTCGCCCAGTACTCTCACACCCCGCGACGCCTCTCGGCCCGTTCTTACTCTCTCTATATCTCCACCTCCTGAGCCCAAAGCGCCGTCCCAGGCTTCGGCAACCACGGTCGCCTCGAAATCGTCGCAAGACAGCCATCGACAGAGCTGGGCATTCCGCCCGCCTCCGGAGGAACTGTATGAGCAACTGGACAACCTGTTTCCCCGCCACGATTTGGATCAGCCCCTCAGCGACATGGCTCTCTCGCCCCAGACTAGTAGCGAAATGCCGCTGTCTGCCCAGAAGGAGGACCGCATTGTGGCCGCTGGGACGCCATCGACGAAGCCCCGACGTGCACCTCGTGGTCTTTCACGACACCAGCACCATTCGATCCGTATCATTGCACAAAACAGACGCCAGCTCCTAGAAAAGACCAAGCAGGAAGAGCGTCGAAGCAAGCTGAAGAATGAAGAGGTTCTGAGCCGACGAAAGAGCACGAAACTATGGGGTGGACGCATGGTGGAAATGCGCACGAACGGTGCCAACTCGGTCGGTATCGTGCCCGATGGCAATACCCACGGGTCTACGGACCCCGACACGCAGCCGGTGTTCAGGTGGGTCAAGGGCGACTTGATTGGCAAAGGCACCTATGGCCGTGTGTATCTCGCACTCAATGCCACGACAGGTGAGATGATTGCGGTGAAACAAGTGGAGCTGCCTCGCACGGCGGCCGACCGTGACTCGTCGAGGCAGCGTAGCATTGTGTCAGCCCTCAAGTCGGAAATTGAGACGCTCAAGGACCTCGATCATCCCAACGTCGTGACGTGCCTTGGCTTTGAAGAGACGCTGGACACGCTAAGTATCTTTTTGGAGTACGTCCCGGGTGGATCCATCGGCAGCTGCTTGCGTCGGTACGGCAAGTTTGAAGAGGACATGACCAGCTCCTTTCTGAACCAGACGCTCCAGGGCTTGGCGTATCTCCACAAGCAGGGCATTTTGCACCGTGACCTGAAGGCGGACAACCTCTTGGTGGACTACCAAGGCACGTGCAAAATTTCTGATTTCGGCACGGTGCGTCGCAGCGAAGACATCTATGCCAATGTGGAAAACATGTCGCTCCAGGGAAGTATATTTTGGATGGCTCCAGAGGTCGTGAGTCTATCGCGCAAAGGATACAGCGCGAAAGTCGATATTTGGAGTCTGGGCTGTGTTGTGTTGGAAATGCTGGCTGGCCGCAGGCCCTGGTCGGACGAAGAGGCCGTGCAGGCCATGTTCAAGATCGGTGCTGAACGTCGTGCGCCGCCTGTGCCGAAAGATGTAAAGATTTCGAAACCGGCCGCCCACTTTTTGCGCAACTGCTTCGAGATTGACCCGGACCGCCGTCCCACCGCCGCGCGTCTACTTGAGCACGTCTTCGCCTGGCCATCGCCGAATTGGTGCTTTGAGGATAGTGGGCTGTACATGTTGCTGTGTCCTCCGAAGTGAGTGGGAAGGACTCGCAGATCAGCGCGTACCAGCGCGTCGAGGGAACGACTAGCTAGTGATTACATAATGTCCAGGAAGTGTGGGTGGAAGCTACGCCCGCGAACAACACCCAAGTTCCTACCTTTTTTCACTCGTTCCTTGGAATGAGTGAGGCGGCCGCTACGTCGCCTGATGTGTCGTCTGTGTTAGCTGCGTTGCAAGCGCTATACCACAATCCGGACGCGCAGGCCAAGCAGCAGGCGAATCAGGCGCTTCTGCAGTTCCAAAAAACGCCGCAGGCATGGAGCACAGCCAATACACTTCTGCTTGCGCAAGACGTGCCTCTCGAGTCGCGGCTCTTTTCCGCTCAGACGTTTCGCTCCAAGGTTACCTTTGACCTTGAGCAGCTCGAAGGCGCGTCGCAGGAGCAGCTGCGTGATACACTTCTGCATGCGCTCGACATGTACGCGACAGGACCGCGCGTGATTCAGACGCAGCTGTGCTTGGCCCTTGCAGCCCTGGCTCTTCAGATGAGCGAGGCTCGCTGGGGAAATGTTGTTCCAGGTATGATTGAGCGATTCGGCGGTGCGCCCTCTACGGTCGGTGTGCTCCTTGAGTTTTTGACTGTCCTGCCCGAGGAGGTGTCGATGAACCACCGCATCCCGATGGACAATACCACGTACCATGACAGAGTATCTCAACTTTTGACACAGCATGCGATGTCCGCACTCCAGGTGCTTGTCATGTATATCCAGGCGGATGGTGTGACGTCTACGATCCAGGCGATGATTTTCGCGTGCCTGCGGAGCTGGCTCAAGACGGGCGAAGTCACAGCCATGCAGCTAGCCGAGACGCCGCTGCTTTCATGCACATTTGATGCGCTGCAAGATGAGCAGCTCTTTGATACAGCGGTGGATGTGCTGTGCGACCTCATCAACGAGACCCAGGAACTGGAGGAGAACCAGGGCGTGATCGAATGGTTGCTGCCACGCATCGAGTCGCTGCGCCCGGCGCTGATGGCTGCGGGCGATGACGAAGACCGTGTGCGTGGCCTATGTCGCATCTTTGTGCAGGCTGGCGAGACGTACCATGCGCTGGCGCTGCAGCACCCCCAGGCCCTGCTCCCCATTGTGCAGGCGGCGCTTGACTGTGCGTCGTATCATGACTTGGACATTGTGCAGATCACCTTCCGTTTCTGGTACCTGCTTGCGACGGACGTCCATCGTGCGCTCGAGCAGGGCAACCCGGCTGCGCTGCCGTTCCGCGACGTGTTCGAGCAGCTCTTTGCTGTGATTTTACGACACCTACGATTCCCTGACGACGACACGGACTTGACAGGTCAAGAGCGTGATGACTTCCGGAGCTTCCGGCACTATATGGGCGACACGCTCAAGGACTGCTGCTACGTGCTGGGTGCAGAGGCGTGCCTTGCGCGCTCGCTCGAGGTCATTGAATCGGCGCTCGCCCAAGCCTCGCCGGAGCTGCGATGGCAAGACATGGAGGCGCCTCTCTTCTCCATGCGCTCCATGGGCGGCCAAGTCGATGTGGCAACGAGCGAGGTGGTGCCGCGTGTGTTTGCCCTCGTCCCGCGCCTGCCGCCGCATCCCCGCCTGCGGTATGCAGGCCTGCTTGTCATGTCGCGCTATACCGAGTGGGTTGCGGATCATCCTGAGCACCTAAGCGGGGTACTTACGTTTATCACGACGGGCTTTGATGGCTCCGACAGGGACATTGCCGCGGCGGCCGCCCAGGCCATGGACTTTTTGTGCCAGGACTGCCGCGAGCACCTTGTGCCGTACTTTGACCAGCTCATGCACTTTTTCCGCGGCGTGCATGCGACGCTCGCCGTGGATGACTTGCTGTCTGTGTCCGAGGCGCTGGCTCATGTCGTAACGGCCATGCCGCCGGCCGCAGCGACCGAGGCGCTGGTCCAACTGGCACAGCCGCTGCTGGAGAATGTGCACGAAGTGTGCGAGCTGCCGTCGGCCACGAAGCCTGACCTGATGCGCGCAGCTGACCGCATGGAGCAGCTGGCTCGGATTCTGCAGATCATGGGCGTATCGCTCGCAAGCACGCTGCCTGAGGCGTGTGCGGCTACGTGCACACAGGCGTATGCCATCCTCGACCGTCTGCTGGAGCGCTATGGCGACGTGTTTTTCATTTCTGAGCGCACATCGGCTTTGATCCGCCGCGCGCTCATCTTTTTCGATCAGCGGGCCGTGCCGACGATGCCGGCTCTGCTCGACCGCTTCGCTTCGTGCTTCGAGTCGACGGGTTTCTCGGGCTACGTGTGGATCGTCGGCAAGTCGATCGACCAGTACGGACAACGCGCTGACAGCACTCTGTGCCTGCAGCTGGGACAGGCGTTCGAGCGCGTCACACGCAAGGTAGGCACGATGCTCCGCAGTGCGCCGTCGCCCGATGCCATGTCCGACGTGCTGGATGATTACCTGCATTCGTGCCTCGTGACGATCCAAGCGGCACCGACTTTGTTGCTCGGTATGCCACCGCTGCTGACCCAAGCTTATGCGATGGCCCTCCAGGCGCTCGCAGCGCTCTCTCCTGGCGTCGTGGGCATCGCTGCCGATGTCGTGCGTGCCATCGTCGAGTACGCGCACGAGGTGCCCGTGCCGGACCGCACACACGCCGACACGGTCCACACGGTCGTGGGCGAGCATGGCGCAGAGACTTGCCGCGCGCTCATGCATGGCCTCGTGACGCACTTTCCGCCCGAAAACATGCCGGTCGTCGTGTCGACGATGCGCACGCTCGCGACGGACTTTCCAGCGCAGATGCCGGCGTGGGCGTCGGCGGCGGCACAGTCGCTGCCGACCGAGGCGGTGCCAGAAGCGGACAAGATGCACTGGATCGAGCAGGTGCATGCCGTGCCGCTCGACGAACGCATCAAGCCGAGCCTCGTGCGCTTGTACGGTGCGTCGCGCAAGTCGCGAGAGCGCGCCCTGCTGGAGTAAGAGTGCTATAAGTAGCTTATTCGGCCCCGGATTCCCGCATAAAGTCGAGGTGCTTTTGGATATCGGCCGCCGACACAGAGGGCCGGACGGCATGCAGCGCCTTGAGAAAGTCGTTCATCACGAGGTGGGGCTCCCGGAGTTGGTCAGATTCAACGTCCATCCACGTCATTTCGCGCGCATCAGGATCACCAGGCGAGCATGGCATGTAGCGCGTACGCGCCGTGCCATCGTCGTCCACTTCCCGCACCTGCTTGAAATGCGTCGCATTCATGACACGACGCACCGGCTGCATGAGGGCCTCACGCACGACCACGGCCACATCAGCACCCGAGTACCCCTCGGTCTGTGCCGCGAGCGTCCGAATGTCCCGGGGCGTGAGTGTGCACGGCGTCGAGCCGATGTTGAGCTCAAACATGCGCCGCCGCGCATCAAGCTCAGGTAGCGGGATGTACACGCGCTTCTCAAAGCGGCGTTTGATGGCCGAGTCCAGCGCCCATGGAATGTTGGTGGCGCCCAGCACCAGCACCTCTGTTTCGTGGTCATTGTGCACCCCATTCATCTGCACGAGAAACTCCGTCTTGATGCGCCGACTCGCCTCGCTCTCTCCTTCGCCACGCGTACCGCACAGCGAGTCCACTTCATCAATAAATATGATCGACGGCCGCGCTTCGCGCGCCATCGCAAAGAGCTGCTTGACCAGGCGCTCACTTTCACCCATCCATTTGGACACAAGATCCGAACTCGAGACACTAAAAAATGTGCTGTTGGACTGCGTCGCCACAGCCTTGGCCAGATACGACTTGCCCGTGCCAGGCGGTCCATAGAGCAGAATCCCACTCCATGGCTTGCGCTTACCCGTGAACAACTGCGGAAATTTGATTGGGAGAATCACAGCCTCTTTGAGGGCATCCTTGGCGCTCGAAAGACCCGCCACATCGTCCCAACTGACATTGGGGCGCTCCGTCAGAATCACATTCGATAGCCCAGATCGCAGTTTGCGCGTCTCAGCATCCATGTCCTCCGAATCACTCTTGGAGCCCGCGACGCCTTTGCCGCCATCCAAGGTTTCTGCCTGCGCCACCTTGCCCAGATGCTCCTTGAGCTTCTCAGCTCGGTCCAGGTACTCGACAAACTTCGAGCGGATCAACTGCTTGAGCTTGTCGTTTTTTTCGTACTTGAGCGCCATCATGAAATAATCGAGGCTGTTTTGATACTGCGTGTACGCCTCCTGATAATGGTGCTTCACATCCTCATCAATCGCCCTTTGCACAATATCAATCCCTCGCTGCTGTCAGTCAGATGGCCACACACCTGCAAAAAGTCTGTGGGCGCCCTACGCGTCAGTAGCTCGGCCTACGTACATGATCGGGGCTCGCGCCAACCCAAGGCGGTGTGTGTGGATGTGGAGATGAAACCACTCAACGAGCTCGGTTCGGGCGTCCACGTCGATGTCCACGGCACCGACACGCATCCCTCCGGATGCGTCGCGTCCATATACCGAAGCAGCTCAAGAGCCTAGGCAGCAGGCCGGCAGAGCGGCCCCAGATACCCACTCATCGCCCACCATACAGGACCTGCCCCCCAACAGTGCACGCATCTCCCTCCGATCCCTTTGGCGACGGCAGCATGCGTCGACGCCCCAGTGCGAGCACCGATCCAACTCCATCAGCATGGTATCAGATCTCCAAACGGGCTTGATGAGCGCTGCTCTGCTCAAGATGCGTCTCGAGCGCGATGAGAACAACGCTCCCCGCATACCTGTCCTGCTGCAGTACGTGCGTGTCCAAGTGACGGACACGTACAACTCGCATAGCTCCGGTCACCATGTGTACCGCCTAGAGCTCAGCTATGCGTACGGTATGGTATCCTGGGTAATTTATCGTGAAGTGCGCGACTTTTTCAACCTTCACGCGTACTATCGGACGCACAGCGTAGCCAATACGCTGTACAAGTCCTTCTCCTCTGAAACGGAATCAGAAGGGAATCTCCCCAGCTTTCCCAAAGGAAGCTTCACAAATCGATTCACCCGGCAGAGGCAGCAGCAGGATGGCAAAACGGCCAAGGAGCATCAAGAGGCCCAGGAACGCACGTACCGCCAGGCACTCACAGACTACCTGGAGAAACTGATCAAGTTTGCCATGTTTCGTCCAGAGGCAAATCGCCTATGTCGCTTCCTTGAAATCAGTGCCATGGGACTGCAAGTGGCGTCTCTCGATGGCTACCTTGGAAAACAGGGATACCTGCAAATCAAATCAAAAAGTTCGTGGCGCGAAACTCAATCCTTCTTACAAAGACCCAAGCGCCGCATCCCTAAATGGTTCATTGTACGCGAGAGCTATATTATCATTGTGGAAGAGGCTCATAGCCTGCGCCTGTACGACGTGTTTCTCATGGATCAAGAGTTCAAGGTCGTTCAAAAACACGCATTACGTCCTGCATCCTTAAAGCATGCACCGAAAGACGAGGTCGAGGAAGACAATGAAGGCAAGCTAGGGTGGCCCGAGACGCATCGCACTTCCACAGGGACGATTGGTGACTATGTCAGGCGGCACCGATTCAACTTGTACAACGCAGAACGCAAATTGAAACTGACGGCCAAGAATGAACGCGAGTTAGAGCAATTCCTGCTCAGTATCCAGTGGGCCGCACATCATAATCCCTTCGGGAAGCAGACGCGATTCGGTAGCTTTGCGCCGATTCGTCGTTGCGTCGCCATCCAATGGCTGGTGGATGGCCGTGACTACTACTGGAACTTGTCCGAGGCATTGCTGCACGCCCGTGATTGCATCTACATCCACGACTGGTGGCTCTCGCCGGAAATGTACTTGCGCCGCCCAGGCACACCCGAATGGCGCCTCGATCATTTGCTGCAGAAAAAGGCATCGGAAGGTGTCCTTGTCTATGTGATTCTCTATAACGAAGTATCAAATCTGTTTACACCAACCGATTCGGCGTACGCCAAGTCGCGCCTCATGGAATTACACCCCAATATTGTCGTGCAACGTTCTCCCAGCCACTTGAAAACAGGTACCTTCTATTGGGCACATCATGAGAAGCTCTGTGTCGTGGACCAGATGGTGGCCTTTATGGGTGGGTTCGACCTGTGCTTTGGTCGTTACGACACACCGTCTCACCCGCTCGTGGACGATGCGGCGATGGGTCCGAGCACTACCACTGACCCATCCCTGTTAGGACCCGCGATAAACGGCGCCGAGGCTCATATCTGGCCTGGACAGGATTATGCGAACGAGCGCAAAGTCGAGTGGCAGATTCTCACAAAGCCCGAGATGGATTTGTTGCCACGCGACAAGGTGCCACGTATGCCGTGGCATGATGTGGGCGTCCAGATTCTCGGCCAGCCTGCGCGTGACCTGTGTCGTCACTTTTGCCAACGATGGAATATGTTACTCCGATCCAAAAAGCACACTCGGCGTATGGATTTCTTGCTCCCGCCGTCCGACCTTACGGATGACGAGGTGAGGCGCTTTGGTGTGCAAGGCACATGCGATGTGCAGATTTGCCGTTCAGGCGGTCCCTGGAGCTTGAGCACGCCCAAAACGGTGGAACACTCCATCCAAAACGCGTACCTCAAAGCCATTGAGCAAAGCGAGCACTTTGTGTATGTGGAGAACCAGTTCTTTGTCACGTCCACGGTCATGGAAAGCACGGAAATCGAAAACAGCATTGGTCTTGCGCTGGTAGAGCGTATCGTGCGTGCTCATCGCGAGCGCACACCATGGCGGGCCATCATTTTGATTCCAGCCACGCCTGGTTTCCCGATGGAGTACGACCATCCGGAAAGTGGGTCCGTGCGAATTATCTCGGCCTTGCAGTACTCGTCGATTGCACGTGGACCCCACTCGATCTTCGCGCGTCTCGAGTCCGTGGGCATAGATCCACATGCCTACATTGGCTTCTATTCCCTGCGCCAATGGGGTCGAATGCGCCATGGCCAGTTGGTTACAGAACAAGTGTACCCTCATGACAAAGTGATGATCGTCGACGATCGCCTGGCCATCATTGGCAGTGCCAACATCAATGAGCGCAGTCAACGCGGCGACCGAGACTCAGAATTGGCGTGTGTTGTACAAGACCATGATGTGCTGATGAGCCGCATGGCTGGTGAAGCATTTCAAGTGGGTCGGTTCCCACACACCTTACGTATGCGACTGATGCACGAGCATGTGGGTTGGGACGTGGATGCTATGGAGCGGGGTGATAATGTACAGATATCGCAAGACGAACAACCCCAGGTGGTACCCAAATGTTTGCTCGACCCCGTGGCGCAGTATGACGTGTGGAAGGCTGTGGCCACACATAACACCGTCATATACCGCCAAGTGTTCCGCTGTGTGCCAGACGACGAAATCAAGGCTTGGGCATCATACAAAGTCGCCATGCAGCATCATGACCGTGTGGGACGTTCTGTCACAGACGGCTCAGCGCCTAACGGCACCGACATGTTTGCTCCGGAGCAAGTCGAGAACATGGCTGCCCACCTGCAACGATGCTGCGGCACTCTCATTCAACATCCCACAGAGTTTTTGGAGCACGACGCAAAGCGCGGCAACTATTTATTCGCCAAAGACCACATAAATCCACTCATCGTTTTCGACTAGTAGCTGTTATATAATATTGACATATGGTCTTCGAGACACAGATCAGCGTCTGCACGTTTACTTCTTGACAAGCTGCTCAAGAGCGTCCATCGAGAGCGACTTGGGGCGCTCGATCGGAAGACCAAGGATACGGTCGAACACGAGCTGGGGCAGGGCACCGAATGCACGCGACACACCAAAGAGAACCGTGTAGAACTTGAACTCGTCAAGGCCGTACGTGTAGAGCGGCGCACCCGAGGCAGCGTCCACGTTGGGGAAGGGGTTCTTGGTCTTGCCGTGCTCCTTGAGCACAGGCGGGGCGAGCTGCGAGATACGCTGCACCAGCTTGACGGTAGGCGAGCTCTGCAACTCGGCACGCTTGTCACAGAAGCCGTACAAAGCCGTGAAACGAGGGTCGGGCTGACGGAGGACAGCGTGACCGTAGCCAGGCACGACACGGCCACTCTTGAGCGTAGCCCAGAGAGCGTCCGTGATCTGCTGGTCCGTTGGCGTGTCACCCACCTCACGCTGGACCTCAAGGATCCAGTTAAGCACTTCCTGGTTGGCAAGACCGTGCAGGGGGCCAGCCAGACCGTTCAGCGAGGCGGCGTAGGCCAAGTAAGGGTCCGAGAGGGCACTGCCGACCAGGTGGCACGTGTGAGCCGACACGTTACCACCCTCGTGGTCACCGTGCACAGACAGGTAGAGACGAAGGTAGTCCGTCAGACCCTCCTTGTCGCCGTAGCCGAGCATGTGCGAGAAGTTCTCGGCAAAGTCCATGCTGGGATCAATGTGCTGCTTACCATCACCCTTGCCGAACACGTTGAAGTAGATACGGGCGGCAATAGCAGGGAGACGAGCAATGAGGTCAAGCGTGTCCTCGAGGGTAGGCTGCCAGAACTCAGTCTTCTTGACACCGGCGTTGTAAGCGGCAGCAAACTTGCTGTCGTGGTTCAGCGTCGACACAGCCGCCGAGAACTGCGTCATGGGGTGAAGCGACTTGGGGAACGTGTCAATCGTCTTCTCCACGAAGCTAGGGAGCTTGGCGCGGGACATGAGGTCCTGCGAGAGGCCCTTGGCCTCCTCGGCCGTCGGCACCTTGCCGGTCAGCAGAAGCCAGAGCATCGACTCGGGCAGCATCTCCTCACCAGGGCGGCCGATGTCCTTGGCAGTGGGCAGCTCCTTCTGGCACTGAGGGATGCTCTTACCGTGGAAGGTGATACCACTTTCGGCGTCAAGGACCGAGCCCTCCCAGAGCATGCACTTGAGGCCACGCATACCACCGATCAGGTGGCCAACATTGCTCTGGCCGAGAGGAGCCTCGGCGTACTGCGACTTGATGCGAGCCATTTGCTCACGCTTGGCAGGTACAATTTCGCCGACAGCCTCAGCAAGCGACTTCGTCGACGAGTAGCGCACCGACGAAGCGGCCGCGGCAAACTGGCGGGGAGCCGTCGCCGACCGGAGAGCAGCACGGGGGATAGTGAGGGACAGCATCTCGAAGTTATGTATGAATGGGAAAAAGACCAACGTGCCGTCGATCGACTCGCCCGTCTTATATCAAATGCAGCACGCCCACCCGGACCGTGTGTTCGGACATTTATCCGGCCGAATCGTGCCAGCCCATTGAGTGCCAGCACGAGCCCACCTGTAGGCACCGCATGGTCACATGCACCGAGAATCGGCTTCCTTGCCACGTGGCTTTGCAGCCATGTACAAGGCGCCTAGCACGCGGGGCTCTGACACGCGGGGGCCGCGCGCCCTTATGTAGGGTTTTATAAGGACATGCATAGGCCGCCCATGACATTCGCTTGCAGATCTAGCTCGGATTTAAAAAAAATGCAGCTTGGGCGTTCTGAGCCCGTGCGCGTCCTGCTTCTTCGACAGCCTGTGCCTGTTCATCAGGGCACAGATCCGTATCATGACGCATTCGGAACTCTCCGCACGTCCTTTCATGACCGTGCTACCCTCAATACGCCAAGTGCTGCATCAAGCGCACCCAGGAATGATAACAGCCTGTCATGCCCGGAGCACACCGCAACCGAGTCGCGACCGGATCCAGAATCGTCAGCGGACGACGATCTTTATCTTATGACGCACCACATGTGCCCTCATGAGCTCAAAGATCTTGAATTCCGCGTTGTCAGTTTCCCGATCCTCACGCATGTCACAGTACACGCAGATGAATTGGACCAGGCCCTACTTGGCATGTACCACCATACCACCCACTATGATGGTGTGATCATGACAAGTCAAAAGGCCGTTCAGGCATGGCAAAAAGCGTGTTTGCGCGTATACCGAAAGCTATATGTACAGCAAGAAATCCACCTAGAGCGCATGAGGGTGCTAGGCCAAGTGCCTTTTTACGTCGTGGGGCCAGCCACCGCCAAGGCCTTGCAAAACATTCAGGTGGCAACTCCTTTCAAACCAACTACCATACACGGCGCCGAAGCGGGAAATGCCGAGAGCTTGGCTCTGCACATGATGCGAGACATGAACCAAAGCCGAGAGCCACGGCGCTTCTTGTACCTTGTCGGTGACAAGCGTTCTCCGGCCCTGATCAACACATTGCAGGCTCACAACGCACCTGTCACACTCGATGAATTGGTCGTGTATGTGACGGACAAAAGCCCGGGCTTTGAAGACAACTGCGCCCTTCTTGCGCGCGATATTCCCCGGCGCATGTCTGATGGAGCCCTGTCCGGCTCAATGCCGTCAGCTACACAGCAGCAGCGAGAACATCATGGAATATTAGGGCATGCGCGAGAGGCAAACCTTGATGCACTCGCCACGCCCGCGTCGGCGCCGACAGAAGTCCGGCCCGACTGGATCGTGTTTTTCTCGCCCAGTGGTGGTAGTTACGCCCTGCAGGAACTTGTTCATCGTCGGTGGATTGTGTCGCAAGAAGCGCATCAGGGATGCAAAGTGGCATGCATCGGTCGGACGACGGCGCAATGGGTGCACGAGACCCTAGGATTCGAGCCACATGCCATTGCTGCTCGTCCGACACCGGATGCACTGCAAGAGGCCATTTTCCGTGATTTGATATAGGTTGCATGAGGTATGGTACGGTATCTGCGTCATGGAGAGGATGGCGCTGGAGTATGCTTGTCATGCCACATGGCATACTGGACGAGGATGACCAGGTCAAAAATAAGAGTACCACTGCTGCCCAACAGAAAAGGCAGACTTTCAGACAGGTACTCGTACCTGTCGGGTCCCACGGCTTTGGGATTCGAGAGAATGCTGATCGAATACAAGAGATTGGCGAAAAAGGCCAGCAAGAACAGTAGCATCGATAATCCCCGCACGGAACGGCGCTGGAAATTCGTCCATATCTGTGGCAGGCGCGATGTCATATACAACACCGTGCAGAACCAAGCAAAAATGCGGCCAATGATGACACTGAAAGGGGGCGCAGGGTCTGTCCGACCGCGTCGCGGCGCGGTCCACAGCTCCCTATCGGGTATGTACAGCAGGATAGGATGGCGCACAGCAGGAGGTATAGGGGTAGCCGACGACGTGTGTGTCAGAACGCGAGGATGGGCCACAGGATCCACGGAAGCAAGGGCGTCAGGCCTGCTGATTGGGCCCACTGAGATAAAAAACCCGACGCCCAATAAAGCCACGGTGGCACCTCGCCGTATGGCTGCTTTTCGTTCACGCGCGCGGCCTCGAGCGGATGATGACTCGTCTTGGCCCATGGATGCAGGCGCCCAGGAGGCATGCGCTTTTGAACGACGACCTCGTTCCACTGAGCCCGCTCGCTTGCTCCTTACTTGATCTGTAGATTCACTCTGTCGCTGGGCGCGTGTTCGCCTCGACGAACGATGTGGTCTGACGCGGTACACCATCCATGGATCCAGGGACCTCGTGCGCAGTGCTTGCCGCGACACGCTCGAGGGCACATGTCGTGATCGCGACGTAGAAGCCATCGCCATGGTACCTGTGGTCGAGGTGTGGGCTGGCCTGTACAACGCCCCTATCAGGGGCGAGCGCTCCGTAGGGAACGCTGGTGAAATGCGTGGAGGAAGCGGCTCCCGGTAGTAGAGAGCGTATTGTGTGCACAGTGTCACGTCAACCAAAAGCATGTAAGCAGCAATGATCATTTGTATCAGCAGCTGGTTCGTGAGAAAAGCACCTACGAGGTTGGTCAGGTCACCGAGCGTCCATTGAAGTAAGAACACAAAAGACAGGCCCTCTACGCTCTTCGTGCGAAAGTTTTGGTAGATCTGTGGCGTCTGTGCAAAGATCCAGACAACGAGACTGGCCGTGCCCGAGGCACTGGAGACAGCCTCGCGCGTAATACGGGGCAGCACGGGTATCATGACACGCAGCGTCCCACGGCCAGGCGCAGGTAGCCGTGGTGGAGTGGGTCAGTGGTGGGGAACGGGCCATGCCACGTGATCGAATCGACACGAGGGCGAGACGACGTCCGTCCATCCGCCATTTTCTCTGGCGGGGCGGTAAGATGAACCGTCGCAATGCTCCCGTGCCAGAGCGCTATGCGGTGCTGACTGAACATGCATACCCATCTTCCATGTCAGCGAAGATTGGGCAGCGGAATGCTGTGTTTGAGCAGCCGTGGCGATCTGACTCTCCCTTTGAGAATCCATACGATATGTCTGCGCAGGAGCCTGGGGCCCCCAAGAAGGACTCACAGAATAGCTTTGTCAGTCTGTTTTCAGGGACATCCGCCCAGCAGAGCTCGGCGGCGGATCTTGAGGAGCAGAACGATGCGCGCCTCTCAGGCCTGAGTGAGCGTATCAAGCTGCTCAAGGACATTTCGACGGGCATCGGGAAAGAGGCGCGCGAATCGACCGCCGAAATGAACTCCCTGAACGACCTGTTTTCCAACGCTAGCTCCTTGCTAGGCACCACGTTTCATAAAATGACGGTCATGGCGCGCCGACAGCGCGGCTGGTTCTGCAATATGATGCTGTTTATCATGCTCGTCATATGGATCTTTGTGTTTTTGTGGTGGTGGCGAAAGTAACTGTGCTAAAATATACCCTCTATACGATGTGGCTATGTATGCGATTACTGTGTAACTTCGCCGTCCGGTGTGGTTGTATATATGCCACCACCGCGGCACGCGTCAAACGCAGGTAGGCACGACAAGTATCTGCACCATGTACATGCCTTGGACGGATCATCACTGCGGTAAAAGTTGAGCACGAGTGCCACAAGGAATGCAATCAAGAGTATGATACCGACCAAACGACACACCCAATTTATAATCATGTGCGATCGCGACGGATGGATGGACGGTGCAAACACCAAACCGCCAAGGATGCCAATACAGAATCCGCCAATGTGCGAAAAGTTGTCGAGGCCGGGCAGCAGTCCTAACGCCAGACCCATAATGGCAAAAATGATCGACACGGTCAATCGAGTCTTGGGCTTCATCTCAAACTTCCAATTGTAAATCAAATCAATCATTTCAAAGCTGATGCATGTGTACACAGCGCCCGACGCGCCGAGCGCAGGCTGTCCAATGAGCCCAAAATTGCCGCCTAGCAGATTACCTCCGATGCCTCCGGCCATAAAGACAATCGCATATGCTAGCGAGCCGATCAGTTTTTCAATCTGGCCGCAGAGAGTCAATAGTACAATCAGATTGAAGAGAATGTGCACGATACCGGCATGAACAAAAATGGCCGAAACGAATCGATAGCCCTGGTTCGGATTCGTGGCATCCTTCAAGCCACATATGTGGGCGAGCGAGCACAGCTCATCTCTTTGAAATCGGGTTTCTCGCGTCGCCGTGTGATTTAGACATGGGATCATGTTGGTGGGCGGCAAGCCCGGCACGTTGCGCATGCAGGGCGCGAATCGTGCTCCGAATGATATGAGAAATTCCGCGGGGGGTCCAATCATGGGCTGTACGCTGGGGTGTACTTGGACAGCTTCGCCTGTGCGCTGCTTGGACAAGATAAGCTCAGCGATAAACACAACGACGACACCAAAGGAAATGAGCCATGTCACAAACGGATACCTCTGCCGTCCAACCCCACGTTCACGCTCATCGATTTTTTGCTTCAGTTTGTCTTGGTTAGACCACGTAAACTTTCCCTCTTTCTGGGATGGTATCTCAAGGCTCTCGTCAGCGGAACCCATAAGGTGAGTGCGGGACGCTGTGAGATGGTCAGGGTATATAGGATGCTGTGTTTGCCAATGATGCGACTCGTCAAGATCGTTCTCAGCATATTTTAAGGGCAGATCTGTTTCGCTCATGCCCCAGTCATATGGCTTCCGTGTGTCCTCATACATCGGCACAGCAACGGTGTCTCGATGACTCGAACTCACAGGTAGCAAGTGCGCTGGCTCATGCAGACTGATGCTTGATGCGTAATCTGATGCATTCTTCTGGCAATAAAACCTATTCCTGTCGAAAGCCTCATCAGAGGAGGGATGTGACACAGCCCGATCATCCAGGTCCTGATAGGGCCGTGTCCGCGTCACAGACGTCGGCTGGCTATTTTCTGCTCGAAATTCTGTGGGTGGAAAGTCACCATGAGAACTGGATCCATGTTGTAAGTGCTGCTGGATCTTGGCGTAAAGATCCGGCTCCGAGGTCATGCTGGGTGTATACGGCTACAATGCGCACGTCCAATTCATGTAAGGTCTACAAGTCAACTTCCCCTCCAAAGCAACACTCCACATATGTGTTGCATTATGTAAGCGATCTGCACGCCTAGATGATGCTTGCCGCCGGCTCTGCCTAGCCATGACGACGGCTGGCGATGGGGCGGTTCTGCGTGTCAAGCGTAAACGCGCAGACGATCCAGTCGACGCATTTTTGTTCCAGTTTCACACGCAAACGCACCTCGCAAAACGCCGTGGCGCGCAACCGGAATATCTACATCACCAGCCTGGACATGGCATGTTTCGACGGAGAGAGACGGTAGATGTAGACGAGCAGATGGCAAAGGATGCACAAGTGATCGAGGCAGAATGGGATAGTTTTTCGAAAAGGATGAAACTTAAACGCAAGCATGAGCAAGATACAGAAACAACGAGTGTCCGGCGCAAGCATCAACCATCACTTCTTCAAGAGGAAGACAAGGCGCGGGATATGAACTGTTTCTCAGACATGCTATCCGAGTACCTCAGATTGAACCACGTCTCATTGGAATCCTCCGATATTAATGCAGAGGCTGCAAATGAGTACGTCTTTGATATCTACTATCAAGATACCACGCCCATGACAGCAAGGAGGCATCGCGACGCAAAAAACGTAAACTGTGTACCAACAGTAGGACGCGCTCGTACCAAATCCAATAAGCCACATTCATCAGTACCCATTAGTGGCAAGGGATACGACACAGGACCATCAACAACCACAGCCCCTGGCTTTGAGCATTTGCAAGACCCAGAAGAGGATGTGGACTGGACGCAGGAAGCCTCCTTCTATCCCGTGCATCTACGCACAACCATGGATAAAAACGGACACACTGTCGTGACAGCTGTGCCTATCGGTGCTCAGGGACTCGCAGAAAATGACCTGATGCTAGAAGAAATCGAGTCTGGAGCGGGTTTATGTGACGACGACGAAGACAGTAATGATGAAGATTACTACCGAAATGATTACCCGGATCAAGACGAGTGGGAAGCAGACAGTGATGCAGAGTGGTAGTTTCCTGCACACAACTCTAGTAGTGCATATACCCTATTATTACTCATATCATCCATGCGCATGCTACCGATTGTGGTACTACCGGCACACTCGCAAAAGTTCTTGAAATCAAGATCATGTAAGGATTTGACATTGAAACACTGGTAGAACTCTGGTTGAGAGCCTTCGTTGAATGCCTTGCAGATGCCAACGCGCACGTCTTCATGACGATTTATGCTACATTTTTTTCTGGATAGTATGTACTTGCCTGTGGTGATGCTTGGAGATCTCGATGGTTTCGTGCGTTTCTTTGTACTCATTTTCTCATGGTAACATTGCTACGGAGGGTATCGAGAAGTATGGGGGACAGCGGACATGAATGGATCGCGGGAGCTTCATATGGCTCACCATGAGAAGCGGAGTGTGTTTACATGTTGAGCCGATGCTGAGTTGGTTTTCTGCTCTTTTTCCTTAGAATTCCGAGTGTGTTCATGACGCCAACGAAACAATCATCCAAGCCAAATTTTAGGCAACCATGACATATAACCCTTTGCCTTGTACACCTTTCCAAACATCTATCGTATAAATGGCCATGTCCTCCACAATCGACATGCACAGGCTTGTGGAGGAAGATATGAGGGAGAAAAGTCCACTGGACCAACGAAAGACTGAGATGGGCAAAACATCTAGCGAGACGATAACGACTGGGCGACTTGGTGCGCATGCTCCTCACAATACATCTTTTTATTCATAAAAAAGTAGTCCGTTAGCTGAAGTAGGCACGGACCTGAAGCGGCATCCGAGTAGGCACATACCATGCACGTTGGGTGGTAGCATTCACCCTTGGACGTCTTGCGAAACAGGCCGGTAATACCCTGGCCGCATGCGTGACATACTGTACCGCTGCGGACTTGATAATGCCACAGACATAACATTTTCCCTTTGTACATAAAAATGTCCGTTTTTGCAAGTTTTGCATCGCAGTCCGAGCAGCGAACACAGTCGGGATGGTATATGCCGAGTATAGAATTGTCTTTACCGCAGATCTTACGACCTTCCACGAATTGACGGCATCGCGAGCAGCAAGAAGAATCCGTCGGCTCTGAGAAAGAATGTACTGTGTCTTGCACTCGAACGACAGAGGGATCGTTGCACATGACAAGCTGGGACTTGCACCGCAAGGATCGAAGTTGAGACTCACACTCTTCGTGCAACAACGCCGCACTGTCTTTTTGTTGACATTCAGCCATGGGCTCTACTGCATCACGCAAATACTCGTCGAGGATACTCAAAGGCAAATGATTCTCGGCATCGTGTACGTCAGGGAGCGGCTTTGTGCACTGTAGCTGGCGTTTCTGGGCAAGCATGTTTTGAGACGCATAGGTCATAGGATCATCTTCGTCATCACTGTAAAATCCATCACCCGACCAGAATGCCATATCCAGAGCATCGAGACCCGACTGCCGATACGGTTTCAAAGAGGGCTCAGTTGACAGGGCCGGCGAAGCCCGGGCAGCTAGCATGTCTTGGGTTTGATATGACATGGAGCTGGGCGCTGGCGTTAGGGGCAAAGAAAAATTGCTCGTGTTTGTTGAAGACATGCTCATAAGTGATGTTGAACTTTCTTGACGAAGGGCGCATGATGTATTCAAATGCAGCTTTGAAGAGATTGGTGAAATATGCACAGATGTAAGGGCGGAAGGTTGGACGATTGGACTGCTTGCTACACTGCTGGATGGGGTGTTGATTGGTGCCATTGGGGGTAAATGAGTAGAACCTGTACGGACAGGTATGATGGACGTAGGCGTCATTGTCTGTGTGGGGAAAGTATCGTACACGACCTTGGCAAAGCGCGGAAACCGGCCACAACTCAAACGCGACTGGGCCCCGTACATGCTAGTATCTTGGTCATGCTTAGGCAGAAATTGGGACTGCGGGATCGTGATGTCCCTATGATCTTTGTACGACAAGAGTATCGGAGACACGTCTTGGCGTTGATTTTGCGGGAGCTGTTGCTGAAGTCGACGCCGGCTTGCCACGCCAATACCCGCAAAGTTTTTCTTATCGAGACTCTCGAATATAGGCGCTTCGCTCTCGGCCATGGTATAGGGTCTGATCAACGGTGCTGAATTTCGGTGTCGTCACCCAAGCCAACTTAGAAATCGCACTTAGACTAGATGTCGACAGCCTTTGGAATTTCAGCGTACGCCTCCTTGCAGGTCCAACCCAAAAAACACGACTGCTTATATAAAAGCGCATTAATTACCTCCATACGGCATGTATGCAACTAGGGACGCAAATATGGAGGGTTATGAAATGTGCATGAGGGAAAAATCAACGCGAACATCTTAACGCCGTCGTAGCTCTAAACAAGATCCAAAAGCAAGTTGAGTAGGTGTGGCATGGAGCCAGCATAGCATATCCATCAATAATACATGTTAATTTTCGTGTTTCTGGGTGGGCACACCCGTCTCGATGGGACGGCCGTCTCCCGAATACACCATGTCTAATGGTTGATGCGCAGGAGGCGCTGTAGATGATGCTGCTGAGCGTGCCTCTACCGTTGAAGTACTGGGTGTGGGTGGAGCCGTAGCTGTCGACGTAGCATTTTCCATTTTTGGACGTTTTTCGTTCATAGAGAAAGACGATGTCGATGGCATAGTGCTTGTCGCGAAAGAATTTGTTGTAGACTGTGGCACTTGGACACCACTGGGAGGACCCACATGGTGAGAGAATTCATGGTGTGAAGACACGTCAAGAGATACAGCAGGTTCACTAGGTCGCTTCTCCATAGAAAAGCGACGTGCTTCATTGCTTGAGTGGCTCATATGTGAAGCAGGCTGTTGTTGTAGCTCATGAGACAGCGTAGCTGGCACAGATGAGGTGCTTGCAGCATGACCATTAGGTGTGGCAGCCGGGTTGGCAGTGTGTTCCAACCGGCGATCCACCATCATACCTGGGGCCGCCGGTGCAGTTGTTGACCTAACAGTTGGCGGGGGCATCGCAGCATGCGCCGAGTACGGTGTATTAGGTGAGTGGAACATGCCGGGTGTAGTCGGGGCCGGCGTCGTGGAAGCGACAGAGGCAGCTGTCGAATGTGGCGTCTGTTGGCATGCCGTATGGGTTGCAGGCAGGACCGAAGCTGGATGGTGATAGTGCGAATGGTGCTGCGGGTACGAATATGAAAGGGAGGTATCCGCTGAGTTGCTTGTCGCTGATGTGTCATGCGCAGTCGCCTGCCCTGGACTGCCCCAGTGACTGTGAGGTAAACTCGATTGCAGCGGCAGACTCGCAGCACTGATGTCACTGCTGCTGACGTCCTTGACTGGGGTATTTACCCCATTCGCAGGCATGCCACCGTAATGACGGTGCACCTGGCGCTCTTGTGCAGCGGCCATCACGGCAGCTGTACGCGGATAGTTGTCTGGGTGGTACAAGAACGACTGGATGTTCGGCTCAAAAAGTGGATAGAGAATATCAATGATACCGTGTTGCTCAGCCAGTTGCTTGGCACGATTAAATGCGATCCACACACCCTTCAGATGCATAGCACCTACCTTGACGACAATGCGTTCCTTTTCATTTTTCAAGATACCATCACGTTTGCCGCGTGACATACCACAAACATTCAACAACTTGGTACCATTTACCATATTGTTATCATGGCGACGGGCCACACACACGCCCTTCACGTCAACCTGGAAGCACAGTGTACCCTCGTCTTCCCACAAGGTCGTAGTGACACGATGACGACCCATCCAAGGCACAGGTGCGGTATACTGCGGCGCTGAGCCATAAGACGAGGCCGCCATCATGGCACCAGATGTCATACCACCCGGTGCGGCAGGAGAAGTCGCACTAGCCGAGGAAGTTGTCATGGACAGAGGCATAGCTGCAGCGGATGGAGTATGGTGCGATGGTATGTGAGCAGGAGTGTGTGGGTTGTAGCCAGCATGGGGCATCATGCTGCTCATAAAGGGTGCATGATAAGCGGGACCGGAGGTAGCAGCGGCTGGGTAATGTGGTGGGTGGGTTCCATAATGAGAAATATGCCCGAAGTAGTTTGGATACGGCGCATAGGCGTGTCCCGGGTACGATGCACTGTACATGGGATGCTGTGCCGCAGCGTACGTTGCAGCATACGGTGATGTCATTGGCGACAATTGCGTGCTTGGAAACGAGTTCGCCATATGGTGCGAGCTCTGGTTGACACTGTCCGGTTGCTGTTGATACAGCCCAGCACTCGACGCATGGCCACCGACATGCGGATCAGAGCAAGCCAGCGTGGTAGATGCATGTCCATGCAGAGGAGGTGCACCAGAATGGTTGGCCGTGGGGGCCTGGGGCTGCGGTGGCGGCGGCGCTGGTTGCTGTGGTGCGGCGTGCATGGATGAGATTCCACCATAAGGCGAGGCAGCCGCGGAGGCGGCAGCGGCCGTTGCAGCCGTGGTGGTAGAGACAGATGGGCTGGTAGTAGACATGCTCGTGGCGTCAACGAGGCCCGATCAGAAATGCAATAGTATCAGCGTCCTGACGAATGAGTCAACTCAATGGCTAGTAAAGATCGACTTGCACGTATGCAATGCAATGTGGGGATGCGGAGGTCACGAAACTGTCAGCGAGCGTTTTACGCCCAAAAAATAACGTGAACCTAAAACCGAAGGACTCTGTATGTAGAGAGGATGCGATGCGTATCACCGTTGCAGGCACTCGCATTTGCATTTGCTTCGTATGCTCGGTAGCTACGAACCCATTCACCAATCAGAAATGCCATACAGTATGCCAGCAATGCAGCACTTAGCATATCACGTGGAAAGCATGTGCGGTCACGCCCCTAGGTGTATATGCGCGATATCGTAAGCATGTAATGACCGTGTGCCTGCAAGAGGTGCAGCGTCCCACCTCCATTCCAGCTCGTCCAAAAGCGTGCACACATTGCAGCTTGATTCTGCCATTTGAGCGATGGAGGACACGGCTGCAGCACACGAGCCACCTACCAAGATAGACGTGGTAGAACGCATGAGCCTGCCATCGCAAGAGCCCATGCACCGCCCGAACCTCGAAGAGGTGCCGAATGAGCCCCAGGTACAACTCACTGAGCCTGTCGAACAAGAGCATACCAGAACAATCATGCCAGATTCGCATGCTCCTCAAGGCGAGGAAGGATCGTATCGTGAACAAGACGGTGAAGCACTGTCACTTGCGGACTCTGGGCGCATGGTCCCTTATGCGCCCAAGGACGTGGACAGAGGCACGGTGGACGCAGCCGAACAAGCTCAGGCCCAAGGTGCCATAGCACAGGAGCGAGCACATCAACTTGAAATGGATCGCTTGCTCTGGATTTCTTTACCTAAAAATGACCAATTGGATTACCATATCGAACATGATATCTCAGACGAATGGCCGGAGCTCAATGAGCCTGGGCCCTCGGGTTTCAGCAACCGCGGTCAAAAGTTGCATGCGCATAATGGTGTGCGTTGGGTGCATCGCGGAAAGCTTGGGACATGGACTGAAAGGCGCAGTGACCATGAATTGCGCGAACGTGAGGAGCGTCGGATCGACGCATTTCAGCATGCAAGTGTGGATGCTATGCTGGAGGCGGAGGCAACCGGACCAGGAGGCATGGGTGGTATTTGGCGAACGCAAGTCTTAACAAAGCGACGCGGACGACACAGTGATCATTATGCGTCGAAGCGCGCCAAAACACAGCTTTGGGATCCTCAAGCCAAATACGACCTCGTGGAAGATGCATGGGAGGAAGATGACAAGAATGCACGACATGCATCCACCCTTGCTTTTTCGCTATTAGTGCCTGTTCTCACGGCCAGGGGTCTCTTGGAAAGCAAACTGTTGAAGCAAAGCTTCCGCAACCCGCACCTGACGTCTCTCAACCGAGCGGCTTTGAATTTGATTGAGAATGAAAATGTTATGTATCGCGCTCTAGGGCGATGCTTCGACACTATGGAGCATTTAACCGGAAAAGAAGGACCCGTGCCGGCGAAGCACGACCAACACCATACAGATATTACGGAGCCTATGGATTACGTCCCGCCCTTGGCTCATATTAATGACCTATTTATAACGAACGAGGGTTTTACTATCCCTGTTTCGTCTTCAGAACACGAAAATGAAACGAATTCAACGTACACACTCTCTGCAGATGAACAGCGAGAGATTGTGTACTCGAGCTTACAGTGCCTGAATGATTTGCATGCTGACAGCCGCGAGTACATGGAACGACTAGGCGAAGTCCGTATGATGTTGGCAGAGGTGCGACGCGACAGGAATCATATGTGGGGAATTATACGAAAATGGGCCTTGGAGCGCGAGAGCTTAGATTATCAGGCAAGTTTACGTCAAAGAAGGCATCGAGCCGGAACGGATGATGCGGTTGATGCATCATCTTCTCATGATGCCGCCCATGAAAAAGAACACCTCATGAACAACAGTACACCTCAAACCGAGTCGAGGCGAACTGAGTGGTCTACGACGAATCGAAATCGGGGTAAACGACGCTCTGGTCGATAGCGCACATAGTATGCCACTTAGCACACTTCCCTCCTGTGCTGTTAGGGAGATAAAGTGCAAAATTATGCCTGGCGTCGAGAGTGGAGGCAAAAAGCTTCCGCGCCGGGAATTGAACCCGGGTCTGGGCCGCGCCGTACTAATGACAAGGCCCCGTCATAACCACTAAACTACGCAGAACTAGACGTCAGCTTCGTGGAGAAGAGGTATACTTGTATGACAGGTGAACAGGAACATGCCAAAAATTGACACTTCCGCGCCGGGAATTGAACCCGGGTCTGGGCCGCTTTCGCTAATGACAAGGCCCCGTCATAGCCACTAAACCACGCAGAATTAGTAATCATCGCCAGTGAAGTTGTTGTATAAGTACCCCAAGTTTTCATGTGTCTCATGCTGGGCTGGCGACCGTCGCGCCATTCCCAGGCGATTTGGGGACAACAAAAAGAAAACATGAGGGCCGCCTGGGGCTCGAACCCAGGACCTCATCTTAATCACTCTGGGCGTACCATGTAGGAGAGACGCATTCTACCAACTGAACTAACGGCCCAATCACCTTCCCAGGAGTCATATAAGGCCTAAAAGAAAAAAAGGTTATCGTCTACTACATTTTCTTGCATCGCCCGTGCGCTGTGCGACCTTATCCAACGTGACACGCGTGGCTACCAGTATGGAGCAAAAAACACGGCATACGTATGCCCTTCCCTCATCTAGACGAGTGAGACTTTCTACACCAGAATCCTCATCTGGAGAAGCAAAGACAACTCCGCCGTCGCCACGAGGACGTGGCATTTTGCTTCCACCAGCCCAGTACGGACGTGCTGCAAGTCCTACACCGCTCAGCCAGTCTCTGCCAAACGACTTGTCATTAGATACACGTAACTATACCCCAAAAGAGTGGGCCCTTATCGGTATTGATCGTAAAGATTCATCTTCAAAATTTGCCGTGGTGTTGTTGCATTGGCCTTCCATGACACTGTACACTTGGCCCTTGGACCCAAAGTCTCCCGAAAAGCAGAGTAACTGCTTCATCACACCTTTGGGTCAGATTGAAAAAGGGCAGCATGATACCAAACTGGTGCATCAAAGCTTGTCCGTGCTGGAGCATGCGGTGCGAGCATGGATGCGGTATGTTCGAACCAAGTCGGCATCCCAGACGGGCAGTGTGTCAGTCACACACGCCGATATCGTACAAATTTGCCAAATCCTAGGGTTGGTACCGGCTACGCAGGAGCAGCGCCTCCAGTATTTGCAGGTACAGCAACTCCCGCTATTGCCGCGTTCGAGACCATCGTCTCGGAACAGTTCGCCTCTGAGGACCCCCTCTTTCGGCGTCGCTTCTGTCACAGACAAGGCGCCACACAACACCCCATAGGCATGTGCAGAGAGCGCTTTTGTATCGAATGCTTCTCGTTCTTATTGCAGCTATCTACGAAGAAAAGAAATGGTCCTATTCATAACGATATTTTTGGGGGATGTTCCTTGTCTGACTCTATCCCATCACATAATATGCATACAAGTGGCATTAGAGCGTACGGCAAAAGTGGCATGCGTCGGCCTTGTCTTCGTCGCTCATGACCGCCTGGACGATCGCAGGGACCAAAATTAGAGCAAGGAACACGATCCAGGCGAACAGGAACACAATCGAGTACCGCATCACAATCGAGCGGCGCTGTGCACGTTGACGAAGCGAGTAAATGGGGGCGTGGATCTGTTTGGACGGGCGGAGCCAAAACAGCGCAGTCGAGTGGATTCTGTCAATGAATGGCACAGCCAGGGGGATGGAAAGAGCAAACATAAGCAGGTGTGCATTGATGAAGTCGGCGGAGAACTGACTCATTTCGATGATCTTTACAATGTATTCGCGCAGGGGCTGACTGAAGGCGCTGCCACCAAGGCCACGACCGTACCAGCGACCAGTCCACCACGCGCGGTTCGTCTCGTCGTGCTTGAATTCACGCGAAATGACAATGCCGGTGAGGAACTTGAAAATGGCACGCTGGATAGCAATCATGGCAATGATACCAAGCACCGTGTTGGCCGAGTTCCAGTATTCAATGTACCAGAAGAATTCGAGTACGGCAAACAGACCAAGGATGGCAAGGCCATGAGCCAGGCTGGCCATGACACTGCCAAACTTCGCGCAGCACGATTGCAGCGCAGGGCCAAAGAAGAGTGACACAAAGAAGAGCACCAGCAAAACCACGGCATTCCATGCAATCGGCACCAACACGATAATGGCCAGTCGCGCGATACCGCCCTGGAACTCGCCATCCTCAAACGTGAGACCCGGTGCTGGGAAGCTTTTCACGTACGCGTACGTGACGGCAAAGATGACCGCCACCATCGTGGGCATCAGTAGCTCGTGGATCAGGATCGTCTTCCAGCTGGCACGCGGCAAGTCAGCCACGAGCTTTTCACTCGGGTGGCCCAAACGCTTGCGCTTGTAACCCGTGATGCGCGTCCGACTAAGACGGCAGTAACCGATCCACGAATTGGCGTGGCTGCGACTGTTGCCACGGCCCATCCAGCGCAAGAACTCGCGATAGTCGATAATGAAATCAGAGAACGAAAATTGGTGGGGATTGAACAGGAATGGAGCCACACACAGCGCCACGAGACTGACCCAGAAGTAGATGAGATGCGGCATCCACACAGTGAGCGTAGCGTAGAACAACATCAGTAGGTACTGCAAGCCGGAGTAAATTGATGGACCAGCGAATCGCGAGTACAGTAGCGCAAAGCTCAGACGTGTGGTAGCAAAGCCACGACCCGTCGCGATGTAACGCGCACCACCAAACGTCAGGTTCGTGATGAGAGAGTGCGAGTAAATTTGTGTCGTAAAGATTTCGAAGAGCGGACTCATCGACACGAACTGCTTCATCAGACGCACCAGCGCAAAGACGGCACCACGCTCCGAGAGTTCCTGGAGGAATAGCGGCAAAAAGGCAATCATGAACACGAGCAGGATACTAATGACTGTACGCTGCACCCAGTACACAATCGGGTTCAAGTAGTAACAATCGCCCTGACCCAGCACAAAGAGAATGCCCTGCGTGTCAGGGCACACTTCCAGCGTCGAATACAGCGAACCGATGAACATAAGTGCAAACATAAACAGATGTACCGCCAAAATGACCATGATGTTGTTGATGTGGAAACCAGGGTGGCCATAGTAGAACGTCAGGAAACGATCCACGGGCAGTTGCGTACCAAAGTAGTAGTATTCACGCGACAGAATTTGCTCGCCCATACCGTTACCCAGCTTGGTAATAAAGTTGAGAATGGTACCAAAACCAAGGTCACGACCCTTACCACACTGGTAGTACTCCGAGTGCTTGATACGGCCGCCACGCTGGAACACCATCATACCAGCATAGATATCCTCGTTCAGATGCAGACCCTTTTGCGCCTTGGACACACCACCACGCGTTGTCATGTACACCGAGTTCAAAAAGTCGGGGTGACCGTAGTGGAACTTACCACCGATCTGGGCCATACCACGCGCGGCCATAGTACCGAATGTTTGCTCCTTACCAGCTGCCACATCACCAAGAATACCAATGTTTTCCGAGAAAATGTACTCCTTCGAGCCCACAATTGCCACAGGCGCCTTGCTAAAGACGTTGTAAGCTGGGCCGTAGGGATTCTCGGCCGGCATGTCGATCGTCTCAAACTCGGCAAGGACGTTACGGATCTTGAGACATTCCTCCAGATAGTTGTCTTGGTTGGCATCAATCAGCTGCAGGAATTCACCGCGATGGAAGATAACGGCATGGTTCTGGTTGTCCGACTTGCCGTCACCCAGAATCGGGTTGCCAGGCAGCTCGATACGGAACTTGGGACGACGACGACCAGTGGGGAGCATCTCGCAGTAGCCATCAACCAACGCCGAGTACCATCGAGACTCGCCGCCCTCCTTGGGCGATGGTTCTTCATCCAAGTAGGCAATCAGCAGATCAGGGTACGCACGCAGCAAGAATTCAGTGTTCTCAATCTCTTCCTTGTTGAAACGCGAGTAGCGCTGCATCGAAATTACGAATTTAAATTTTCGGTGGCTCATGCGTTCCAATTCTTGCTCGAGGCGCTCGGTGTTACCACCGAACAACTGCACAATTTCAGGGTTCTCGACACGGTACAGCAGCTTGATGGCCTTGTTGTAGTTCATAAAGCCACTCACCGTTCGGTACAACGTCTGTGCACGCAACGACGACCAAATTCGCGTACGCAGTGTGTATTCTGGCGCAGCCGACTTGAAACCAATGCAATAGAACGGCAGATCATCTGTCTTGCCGCCCTTGAGATTCGACTTTTCGTCTTCAAAGCCAAACGGAGCATCGCCTGCAAAGTTGCCTGACTCTTCAGCAAGAATCTTGGTGTCCTTCACAAAGTTGTCCCATTCGACAGGGTGCAGTTGCTTCAAGTACTCGAGCAGCGTAACACGCGTATTCTGGTCCTCTTCACGGATAATCTCACGCAGCGACAGTAGAATTTTTTCACCGTAATGCGGCGTCAGCACTGAGAACGTTGGCATCGCATCGACAGGCAACGGCTCTGGAATCGAGGTCATGAGGGACTGTGCGAAGAAGCTGATACGCCGCTCCGCCTCTGAACCCTTGGGGAAGAACTCGGGCCTGGGGCCAGAGTCAAGCTGGTTCAAGAAGAACGGCGGAGCACGCAACGTGCGCTTGTGAGGCGAGTTGTCCGCCGGCACCTGGTGATACAGCAGACGCTGAACGTGGTCGATCGACAGCAGATGTTCACGGTACATGGAAATGATGATGGCGTTCCATACCTGCGACACAAGCACCTTGGGTTTGTACTTGACTTCCATATCGGCCGTAGCGAGGATCTTGGAGTAGATTCGCTTTGGCAGACGTTGATAAATGTCAGACCAAGGCGTCCACACGGACAGACCAAGATAGAACGCCCAGCCCAAACTAAAGACAGTGCTCCAAACGACGTACCATAAGAAGGTATCGAGGAAGAACAGGCACAGATCCATCAGCATCATGGCTGATAGAGCGAACGTTGGCTGCAGTGAGCACAGATGCGTGCCAAAGTAGCGGTCATGGCATTCTTGCACACGCAACGTGACGAGCACACCGAACGGGTCCTTGAATGACAGGGCCAGGAAGTAGTAACTTTCCGTGAGCTTGCAGCCAAACACAAGGACCCATAACAAAATCGAAAAGAAGCGACGTGACAAAGGGAGGGGTGCGTACGACGCAGTAAACGTCTGGTTCGCCATGTACTTGCGTCGGCGCCATGCGACACGGTCGCCAAACAGGTAGCCTGATGGCACAATCGAGAAGAATGCAGTGAGGACCGAGGCGACAGCCATCTGTACGACAGAAATCACGTAGCCCACATGACCGTCCTTGTTGAATCCGAAAACATAGACAGCCGGGGCAATCATGAGCGCCATACAGATACCGAGGAAAACCAGGCGGCCAAACAGATGGTTCGTATTGTTCCAGGTGGTGGGAATATACATCACTTCAACAAGCGTGCCGCAGATCATAAAGAACGTCGACACGGCGCCTCCCAGGGCTGATGCACTGAGCTTCTCTGCATCACTTGGCACCTTGTGGGGCTCGTACGCTTTAGGCGTGTTGTAAGCCATAAAGTACCAGTACAGCGATACGTGGAAAATCCAGATACGATTAAAGTTGACAAGTAGATGTAGGAACGAACGACTCTCTTTGTATGTCTTGAAAAACGCCCTGTCCCAGTCAATCTTGTCGAACTTCATGAAGCGCTGTTGTGGTGGTACATCCACAAGACGCGTTCCATCCTTCAGCTTGATGCGCTGAATGCCCTCTGAGTACCAGAACAGCTGGTTCACGTCATCGTATCCGATGATTCGGTCATGATCGCGCTCCTTCTTCACAAACTTGCCGTCAATCACCTCAAACACCTGATCACGCAGAAAACGATACAAAGGCTTGACCACAGAGTGTAGGTACAGGCCCTCGGGCACCGGGTCCATACGGCCCTGGCATTCAGGCGAGCGGTAGTAGTCGTCGGCGCATTTAAAGATGAAGCACAGACACTCGGGCACAAAGCGCACCTGACTTCCCTCACCCCAGCACATGAGATACAGGGCAAGTTGTCGCACGCGGTCATAGTCGCTCATGCGATACATGGCATCGCGCCAGCGCGCGCGCGCATTTTCGAGTGATTTGGAGCCAAAAAGAGAAGACCCACGCTTGGAGGCATTGCCGCGCTGTGCCATGCTGGCTGCGCGTGCCAGACCTGGGTTTTGGATCTTGCCGATAGCATCGTCCAGGTCGAGTTGTGCGGCAAAGTACCACTTGCGGTAGTTGGCGTGTTCGCCACCGATGTAGTCCGCGTGCAGGGTGAGCAAGGCCTGCTGTGGGCTCATACGACTAGCTCGCGAGTCGAGCAGAATCATGAGGTGATCAAACATATTGCGCATGTTATCCCGCTGGAAACCGAACTTGTTGGCGAGGTCGATAAAGATGTCTTCGATCTCTTCTTTCGAAAGCGGAATCTGCATATCCACGGTCCAAGCAGGGTATGGCTCGCGCTGACGGACACCAGAGGCGGCGACCTCGTGGTATGCCAAGGCGGAGGCCTGAGCGGGAGGGTGCTGGTACATGCCAGCCTGGCCACCAAACATGTCGCCCTGCTGAGTATCGTTGGCGTCTAGACTAGTCGTGGAATACGGCGCGATACCGCCACCCGCATAATATGGATTTTGTTGAGCAGGCGACTCGGCGAAGCCGCCCTGGTATTGAGGATTCATGTTGAGGTGTTGGCCGAATCAAGGATCCCACACAGAGATTCCGGTTCAGGCAACACAAAGACGGGAGATACGTATTCGAACGTCCGCTGAACAGAACTGCCAAAGAGCACGCACACCAACAGGTGGTCCTGTAGCAATGGATTCACCAAAGGGTCCGAACTGTCAGTCGGTCGCTAGGAAAATGGTGCGCACGAGAAGCGCTCCAAAGTCCTGGGCAGTGGCTAGTCGCCCCTGGCGAACGTCGCGCGCCCTCGTCTGTCGATGCATGCACGAGCCTGACAAGTCATACAACATCCAACAGCCAAGCAACGGCCTGCATGTCGGTAGAAAATTGCAAATATGCACGTCTGCACATGACACAGCCGCAAGGTGCGCCCTGGCCTGCATACTCCTGCAGAATAGAATGTCAGCTGACGTACTGGAGCGAGCCGCGCGCCTTGAGGGCATCAGCGCGTGTCAGACATCGAATAGAGGTGGGCTCCTAGGGACAGGTCTACATGGCTGCGGCTACGGCAGCAGGGGCATCCATGGGTGGAGCTGGCCTTCGGGAGAACTTGAGGCATGCGCCATCCGAGGGATAGATAGTAGCAATGATCGTCACCTTTTCACTCAAATCCGTGCGCTTGTGTTCCCAATTCATCAGCACAGAGGCTGCGCCGATCACAGTCACAAGATGTTGCATGGCGTACTCCTTGCCAATGCAATTGTGCGGTCCGTTGCCAAACACCAAGTAGTTCTTGGGGTTTTTGGCGGCGGGCGAGTCGGGGCCCTCGAGCCAGCGCTCCGGTAAGAATTCGTCCGGCGATGGATATGCGGCAGGGTCGTGCAGACTGTTCCAGAAGCTGGGGATGACCATACTGCCTTTGGGAGCCGTGTAGTCCTTGCTGATAGGGAAAGCCTGCCGCGCGAGATATGGCACCATCAGCACCGGAGGCTTGAGACGCAGACTCTCCTTGACCACAGCACGCGTGTATGTCATCTTTTCCACGGTATCCATCGTCACAGGCGCCTCGACGTCATTGTTGCGTATCGCGTACTGCTCCTCACGCACCTTGCGCAGGACCTCGGGATGGTCAGCCAGGTGCTGGAACAGGTACGTCAGACCACTCGACATGGCATCTTGCGACGCGAACAGGAAACTCAGCAGCACCATACCAATTTCGCGGTTCGAAAAGTCACGCACCAAAATACGGCGCTGCTCGGCTCCCAGGTCTTCGTTGTTGCGGTCCTCGCGCGCATCGATCATAGCGCGGATCCACGCGTCAGTGAGGCACGTCACCTCCTCGCCCAGCGCCATGCGCTTCTTGCTCTCGGCGGCCGTGTGCTCGAACCACTTCATGGCATTCTTTCGTGCTTGGATAGCGCGGTATACCTTGGTGCCGGGAAGGGCAAAGGGGAAGTTGACAAGCTCGAGCGCCATCGTGATGAGCCAGTACTCGTCCGAGATTTGCTTGGCGCCCTGCTCCGAGATATAGCTGCCACAAAACACGCGCAGGGACGTCTCAAGGTTTAAATGACGCAGAGGGAGCATGAAAGGCTCGGCCTCGGACTTCGGCGAGGCCGTCCACAAGTGAAAGTGCTTCTTGTAAATGGCTTCTTGGATGGGCAGATAGATGCCGAGGGCACGGCTCGTAAAGAGCGTGTTGAGGCCCTTGCGATAGTCGACGTGTGCCTTGCCGTTCAAAAACACCCAGTTGTCGTGACACAGCACTTTTTTGGCGGATGCGACAAGGCATGGCTCCGCGTGCATCGGACTGTTGAGAATCTTGCGCGTGTACTCGGTCGACGAGGCAATCACGATAAAGATGTTGAACACACTCGTAGCACTGAGCGAGCCACTGTTCCATGCCTCCTGATACTTCTCGAGCGTCGGGTGCAGCGAGTCAGCAAATTTGCCGATCAGCGGAATGGACCAGGCTGGGCCGGGCAGGCCGCCCTTCTTGACGCGATACACGACCTGCTCCATCGCCAGCAGACTCACTGCGAGGGCCAACACAGTGAATACGACCTGCATGCTGGAGATGTCATGCAGGCTCTTGGGCACAACCGAGGCGACGTGATCCGTGATCGTGGAGTTCAGCGCAGCTACGCTGTCCCATACCTGCTGGGTCGCATCCGTGGCCATGGTGTAGGGACAAGGGAGCCGTCCACCCGCGCCAATGTGCTATTATTTATTACGTACTCTCGGGCCGGGCAAGGCGAGTCTATAGGCGGGCCTACTAGGCCTATTACATGATGCACAAATCAGGCCACCTGGGCCCATGGCGCAAAAAAAATCGAGGGAAGCATGTACATAGAGGGTCATCGCGGGGGAGGGGATGGGTGTTCAGAGTCAGATCCAAGCGGCAGGATGGGATGACTTCGATTTGATACGAGTGGTGCGGGTTTGACAGCGGCTGGGTGGGACGAGCACACGAACGTCGCCGAACGGAACGGCTGGGCCGGTGGGCGCGTCACAGAGGCACCGGCCAGGGGGACATGGCAGCCCAGCATCTGGGGCAGGTGCTGGGCCCATTGCCCGAATTCGCGTGGCGTTATACGACGGCGCTCGCCGTGCGTCACGTTGCAAAATACATGCTCGCATAAAAAGCGCGTGACTTCCACGGTGAGGCCTTGGAACGCTTGCATAAGAAAGGCCACGGGCCGCAGCGAAAATGCCGAGAACGATGCGCAGTGTTGGGCAGACGGCTGAGAGAAGGGACTGCGGAGAAATAGCAGATTTAGGAGCACGATGCCCAGCGACCATGTATCCGCCTGCTTCGGGTCGTACGTCGACGCCAGGTCGTGTCGGCATTCAAAGGCCATGTAGGGATTCGAGCCGCAGTTAAACTCATCCGAGAGCTCCGTCGTCGTAGCTAGCCCAAAGTCAGTCAGCTTGACCACGACCGAGTCGTGCCCGTCCGTCTGCGGACGATCCTCGACAATGAGGTTTTCTGGTTTGATGTCGCGATGGCTCACGCCGTGGTCATGGCAGAATTGGACAGCGTCGCACATCTGCCCGAAAATGTGGCTGATCAGCCGAAGGCGCGGAGTGGCCAGCAGTAGGTGAGACAGCCGCAGCTTCGACGCTATCTCGAAGGCCGCAGCTTGTCCGTTCTCACATCGAGCTGATGTTGTATCGACCGAGTCGCCGCCGATGTGTGTGGCTGACGTGATGCCGATCGACTCGCTCGCCTCCTCGAGCCAGTAGAACATGTCTCTGCCAGGGCAGTACTCCAGCACGAGGAATAGCCAGTCGCGCGTCTCGTACGTGTTGTGCAGAGTCACGATATTTTTGTGCTGGGGAAGCAACTGGTGGATCGTCGCTTCGAGGCGCTGATCGGCCAGCTGATCTGGCGACAGGTCGCGCTTGGATAGGCACTTGAGGGCGTACTCGCCGCCGTCCATGCCCACCTCGCGAACTAGATACACGACGGCATAGCTGCCACGGCCCAAGAGCTTGACCACCTCGAGGCACTTCAGAAAAGGGTGCAGGTCCTGCTCAGAAAAGCCTTCGCTCGATTGGGCCACATGAACGAGCTCGCCGTCGTGGTACATACCTGGGCCGATCCGGTCGCCGACGTGCAGAACGTCGGCAGGTAATATGCGGCCAGATTCCGAGACGCTAGAATCGCGCAGGAGATAGCTCTGGTGGCACGGCTCGATGTCCGACACGTTCATATGAGCCATATCAATGCTGTGAGACAAGCGCCGGGATGACATCGCGGACATGGTAAAGGACGACATGGACTCTTGGCACGGATCACGCGGGCTGTCGGGGTATTCCATCGACAGCGGGTGGGCCCGTGGTAGGACCGAGGGCGGTCCTGTGTGGGAGGGAAAGAGCCTCGTCTCCGCCACAGCATGCTGCGGAGCCGGCTGCGCGGCATGCGCCCATACCGGCGATGATGGTAGGCTGGGCACGCCGTCCGACGAGTATGCCGCCCCGTCATCGAGCTCGCGCAGCCAGAGTGACGGGCGCTTCTTGGGTTCGCGCGAATGCGCCAGTATGGCGCGGCCATGGAGTCGGCGAGCCCGGGTCGGGTCCGACCGTGGCGTGGCGGCCGTCATGGGCCATTCGTGCGCGGATCGGTCATGTGCTGAATGACGCAACGGCGCGCGCCCGCAGTGCTTTGTCTGTGGTGTGCTGTTGATTCGCTGAAGAGAAGTTCGGGCATCTGTGAGGGGTGAGGTGCTCGTCATAGCGGAGCTGTGGCGATCCACGCCGCTGCCACGCCCATCATGAGGATCGCAGAGCAAAGGTGGCGCCACGAGCGGCGACCGGACGTCACTCTGTTCCCGTTCCATGTATCACCGTTACACTGGGTAGTCTTATACCCAAATAAGCATGAAACGACAAAGAACGCCTGCAATCGAAAGGTGATCCAAAATAGGACTGAATGCACGCGCGCGCCTGTCGCGTTACCGCCCACCGATCCGACAGCCAAGGGCGTTTTTCCTTCCAGGAAAAAAGTACAATGCGGTGGAGATGAGGACCAATTCACCACGTTGGCCGAGGCCGTGCAGCTAATCATAAACGGTGCTCCACTGGGCCGGCGTATCGCATCGGCCGCCGTTACGTTTTCGAGAGTTTTTCCGCTGTGCTGCCTCGTGGGACCCAGTCATGGCCTCCGGTGCGAATGAGACGTTGCGCCCGTACGCCGAGACGCGTGCCCCGGCAAATCGTGGTGGACACGCTCCTGGCCACGTCTCCAGCCGCAGCATGTCGGTGTCAGCGCCGTTGGCTCTGTCCGACTGCCTCGTGGTGATCCTGGACCTGGATGCCTATGCATGGCAGCATGTCTCGCCCACCACAGGTGATAGCACGAAGCGTGCAGATGCGGCATTCGAGACGCTGCAGCATGTCATCTCCGCGGTGCTCGTGTTTCTCAACGCATACACAGCCATGCAGCATGGGAACGGCCTCGTCGTATATGGCGCGGCCGCAGGCACCGCCCACCTCTTGTACTCGAGCCTTCAGGCTGGCGACAGCAGCGATGCGTCGTCGCACGATACCCACGCCAGTGCCTGTCTGCCGTTCAAGAGGATGAACGACGCGGTGTTCCATGGCATGCGCGCCTTGCTGGAGGAGACCCACCACGGTGCAGGCGGCTCGGTAGGCATCGTACGTGCATTGGCCCTTGCCTTGTGCCACATCAACCGCATCACAGCGGCGATGAGTGAGCACGCTACGGAGAGGCGTGGTGCTGGCGCCACGTCCTTTCAGCACCGGATCCTTGTGCTGAGTGCCACGCCAGATGTAAGCGCGCAATATGTGCCGATGATGAACTGTATATTTAGTGCCCAGAAACAGGGCATCCAAGTGGATGTCTGCAAGTTGCTTGGCGACGAGACGGTCTTTTTGCGGCAGGCTTGCCACCTTACAGGCGGCCACTACTATCATGTCCCGCGTCTCGACGGCCTGTTACAGGTACTCATGACGACGTTTCTGCCATCGCGATCGATCCAGGCATCGCTCATGTTTCCTGCCCTAGATGATGTGGACTTCCGAGCCGCTTGTTTCTGTCACCGTCGCAACGTCGATATCGGATATGTGTGCTCGGTTTGTTTGAGCATATTCTGCGAGCCACGCGACATGTGCTTGATATGCCATGCAGCATTCATGCCATCGACATTGGACCGGCTCAAGGACGAACGCATCATTGCGACACAGCTTCGCTCGTCGCATACAGGTGCATGACGTGTGATCCCACGGCCCGCAGCTCCGGTCGTGTCGTGTCAAATAGTTCCCACCATGGGCGCGGCTCCATGGGAAGCGCCAGTGCTTCATACCATGCATTCTCGAGCGTTAAAAGGTAAATCGATGCACATGCGATCGTGTGCACCGGAAACAGACAGTATACGGGCGTTTGGAGTGCATCACTGAGGTAGTTCCATGCCACTTGCACACATTTGACGCGGATGGGCGCATGCTTAGACGCGATCGTCGCGTGCAGGATGCCCATGGTTTGGAGATAGTTGATCATGAGGGCATACGGCAGTTCGACGTGGACATGGAAGCCAAGTCGCTTGAGCACTTGCATTTCAGCCGTGAGCACCGCGTCTCGCGCATCGTCAGCACGTCGCCCATAGAGATAGTCGAATACAAGTAGCATCTCGCGGAAACTTAGCGCCACTTCGACGAGTTTGCATGCAAGAAGCAAGGTACCTTCGCTCACGGTGCGTACATCGAAGCGTTTGATCGACGCGACGAACCAAAACCGGCGAAATAGCACTTGAGCCGTCGCCATCGCAGCCTGTGGAAGTCCCAGTATGGCGCCTGCCTGTTGGATGCGCCGACAGGCGAGCACGCAGATCGCATCTTCCGTCTCCACCGGGACGCCATCCAGCCGTGATGGCGTACATTGCACCAGCTCATCGCTAGCCAGCGGATTCAACATGCCATGGCGTGTGGAGGCAAAAAGGGCCCATTCCGCGCTTCACGCCTCCTCGCTGCACATCCCCCCGTGGACATGCTCTCATCCCTGTCGCGACTTGTCTATGGGCCCACCAAGGAAGAGCGCGTGCAAGAAGTACAGCGTCGACTGCGACAGGAGCAGCGCGCGCTTGACCGTGAGATCCGCCAAATGGATCAGGCGATGAGCCGCGTCAAGATGGACATCAAGCGACTCGCACGCAAGGGGGATGACAGGAACGCCATCGTGCTGGCCAAGGAAGTCGTGCGCACAACAAAGCACCGAACACGCCTAGTGACAAGCAAGGCCCAGCTGAACAGCATTGGTCTCCAGCTACAGCAGCAGCTCTCTATGTACAAAGTCACGGGGCACTTGCAAAGATCTACCGAGATCATGAAACTATCCAACGCGCTCATTCGGATACCCCAAATGACGCAGTCTATGCGCGAGATGAGCAGAGAACTTACGAAGGCTGGCATCCTTGAGGAAATGATGCAAGATACCCTCGAATCGAGCGTGCTAGCGGACGACGACCCGATCGAACTGGAGGCTGAAGCGGACGCCGAAGTGCATCAAGTGCTATACGAACTGACCGACGGCAAGCTGGGCGAAGCAGGCACTACGGCACATCTTCCACAGCCTTCCGTCGCTGAGACGCCCTCCCACGAGCAGGACGACCTCGACCAGATCCAGGCCGCTCTACACGGTCTGCTCCATGGCTAACACAATCTGCGGACCTGGATGATTCCCAGCTAGTAAAGTACATGTAGAAAACACAGCAATCTATGAGTCGTCGCTTATGTCGACGAGAACTTGGTGACCGAGCGCGTAGCTTCAGCAATGGCGTGCTTCGAGAGCTCACCGGGGAGAATCAGACGCACCGACGTCTGGATCTCACGCGACGAGATCGTGCTCTTCTTGTTGTAGCTGGCAAGCTTCGAGGCCTCCGAGGCAATGCGCTCGAAAATGTCCTGCACGAACGAGTTCAGAATAGCCATGGCCTTGTTCGAGATACCCGTGTCAGGGTGCACCTGCTTGAGCACACGGTAAATGTAGGTCGAGTACGTCTCCTTGCGGATCTTGCTGCCGGCCTTCCTCTTCTCAGCCGACTTGGTAGGGGCCTTCGAGGTCTTCTTAGCACCCTCCGAGGGGGCCTTACCAGCCGAGGCAGGGGCCTTGCCGGCGGTTGACGGGGGCTTCTTCTCAGCGGGCTTAGGAGCCATTGTGTTTCAAAGATAGGGTGTGACGGACGAAGCAGAGCAGGCCTCTATTTCTGCGATGGCCTATATACGTTTCCGCTTTGGCTCGGGCACTTCACGCGAACCACGCGCATTGCAGCGACGCGCCTGTACGATCAGCTGCAAGCCGTGCCAACGGCGTGTCCCTGCGCAGGATCAATTTTTGTCCATGCATTTGTGGATTTTATGTCCACATTTTGCCTGGTACATCACGCATGACAAAGGGCCGACCGCTGACGTCATGTGGACACATTTTCAATTGGGCCAATGACAGGCTTTATTCTTTTGTCCAGAGTGGACAGAATGTCGCGAGCCGGGTGATTTTGTGTCCACAGGCGGTGTGACGGCGCGCGCCGCGCGCGTCGCTCGCGCTGTTCGCAAGATCATGCAGCCGTCCAAGGCGGCTCGTTCGTTGGCGGCTGCTCATGAATAAAAGGGGACCCGTCTCGGGGCGCTGCAGCGCTTTTTCTCCCTAGACACTTGTCTGTTTTTCATATTCCCAATAAACACAATGTCTGGTGGCAAGTCTGGTGGTAAGGCCGGTGACGCTTCGTCGGCCAAGACGCAGTCGCGTTCGGCCAAGGCCGGTCTGCAGTTCCCTGTCGGTCGTATTCACCGTCTCCTCCGTAAGGGTAACTACGCCCAGCGTATTGGTGCTGGTGCACCTGTGTACCTCGCTGCTGTGCTCGAATACTTGACGGCTGAGATTCTCGAGCTGGCCGGAAACGCTGCTCGTGACAACAAGAAGTCGCGTATTATTCCCCGTCACCTTCAGCTCGCCATCCGCAACGATGAGGAACTGAACAAGCTCCTTGGCGGTGTGACGATCAGCCAGGGTGGTGTTCTTCCCTTCATCCAGAGCGAGCTTCTTCCCGCCAAGAGCGGTAAGTCGAAGAAGGCTATGGGCTCGCAGGAGATCTAAGCTCTTTTTCCATACCGTGTCTCTATGTAGGTTGGCACGCTCCGTGCGTGTGGACTTTTTTTCCTGTACTTCTAACCATGTCCTTTTTATGTGGAAATTGGCCTCTTTTTGATGGACAGTCATGTGCTGGGCAGAATTGCTTCTCAGGAAGCATGGCATCCACTGGTCCGCACACTCCAGCGGTGTGCTCGTCAGGTGCGAGAACGCAGGGATCTGTCGTACGTCGTGCGTACGTGTGCGGATGTGGTTCGCGTCCAGTGCGAACAGCGTTTCCTTGTGTACCACTATGCTGACGTGCCAGTAGCATGGCGTGCTCTACACACGGACGCGATCTTGCTGGGTGGCGTGGCCACGCTGGCCATGCAGAAGCCCACGGATGTAGAGGCTCGCATCCGCGACCTGGACGTGGCTCTCATTGTTTCTGGTGCACCGGATCGCGAAGCGGACGTGCACATGCTTCTTCGTGCCCTGCAAGCGTACATGCCCCATGACGATAGTGTGCACCCACGCCTCGTGCCTGACCACATCCCACACACACAGACGAATGCCGCGCGGACCGTGGACGAGTATGCCGAAGCGCCGTCACTGAGCGCGTTTCTGCGTCGGTGCCCGCATCCATCTTGCCCATACGGCGCGCCGTTTGTTGTGCGTGGATTTGCGCGCGACTGGCCAGCCATGTCGCGATGGCGCGATCCGTCCGACTTGTGCCGGCGGGCAGGACCTGGCCGTGTCGTGCCCATTGAAAAGGGCCTGTCGTACACGGACGAAGCATGGGGCCAGGACATCGTGCCATGGTCCGACTTTCTCGCGCGGATCGGGTGGTCCTCATCGGCTTGCGAGCCATTATACCTGGCGCAGCATACGCTACATACCCAATTCCCATGGCTCGCGCACGACATCATCTTGCCCGACTATGTGTATGCGTGCCCACCACACCCAGGCTACGTCACGTACCACGAAGGCATGGATCCTATCCAGAGCGTCTGGATAGGTCCCCGGGGCACGGACTCGCCCGCCCACACAGATCCCTACTACAATTGCTACGTCCAAGTTGTAGGCCACAAGCACGTGTGGCTCGCGCCGCCTTCGCTGTCCCTGCCCGCCATGTCACCGGATGCGGCCTTCGGGTCCATGCTGCAGAACACGACGCAGCTTTCTGTGTGGGAGGATGCGCTGCCGCCGACCTTTGTGCAAGAGGTCGTGCCGCACGCCCAGCACACCGAGCTGCATCCCGGAGATATGCTGTTCCTGCCGCCGATGTGGTGGCACGCGATGAAAAGTACCAGCCAGAGCTTTTCCGTGTCGTTCTGGTTCTAAATGTGACTACAAGTTGTCGAGCACGGCCTGCGTAAACTGCTGGGTCGTCGAGCTGCCGCCCATGTCGGGCGTGCGGACCTTGCCGGCTGCAATCACACGATAGACGCTAGCAGCAATCTGGTTGGCGTGGTAGTCGAGACCGAGGTGACGAAGCATCATCGTGGCACTGAGGATCATGGCCGTCGGGTTGGCCTTATTCGAACCCTTGATGTCCATAGCGGCGTGACGGCAGCCGGGCTCGTAGAGGGCGTACTCGCGGCCGATGTTGGCACCTGGCACGATGCCTGGGCCACCGACCAGCGCGGCACCGATGTTAGACACAATGTTACCATACAGGTTGGGCGTCACGACCACGTCAAACTGGTTCGGGCGGCCGACGAGCTGCATCGACGTGTTGTCGACGATCATGTCATTGGCCTTGATGCCCGAGCTCTTGTACTCCTCGGCGATGCGACGGAACGTGTTGAGGAACAGACCGTCACCGAGCTTCATAATATTGGCCTTGTGGACACAGGTGACCTGCTTACGGTCGTTCTTGAGGGCGAAGTCGAACGCGAAGCGAGCGATGCGCTCGGCCTTGTGGCGCGTCATGACCTTGAGCGACTCGACAATGCCGGGCGCGGGGCTGTGCTCCAAGCCACTGTACTCACCCTCGGTGTTTTCACGGATGATCGTAAAGTCAATGTTCGAGTGGCGCGTCTTCAGACCCTCGAGCGAGCGGCAGAACACCATCGAGGCAAAGATATCGAGCTCCTGACGCATCGCGACGTTCCAGCTGTTGTGGGAACCAGCGCCCGAGGGCGTCACAAGCGTGCCCTTCAGACCGACCTTGGTGCGGCGCAGACTCTCCATGGCCTGCTGGAACTGCGAGTCGCTGCCCTGCATCTCGCCCGACAGATCAAACTGCTCCCACTCAATGGGCACGTTCAGGCGGTCAAAGACCTCCTTGACCGAGTCCGTGATCTCCTTTCCGACACCGTCACCGGGGATCAATGTCGCCGTGTACACACCACCATACTTGGTCGGGCCCTGCGAACGTCAGAGCCTATTTACATACCTTGGTCAGACGCGGCGTCTGTGCCATCAGCGTCGACATAGGGCGCGTCATCTGGCTTGACGTGCGCACAGCGCGAGGGACGATCGAGAGCACACTCATTGCTGTGGGTAGAGCACGAAAAAAAGGTGTGTGAAAACTAAGCAAGTCGGGCGCCTGCCCGTTCCTAGAACGCCCGGTGGTAGGCGCGGCGTGTCGAGGTGTGCGCCGTCTTATGTCGGCCGAACAGACCCGAAGTGTGCCAGCCGAGCAAAAGGGGCCTAGGCCAAACGACGAGTGGACGGCCCTGCTTTTTGGCTGCCTACTCTGACCATGTTTTTTGCTGCCGCCGCTGCTTCGACGCGTGTCGCCCGCCCGGCCTCTGCTGCGCGCTCGCTCGCGTCCATGCTGAGTCGTGGCCTCGCCACGCAGACTGATGCCCCTACGTCTGCCTACAACAAGCAGAAGGACGCGGACGGCAAGTACACCGTGACGCTGTTCCCCGGTGACGGTATTGGCCCTGAGGTGTCGGGTGCTGTGCGTGAGATTTACCGTGCCGCTAACGTCCCGATCAAGTGGGAAGAAGCGGACGTGACGCCCTCGATTAACCACGAGGGCAAGCAGGTCATCCCGGAGGAAACGGTCCAGTCGGTGCGCCGCAACACGGTCGCCCTCAAGGGACCGCTGGCGACGCCGGTCGGCAAGGGCCACGTCTCGCTGAACCTGACGCTGCGTCGCACGTTCAACCTCTTTGCCAACGTGCGCCCGTGCGTGTCTGTCAAGGGCTGTGAGACGCCGTATGAGAACGTCAACACGGTGCTGATCCGTGAGAACACCGAGGGCGAGTACTCGGGTATCGAGCACGAAGTCGTGGATGGTGTCGTGCAGAGCATCAAGCTGATCACATACGATGCCTCGGAGCGTGTGGCTCGCTACGCTTTCCACCACGCCCGCCAGAACAACCGCTCGCGCGTCACGGCTGTGCACAAGGCGCCGATCATGAAGATGACCGACGGCATGTTCCTCAACGCGTGCCGCAACGTCGCCAAAGAGTACCAAGATATCGAATACGATGAGGACCTGCTCGACCGCGCATGCCTACGCATCGTGCGTGACCCTGAGCCATTTGCCGACACGGTCATGGTCATGCCCAACCTGTACGGTGATATCCTGTCCGACATGTGCGCCGGTCTGATCGGTGGTCTTGGTCTGACGCCTTCTGGCAACATTGGCCGCGACGCCTCGATCTTTGAGGCTGTGCACGGCTCGGCGCCCGACATCGCTGGCCAGGACAAGGCCAACCCCACGGCTCTGCTTCTCTCATCGATCATGATGCTTCGCCACATGAGTCTCTTCGAGCATGCCGACAAGATCGAGCGTGCCATCTTTGAGACCATCGCCGCTGGCGAGCGCACTGGTGATCTTGGCGGCAAGCTCGGCACACGCGCCTTCACGGAAAGCATCATCTCGCGTCTGTAGGCGAACGTAGATTGGATGGGTTAGGATACTTGGCCGCTACCTACTCGTCGCGCCTCGGAGGCTCATCTGCGTACCGATGAGCACGCTCATCTTGGGCGCTGTCGCGCTGGCGCCGCGCAGAGGCATCGTCGTCGTAGTCGCGGTACCGCGGTGGACTCGACCGACGGCGCCAGTCATCCGACTCTGGGCCACGACGATCATCGCGGCGCGACGACCAACGGCGCGGCTCTTCGTCGTATCGACGAGACGAGCGCCACGAGTCGCGTTCCCTCCAAGAGTCGCGCTCCCTCCAAGCGTCGCGCTCGCGCCACGAACTGCGGTCACGCCACGAATCGCGATCGCGATACGAGTCACGATCGCGCCAAGAGGCCGGTCGCTCGTGTCCCTCGCGTCCACGGCCACGGTATCGCTGGTGGCGGTCGTCGACAGGCCGCGGATTGCCACGGTACTCACCGGGCGTAGGGTCATGAGCGCGCGACGTGCTGGAATAGTCTACGCGGATTTTGCGGCCGTGCAGCTCGACGCCGTTCATCTGCTCAATGGCCCTCGACGCCGTCTCAACATCCCTCATCGTGATGAAACCAAAGCCACGCGAGCGACCAGTGCGTGCATCGTATACGATCACAACCTTGTCGACATCCCCGACGCGGGCAAACTCGTCCTCTAGATCACGCTCGGTCGTGCGGATGCTCAGTCCAAACACACCAATGATATGGGACGGGGCTGGAGACGGGCGCGAAGGCGGTGGATCACGACTGCGGGACGGGGGCGGTCCAGGGTATCGGTCGTCGTACGCATCTCTCGGTCGACGGCGGTCGTCGCGTGCACTGTCACTCTCGCGAGCATCGCGGCGATCAAAGTCATCGTTTTCAGCATTCTGCCATTCACGCTCAGCAGGCGCATCCATCGGCTCAGCTGCTGTTAGCCACCCCGAACGTACCGAGCTCTTCCCTTCCCGATGCGACAGGACTTGACAGTGGGTCCATGTCTGACTGTGCGTTCGTGCGTCAGTATGCGCGGCGACGTACCATGAGTGTTGGGTCCCGAACAAGGGGCGCAGTCGGTCGACTCCCACGCGCGCCGTCCCACGGTCCGGGCGCCTCGATGGCCTGCACGCTGTGTCACACCACGTGCCACCCACGCGAGACGACCGCTGACATATTCACGTGACAGAGGTATAGTTTTGCCTGGTAACACGGCCTACTAGGGGGAGGGCTGTGCCGAGCGCAGCGGATGGCCCCAGGGGCAGACGCGGTTTCTTCTATCGTCTTACCCACAAGCTCTTTGTCAGGATGGGAGTGGACATCGAGAGGCACCACGTCAAGAAGGGTCACCGCCAGGCCCCCAAGAGCGAGGACCCATACTTGCTCCTGCTTGTGAAGCTCTACCGCTTCCTCGCGCGCCGCACCGACTCGCGCTTTAACAAGGTGGTCCTGCGCCGCCTGTTCATGTCCAAGATCAACCGCCCGCCTGTGTCGGTCTCGCGCGTGATCTACCTCTCGCGCAACCAAGGCGGTGTCGCCAAGGAGGCATCGCAGACCCCCAAGACGGTGGTGGTCGTCGGCACGATCACGGACGACAACCGTGTGCTTGAGCTGCCCAAGCTCAGCATTGCCGCCCTGCGCTTCACTAACACGGCTCGCGCGCGCATTGAGGCTGCTGGTGGCGAGTGCCTTACGCTCGACCAGCTCGCTATGCGCGCTCCTACGGGCAGCAACACGATTCTTCTGCGCGGCCCCAAGAACGCCCGCGAGGCCGTCAGGCACTTTGGTATGGGTCCCCACCAGCACAAGAAGCCGTACGTGCGCTCCAAGGGTCCCAAGTTCGAGAAGGCCCGTGGCCGCAGAAAGTCGCGTGCCTTCCACGTCTAAGCCATGTGCTTATCGGATTTTGTATGGCTCCATAGCTGTAGACGGCAGCCAGCAGTCCATGTCATGCTACCTAGATGCACATGTGTATGCGGCGCACCCTACGACAAAAAAATACGAGTTGGACATAGCTAGTCGCCACTGCCCTTCTGGTCGCTTTGCGCCGCCGAGGCCGCGAATGAGCCCGCATCGCCCCCGTCGAAGTCAAAGTCAAAAATGTCCGACACGCCAAACATGGCGGCAAAGTCGTCCGTCGGTGCATTCGCGCCCGTCGAGGATGTGATGGCACCAAAGGTCGCGTCATCCATCACCGATGGCATGCCGAGTCCCGTGGCGTCAAACGACTGTCTCGGCACCTCGTCTTCCTTGGCCGTCGGCGGCGCTTCTTCCGGCTTGACGGGCGTCTTGCCCGACGTACTGCGTGCATGTCGCCGCGGCTGCTTGTCCTTCTTGGCAGCCGACGGCGAGTCGGTCATGTGTGGCGTCGCTGGCTGCCAAGGACTAGGTGGTAGAGCATCATGGCTGGCAGGCGGAGCAGGCCGATTCATGCGGCCTTTATTAGTGGTGGTCTGTGGCGTGGCTTGCGATGTGACAGGCGTGGATGGCGTCGAAGCATTGTTGCCTCGCGCCATGAGTCCATTGACAACGGCTTGCTGCTGCGCCTGAGGAAAGAACGGCATGCCCATATCCATCTCGGGCCGCGGTGTGGCTGCATTTTGGGGCAGGTTCATTTTTTGGGCCAAGGGCGACGATTGACTTAGCAGCGCGGCTGTATTCATGCCGCCCTGTGCGGCATGCTGTTGTGGATGCTCGGAGGCAGGACTCGCTTGTAGGAGCGATGCGATCGACTGGGCCTTGAGCTGCAGTTGCTGAGCCATGGCCAGACACTGCTGGGCCATGCTTGGCACGCTCATCGACTGCGCTTTCATCCACTCATTTTTGATGGCGTTCTGCAGTGACTGGTACTGCATCACGAGCATCTGGCGCTGTTGTGGCGAGAGCTGCTCAGACGATGGCCCCATGCCATTGGGCGATGCAAACGGCGATGGCGTGCCATTTGGCATCTCATTTCGCCCAAAAGGCATCACAGACCGTGCGGCGATCGCCTGCTGCGCGGCTAGGGCACCCTGTATACCTGATGTGTCCATCGCACCGGCGGTATTCGGCATCTCGCCATTTTTGGGACCTTGCATCGGTGTACCGGCCGTCTGAGGCCGCTGAAAGAGGGCCTGCTGGGCATTCGCCCCACCAGGAGGGGCACTCTTGCCGGCATTCTGCATCTGCTGCATATATAGCAAATTTTGCTGCTGCTGCATGAATAAACGAGCCTGCATCTGGGGATCGGTGCGCTGCGCTGCCGCATTTTGACCGAGCATATTTTGGGCGACCGACTGGATCAGAGCCATGCGCGACTGTGGCGTCATGCTTTTCAGAGCCTCCAGCGAAATGCCCTGCCGTAGAGCCGCTGCCATTAAAAGTTGTTGCTGCTGCTGCTGTGAGAGTGCCGCCACATTCAAGCTCTGGCTCATATGAGCCCGCGCCATAGCCTGCTGCATCTGTACGGCCTGGTGCGGCTGCTGCTGAGACGGCGTCGGTGGCTGCGTCTGACTCGTGGACTGAGGTGTCGCCACTGGACTGTTGTTCTGGGCCAACTTGAACATTGGCTGCATAGACATGTTTGCCTGCCCATGCCGCATGGGCGCTGCCACATTAGATGATGGAAAAGTCGGCGTACGCCCTTGTGCAGGCTGCTGTGACGCATTGGGCATGGGAAGAGGCTGTCCTAGGACAGATGGCTGTACCGGAAAAGATATGCTGGACGAGGGGCCTGGTGGCTGATTTGGTATCACGGGTCGAGGAGCTGGCTGCTGCTGTGGCTGCGCCTGTTGTTGTGGGAGAAACATGGGCACGGGACTCTCTTGCACAAGACGCGTCGGATCCGTCGCTTCCTCGGCGCCCAGCGTTGGATGGGCGGTCTCAGCGGGAGGCGCTGGCTTGGCTTTCATGGCATCTTGTAGACTTTGCCGCTTTCGTGCCTCGAGCAGTTCGGAAAAGACATTCGACTGTCGCGAGTTGTATCCCACACGCGCGCTGAACAGCTCCCAAAATACACTCCAATACTCATACAAGAGCCCACCAGGCAGTCGGACAGGTACCTCAGGATTCTCTGGTAGATCCGTCTCCTCGATGAGCGTTGCCGCGGTTTTGTACAGCTTGCGGCGGTATAGATACTCCCACACATACAAGTCAAGTTTGTGTGAGTTTTCGTTTTGGCTAATCTGTTCGTACATCTGAGCGGCCAACACACTACCACTCAGGCCTGTGTAATGGGTGGGTAGGGGCTTGATAGGTTTAGGTGCCTCGTCTGCCTCTGTCTCGTTACGGGGCCGTTTTGGCTCGGCTTCGTGCGTCGGAGATCTTGCACGTTTGCGCGTCTCTTCTAAAGATGGGTCCTTGCTCTCTTTTTGGTGATCGGCGAGTGGTGCAGATATTCCTGTCCCAGAAGACGCGCTCGGCCCTGATTCTATGGCAGGCGCAAGCACCTCGGACGTGGTGGAATCAGGTAGATCTTCGCGAGACGATATGGTATCAGCCATTCCTGTCATAGAGCTTTCATCCTGTGACGTGGCAGCATCGTGTTTTTCGTCGACCATAGCTGTTCTTCAGTTCTGTTGGACCGTTGATTCCTTTGGTTGGTGCTGTCGTGTTGGAAGAATATTCGCGCACGAATACCGCAGTGTTGTCTCGTGTGTCTTCCCACTCAATAACACATTTACCTATGCACCGTACTCGTAATTATGTTTGCCGCTCTTCCTTCTCGTGGATCTTGCACGACAGGACACACGCGTTTTTTTTATGTTAAGGTACGTCCACGTCCCGCTTTCGAAAAAAGAGCGTGATCAGAAAGTGGTGGGTTTCTTGAAAATATTTTGTGATGGGCTCCATATCTGTCATCAAGGCACCGTGGGGTGCGCGTCTCTGAAAGCCGTCCTCGGCTCTCGGCGGAGCTCATCGAAGGCCACAGAGGGAGGCCAAATAATCCAGAGAACTTACTAGCTCCCATACTGTTTACCGCTACTCACGTCTACATAGTGCCCAGACACTGTGTCTCATGTCGTCTGGTGATATATCTTTTTTCAAAATAAGGCTCAGATCCGCAACATCCCAAGACACCAGTGCGGCGTGCACGAGGCGATATAATTCACGTGATCCACCACGTGGTATTGGTCCCACTCGTCGCGCTCTGCCGCGCAAGGTGCTGGCCATGGCCAGCATCGTAGCGATCCTCGACTTGAAGGGCAAGCCACTGATTCAGCGGTCATACCGTGATGATGTGGATCCATCGGCATTGGAGCGATTTCTCCCACTGTTGACCGAAATTGAAGAGGAGCGAGGAGCTGGTGCGATTCAACCATGCCTCAGTGCCCAGGGCGTGAATTATATGCATGTTCGCCATACAAATTTGTATTTGCTCGCCCTCTCGCGGCGAAATACGAATGCTGCTGAAATTCTGCTATTTTTGCACAAGCTTGCATCTGTACTGGAGGAATACTTTAAGCAGCTGGAAGAAGAGTCGATTCGGGACAACTTTGTGATCCTGTACGAGCTGCTAGATGAAATGATGGACTTTGGATACCCCCAGACAACAGAGAGCAAAATTCTGCAGGAGTATATCACGCAAGAGTCACACAAGCTCGAGGTCCAGGTACGCCCACCGATGGCCGTCACAAATGCCGTGTCGTGGCGCTCCGAGGGCATTCGGTACCGCAAAAACGAAGTGTTCTTGGATGTGATTGAAAGCGTGAATTTACTGGTCAATGCAAACGGTCATGTCGTACGCAGTGAAATTGTCGGTACCATCAAGATGAAGTGCTATCTGTCTGGTATGCCTGAATTACGTCTGGGGCTCAACGACAAGGTCATGTTCGAAACCATGGGACGTACGACGCGCGGAAAGTCGATCGAGATGGAAGACGTCAAATTTCACCAGTGCGTGCGACTCTCGCGTTTTGAAAATGACCGGACCATTTCGTTCATTCCACCCGATGGTGAGTTTGAGCTGATGAGCTACCGACTTAATACGCAAATCAAGCCGCTCATCTGGGCTGAAGCGGTGGTGGAGCGCCATGAAGGCAGCCGCATTGAGTTTATGGTCAAGGTCAAGGCACAATTCAAGCGGCGCTCGACGGCCAACAATGTGGAAATACTTATCAATGTGCCAGACGATGCCGACTCGCCCAAGTTCCGCGCGGCGATTGGGTCCGTGTCATATGCGCCGGAGCTTTCGGCTATGGTGTGGAAAATCAAGCAGCTGGGCGGTGGTAAAGAGTACCTGATGCGCGCGCACTTTGGCCTACCCAGTGTCCAGGACGAGGAGAGCATTGTGCGCCGCACGCCGATCAATGTCAAGTTCGAAATACCCTACTTTACTGTGTCTGGCATCCAAGTACGATACCTCAAGATCGTAGAAAAGTCCGGCTACCAGGCCCTTCCATGGGTGCGCTATATTACGCAAAATGGGGAGTATGACCTGCGCACCCAGAGCGAGAAGAATGCCTCGCACCTGTCCCACTTTACTACATAGACGAGTTCCTCTCCATAAGGCTGTACATGTGGAGTGGCTTCCTGACTTTCCGCACAGTGTATATGATTGATCGCAATTTTAAGTGCTGAGGAGTATGGCGTCATGTGGAGGTGAAGCCTGACATTTTGATGTGATTGGTGGAATACGTCGCCACATGAGAAAGGCGCCAAATTAGGACACACCGTATATGCATCTGATGTACTTGTTTCGCCGACACAGAAGAGACTCCGAGCTTGCGTTTATTTATCGTAAGCTCTCCTCCTTCGTGGCGGTCAGTGTCTTTTTGCCCTACCTTCTGCCTTAGGTCGTACAGACGACGATCGCTCCCTGGTTAGTGAACAGGTAGAGGTGGCGCATCTCGTTTTGATCGTGTCTTGGGGATACTCGCTGGTTCCTTCACCCCTGATGGCTCTGCCCAGAGGCGATTCTGCCCTCCTAGCCCCATCTGCCCTACGTGAAGACAAGTCTGTCGCACCTATCCGATCATTATCACATGTGAGCATCCTAAATTCGTTTGATGAAAATCGTATACCAGCTCCTGCAGTCGAGTCTCAGTCCTCTTGGCTCTTGGATTTGTCCGTGCCGCGCGCGTCATCACCTGAGCTCGAGACGGATATCAGTCGGACATCATCGACGTCGACCAAGCACTCGCTTACTGACTCAATGGATTCAAATCAATCCGTACACACGGCGCACTCGGGCGACAATGTATCCGAGCCGCCGCCTGTGCCGAGCAAAACCGACTCACCACCTGACCATCTCGAGTCTGGCTCACGAGTGCGCTCGCAAGTCAAGCGTCTGCACGCGCTTCTAGAGCTAGTGGAAACCGAGGCCAACTATGTGAAGGACTTGGACGTGTTGGTTCATGTATTTTTCAAGCTGCTTCCGACCGTGCCGTACCTAGCTGAGGATGCGACGCGTCTGCGTACTGTCATCCGCAACGGTCCGCAATTGCTGGAGTTGCATCGCGATCTTGATGCGCGTTTGCAAAATATTGTACAGAAGCAACGTCTGAACGATGCATCACTCTCTGAGCTAGCGCGCGCCCAGAGTCCCGGTCACCAGGAGGCCGTCGCGCTCTTTGCCGAGGCCTTTATCGACTTTGCACCGCGTTTTCAAGTATACTGCGAATTTTGCTCCAAGCACAAGGAGGCTCTGGAGCTGATTGATGCTGTCGAGCACAGGCCCGAGTGGGATGCCTATCAAATGCGCGCGTCGGATGCGGTGGGGTCCCGTGACGCTGTATCGCGGAAGCGCTTGCAGTTTCGTGACTTTTTCATCAAACCCATTCAGCGCGTCTGCCTATACCCTATTCTCATGCAGACGATTCAGCGATACTCGGCGGCAGATGCGGCTGTCAGGCTGGGCGAGGCCATGGCGTGCATGCGACGCATTACATCCGATGTGAATGCGGCGAGTGCGGAGCGACATGCGCGTTTGCTGTCGGACATGATTGTGTCGCGCATGGAACCGAGTCTCGAGCTGTCTTCTTCGTTCCTGCCCTCACTGGGCAACTGCCGCATGACAGGCAACCTTGGTGTGCTCTACCACCATTCGACATGGGCGCCACTCACATGGCCCCTCACGACCAAGTACTATGGCTGTGTGCTGTACTCTGACTTTGTCATGATGTTCAAGGTGCGCAAAACACACACCTACGAGCCGCGCTACTGGTTCCCGCTAGCCGAGGCCAAGCTCAAGCGCAGCGACGAGCGAAGCGTCCGTCTGCCCCATTTGTTCCGCATTTCGGTGCGTGGCCACCACTTTGAGCTCATGGCGTCGACTGCGAAAGAGCACAACCTGTGGCTTGATGCCTTTTCCAAGGCCATGGCCGACGGTCCATCGCCCATGCGCCGTGTACACGGCATGGACGTGCCCTTCCCATGCAACTTGGCTGACAAAGGGCCCGCAGCGCCGGCGACGACGGACCAAGACGATGATCCACTTGCGCGGTATCTGGATGATGTCGGCGATGCAGCGCCATCGCTGCGTGGCCAGGTGCTTGTGCGGCACAAGTCGCCGCCGCGTCGGGCGGCGATGGACCGCGGCATGGTGTTTTCTGATGCATGCATCTCAGCGCGATCGTCGATCGATGGCCATGACTGGGTCGCCCGCTCTCACAGTTCTCGCGTGGGTCTGCACCGACTGAGTGGCAGTGAGACGGTCTCGCTCCGGATCAGCCCATCGTCGGCGACCGACGCGCCGCTGCCTTCGCCGACCACGCGTCTCATGCACGCTGACAGCACCGAGTCCCTTCTTGGTCCTCGACGAACGGATGTATCGCAGCGTCGCTTGTCCGTATCGAGCTCCCCAGGTGGCCCGCCGGCGTCTTCGTCGCCGGCTGGCTTGTTGCCGCGGTCACAGTCGATGATCGGGCGCACGCTGCAGGGCTGGCTCACGCCTAGCGCCACGCAGCTGCCGATCAAGGCGGAAGAGCTGTCCATGGCGCTGCTTGAAGCATGCACGCCTGAGCCTGCGGCTCCGACGCGCCTGCGCCGCGGGCGGTGCTCGTCCATGGACATGCGCGCCGAGGCAGCGCCGACCCGTACGATCATGCGCCGCCGTTCGTCGACCTCCATGTCGCGACGACCCGACACATCGGCGCCGCAAAGTCCGCATCGACGCCTGACCCAGCGTTTCCTGCAGCGCCATCGCCTCTCTACCATGGACGTATAGCCTTACTTTGTGCAGCCGCTCCACAAATATCATGTACCACTTGTATGTCGATGAACGGTGTCTGGATGTGGTGTAGCACGTGTGCGAGATACCCTGCGTCGCCAAAGAGCGCGCCGCCCAAGCGGCAAGCGGCAGGGATGGGTGGCGCTGCGCGGTCAATGCACGCCGCCATGGCCTGCGCCTCGAGCTGCACGATGCGCCGCGCCACCGCATGGCCATCGCGCGCCGCGCGCGTCACGACCTGAGCGAGCGCCGCGATGCGTGCGCGGCTGTCGTCCGTATACACGTAGCGAAGCAGGTCGTCGGCCGTAGCGACCCCCGTAGCGGCGAGGATCACATCCAACAGGGGCGATGGCTCGCTCAGCACGTGTCGAAGAGCCGCGCGTCCGACTCCGACCGCACTGCCTTCGTCACCCAATAGCCAGCCGAGGCCACCGACGCGCTTGGTCCGTGTGCGCTGCGCGTCGTAGGCCAGGACGACACTGCCCGTGCCGGCAATGCACACGACGCAGGGCCTATCGTGTGGGACAGTGGCGCATAACAAGGCCGCGTCGTTCGTCACAGTCCATTCGTGGACGCGCGGCATGGCACAGCGCAGCGCCTCCGTCGCGATGCGCGCGCTCTCATCTGCATCGATACCCGCCGAGCCAATCCACACACGAGTGATGGGCGCCTCGTTTGCACACGCCTCGAGCGCCTCGCACATGCGTCGCGTCCATGCACGAAGCGACAGAACAGAAAAGCTGCCGGATCCAACGCACGAGCGCGCCACGATACGCCCCCGAGCGTCCGCGATGGCAGCCCGCGTCGATGTGCCGCCGGCGTCCACGACCGCCACGACCCCTGTCATGGGTGGAGGACTACTTGGCTAAGATACAAAAGTAGAGCGGACCCCACGGCGATGGGTCCGACGCGCCTCGCGCGACGTGGTCAGGCAGAGCCAGATAGCCATACTCGGTGCGCTCACAGAAGCGCCACAAATGATCCGAGCGCACCACGCGCGCAGGCTGCGACGCCACAAAGCCGCGCACGACCTGGTCGTTCTCTTGCTGACTCAGCGAGCACGTAGCATAGACCAGGCGGCCGCCAGGACGGAGAGCACTCCAAGCTGTGCGGAGCAGCGCCGACTGCGTTTTGGATAGGTTGCGCGTCATGGTCGGTTTCCACGCGAGCATTTCTGGCGCGATCGAGCCGGACTGCTGGGCGCGCATGAACGCATGCAGGATATGACGCTCAGACGAGCATGGGGCATCAATGAGAATGCGGTCATAGCCTTCTTCGCCCAGCGGGAACAGGTGCACGGCGCGCGGCGACGTGGCGTCAATGCGCAGCACATCCACGAGGCCCTGCTCAAAGAGAATGGGCGGTAGGTAACTCGTTAGGTTGGCATGGAGTCGGCGATGACGCGCTACATCCACCTCGTTCGCATGCAATATAGAGGGGCGCTGCCGGTGCTGCTGCTCGCCACTCGGATGATCGGCATACAGCGCCGGCCACAATCGTTGAGCGAGCGTGATACTCTTCCCGCCCGGCGCCGCACACATGTCCAGCACGGCATGGCCAGGCTGGATATCAAGGCACTGCGCGGCTAGCACGGACGCCGCATCGAGGTTCCAGTGCGTATGTAGTCGATGCCGCGCGTCCGCTGCGGGACGGGGTGGCGGGAAGGGCCGACTGCCGTGGGGATCAGTGCGCAGCAAGCACAGAAGCCGCGTCGGCGTATCACACGGCGCCGTTTCTGGAGGCGGCGGCAGACGAAGGAGCGAATACTGCCCAGCCGCCGCCGCCTCGTCAGACATGATGGCGCGGTCCACTTCGATCGACGGCACGTACGCATTGATCAGTGCCGCATACTCGGTCGGCTGTAGCAATCGCTCACGCAGACGATGCCACCGCTCTGCACCATACTCATTCACAAAAAACGCATCAAAGGCATCCGCGGCCGACTGCTGCTGCTTGCGCTGCGCCTTGCTAATGGCCATAAAGAACGCGCCCCCTTTGCCACCTCCACCTCTGTCATGCCGGACGAAGTGTTGCTGCTGGGATTGGGGGCGGTGGGCACTCTGTATGCCTACATCTTCCAGAGCGGCGGTGCCAACGTCACGGCCGTCTGTCGCAGCAACTACGAAGTTGTGCGCGATCACGGCATTGACATCGTGTCCGACAAGTTCGGCGAGCACCCCAAGTGGCGTCCCACACGAGTCATTCAGCGCCCCGAGGACTTGGACGCGGTGGGCGTCACGTTCGACTATATCGTGTGTTGCTCAAAGCACGTCCCAGATCTTCAGCCGGTCAGCGATGTGCTGCGTCCGTACCTCACGCAGAACTTTGCCAAAAAGCCGGAGCGACTGCCCGTGATTCTGCTCCTGCAAAACGGCATTGATATCGAGCAGGATTCGTACGATGCCTTTGTGCATACACCCGAGCCCCTCGCTGCCTGCGTCATGAGCGCCAATTCATGGGTGCCAGTGATGCTTCTGAATGGAGGTGCTCGCATCGAACATGGCAGTCTGGAAAGGCTCTCCATGGGCGTGTTTCCCCCACCGCTCAGTGCGCCGCTCCCGGATTCGACGCGCGAGACTGTGCATCATCTACTTACGCTTATGCGTCGTGGCGGCTCAGATGCTCATCTCACGAACGATATCACATCCGAAAGATGGCGCAAAGTGCTGTGGAACATGAGCTGGGGCGGCGTGTCGCTGCTGGCTCGTCGTCCCGTACTCGAGATGCTGCAGGTCGACATGCTGCCATACACTGTCGGCAGTGTGCGTGGGATTATGCTGGAAATGCTGGCCGTCGCTCGCGCCTCAGGCATGGGAGAAGACCGCCTGCCCGCCTCCGTCATCGATCACACACTACACGCCACGCTCCTGAATACACCAGCTAAGCTGCGCATGCTGCGATCTCCTGACATCATCTGTGACGCGCCCTCCATGCCCAACTTCCGTCGTGACTTCAAGCCCAGCATTCTTATCGATCTCGAGCTCCAGCGACCCATGGAGCTCGAGCCCATCTTCGGTAACATCATCCGCCGCGCTCGTCAATTAGGCGTGGATACGCCCCGCCTCGACTTGATCATCACGAGTATCAAGCCGTCTCAGCTCGAGTATGTACGTCGGAGCAAAGGCTTCAATCACGAATCGCTCGTGCAGCAGGAAGGCGTGTACGACCTCCTGCCTAGTCTGAATGCCACCGGCAGCGTACCCACCGGACCCGTGACCCTGTAGCATGTGGAGGATGGCTACGGCCCTTTCCCTTCCCACATCGACGACATGCGTCGGCCTTTTATTGACTATGTGCACCGCGCCACTGTGCTGAGCATTCTGGGTCTGGCTGTACGTACTTGTCTTCGCTCACAAATACAGGGATGGGGTCTGTGGCTCACGGGCGCCGTGTACGTTAGCCGGATTGGCAACACAGACAGGGTATGTTGACGGCGCTGACGCCAGTTTCCCTACGGAGGACGGAATCGCGACACCATGACTGAGGTCGTGGGACGAATCGTGGAACGATGGAAAGAAGTGAGCGAGAAAAAGTCTCAAGAGAAAATCGCTGATGAGCGCTCATCCACATCGTAGAATGCATCTTTTTATGTACCATATGTTCCCGTAACTATGTATACAGTAGCCCTTTGGCTTCGAAGTGTCTCTGGTCTGTGCATTTCATCAGTATGTCGCAATTCCGGCCGTCGCTCCGCGTTTACTTCGCGCAGCTGCAGCGATGGGTACGCTGACGCGCTCGAAAAAGGCGCCTTTTTCGCAAAGAGCGGACGCTGCATATTGGGCGCAGGAAGCTGCGGATGCTGGTCCACACGATGTCGTCGCGTTGGCAGGGGCGGCAATGGCCGATCCAAGGGCATGATCTCCGCGGCCTGCGCGGCACGGCGAGCCGGGCCTGGGGGGACTCTGGCACTCTGGCTACGCATTAATCTTACCCCATTTTCTTGCGCAGCGAATGGAACACGGTACTGTACGTGCTGCTTGACACTAGCTGAGCGTCGCGGCAACACACCCAATGGCACATTTTCTTGTTCACCACCAGTGAAGTGCCGCAACGACTTGGGATATGTGGACCGCTGTCTGTCGTCATGCTTGTATGATGATGGAGCAGATCGCTGTCTCCTGTACCGCTCCCGCGTAAGCAGGCTCTGCGCCCGCTCAAGCATGGCCACAGCGTCGACCACGCCTTTTTTTTCTCGTGTGGCAACAGACGATGAACCACGTGGAGTGAATACACTTCGGAACGCGCGTACCCTGTTCGAACGCCATGGCCACGGGCGTGACAGTGACACTGGTACGGTATGCCACGAATGCTGCGACATTGCTGGGCATGGCGTTCTCGCACATGCCATTCATGGCCATTTCATGTACACCCGAAGCTGATGCCGTGCTGACTGCCGACAAAATCGCGGAGCAGACCCGTGGCGATGTGCGTCCTTTTATTATACCCGCCTTCCAGGACGAGGATGGCTTGGACGAGACTCGAATCATGAACATTATCTACTCACTGGTGATGCCTTACTTACATTCACCTCAAACGTACGTGGCTGTTGTCTCGAATGAGCGCATCATCGACGCCGTTCTCAAGGGCCTGTTGTGCATGGAAGGTACATCTGTCCATCACCAGGAGCCCAGCTCCGCGAAGCGTTCCATGAGCATTTATACGAAACCCCTACTCCCTGGCGCCTACCACCAAGTGCATGTGTCTGTACACGATGAGCAAATTCATGCGCGTATTTGTACCCTGAGCGAGTCGGCACACTTGCAGCATCCGACGCCCAGCCTGATGTCTATCGACAAGCCGTCTTCTACGTTGCCTTCGCCGGTCAGCATTTCCTTTCTATCTGATACGTCTCCAGAAGCTGCTGTTTCGCCTGGTCGCGATACGCTCGTACTCAGCCGGCCTGATCCCCACCGAAGCACGCCGCTCTCGATTAGTCCGCTGCGCTTGCGGTCTGTTGACACGTTCATGCATTCTCGTGAAGGGACACCACGACTCTTGTCCCAGACGCCCAAAAATGCTCAGTCGTACGACATGCTGACTATGATGCGCTCTATCGAAAAATGGGATCCCATGGTAGATCCCCTCTCATCCACTCCCTTGGACATGCTCGATTCGGCCACAACGGCCGGCTTCTCACCCCTGGGCCTCGGGGCCCGATTTTTGGACACCCCATCTTCGGCTTCTCGCGGAGCTCTTTCGGTCCGTTCGATGCCTGCATCGGCGGTGCCCCTCCGCTCCAGCAACACTCCCACGCCTCATGCTACGTCCCATGGACACAGTGGCAGTGCGAGCAGCGTCACGAACACCTCAACATTGAGCGGAAATGTCAGTGCCTTTGCTCAGAGCCTGTTTAATTATCTTCCATCACCCGTCGCAGCCATTGGGGGCCACAACAGCGGTCCTACCTCCGCGGCTCCAGATCCACAAAGCCTATTACAGCTGTGGCAGCGCATATGCATATGCGTCCTCCCTATTTTTGTGCAGGAACCACATAACCTGCTGATCGAGCCACTGCATGACAGCGTAGATCTGTACGTGCGGCTTGTGCATGAACGCGATCAAGTGCATGCCCGTGCTACGCTGCTTTCCCACTTTGAAAAGCTCGTGTCCACGGGTTTGAACGGTGTGACTTTTCAACTGCAGCAGAATGATGGCGCACGGCTGCTCTACGACTTTCTGCGAGCATGGAAGCACTACTATGGTACGGTGATGCCTTTTTTGCACGCATGTTTCTTGCCGCTCGAGTCTCGCTTGTGGAGCATGGATCTGCTGCTTACCAGATCGCTGCACCGACACGACAAACTCGCACACATCGATCCATCCCATGCACCGGCGCGTATCGATCTCCGACACGCGCTGTTAATCTTGTTTCGCGACCTCATCGTACTGCCTATATGTGACTGGCTATACATGACGACTGTGCAAATGCAATACATGATTCACACGGATCCAAGCAATGCATTGAATGCAAGTGTGCGCGGACGGCTCATGCAGCTTGTGAATATCATGAACAGCCTCGGCACGGACGACGCAGCACAGCAACGTATCGAGCGATTGCGCCGTGGTCTCTTGTCGCACGGTCTTTCTTTGCATTCCCATGCCCCACCCACATCTACATCGATACTTGACGTGATGTCCCCATCAAACGCATCGACGCAACCATCGCCCATTTCGCCCATCCCAAGCTGCCCGATCTACAGCACACCCAATTCACCGACCGTAAAAAGCTCCCATTAAATCTGGATACGTTGATACCGCCGGTTGACTCCCATTTGACATGTACAGAATAGAATAAATAGCAGATATACAAAGGCTGCACCATAACACGTCATACCCACAGCCACGCCGTCCGCTGGGTCATCTGTGGAGCCCATGAACGTCTCCCAGTTGTGCGAGAAGCCCCAGCCAAAAACTGACAGCACAATTACACCGGCTGCTGACAGCACGGTACAGCATGATGCTTTCGAGTGAGTCACCGTGTACGTACCAAGACCTGTTCCCACTACGGGCTTGTGGACTACCATCACCGTGAATCGATGCGCGGCTCCTGTGTGCCTGCTCCTGGGCCCGACCAGGCGCGATCGTCGTGTCACGTGACACATTTGGTGGCCCATGCGGTAGCCTAACTATGTGGTGGCTACAATAGTCTTTACCACCACAGGCGGTGTGTGGGGCAATGATAGCCACTTGGGTTGTTCAACAAGTACTCTTGATGATATTGCTCAGCGACAAAGCTGGTGTAAGTAAATAGTACGTACAAATCGCTAGCTGGTACGCGCTGTATGGCAGTCACGATACGCGTTCCTTGTGGGTCAAAGTGCTTCTTCTGCACTTCTTCAGTCACCTTTCTTGCAATCGCTTCTTGTTCCAGTGTATGAGGAAACAGGGCGCTGCGGTACTGGCTGCCAATATCGGGGCCTTGACCGTCCTGCTGCGTCGGGTCATGGGTACGATAAAAGAACTCTACAAGCTCTTCATAGGACACCTTAGACTAGATGTCAGTCATGTATACGTACAGGCTCAAAAGTAAGCTGAGACGCTTCAGCATGTCCTGTCTGTCCCGAGCACACCTCCATGTACGTAGGGTCGGTCTTTGTGCCACCAATAAACCCAACCTTGGCATCAATCAGACCTTTGCCTCCATAATGTTTGCGAAACATGTGCTCAGTCCCCCAGAAACACCCATTGGCAAATGTGGCCACCTCACTCGTAGCTGTACTCATGGTTCGGTGCAAAGTCGAAAATGATAGACCTGTGGCCATTTTTGAAATATCGGGTGAGGAATCGGCGCGATAGCGACACCCAAGGCCCAGCTCCACTTTTGCCATTCTGGACTACAAGCACGACATGGAAACGCAACAAGCAGTGTACGTCTTGCCTGCCGCTCATTTCGTCTAGTTCATATGGTGCTATTGCATGCGCAGTGCTTGCCATTGTCACATGGGTATTCTGGCCGCGTCCAGCGTCTAAAAAATCATCTGATTACGACCCCAAGACGGGTCTCGGTCGTGGAGCGCCGGGGTTCCGTACGTATCCGTACACTGACCCTAGAAACCAATGTAAAGCGCGTTGCTCTCCCTGCTGAGCTGGTTGCACGGATACGCGCAGGTGAGCAGGTATCTGCCGAAGAAATCACGGCTGCCCAGAGCCATGTCTCCAAAGGTTTGCCTAGCGCACCTGAGGAAAATGACTGGCTGGGGCCCACCGCCACAACTCGCAGCAAAAAGACTACGAGAAGGAAAAACAAAAAGTAATATTACATATTTTTCAGCACTAGCAGGAAAAGCATAACACATATAAGTCCCATGAGGGAATCAATCATGCTGATAGTACGCCGATACGACTCTGCTCTTGCATGAAGCATTTCCGCCATGCTTGGTGCTGTCTCCTCCATGGTTGATGGAGCGACAGTCGGTGCAGAAGCTTGAGGATTCGTGGTTGGCGTCGATTCTTTTGAAATAGGCTCCTCTCTGACGGTGGACATGGACTGGTCTGGAGTCGTCGCTGGTTCTTCGATTCCTTCGGATACCAAGGAAGCTGGCAACGCGGTAGGTGGTGCTGTGTTGGGTGCTCGACTCGGCTCCTCAGGAAGTAGCTCTGCATTAGATTTTTGACACAACGGGCATGTCCAAACCCTAGACTTTTCAGCTAGAAGTTTTCGACCTTCGTCATTCATACTTGCAGCACCATATCCAGCTTCATCTTTCTTGGAAGTCATGAGCGCCTGAATACCTAACAAAGCCGTCCGGATACCCCAGGCAGGCTGCCAAGACTCCTCATGAAAACCAGTAAATGTGACACATACTTTGGTGTCAACTGACCACCGGCCATTAGGTGTAAGGAATATCACATGTGGCGCTTTGAATGGGTACTCCGAGGGCAGTGTCAATTTGCCATGGTACAGCCCCTTCTCAAAAACGGTGTCTTGTGGTCCGCGCAATGTAAAATGCCATTCAAACAAATTATCTTCCGTTGGTGCAGCAGTAAAATCTGGTGTATCATCATTTTGCAACTCTCTAACTTCTGACATAATGCGCTTGATGGCGGAACTACGGCTTTTCAGGGCATCCGACATGCCTGTGACCATCAGGATCGAAGGGATGCAGCGAGACTGCACTAAGGCCCGTAACCTCCACCATTCATGTCACGTTTCAACGTGCTAGCCTTTACACGTATCGGTGCGTGATACTTCATGGGATGCTATGGACCCTGTTGATCGACAAAAGCAGACACTAGCTCATGCTCGAGAAAATGCAAGGATCATGCTTTGACGCAACACACAGCAGAATGCCTCAAATCATGCTTGTCGTTTGTCATGCGCTATGTGATGCTAACCTGGCCTGCTCGGCATCTTGGCGCGCGTTGACTGATGTTGGCAGCGCTATTTTTGGAATTTTTAAACTAGTGCATAAAACGGCCTCCATGCAAACACTGGGTGGCTGTGTCAATTATTCCTCCACTTAGCTACTCCTCAACACGCCTCGAACACCGCGCATCATGCGTCGTTTCGCCTCATGGGCTGTTGTGTATGTTCTGGTGTGCGGTGTCCTGTGGGTTAGATCTCAATACACAGCCACCTATGTTCCAGGTAATGCGACGCTGCCCGAAACCTCGGAAGAAGGACAAGCCGGCACGAATCGTTGTGGTGAGGGATCCAACGATCTGTCCATGTGTCAGAATTTATATTTGAACTCTGCCACGGACTTTTGCCTCTGGGGACCTCAGGGTCCTGAACCTGTGGGAATTGGAAACTCGGAGCGCGAAGTGGTCAGCTATTGCACAAAGGCTGGCCGGGGCACCCGTTTGATCCCGCCGGGAACTCTGCGAAGCGTCCACTTTGTTCGCACGCCACACTATGTGCAAGTATCCGGCACTGGTCTTTTTGAGAATATCCACATTTCCAAGGTAGGTGGTGGCGGAGAGCTTGACCCGCACGGTGAAGATGGCTTAGGAAATCCCATTGGCGGCTTGGTCTTTACAAACGCGTTTGGCAAGCTGGCACAGGCGCATGAATGGACAAGTTTTATCGACGAAAATCATTTTTGCTTGCGCGTGTGCAAGGATGGTGACATGGCAGCTGACTACTGTAAGCATATCTATGATGAGATGGGATGTGAATTTAACATGCCCACCGCCCCGGATCAACTTGGCGTGTTTGAATCCTGTGAGGGACCCGATGCTGACATCGTTGGTGTGTACACGAACGATGGCGTGGTTTCTACTTTTTACCAAGATCAAACAAAACATGGTCAAAAACTTCCACCTCCCAAATCGCCGCAGTCATTGAGCAAATGCAGCGCTTTTCCTTCAGGTCTGTTACAGGGAAGTGTTAAACACCCCTATGCTAAGGCCGCCGCCATGACAGGCGCTTCGCGTCAGTCCATGAAGAGCGAGCCCGTCTCCACAACTTCTTCGTCTTCTGCAACGTCTTCCATGCTCACGTCGACATCTTCGTCCGCGGACTCTTCAAGTCAGGAACTTTATCCTCCTATCAGCTCGAATTTTTCTAATATGTCTTCAAGCCCCTCCAGCATATCCTCGTCTTCTCCGAGTGCTACGTCCTCTTCTGTGTCCGAGACGACAAGCACGCTCCCATCCGAATCCAAATCTGAGGAAGCGAGTCCTTTTGGATCTGTTGATGACGATGCAGGTGTAGCTATCCATCTGACCACATCGATCCCTACATTCACCGTCTTGCTACTGTCACTTTTAGTGTCGATTCTTTAATTTTGTGTCATGTACCCCAAATTGTTTTTACTAAATTCACGTCCGTGTTCCATAGGCCGTGTTTCATGCAGCGATCGACCCCACTGGGGATAACGTGTTTAAGTCAGATTTCACCTCGTTTGGTCTGCCCTTTCCAAGGTGAAGATTTTTTCCAAGCGCTCAGCGTCTTTTTAACCATGTATCCAAGACCCCATGCGGATGACTGGGTCAGGGACATGAACCTTCCCATCGTTCACAAGGTTATCAAGGTGCTCAACGTCTTACCCCTAGCTAGTGAGGATGTCCGTCGAACAGAGCTCACTGACCCTGTGCCTTGGTTTAATGAGCTGAACCAAGCCCTGTTTCTGCTCCCATTTGCCATGTTGCCCTATGCCATCCGCACTCTATATTATAACTACGTATCACACGAGCTCCCAGGTCCATGCGCCATGTGGGGTTGTCTGTTTGCATATACCATGGCATTTGGCGTGTGTTGGATACACTTTCTTCGGCACCTTTCCAAGAAATATGGCTACTTTAATGCTGTACGTGGTCGTGATACTATCCCCTTCTCCGAAGTCGATAAGATTGCCAAAGAAATACTTGGGGCCATTCTTCTTCGTTCAGCCATGGTTGTATGCTCGTCGTACGATCCACATACGGCACCGTCACTATCAATCTGGACCCCTCTACAGCTATTTTTCTTCACGCTCGTGGATGACTTTTACTACTACTGGCTTCATCGTGCCTGTCACGAAACAGAGAGCGCGTGGAAGCTGCACAGACTTCATCACACGACCAAGGCTCCCACACTATTGCTCCTAGGGTATGCAGATGACATCCAGGAGTGCTTTGATCTGCTTCTAGTGCCTCTTGCTACCTGGCTCACATTCCCAATCCCATTTGATGCGTTTGTCATTTGGATGCTGATTCACGTTTCCATTCAAGTGGTGGGCCACAGTGGTATTCGTCTTCACTTCGGCACGCTTCTCACAGGGCCTTACTTGACTCCTTTCGGTGCTGAAATTGTCACGGAAGATCACGACTTACACCACCGTCACGGATGGCGCGAATCCTACAACTATGGTAAGCAAAGCCGTCTTTGGGATGCGCTATTCGGCACAAAGGGGGAGCGCATCGAGGGCCACAGTGGCAACATTGACCGCACGTCATTTATTTATTGAGTTGGCTACGCTGTAAATTTGTAATTTAGATATACACAAGTCTCTTACGCTGTTTGTACACATTCTGTCCAAGCCTAGCACGGGCCCTGATCGCGCTGGCTTTGTATCTGAACAACGCACCAGTGATACCCCGCCACCCATGTCAATATCGTACAAAAAAGGGTATTAAAACACAACCATATCGCGACGAGCCACTTCAAATCTTCGGCGCATTTGGCCGACGATGCGCTGGCGACGCGATCCGCTTGCTTCGCGATCCACGGGATACTCGCTCACCACATATTTCTGACCATGCAAAATCGGATCAAGTTCGCGAGGCATATTGATTCTGATGCCTTTGCCGATGGACACCTGAAGACCTTTGCGTGGCTTCTCACGATCGAAACTGTCTAGTGAGGTGATTGACATCCAATCTTCGAGGTCGTCGTCCTCATCATCTTCTTTGACAAGCGGGACATTGTGTCCACGCTTGTTGCCGTGCAATAGATGACGGGCCAAGGCGCGACGCACGAGGGCACTCCGCCGGAGGTCCTTGGGATCAATGCCTTGCTTCTTGTTAAAGTCCAGTTCTTCGCGGTACGCCTGGCGCCAAGCCTCAGGCGCACTGTGCCACAAGACATACGCAGCATTGGAAACCAGTTGCATAGCACGTGCCTTGGCATGCACACTGCGATGGGTGACGCGAGTAGAAGGTGCGCCGGCCAACCTCGTATCGTCGTGTCCCAGCTCCAATTCGTCGGCACTGTCGAGGAGCCGCGTGGCCTCGTCGATGGCCGCCAGACGCGCCTTTTCACGAGCCTTGGCTTCTTCTGCGAGTTTCTTCATACGACGCCGCAATCCACGTACGCTTTTGTACGCCCAGATCGCATGCATCGGAAACGCCAGAACCGCGAAAAGGAGCGGCATCTTGCTAGGCGCCTCCTTGTTTACATGGTGGCCAGAGGGAACGGACAGTGAATAAATGATAATCAAATGCATGAGTATGCGCGTACTGAGGAACGACGTGGTAAAGGCCCAGTAGGAGCGAAAACGTGGTTTGAGCGTGCCAATGCCCATAATCCAAGTCGGAAGCTCCATGCATAAGTTGACAGCAAAGCAGTGGGACCATCCCTTCTGAATCCAATACATGCAGAATAGAAAGTACACGATGTGATGAATCCATCCACTTGACAGATTGACGAACTTTCGGTAGCAAAAGACGCCAGTGACAAGATCGCACGACAAGTATGCCATGAAAAAGAGGGTCAAGGGGTCCGCGATCGTCTCTCGATGCTCTGTCACCCGGCGCCAGTCGAGATTGCACCAGAACAGATCAAAAACAAAAGGAATTGACATCATGGAAGCGCAAAATGCCGCGAATGTGGTAATGATCCAGGACCGTTTGCGCTGCTGCTCATCGCTCTTGCCTGCCAGCAACGTGCATGCCAACAGCTGATACACACCCTGCACAAGAAAAAAGCTCTTTAGGAACTGCCGGATGTATGGATGCGAGAGCGCATCCCATGCAGGAGGGTATAATTGCTCCATGTCCGCTACAGTCACCCAGCGCGACATGATGGCAACAGCGAGTGGGCGTGTTGCTGGAGCAGCCAGTGATGTTTCTGGATGCACGTGCAGATCGATGGACAGCCTCCTCGTTTGTCCTCCACCGATGTCGTCGGAGCTGGGGCCAGACGACTTGGCTCGGTACAGTCGGCAGCTGATCCTTCCCGGCTTTGGAGCAGATGCCCAGCGTGCCTTGAAGAAAGCTCGCGTACTTGTGGTGGGAGCAGGGGGCCTGGGATGCCCGGCTGTGCAGTACCTTGCCACAGCTGGTATAGGTGCGTTGACGCTGCTCACATCAGGTCACATTACCATAGTGGACAATGACTGTGTCGAACGCAGTAATCTTGCGCGCCAAGTCTTGCATACGGATGCGCGTATTGGGATGAACAAGGCAGCTTCAATGGCGCAGGCCGTGTCGCTGCTGAACCCCCACACACACGTCGATGCCATACATGCGCCGTTTACGCCCGCCAATGCGTATGAGCTGTGCCAGGCGCACGACGTCGTGCTCGACTGTACAGATCGCGTCATGATGCGGTACCTCGTGTCGGACGCGGGTGTGCTTGCGGATATCCCCATCGTCAGCGGCGCCGCGCAGGGCTACGATGGCCAGCTTGTGGTCTTGCACCGCGACTTGGGCGGAGGCCAGCGCGGGCCATGCTATCGATGCCTGTTTCCGCAGTCTCCGCGGCCCGAGCACACACAGAGCTGCGACGATGGGGGTGTGCTGGGCTGTGTGACGGGCCTCATTGGTACGTGGCAAGCACTCGAGACCATCCAGCTACTGACAGGCCTGGGCGACCGTACGCCCTCGATGCTGTTTCTCTCGCCGCTGTCTCGACCCTCTGTGCGGTGCGTGCGCGTGCGCGGAAGCCAGGCGCAGTGCCGCGCATGCGGACGGGCGCCTGACCGGATCACGAGCTTGGAACAGGAAGACTACGAGACGTTTTGTGGCTTGCATCATCGCGAGCTCCATGTACCCAGTGTGGATGTCGATGACGTGCACAGGCCCGATGTTCTCATCGTCGATGTGCGCCCTCTACACGAATATGGCATCACAGCCCTCCCGCACTCGTTGCACATGGCATGGGACACGATTCGGCGTGATGTGGAAGGGGCGCGCACAGTCATTGCCCAGGCTGCTCGCGGGCGCGACGTGCTGGTCGTTTGTCGCCGAGGCAACGATTCTCGGGCAGCCGTGCACCTATTGGACATGCCGCGATGCCACAACGTGCGTGGTGGACTGCGGGCGTATGCGGACAAGCACCCCGACTTTCCCATGTACTAGGCGGCGGGCCGCTCACTGAGTCCCCGTTGCAGCGTATCGAGCACCAATGGGTCGATCGTTGCGAGCAGCGACTGCAGCTCCGTCTTGTGTGAGCCATCCTGGAGCACGGTATTCAGCGTGTCTGCCACATAGGCACGGAGTGGCACAGTGAACGCTGGGTCTCTTTTACGCACCGCGTCTGTGCGCGCCGACGAGGGCGTAGATGCCGTCTCGATCAGGCCGAACTCGTCCAAGAAGGGAATGCCGTCTTCGCCGATTTCAAGCGCCCGCGTGGGCGACATTTCACGCTCGTACCGGTCCGCGCTCCCTGCCTCGTCTTCGACGACCTCGCCCAGCACTTCGGTCCACAGGCCAATCATGTCAGGCACAGCGCTCAGAAGGCCCGTGTCCTCGGCGGAGGCATGGCGCAGTATGTGGGCCAGTCCCAGCGCCACGAGCTTGCGACTGCGCGCATGGGTCAACATCACACTCGTGCTTATGAGACTGCGGCACAGGTCGGGCCACCGTGTCGTGGCACGGACCATGTCGTGGAACGTGGGCGGTGGCATCGTCAGAGCCATGCGACTCACGAGTATCGCGCACCGCTGCCGCACATGATACATGTCGTTCTCCCTGCACAGACTCGCCAAGATGGCCTGATCCAGGTGCGTGGCACGCATGATGCCGGCCATCGCGCCGAGACGCGCGGTGGGCAGGGCGCGCACATGCATGTCGATCGCAAAGATCGGTTCCATGATGACCGGGCTGTTGGGATGGCCGACCATCTGCGCCATCGCTCCATATACGGACATCCCAAAGGAGTACAGCATATCCTCCGGCGCCAGGAGCACCGTTTCTTCCCACACGCGGCACATGAGCGGCGCATATTCGGGCTGCCCGAGCAGCTCGGGCGCGAACGATAGCAGCTCGACCAGAGGCGCCGACAATGTGTAGGATGATGCCAGCGTGTGGTACCAGAGAAGCAGCGCATCGTGGCCCAGCAACGACCGTGTTGCCGGCTCGAAACTGTCGCGCAGGAGACGGGCCACCAGGGCCTGCGTCTCTGCCTGTGCCTCGACGTGTGGCAGGTACTTTTCGACGAGCTTGCTCACGAACTCCAAGAGACTCGGCTTCAATCGCATCTGAGGATCATCGCGCGCCCACATCTTCGGCACCATGTCGACCAGGGCTGGTCCATACGGCACCATGTCTGTGTCAGCACGGTCCATAATGACACACAGGGCATGCGTGATGGAGCGGATCGAGTCCGGCTCCTCGATGCCGCCCTGGAGCATGTGGGCCAGACCTACCACGGTGTCCTGCAGGTACGGCAGAAACGTGCGCCGCTCAAAGTCCACGGTATCTGCAATCGCCGCGAGCGACCGCGCCGCCAACAACTGGATCGTGGCATCTGTGTACCCAGGCGCCTGCTTCAGCAGCTGCACAAGAAGCGCATAAGCGATGGGACGCGTCGCCTCGTACACAAATTCGCTCCATTCATACAACAACCACACAATTCGGCGACGTACAACGATCCATATCGCATCCGCGTCCATGGCCGCCTCGGGAATCAGTCGATCATGGATAGCGCCCGACATGCGCACGTCAGGATCCGCATCCGAATCGTACCACCACAGAGGATTGAGCTGGTCGCGGCACAAGCCCGTGGCGTGGTATACGACCTCGCGGGTCAGGACGCCATCCAGCGTGAGGGGCCACTGCGCGGAAGCCTCAAACTGCATCCACATATAGTCAGACACAGTAGGTACCTCGGGCGCGGCACCTTTGCCCGAGCGGAACGAGTGCCGTGAAAGGGAGCGCATGAGCTCGATGGCCGCCGGACGAATATCGAGCTCGTCGTCGCCCTGGTCCTCTTCGATCGCGAACTGCTCTGGATGAGCCTGCCACCGCTCCAGGTCCGTGGGCGTCAGACGAAGATAGGTTTTGAGCAGCACATCCACTACCTGCAGCTCAAACTGAGCGCCCGACGTGCCGACGAACATGGTACCGGCGGGCCGATCACGCTGCCATCGATCGAGGGTCGCATGGAGCAGCTTGAGCGACAGCACGATCCAGCGGTATGGGTACACGACCAGATCGTCGTCATCGTCGTGGTGAAGCGATACACTCGCACCGTCCTTCGCGGCATCACACAACACACCCCAGTACCACTCGACGACTTCTGTCCATGACGGCCACTTTGTGATGTGGCTTTGGAAGCTCGACACGAATGCATAGTGCAGCTTCGCATACGCCATCATGTGCTTCGTCAGCACAGGCAGCAGCTCATGGCCTGTGCCCACGAATTCGGTGCGACGCTGGGCCACACACGCCAACTGCCGCGGCGTCGATGCAAAGAACATGTAGGCCACGTTAGAGTCAATTTGCTGCACTCTCGACGAAATCAGACCCTTTTCGTGAAGCGAGAGACGATGCAGCGACTTGAGGAGCAAATGACTCGCTCGTAGGCGCTCGGCTGTGCCGGGCGTTTGCGCCCAGGCGCCCGTGTCGTTCGTGTCAAAAGCGATCGCAAAGACACGCTCCATCACAGGCTGAAGTACAGGGATAAGACACTCCGCCAGACTGGCCATACGAAGTCGCCCTGCCATGATCCGCACACTCTCTAGCTCCTTGACACAGTAGCGCAGCGTGTCGGCTGCACGCAGTAAGACCAAGGTTTCCGCAGTCGATTGCGCGAGTCTTCCCTGCGCGGCTGCCTCATGAAGCGCTGCAGAAGAAGACTCGAGAGCGGCCTGGAGTGTCGGCACTATCGTTGGCCACTCATCGGGATAGTCGTGCCGCATGATGCGTGCCACAGACAAGGCGCCCTGCGTGGCCACGACGCGATCAGGTTCCGAGAGCACATCCAAGAGCCGCTGACGAATTCGCTCCTTCGCATCATGCTCAATCACAACGCTCTTGCGATTTACGATCCGGGGACGCCAGTATTTCGCGATCCCGTTTTTGAATCGGATCATGGCCAGCTGACGTAGAGTGGATGGGTATCCTGCCTCGCGTGCAAGCGCCGCGTGCACGAGCGCTTCCCAAAAAGGCGACTCAGTCTCCCATGCAGCGAGCTGCTCGTCGACACGCTGCAATACCGCCGGATCAGACGGCTGCACGGCTGCGATCAACACCTGCTGCAAGGCCTCAGCAGTAAACGTCATGAACACAATACAACCTCCACTCTATCCTACAACCATTCTACTGGGTCAGGTCCTCCTTGGCGAGCCAGCGGTTGAGCATCGCGAGCGACACACCCGGCTGGTCATGCGGCACCATATGCCCTGCGCGCTGGATCCACGCAAAGGCAAGGTTGCCAGCACCCTCGCCAGCCTTGATCACGTAGCCGGCCTGGCGAGGCTTGGCACCCGTCGGGCCACGCGCAAACAGCGGTGTCTTGGTGGCATTGTTGATAGCCTCGTGGTAGACATTCGGGAACTGAAGAATCCATTCCTGGATGCCAATGGCATTGCACATAAAGTCAGCCTCACCTGCGTACGCCAACACACGCACACCGTCCGCCAGCAGGGGCTCCAGCAGCTTGGCACTGTTTTGGATCGAGTCACCCTGCAACAAGAATTGGCCATTCACCTGCATATTACAGCTCTCGAATTGGATAGAGTCGGGCACGCCCAGCTGGCTCTTGACCGTCGGCTTGTTCAACAGCGTCTCAATGTGCTTCATCTCCGGGTAGCACAGTTCGCCGTCCTTCTCACGGTCGCACTGCCGGCGCACATCGTATAGATTCACACCCGTTTGCTGTGCCGGACCATACAGACTGCCCCAGCAAAACAGGGATGCCGGCACACAAGCCAAGCGCGAGTCCAGCTTATCGCACACCTCCATCAGCTTGCTGCACATCGCGGAGCTCGCCTCGAGCTTCTGGCATGTGTCACTCTCAGGCTCAAACAAGTGGTATTTGTTGCTCGGCGAGCACGAGTATTCCACCACACTAGGGAACTGCACGGCTGGATCCGTCAGACCGTTTCCGATCATGAGCGAGTCCAAGTTGATCTTGATGCGATCCGTCATCTCCGGCTCCAGCGCCTTGTTTTGGCGGTGGATCTCTGCGCCAATGTGCGGCGCATAGTGACCGCCGTACGACTCGGCTGCGATCGTGAAGGGAAGGTCAGCGTATTTGGGGAAACGCGCAAAGAAAAGCTGCAGGAACGCATACACGTCCTTCGCCGAATCCTTTGAGTTATCCACCGTTTCGCCCGAGTCCGAATACGAGTAGCCTACTTGCAGTGGCTGGTCTAGGAACAGCAGGTTGGCTTTGGTGTTCCACGAATGCACATTGTAAGTCGTGCTCTCGCCCTGGTTGCTTACCCAGCACGGACCCAGCTCAAAGAGCATACCGGTGCTCGAAGAGCAGCCCGGACCACCGTTGAGCCAGAGAACGAGTGGGTCATTGGAGGGATCAGAGCGGCTCTCAAACAGGATAAACCACAAATGGGCATCGTCGCGGATATCGAGATAGCCCTTGATCTGCTTAACGCCTGGATCACAAAATGGCGTCGCGGGCTCTTCGTCTTCCATCGCAATACGTAGTCGGTAATCAGGAAACGATGGATGCTCTAGTTTCTGGTACAGAACGCCACCCATAGACTCGATACCCGCGTGCATCCATGCGGCCATTTCGTCGTGGTGCGGCATCGACACACGCGACTCGCCCAGAGCCTTAAACACTTCCTGCGTCGCGGACACGATACGACTCACCGCCGAATCCAGAAATGCAAACTGCGCACTTGCACACGCGCATATCGCCAACAAGGCCACCAGGACCGAGATACGTGCCATGGCAGTTGACAACGCCACCCGCTCCGGTCCCCCGCCCCAAAATCCCAGAGCACGTGATGCCGCACAAACCACAAGCGTCCAGGCTCTGGACAGGGGCAGCACGACTGTGATGGCGTATGCCGCCAAGTCCGACGAGCTGGTCAAGAAAGAAGGATGTCATGCACAAACGCCCATAGATCTCACTTTGGACGACAGTGATGACGTGCTGCCGCAGGTGGTGACGCCTTCTACCAAGCGGCCGCGGTCTGTGTCGCCCGAGGACGACGACTCCTGGGCCATGTACACGCCGAGGCCCAAGGTGGAAAATACGATGGAATGGATCTGTCTTGGGATGATCAAACAAGATGTACTGTGCATGTACGGTGCCCCACCCGAGCTGCATTGGGACCGCATGGACTTGTCGCCCCCCGTGGACCCCGCATGGACTCACCTCGGGTTCTGGGGCCAGCCAGGGTACAGACCCGTGTCGATCCACGAAAGTGCTTCGTCGTCAGCGTCATCGAGTACGAACGAGCTATGCGTATCCACTTTGTGCGCTCCACGCGATGGGCGAGGTCATCCAGCTATCATCAACGAGTATGGAAAGCTGTCCGCAAGAGCCAGCAAGTCACTGCATCCGCTCTTGCAGTTCCATGCCATTCAATGCGTATCTCGCGCACCCCTCATTTCGTCGCGACGAGCGCCCAACTTTACACACCAGATCGAGACGCTCATATTTACGCGTGCTTACAATAAGGTCAAGGTTGAGCATGCCCTTTTCCAAGCGGGTCTTGTGTTGGAAACACCCAGTACGTACCAGGCATCGGACTACCCAAATGCACCCATCTTGGACATTCCTGATACCCATTCCCCTTCATTGGCAACGGTTCGACCCGTGGCGGTGCCACAGGCCGCGGCCCATGTTGTAGAAGAGTCAACACAGTCGCACATTGACGCCATTTATGCTGCCTTGGGCGACACAGACTCACTTGAAGAAACCGAGGCAGGGCCACTTGTATCCACACCGTTGTTTCCGCATCAAAAGCAGGCTCTGTCATTTCTGCTAGAGCGGGAACGCGAGCGACGTTTTGAAGAGTTGTTGGAAGAAGGGGCACCGCAGCATATTTCTCTCTGGACTGTATACCGACACAAAGGTGCACAGATCGAGCAGTATCGAAATATTGTCACAGGCACTGTGCGTCGAAAGCGGCCCACCATCTGTCGAGGCGCGATTCTGGCCGATGACATGGGTCTCGGCAAGACTCTTACCGTCATTTCGCTCATGGCACATACCCACGAAAAAGCATGCATTTTCCAGCAAAGTGCCCTTGATCAAGGCGACGACGATGATGAGCCATTGATCATCGGCGACTCACGCAATCGACGGACAGCCGAGCAAGCACGTAAGGAAGAATTGCGATGCAAGAGCCGCGCAACACTTTTGGTGTGTCCACTGACTGTGGTGTACAACTGGCTATCGCAAATCCGGCAGCACTGGCGCTCGGATCAGCAGCCGGATGTGTACGTATACCATGGACCTGGGCGCACGTCCCATCCACAAGCGCTGGCTGATCATGACATTGTCATCACGACCTATTCTACGCTGGGCAACGAATTTTCGAACCAGACCGTATGGACCGCGGCCGCCGGACGCACAGACGATGATGCACAAGCCAATGGACCGCGTTTGGAGGCGCCGAATCCGTGCCAGCGCATTGAGTGGTATCGAGTTGTGCTGGATGAGGCACATATCGTCAAGGAGGCGCGGACGTGGCAATCCAAAGCCGTGTGCAATTTGTCGTCGGCATGCCGCATATGCCTGACTGGCACACCCATTCAGAACCGCATCAGTGATCTGTATGCTCTTCTTGTATTCTTGCGGCTGGATCCGTTCACGGATCGAGCCATTTGGAATCGCTTTTGCGGCGATCGTGACCATATTCGCTTGAATTCTCAGTCTACGGGTGTCCGCATCGACCCGTACTCGCTCGAGCGTCTGCAGGTTATTATGAAGTTTTTGACGCTGCGCCGCATGAAATCAGATACCAAGCCGGACGGACAGCCGCTTCTTGCGCTCCCCCCCAAAACCACGCGCATTGTTACGCTCCACTTTGATGAGGCCGAGCGAGCCAAGTATCAACGACTGCACTCCGAATTTCGCGAGGAATTCATGGGATACGTTGATCAGGGCACAGTCGGCCTGCATTACGCCACGATCTTGCACGAGATCCTTATTCTGCGCATGATGTGCGATCACGCTGATCTTGTGAAAGGCAGTATCGAGGCTCGGACGCATGACGTCGAAGGGGAGGAGGACCTGGGGCGTGCGGCCAAGTGGTTCGAGGCGCTCCTGGTCAATGCCATGGCGTCATGTGCATTATGTGGACACGAGTTTGAACAGGGCGACGACGACGCGGCGCGTCGGCCTGTTGTGACCAAGTGCCAGCATATTCTGTGTTCTGTCTGTTTCGGGCAGCGCGCCGGTCAGGCGCTTTGCCCTGTGTGCGCCCAAGCCTTGCGTATCGGCACAGATACCATCCAGCCTTGCACAGACGTGGTTGAGACAGTGTTCGATACCCCCGATGATACCTGCACTGGGCCCTTTGTGCCGGAGGAGCCCAGCACATGGCCTGCCTCATGGAGCACCAAGCTCCGTGCCCTGATCAGTGACTTGATTCCCTTCTCGCGATGCAATGCTGCATCGTCGCTCTACGACCCCAAGGCGCCTGTGCTCGACCACGTCGTCGAGAACGGGACAGTATCAGTCGGCGTGAGCCAGCACTCTGCGCCTATTAAATCGGTCGTATTCTCGCAGTGGACGCTCATGTTGTCCAAAGTTCAGCATGCTCTAATACACACTGGCATTGGCTTCCGCCAGCTGGATGGGTCCATGAGCCGCGAGGCTCGCGAGTCGGCGATGGCCGAGTTCCACGACGACCCCCGTGTCGAGGTGTTTCTCGTGAGTTTGCGTGCGGGTGGATTTGGCTTAAACCTGGTCGCTGGATGTCGCGCGTACCTTCTGGACCCGTACTGGAATCCGGCCGTAGAGCAGCAGGGCTTGGATCGGATTCACCGCATGGGGCAGCAACGAGCGATCATCATGACCAAGTATATCATGCATCAGAGCATCGAAGAAAAGCTTCTGGTCTTGCAGCAACGCAAGCTGGAGCTTGCGAACCAGGTGGGCCGCCGTCGCGACCGGCAGGAGGCTACTCGAACCGAGGACCTCCAGCTCTTGTTTTCATAGTCAGCCAAGTCCCTTTTGTACACGCTCAACATCACGAAACGTGAGACTTACGCGGCGTCTGCGGGCTACCACACTCGAGTATGCTGCGCGCGTGGTCTGTGCAAGGGCGTGTGCATTGATGATGCGTGCGACTTGTTCTGGCGAGTCGTGCGTCCGAGCGTCAATGCCGTGGAGATACCTTGTATACGCCTGCCCGCGCGTGATGAGCAAGCTGCGCGGCTCCAGCAAGATCGAAAATGCTGGCGTCGGATCGTAGCCACCCTCCGGTTTAGTCCGGTACCAATCCAGCAATGTGGGCGCACCCAGACTGATGGTCGCTACGACGGGGAAATACGCTGGTCCATCCGCATGAGGCATAATGCCCTGACCTGGGAGGTACTCGTTCACGAGGCAATGATTCGGCTGGCCATGCCTGCTAGCCACAAAAGCCCCTGTTTGCTCGAGACGCGTGATGAGCGCAGGAAACTGCGTCACATGGGGCGGCAAGGGCTTGCTGACCAGCGTCTTGCCTACGCACTCGCCGCCCCACATTTGCAATCGTCGATGAGCCAATGCCTTCCAACGCGGGGCAGCATCTATCTTGGCCAACAAAAATGCCTCTTCGTCCTCAGTGACAAAGTCTTGTATGTAAGTAAAGCCATCCTCGCATGCCTCAGGCAGGTCCAGCCGGTGTGCCATGGTGGAGGAGCTATGTGACTTAGCCTACCGGAAAGGTTTTGTCAATGTCCATCCCGGACGATACTTGATCGTGCAGGTAGGCAGACGGGGACATGAGCGCAGGCGTATAGGTATGAACAACAGGGGCCACTCGCGTACAGGATGCATCCTGCTGGAGCGAGTCCTCGGTCATGAGCGACGTCGACGTATCTGGCGAAGAGGTGTCGCGTGTGTCGGCGCAATGCAGCACCTCGGCGAGGAAAGCCTGCTCGTCTTCCTGAATGAGGGCACCTCGGATTTTTACCACGGTACGGTGTGCGTCAAGCATACCCGTATGAGGCGCCTCGTAGTACTTGACGGGCGGCACGGGGTACGGCGCTGCCGGCGCAGCTTTGCCTCCGTGCAGCGGCAACTGATCAAGCTCATCGGCACTCAGACCACGGCGCATGAACTGTCGCACCCTCTCCAATACAGGCATATCCACAAGATCCGAGGCAGTGGGCCGCATGCTAGGCTCTGCTGACAACATCGAAGTTATGACGCTCTGCAATGTCGCACTAATCGCATCGAAACTGACATCAGAAAAGTCGTTGCAGCGCAGCTTGTGCCACGGCGCTCCGTTGTCTGGGATCTCAACACTGCATGCGGCCTCCAGCAAAATCAGGCCCAAACTGAAAATATCCGCCGGCTTGCCGTACTTGCTCTCAAATATCACCTCGGGTGCAATGTACTCACGATCGCCCTCGCGCTCCAATACGAGAATCGGACTTGGTCGCCGCTGCAGACGCGCTGGGCGTCGACGCGGGCGCTGCACCGTGGCATGTACGCCAGCAGTTGGCAGCGACGCATGCTCAGGCGTCATGCGTGCCGGCGGAAAAGACGTGTTTGACGTGTCGCTGCCCCTCGTCGAGCCGTGCGTCGTCAAATGCGAGCCAGCCAGAATTTCTTGCGCAGTGCAACGCGGCCAGCGCGTTGCCATGCCAAAGTCGGTGATTTTAAGTGTACCGACCTCAGTAATCAGAATATTGGCCGGCTTTAGATCCAAGTGTAAGACACCGCACTGGTGAATAAAGTATACGGCCGCCGATAGTTCCGCCAGAATCTTCCACAGACGCGCCTCGTCTAGCGCACCAACCTGGCGACCGTATTCTGCCAAGACAAATGCGAGTGAGCCCAACGAACAGAGCTCAGTCTGGAGGTAGAGATGCCCCTCTTCTTCCCATGCATCCAGCAGCTCCACGACCCCTTCTGCACCAAACCACGGGTCTTGCCAAGCGGCGTGCTGCTCTTTTAGCAGGCGCATGGCATCCACTTCTTCTAGGCGCCGCACCCGGTCTTTTGGGCCGTGGAATGGGCGCTTCATGCGCTTCACCGCCGACAAGAGACCTGTAGCCTTTTCGCGCACCTTGACTACCTCACTAAACTCACCCGTGCCCAGCACGCCCTCCACGACAAAGTGATCCTCAAACTGACTTGAAAGCGACGAACGAAATCGTCCCGCGGGCGCACTCTGTGTCACAGCGGCCGTCTGATCGTGCGGATTGGGCGGCGTGAGCATATGGGCTGGTTGTGAGTGACGTGGGCGCACTGCCGATTTGCCTTTTTGCAGTACCATGGGCGAATGTGTGGCTTCGTACCACTTGGGTCCGTCGAAGGGTGCATCAGGAGAAAAGTCCAACTTGAAATGAGGCGAACTCATACCCGGCTCATTCATGCGAGTCGCAGACTTGCGCACGATGGTAGGCGTACTTTCGACCCATCCCAATGACGACATAGACGACGACCCAGGTGCCTCGAGCCAGTCGGGATCTGAGACTTCGTCGTCTCGCGGCGTCGATTGTTGGGAGGGGCGATGAGCAAACATGTTGTTGGGCGAGTCCATGGAGGATGATTGACCACTATACGTGACATCATGATCCAGCGGCGATGCCGGCACTGGCAGCTCCGATGTGCGCTCGTTGGGCACACTGATAGGACACACCGGCAGGACGCCCGACGGCCGGCCTGACGGGCGTGGCGACAGAGGCACGCGGCGGCGCTCAGGCAGCAACATATCTGGCGCCACCCGTTGGGCTGCAACGGGACGAAGAGGCGATTCACTGGGGGCCTCGAACACATCGTCGGGATCGACGTTGGGCGGTCGGACGGGTATTTCATTCAAAAACATGTGGCGCGTGCCGGGAATACGTTCACTGGCTGAGCGAATGTGCCCACTGCGCCTCAGTACAGTGCTTGGCATAGCTTTTTTGCTGGCAAATGTGCTCGAGAATCCACTGAATGGGCCTGATGGTGACTTGGGCGTCGTCGCCGTCTGAAAGAGCGGCGATTTGGTCGGAAACGCACCCCCCATCGAACAGCCACGGCGGTGCATGCGCGCTGATCTCACAGCCTCTGACATCCCCATCATGGGCTTCACGGGTGTATCAGGCATCACTGCTGCGGGAGGTCGGCGCGAAACGTTGAACGACCGATCCGCCATCGCAGCCTCCACGACCTCGCGCAGAGGACGCGCACTCTGTGAAGCGTCTGCACTGAGAGATGCGATCGACGGGACTGAGCGCGTCGATTCCATTCCCTGAGATGTCGCAGCGTCTGCGCGCAGATTATCCGACGAACGAAGTTCAGGGAGGAGATCACGCCGCCGCTTAGAGACGAGCCCACTGGACACGAACGCGGTCTGGAGAGGTCGCACATTTCGGTATGTAGTCGACATATTCGGCGTCATTGACACGTTTGCATCACTGCATGTATCACCCACATGTGGTGATGACGCGTGTGCGTTGTCCATAACGGACAACCAGTTGCCTACGCAACAGGACGCGGCACGTCGCGGCGACCAGGGAACGTTGCTAGCGACGCGCGTCACTGGTCCAAGCACGCGACGCATCACGTGATGTACACGAGGTATGTGCAACGCACTGGTAGGATGTGGCGTGTATGTGGGGGCTAGGGTTGGGCGCCCAAACATCGAGGCCTGGGGAAAGTGCGCCGCGCCGGGGCGTAGATTTCACCAGGAACGAGATGCAGGCCATCACGTCACCTTTTTCTGAGAGCTGGGGAGAATATCAACTTCGACAAGAGGATTTTTCATGGCACAAGGTTACTGAAGGACGTCTGCAAGGCAAGTGGTTGCGTGGTCTATGGACCAATGAGTTGTACCAGGAACGGCGATCCTCTACCACAGGGCGCGCTGACGACATGATGGTGGTAGCTACCTTGTCTTTGCCTCCCACCCTGGAGATTCAAAAATTTGTGGAACTGTTCAAGTTGGCGTATATGCATATGCGTTTCGTTCACCCTATGCTGGGTGTCACGATTGAAACCAACGTCCTCTCCATTCCGCTCCTGCCTTGCTTTGTGTACGACCAAGTCACGTCATTTGACGAAGTACAGGCATGGGCTGATCGCACTGTGCATGTTCACACATGTGAATCGGAGCAAGACCGGGCCTTGAATATGACAGATCGCATTCAGTGTATTCGGAACACTATGGGAACACGCCCCTTGCCCATCTCGCAGCACACACGCGAGTGGCACATAATTTGCTTCGGTCGCGAGGAGGACGCGCGTCATGTTGCGTTGATGTCGTACTGTGCACATAGCGTCTCTGACGCGCGTGCCGAGCTTTCGCTCCTTCAACAATTGCTGGACCAGATGGCTCTTTTGGAAGGCGCATGGCCTGTTTCTGCATCGCATCCCTCTCATCCTGCGGCACTCGAGTGGGGATCAGAAATTAAACGCTTGACACCGTCGCTTATGGAGATGATAGGCGTACCGCTCGATGCATTCGAAGAAGAAGCGGCTAGGGAACTCGTAAGGAGTGTCACGTCGGAGCTAAGCTTGCGGCTCGACGAAGGACGCCCTATCGCCGAGCCGGAACTGTCAGAGACGATGCATGCACGCGTCGTTTTCTCCAAGGAAGAGACGGATGCGCTGCATCGAGCTGCCAAGGCCCACGGCTGGTCTCTAACACACTTGGTGGATGCAGCGCGTCATATGGCCTATATGCAGGTACGTCGCCCGTACTTGGAGGCATGGCACTGGCGTCCTATTCCTGAAAAGTTACACACTGACTTTCTGATCCCCATGGATGCGCGCTACGCCATTTTGGATACATATAATAATGGGGCATGTGGCCATGTTTGCAATGCCACGGAGGGATTCACCACGACCATACCTCTTATGGACCCCTATTATATTCCTATCGAGCGTGAGCTGGCTTCGTCAGAGAAGGAACTGCATGAGCTTAGCCAGGTTCGTACACTTGCCTACGTGGCCCAATCGCTCTCCCTGCAGTATAATGCACAGAAGAAGCGAGCCAAGCAGCGCATGATGTCGAGCATACCGACCCTTATCTTGGCAGGTGTTTTTTTGCCGACATATCCATTCCAAAGTCTGTCGCCTGAAGGGTTCAGCTCTATTGGTGTCGTGGACCGCTTGCTGAATACACGCATACCTCTGCCGGGGCATACACAGCCCATCGAAATCATCGACTGGACAGTGGGTCTCCTTATGTCCAAGCACCGGGGAAGTTTGCAGTTCTCACTGCATATTTGGACGTTCCAAGAACAGCTGAATCTGTCCGTGGTACACACACCCCACATCACCAAAGAGCGCACAGCCCTGTTCCTTGATACCATGCGAAGCACGCTAAAATTGTTTCTTATGGCATACGAGCAGCATGGAAAGCCCATTGACATCCCTGAAGCGCCACCAACGCCGTTCAAGGAGCCCACGTTGTTCCAACACGTTGGTAGGTGGCTCCAGAGCCTACTGTCTCATTAGCCCAAAATCTGATCCAGTTTGTCTTGCCATGGGTTGGGCGCGGTAGCAGCCTTGCTATTTTCCGTCGGAGCCTGTCCTCTTGTCTGACTTGCTTTAGATTTTGGTAAAGCATTGTCAATAGACTGAATGAACTCGTCAATATCTTGCGCTTCTGTGTGCTGTACGGAGCGCGGAACGTAACGGACGGTAGGGCCCGGAGCAGGCGATGGAGATGCAGGCTTCGTCTTGTCAGATGTTGTACTTTGGGCACGAAGGCGCCATGCAGCAGCGGTGGGTCGAGTATTCTGTGCATGTTCTATGCGTGCTTTCGTGGCACGCATAGCTTCTGTGCTCTCTTTTTCACGCCTGAGCTCGTCCCAATCTACTGCGTCAAGGACCTCGTGGTGCTTTGTCACACTTGTCTGAGGTTCAGATTCAAATTCCTTGGGAGGAGCTTGTGCTTGGGAAGATGCTCCCAGATCTAGCGCAGCTACTTTGGCATGCAGGCTCGACAAGTCCACTTCAGGCTCTGATTCCTCGTCTTCTTCTTCTTCAGATTCAGGCATGGTGTAGCGCCAGGTATTGCTAGGCAGATGTTGCTCTTCGCTTTCGGTATCTTTGGCATTCTTAGGAGGTATCCCCTTGGCTGCGCGGTACCGTCGCGAGGCACGCGCCTTGTACTTGTTTTGCAGCACCATCAAGTGGAGGAAAGGAGCACGGATCCGTTTGTACGCTTGACTGACTACAATTTGCTTTCGCAGTTGGGCGTTTGGTGCTCAGCAACGCTGAATGTATCTATTTTGAAAAAAATTGAGATGATGCGAAGATGGCGGTTCTATGGATACTCGAACCAGAGTGACGTTCCTGAGAGAGGCTCCGTTGAATGCGTGCTCGCAAGAAAAAGCAACTTGTCTGGTTAAGACGCATGACATGTGGAGCATCACGTTCCGAGCGTCGAGAATGAGCGTTTTACAGAGCTGTGCTCTTTAGGATGTGTGAAAAGCAGCATGCTTCATCAACTAGATGTATTCATGCTAGTTGCTTGCAGTGTGCAAGATCCACGAGAGAATATCCAAAAATGTATTTTCAGCATTGATCAAATAGTACATTATCAACTAGACCAGATCCTCTGACATATGCACCGACTTCAGGCTCTCAATAGCTTTGATTGACTTAGCTATGTACCTTCATTGTGTAGAGACACTGCCACTCACGCGATCGGACCTTCGGCCACTAGCCGCCATAAATGTGGATAGGCTCTGCCTGGGCGGCGTACTCGGCCGAATTTAAGCGTAACGCAGCCTCGGCCCGCTTTCTACGTCGTCGTTACATCGCTGTTCGCGCCTACTATCTGTCATGGCTACGGCGGCTCTGAGTGCACTTGGTTACGCTGGATTTGGTTTTCTTGCGCGTTGTTATGCTCTAGGTATTCAGAAGCGCAATATTTTCGACAGTACGTTGAGTATCTTCCTTCTTAACTAACCCTAGACTTTGCTGGCCATGTTATGTTCGCCGGCGGTTTTGGCTTGATTGGATACTGGCTTCACGGTGTGAGGGAGTCGCAAGAGCGTCTCCTTCAGCAGAAGAAGGAGCAGCTTGAGGAAAAGCGCCAGGCATAAGTGGCAACTTTTCATCGATGATATCCGCCCACATGTGCCTGTTTTGCATGCATGTATGAAGCAAGTGGCACCCACGGTTCAATTGTAGGCGCTTCATAGTTCGAGATGTGCTGGAATGAGATATGGCTCTGCATACGCTCGGCACACTGGGACAGACACATAACATACGGAGACAGGCGTCGCATTCGTGCAGCGCAAATAGTCTACAGGAAGAACATGCAGCACAGAGCCACAATCGTGATATCGTCCCTAGACCAGACATGGTACACAATCCCCACGACCATGCATCAGCAGCGCGAGGCAGCTGCTGCTATATTTTGGACAGAATGAAAAGGTATCCAGAAGGGGATACTGGCACTTAAGCCTTGTGAGAGGCAAGGCGCTGCTTCTTCTCAGCGAGACGCTGAGCCACGAGAGCCTCATAAGCAGCACGCTCAGCCTCCTTCTTGCCGATGAACTGCTTCTTCATGCGACGGTGGTCACGCTTGCGCTGAAGGCGCTGGGGCGTGATGAGACGCTGGATCTTAGGGGCCTTCGTGTAGGGCTTAGCACCCTCCTTCTTAGGCTGCACCGTGCGGCGGATGACGTACTGGCGCACGTCATCGTCCTTTGTGAGGTTGAAGAACTTGCGAATGTGGTTAGCACGCTTAGGACCGAGGCGCTTGGGGACGGCGCTCTCCGCGTCTGTCAGACCAGGAATCTCCTGCTCACCCTGCTTGACCACAATGCAGTGCAGGGCCTGAATATCAGGGCCAACGATGCAGCCGCGGACACTCTTCCGGCGGCGCTGACCGTCGCGGCGAGGACGGTAGCAAGAGTCACCCTCACCGAGGAGCAAACGCACACGCGAGGGCAGGAGGACACCCTGCTTCATGGGGAAACCCTGCTTGTCGTTGCCACCTCCAATGCGAAGGATGTAGCCCTTCCATTCGTCACCAAGCGAGTCGACCTCAACATCCTGGGACATACGCTTATCGTAAAAGCAGCGCACGAGACGCTCATCCAGGAACTCGAAGGACTTCTGCGCGCCCGTGGCAGGGTTGGCAACGTTGAGCTTCATCTGTAGAGTGTGTTAGAAAAGGACTGTTCTTTGTTATAGGCGACCGCTGTACCCACCTTGCGAAGGTTCCACTCGAAGTGTGATGTACAAAGGGGCTGGCGGCGGAGGCTACCGAAAACTGGTCCAACGGCGGATCCATATCACGTGTATATAGTTTGTACATGCCATCACGTGGATTTTTTATGAACCACGTGAGAGTGTCTCCCTCACCGTTGGGTCAGAAGCCTAGGGGCTAGAGCCGCCTTTCTAACCTCACCACGCTCAGGTCTTAAGTTCTTGAAGAATCTGGTATGTACCACCTTGTGCAAAGGCGCGTAAATGAAGACGGCATCACCGTTGTGATCGAATCTTGCCATTCAGAAGTGCCTTTGTATCTCTGAACATGGATGGCGACTAACGCAGGCAGACACCATGGGTCGCATGCATTCGAAGGGTAAGGGTATCTCCAAGTCGGCTCTGCCGTACAGCCGCACGCCTCCCTCGTGGCTGAAGACGTCGCCCGAGGAGGTTGTCCAGCAGATCGTGAAGCTGGCCCGTAAGGGTGTGACGCCTTCGCAGATTGGCGCTCAGCTTCGTGACAGCCAGGGTATTGCCCAGGTCCGTTACGTGACTGGTAACAAGATTCTTCGTATCCTCAGGAGCGAGGGACTGGCCCCTGAGATCCCTGAGGACCTCTACCACCTCATTGTACGTACTCATCCCGTTGGTTCGACTAACTCGTGTCAGAAGCGTGCCGTCTCTGTGCGCAAGCACCTTGAGCGCAACCGCAAGGACGCTGACAGCAAGTTCCGTCTCATTCTCATTGAGTCGCGTATTCACCGTCTCACGCGCTACTACAAGACCACGGGTGCCGTCCCCCCCTCGTTCAAGTACGAGTCGTCGACGGCCTCAACCCTTGTGGCTTAATTTGATGATTCCCTGCGAAAAACCATTGTGCTAGGTCGGCATTGTATCCTCTCCGATATAGCCAAGGTGGTCCGCGTGTGTGATATAGCACTTGGACACATGCTGCATATAGTTGGTTCTTGTGTGCAGTCATGAAAAATCATTCTGGCTTTGCACGTGTTGAGACTGGAGGTGGGGCTTATTTGTAGCGTCGCCCGTAGAGAGCGCACGGTGCTCAAACCACTAGCGGTTGATGAGGAAGGCTGAGGCCGATGCAAAGCGCCCCTCTTTCGCCGTTCCCAAAGGCGCATGGAATGGCAACATACCGTGTCCAGTCACAGAGAGCGCTTCAGCAGGATGCAGCCGACTTTGACACATTCGATATCGAGCCCCTCGAATTGCCAGGTGCTTCCACCCATGATACCAAACGCGATTCACCGCCGTTGAAGCCATCCTTCGTGACGCCATCCACGCTCCTTGAGTCTAAGCTCCCCAAGCCTAGTCGCATTGATATGCCGCCGCCTCCCTTTGCACCTATGGCGGCTCTTACTGTGTCGGCTGTATTGTCGCGGTCAGGCCAGGTCCATCCAATCTCAACGCACATGAGGCGTTCGGAGGATGATCTGCGCTTGTTGCGCCGGCGTATGCCGAAGCAGAACGCCACTTTAGAGGAAGAGAGAGACGATGATAGTGAACCGACTCACGCGGACGCGCTCATGTCCATGATGCCCTCTTTGCTTCGTGACTTTTGGTCGCAAGAGCCAAGTAGCCGAAGCGAAAGGGGCCGTCGGGCAGGGAGATATCATACTGGTAGTGCATTGGAAGCTATCGGTGCCCTTTTCCTGCGGCAGGATAGTGCGGGGCGACTTGATCAGCTCAGTCTAAATCAGAGCCGACATCGAGCCTCTTCTTGGCGTTGGGGATTGCCACTATGGATCAGACACATGGAAATTGGTCCGCTCATCTTGTTGTTGGAGAACATTCGCCGGCGTCTAGGGTCTTGGATCATTTCTAACGAGCTTCCCCCCAGTCCTGAGCGACCACGCTCGTTTCATGGTACAGATGACCTGCCGGAGACACCACTGCTCATGCCTGGTGGCTTTATACCTGAAGACTCGGACGTCCTCATGTTGCCACCACCATTGCTAGACAACCATGGCCGGGACGCGAGGAGTTTCGAAGGTCTGCTAGGTGTGCGCCGTATGCGTGAGCAGCTCGAGCGACAACAACGCATGGACAAGATGCTCAAATACAAGCGTCCAGCGCACCGCGTTGACGCTTTCACAGCTTTTATGGATTTTGTGCGCTCTGCCAAAGCGTCTGAATCGCGCCATTATACCCGTCATGCACCTGTTGGACCTTCCCAGGTACAGCGTCGGACGCGACATGGGCTGTGGAAACAGCCACTTGTTCTGTCGCAGGCCAAGGCACATGTGATGGACGATCAAATGCTTCAGTGTATAAAACCTGCCAAGAGGCCTTCTTTGGAATTTCTCGACCTGGCGACGTCATCACGAAAACGCCTGAAGCCTAAGAGCATGTTGTCGGAGCAAGTAACTCTCATGCCATCTTCGCAGGACAAAGCACAAGAGGCTACGACGCTTGGTGTAATGTGGATTGTGCTGTCGTACGTGTTTGTGAGCGTCGCCTTCGTTCCCGATTTTGTTGTGTTTTTCTTGGCACACTCACTCGACCTGTTCATGGATGCATTTGAGTTCTTGTCGTACATATTTTGGTTCGTGCGCTGGGTCTGGCGGAATGTAACCGGCCAGACCATTTTAGGTCGCATCATGTTTGAGGCCTACGTGCTTTTCAAGAGAGAGTGGGAGCACGTTATCCGCGAGGACCATGAAGAGAGTGCGGATCGGATGCAGCGCTTTCTCGGCATCCCGCTGTTTCGTCGTCCCCGTGGTCTGAGCACATTCCAGGTCCTTCGTGGCTTTATTGAGCTTGCTTGTGTGCAGGCAGTGACTCGTGATCAGTATCAGCGCGAAGGCGCTGGTCTGGTTTGCCTGGGTGTGCGCCAGAAAGTGGCCTCGAATTCCGACGTGGATAATGACGATGAACTTGTCGTTACGAGCCAAGGCAATGATATCCTCGAACTGTCGCGTACGCTTGGCGCTGAGACCCAGCCATGTGAGCGCACACTGTGGGAGGAAGAAGATAAAGCAGCTTTGGTGCACAATATCAAGTGGGCGTCACAGCTGGCGATATCAGCCTACGGCTTGCGTGTGCTAATTGTGGATTTGCCGCCGGTATTCACGCCCTCAGGCAAGCAGCTGCCGAGACAAACATTTGCCCACTTGTCGCGACTCAAAACGGACGATGTTCTGCATGCCGATATCCAGACTCTTGATATGGAGGCGACCTACATGCCCACGTTTTATGTCGTGCGGGATATGCGTCGCAAGGTTGTATGTGTCGCCGTGCGTGGAACACAGAGCTTTGCGGATATTGTCGTGGACCTCGACATGAAGACGGAGGACATCACAGCCAGTTTGGCTGAATGGCGCGGTATCCCGATTGATGAGAGCACCGAGCGATACGCTTATCATGCAGGTATATGGCGAGCTGCCAAGAGCCTCGTGGCGCCCGGCTCAACGTTGTTCAACAAGCTGCAGGAGACACTGACAGAGCATGAAGACTTTGGGCTGGTGTTTGTGGGCCACTCGCTCGGCGGTGCTATTGCGAGTGCCGCTGCCATTTTGCTCTCGGAGTATCACATGGATGCACCAGATATCGATCCCCGCAAGGGCATGTGGCGGACCACGTCACAAGATGGCTTTCCTGGTGGACGACCCATCCGGGCTATTACCTTTGCGCATCCGTCGACTCTGTCACACACACTGAATAGACGCACATCATACGGTGTTGTGCCGCTCGTAATCAGCGTGATTCTCGGCAGTGATATTATTCCCCGCTTTGGTCACGGGCAACTACGTGAATTGCGTCGCGTATTGGGCGCATTGACGCGCGTCCGTCGACGTCGAAGCATGGTGCCCACCACCATCAGCAGCCATCTCGATCACATGTCTGAAGATCAAGAACTGTCTGTGCATATTGTACGCCGCTTCTGGGACTGGCTCTCAATCTGCCGCACTCAGCACCCAGATGCAGTTATGCTCGATAAAAAGAAACGACTCGAGGCGCTATTCTGGCGGCTGCGCTGCGAAGTGGAAAACGACTTGTATGCGCAGGCCAAGCGCCGCTTTGATGATGCTGCCTCGACTCAGACGCTCGCATCCACTGAGCCGATATCGCCCTGGGTCCAAGCCCAGCGGCGAAATGCACCGCTGCATGCCCTGTCTGCCCGGCGCCAGCGACTTGATTATGCTACATTAAAGAGCGAGTTTGCACAAGGTGGTGTCCTAGTCCCTGCCGGCCGGGTCTTGTGGCTATCTGACGAAGAACTGTACGAAATCACGAATCCCATGGCGTTTTTCAGCCTACCTGATCTAAATCCATCCATGTTCGCCGATCACTTTCCTGCCGCGTACGAAGAAGCCATCTTGGCTTTGTCATAGACCGCACGTGTTATGCGCTGCACTCGAATAATAATACCGCCCCCATCAGTAAAAAAAAAGATCCCTTGACCGACAGGGTACTCGCGGCCCAACGCGCCCTAGTTCCACCAAAAAATCGCAGGACTCTGGTGAGGCGTTTCGTTTTACATCAGGCACACCTTCGTCCGCGCGAATACGAGGAATGCAAAAGCCGATCCTAGATTTGCGCTGCACTCCCTGCTGTGACGACCATGCGCCGATGTGCGATGAATGTGACGTCGGCGCACACTGTCCAGACGCCGCAGAATCTATCATTTGCTATGATCCACACTGCGCCGAGCCGCCATGTGAGCAAGATCATATGAGCCAGGCCCTATCCTTTGGTATCCTTCCATGTTGCCCAGTTCCATCTTTATCAGGAAGATGCTGCACGACTCCAACTGACACTAGTTTTCATGACCCAGCTGCGGCTGCCATGACCGCTCCATGCTCCCTACCTTCGACTTGTACATACGACATGTGTGCCAGAGGCTTGGAGCTTGCTTGCCACGAAGCGGACATCCATCATACTCAACCATGTGAACAAGATGCCAACTATGGCAATTGTGTGAGTGTGTGTGACGGTTACGTCAGGCCATGGCATCCATGCTCGACCTTCGGACTGAATAACGACATGGAGTTCGCTTACCCACAAGGCGCTTTGGACCCTTGCTGTGCGCCGTGTACGGACCCTGTATCATGTCACGCTCCATGCTTCGACGTCCCACCCTCCTTCGTGTCCATGACCCCACGCCGCTCGGCGCCGTCGATATGGCGTTCTTCCGAGGAGCCCAGTGTGAGTGGCACCTCGTGTTCCACGCCTACATCGCATCCGTACCCCAACACACCGGATCAGACAGACCAGGCACTGGATATGCTTTCATGCCGGTGGACTGGATGTGGCTTTCAAGTCCCATCCATGCAAGAACTCTCTATTCATATGCACAAGACGCATGTGCCGAACATGGACGTTGACTCCATCCAAAATTATTTCAATGCACCTATACCTCTTGACACGCAGATGACGGTGCCCGATGCATGGGCCCTCGAGACGCCAAAGCCCCTAGCGCCGTCGCCTGCAGATACCGGGACGGGGGCTGCGCTGGAGTCCCAAGGTCTGCTTGACAATGTTGTGACGGCCTGTTTGTGCCCCCTCGATGAACAAGGCAAAAAGCAGCATGCCTGTGGCTGGATTCATTGTACAGAAAGCTTCGATACGCATGCCGAGCTGACGGCGCATATTGCCGAAGTGCATGTCGGTTCTGGTAAGACTGAATACGAATGTGGCTGGGTCGGCTGCGAGCGTGCCAAGCATGGCCGCAAGTTCCAGCAGAAACAAAAGGTACTGCGTCATATTCAGACACACACCGGCGACCGCCCGTACGTATGTTCCGTGTGTCACAAGCGTTTCAGCGAGACAAGTACCTTGACGCAGCACATGCGTACGCATACCAATGAGCGCCCCTACAAATGTGACTTTCCAGGATGCAACAAGTCCTTTAGCGTGATCGGCAGCCTCACCATCCATAAGCGCACGCACACGGGTGATCGGCCCTTCAAGTGCCCGTACCCTAACTGCAACCGGCAATTTTCGGAGAGCAGCAACCTTAACAAACATCTGCGCGTGCACAGTGGAGACAAGCCCTTCGAATGCCCCGAATGCAAGCGCCGCTTCTCACGACCTGATCAGCGTGCTCGACACCGGAAAATCCATGCAAAACAGGTGGCATCGACCCAAGCTGCATCCGCCTCGTCCTCCCTGGCGCCCTCGGTCAGTATGCCACGTGCGCCCGAGGCAGTGCCGATCATCGAGTCGGTCGCTGTCGCAGGCCCGTAGGACCGGCTTTTTTATAGATTTATTCATGCTCCTCCAGGTGGGGGGTCATCCAGATACAGTACACGAACAGGATGCATACATTGTAAAGGAATGTACAGATACAGAAGCTCTTTTTTACCATGAAACGCACTCAATGGACCACCCACATGCGTCGGCTCTGCGTGCTTGGATGCCGCAGTGTTATGGCATTGCGGACGAGCACGGCGAATGGCTCGAGGGATGGCCGCGCGTGCCGTTGAAGGCCATGTGTGGGACGTATTCTGTCACACTAGAAAACCTCGTGGGTCCTTTTTGTCGCGCGAATGTGTGTGATATCAAGATCGGCACGGTCTTGTACAACGAAGCCAACCCCCGTCTGAGTGCCGAAAAGCGCGAGCGAATGCAGCGCAAAGCACAAGAAACGACTAGTGGATCACACGGCCTACGTGTGACGGGGTATTGCTCATGGGACGCGCATGCCCAGTCCTTTTACACGAGTGGGAAGGTGCCTGGCCGAGCCGCACGGACCACAGATGATTTGCAACGGCTCTTAGAAGCAGCTTGGCACGTTTCCCCCGAAGTGCTACGGGCGCATCTCGTCCCACGTATCAAGCACTTGTGTGATTGTTTAGCGCCCGTGCCCGTGAGTCTGTGCAGCGCCAGTGTGCTCGTCGTGATGGAAGGAGACGAGACAGCGAGACAAGAACGACTGGCCCACGACGAGCCCATCTTCGATGTACGCCTCATTGACTTTACCCACTCGCGCTGGTGTGATCAACCCGATCAAGGTGTGTTACGAGGCCTCTATACGCTGTATGAACTAGTTCTGCGTCTCGCTGCTAAATGAGTCGGCCAGCTCAGCCCACTTGGCCGCCTCGTGTACATGGGTATCATACGGCGTGGCAGACAGCACGGCATGCATGGAAACGCACATGTCTCGTGGTGATGGGCCATCCTGGTGTGTCGCATATACATTCGTGGCATATTCACGCACGAGTCGCGTAAGTTCGGTGTGTATACGTCCCAGGCCACCGAGCAACATACCCTGATGCTGCTCAGTAGTTGTGAGCGAGACGACTTGAGAAAAGAACTGAGTGTATGCAGAAAGGATCTTTTGCAGCGCATCTGCTGCCTGTCCACCGCGCATCAAATTTGTCGTCATGAGGCCGCCAGTCCAGCGCTCCAAGAGACCACCACCCCCTGTAGATCGGGGCACGGGGCCAATCCGTGGCCCGATCGTGAGTGTCTTCAGGGTATCGACCTCTGTGTCAAGACTCTTGGCCACGAGCGGCCATGTCTCGAGCAGATGGCGCATGAGCACAGACTCGAGCTCGGAGATCAGGCACCGACGTGATCGTGCCACTTGCAACAATTCGTGCATCAAATTGGCCATGGTCAAGAGCTGCTGTACAGGCGCCCCAGGCATCGCCAGAACGGTTGCATAAAATTCGGCAAGGAACGCCATGGCAGGTTCCATGACCTGGCGCCACGACTCGCGTGTCACGATGGATTCGTGTCGCTGTTCTTCCTCCGCTGATAGACTCAGCATGTTGCACGACAGCACCGCCGATGCATCGTACGTGGGCTCCCGCATGTCGAACGCGCCCGAGAAGAAGCGTGCGAGGAAGGCATACTCGGAACAAGCCGTGTCGAGGAATACGAGTGCAAGGGTATGAAACAGATGCTCTGGACTCGCCTTGAAGTTGACGTCTTCACTTTGGCATGCGAGAACAGCCGCTGCATCCGTGATTGGATGCGCATACTGCTGCCTCTCTGGTTCGTACTGTGCCGTCGCCGGCGACGACTGTTTGTACGCCCATGCTACGAGCGTCGCCGGCTCTGTCCACCGCTGCAGGATCTTGCGCAGCTCACGCACATAACGACGGAACGCTGTCTCATAGTACAGGCGAGCAGCATTGATATAGGAAAGCTGCACTTCGATCGCCACGCGCGGCGCATGCAAGGCAAGAAACTGGTACAAGGGCTGGTGGTGCGGCAATAAGACGGACGATTGCAGAATGGGCAGCGAGGTCGTGACTGATGTACGGATCGGTTCAAAAAGACGCGTGAGGTACGGGTACACCTTGGAAATGGCGAGATTCTTGCACTGCTCTGCCACGGCCCGTGCTTGGGCACGCGCGGAGCCAGCAGACGGCGTGTCTTTTTGCGTCGCTTCGTATTCATTCAACGCTCGGAGCGTGCGCTCAATCCTGCAGATAGCACGGATCCATGCATTCAGCTCTTGATCCACATTCGTGTCGCGCAATAGTCGCACTACCGAAGGGGGCACCATGGATGCTTCGATCCAACTGGTCAACGTTGAGGCACGCGACTCCTGTGCAGAGAGGTGCTCACTCAGAGCGTTCGAGCGGTCTTGCAGCTTCCCAATATGCTCGGATGCCGTATGAAGCTTTTCATAGAAGCGTTCTAGCTCATTACGGATTTGGGTCAGGCTGCCGCGTGACTGCTGGACTTGCTCCGTCAAGGCCTGCAGCTCAGGCAGCCGCGCCTCGACGGCGCGGTCCTGGTCATGATCCATACGCTGCAGCGCATCACTACAGACCACAGAGATGGTCGCGTTGCTCGCACGCGTCAATTGAGCCAGTGCGGGCGCGAGCGCCGCCGCCTCGGCCTCCATAGTACAGAGCTGACGTGGCATGGAGGGCAAGATGCGTCACGGGTATATCATGGAGGTGTGTTCCCTCCACAGTATGGTGCCACAAGGGGGGTATCTATGAATCTAAAAGCGCGACATGGCTGGGGTCTGGGATCGCGCGAAGGAAGAAGCAAGGTAAGAGCTCGGCGTTCGCTGTCCGGCAGAGAATACATCATCATCATCAGGTGCAGGCGATGTGATCGACGAAGACAGCATCGCTGCGTGATGAACGACCGTGTCCGTGCTAGAGGTTGAGTCGAGACGCTTTGCGCCGGACTTGCTTGCCGCAACAGCGCCATACGGTGTCATGCGTGATTGGGAAGCAATGCGTGGACGTGATGTGCCGTGTACGCCACCTCGTCGGGCTTGTGACGTCGGCGCACGACTTGTGGAAGTCGTGCCAGGACGCTTCAAGGGACCCTGTCGTGGTGTCTCTAGCACTCCATTCGCTGCGCGCGACGAGGAAAGCTCGGCGCCAGTCTTTTGTGGGAGTGCGCGCCGTTGTGTACGTGGATTTTCTTTGGCGCCACCCAGCTGGTCACGGAGGTAGTCCACAAACCGAGTGCCATCCATCATAAATGGCATTTGGTGCTCCGCCTCCCATGCCGGCAGTACTTTGAGCAGCTCTTGTTCGAGCTTGGGTTTCTGAACCTTGACTCGCTTGCGCATCTTTTCTTCACGCAAGAGGCGTCCCGGATCGCCACGGTTGCCCCGGCCTAGCAGCCGCGAGCCGTCTTGTGCACTTTCTTCGAGTGCACGGGCCTCATGGCATATCGCATGGTAGCGCCCGATGAGGCTGAGAATCGGTGCACGCTGTTCGAGCATCTCGGCCAGCTTGGCATACATGCTTTCATGTTCTGCCAGCAGTTCGTCCCAATCGAATGTGGCCGAGATGGTCTCGTCTTCGCCCGGCAGCGCAAGAAAGTAGGCTGGGAATGTGTTTCGGCGCTCGGCCTCACTCATGTACAAGGCATCCCACTGCTCCCAGATCTGTTCACGGGTCTTGCTAATGAAAAGGGCCATGTGCTGCGACTTGAGAGCGCGCATCTTGTCCAATTCTGTGCGGTAGGCCTCAACGACCTGTAGCGTACTACCGCGGTGATCCAACACAAAAGCGTCCATCTCAGTTTCTGGGACATCAAAGCGCATCCACAGCTCACACAGCTCGTCGTAGTATGATTGAATACTTGATTCGCGCTCGGCCTTTTCGCGCTCGAGTGACTCGCGCAGCTTGATGCTCTTGGCCATGACGGCGTCCGTTGGCTGCAAGAGCTCAGGCACAGCTGACGTGTCGGCCACAAGTGTCGGAGTGCCCTGGATACGCGTAGGTGTCGCATCCATCGTACTTTCTTCCGCCGTGCGCATCGGCTCAAACTGGCCACGAAACTCGCCGTCCAGCTCCAGACTTGGCATTTGTTGTGTGTATTGTAGAATAGACATGTGGAATTGACTCTCTTCAGGCCGCTCGTCGTGCACAGACACATGCCCGGCATTGATGGCCACATCGGGCAAGACATGCAGCTCAGACCATAACTGTAAAATTTCGCTAAGATCCGACTCCATCTGTAACTTGCGGTCTTTGTAAACTTGCTGTACATGAAGGAGATGGGACTCCAAGTGACACAGTGTGTTGGGCGTGACATCGCGCAGAGCGTCCGTGCGCGTCGGCAGCGAGGGAGCGCCACCCGCTTCTGACATACACGTATTCAGGGTATGAATTTGATTCAACACAAGATCACACTGATCACACTGTGCGGCGTAGACTGACTCTAGACGCGCTTCTTCCGCTTGGAGCGCATCTCGCTGTGCCAGAAGGGGCTGTGACTGCATTATCGTGGGCGGTTGAGCCCCCGTAGCACTGCAAAGCTGTTTTATGCGTCGCTCATGTGCCTCGCACGACACCTTGACCTCGGCAACCCGTGTCTCGACTTGGCGTACCTGTGCGTGAATAGCGTCATAAATACAGGCCTTGAGAGCCGACATAGCCTTGTCCATCTCATCATTCGGGCATCCTAGCTGCCTATGCAACTCTTCAAGCTCTTTGCTTGATGTATCAATGAGCGCGCTGAGTGTGGACGCATCCATCGCGGCCACTCCCGCGATCGACAGGGCAGGCAAGATGGAGGGTGTGGGCGAACGAGTGTTCTCCGCCCAACTCAGCACGTGGCCGGACGCGTCGCGCGTCGAATCACGTGATTATTGTGTTGGTGCGACGCCATGCGCCGTGGGGTGCGGCGCCCTAACCTTGTCCATGTCGCAGGCGGCCTCTGAATGTGGCACAGTGGTGCATCATTCTGATGCGTCGACTGTGCCTCCGATGTTTCAGCCGGCTTGGAAGGCGACGCCAGCGCGCGGCCGTGACCGACTGAATGCGATCGGCGGTGATATGTTTTCGCCCATGAAGCTGCAGCAAATGTTTCTGACGCCCAATGTCTCGTCCGAAAAGGAGAATGCAGAGGGCCCATCTATGGAAGCAGCTCCCCCGACCAAGACGGAGTTCACATTTCGAGCGCGCAATGTACCTTCGTCCACGCCGATGCCGTCGCGCAGCTCGTCCAAAGGCGCAATGACACGCACGACGCCGTCCACGCCCGGCGGACCACACATGCCGCTGCGGCTCATAAATGTCCCGTTTGATGCGAACATTCGCAGCGGACTGGAGCAACTTGCAGAAGAATGCAGCCGGGAGGCATCACGAGATGAAGAAGAGAGTCTTTCTGCGTCGGCTTCCAACTCGTCCCTCCAGGACCTGCGCCAAAACAAGCGCATGCGGATGGCATCTCAAGAGACAAGCAATGGTGGGCGCATGGCACGCTTTCCTCTCTCATACAAGAATGATAATCATCAAGCGACGCCTGCACGACCTGTGAGTGGGTCTTTCCCTCGCTCGATCCTCAAGGGCGGATCGTTGGGTGAAACGCCTCGGGTCCACGCGTCGCGATCGATTAGTTTTATGGACCAAAAGCATCCACGCAGTGCAGCTTCAAACACAACGGCGCAGACAGCACGCATGGACCGCATGCTGCAAGAACTCGAGCAAATGAACCTCTCACGCTCGCAACCCGCGCCAGAGGACCGCTCGCAGATGACCAATGCATCTTTCCGCATCACGCGTGACAAGCTCGTCGAAGTACTTACCGATGCTGTGCCATGGGAGCCTGATTGGCGCACGCTAAAAAAGATTGATTTGCGTGCGCGGCAGCTGGAGTCGTGCATCGCACTGAGTGAACATCTCCCCCATGTGCAAGAAGTGTGGCTCGATCACAACCAAGTTTCGTTTGCTATGGGCATCCCGTCTTCTGTGCGAATTCTGACGGCGAGCCACAATGTTATGTCGGAATTGACATCGTTCGAGCACCTCAAGCGGCTGCGTGTGCTGGATGTATGCCACAATGAATTTGCATCGCTCATGCCGTTTGTGCACCTAACAGAGCTGCGCGAATTGCGTGCGGACTACAACAGAATAAGCGACCTGCGCGGCCTGGAGCAGTGCACATCCCTGCGTCGGCTCAGTTTGGCCTATAACGAGCTCGGCGGCTGTGTGGATGTCAGCGGCATGTGCTGGCCGGCGCTCGAGTTCTTGTCTCTCGCCCACAACCGCATCCATACGATCGCGGGTCTCGAAAGTGTGGCGGCGCTGCAGGAACTTTGCGCAGATGACAACCAGCTCACGACGCTGTCGTTGACCCGGACCATGCCCCAGCTGCGTGTGCTGCGGTTGTGTGATAATGCGGCCCTTGATACGCTGGACGTATCGTGCATGCCGCATCTTCGCGTACTGTACGCCGACCGATGCCGTCTTGCATCAATAGAGGCGCTCAGCACGGCCAGTGATCTGCGACATCTTTCGCTTCGGCAACAAGGCACACGAGTACGACTGCCTTTGCCTGTGCCCCGTTCCTTGCAGCGCCTGTACTTTAGCGGGAATGCCGTCCGCGCCAAGCAACTGTTTCTGTCGCCCGTGCCCGGCCTGGTGTACCTGGAGCTGGCTGGATGTCAGCTGAGCAGCATATCATCCGAGCTGCAAGACCAGACACCAGCGCTGCGCTCGCTCAATATGGACCACAGTCTCTTCACCTCGCTGCCGTCCCTCCTGCCATGGCGCCGGCTGAAACGCCTCAGTGTCGTGGGCTGCCGTATCGATACGCTGGAGTCAGTCGTGCGCAGCATCCACGGCATGACCGAGCTCTGCGTCCTCGATCTTCGCACCAATCCATGCACGTTGGGTCTATACCCCCCCATGATCCTGCCACTCAACGCACCTGATGGCACCAGCGGCCCGCCTGTGCCGCATCCGGCGATCGTGCAGCCTGACGCCGCCCGCGCCGCCGAGCAGGCTGCGCAAATGCGGCTGCGTGCTGTACAGTCGTTTGCTGAGCGCTCACAGTTTCACAAGCGCACGATGCTGGTCCCGCCGGAACCGACGGTCGAAGCGCCTGTAGAGTCGGAGCATGTGAAGGACAGCGCACGGACGGCCAGTCTCTTTCATGCAGCCGACAAGCACTTCCAAAGCACGTTGCCTGGGCACTTGCTGCAGAAACGCCGTGTATACCGCGGACTATGTGGTATGGCCTGCAATACGTTGACGTGGCTCGATGGACTCGAAATTGACGAGCAAGATATCCTGCGCGCAGAACAGCAGTTACGTCGCCTAGATAGGGGTACATAGTGTTAATGTGGACGATGCATCACCCGCTCTACGGCGCGCTCCACGACGCGCTCAAGCATCGGCATAGACAGCGTCGACGCATCCGTGTCTGGCGCCTGATCCAGGCGGCCCAACTGTCCCTCCAGCGAACGATACACATACTTGCCTACCATGTCAAACTCCACGTTCACAAACGAGCCCAGCGGCTTGTTCGGCAGCGTAATGTGCTCTTGTGTGTGTGGAATGAGCATGACAGTGAACTCGATGGTCTCTTTCTTGTTCTCCGTCGTGTCCCCATTCAGGGCCCCGCCTGCGGGTGGCGACACATCGATCAGAGTGAGCGACGTGCCGTCCAGCGTGACATAGCCCTTGGGTACCAGGTACGGCGCCAGCGTCGATGGCAGAGGAAGATGTGCATCGACCTCTTTTCGTGTATCATGAAATAGTCGGAGCGTGAGCGTAAGTGCAGACTGGTTCGGTTCGATCGATTGCAGCGTCGCGACGGTATCGACGTGGCCCTGGACGATGTGGCCGCCAAATCGGGTGGTGGGGGCCATAGCACGCTCACAATTGACCCTATCGCCCACTCGCAGGCGTCCAAGATTCGAGCGGAACAGCGTCTCTGGCGCCAGGTCCACACGGAAGCAGCCGCCATGCGTATCTGTACTAAACTGCGTCACGGTAAGGCACACACCATTCACGGCAATGCTGTCACCCACATGGCAATCACCTAGGAGCAGCGCGCTCTCTCCAATCGTAATAGCATATGATCCGCTGTGCTCATCTGTAGGCACGACGTCGACGACGCGAGCCATGCGCTCAACCAGGCCTGTAAACATGGTGAGGACGAAAGACCGGCTTGGCCCCACCACGCCGCATCTCGGAGGAGGACACGCTCCGCCGCCCAGGACACGGGTCACGTGGCGCATGAGGCCCTCGTTGCTGCCATCATGCCACGCATCCGAACGAGTCGGACACGGCCGCCGCCTGAAGGCTTCGAGGACATTGAGCCCATTCTGGAGGATTATGAGACAAAAATGCGCGATGCAGAGAATGACCCGCAAGAAGGTAAGCGCAAGGCCGAGGGCGTGTGGGGTATCATGCGCATTACACATATTCGCTCGCGCTACATTTACGACTTATATTACAAGCGCGAAGCGATTAGCCGCGAATTATACGACTGGCTCCTCGAACAAGGATATGCAGATGCTGCGCTTATTGCGAAGTGGAAGCGCACAGGCTATGAAAAGCTCTGCTGTGTGCGATGTATTCAGGCAAGAGTACGTGTTGCGCTCGTCTACTTACGATACCAGGATATGAATTATGAAGGGGCTACATGTATATGTCGCGTGCCGAGGGCACAATTGCGTCCGGGCACCTTTGTCGAATGTGCGCATTGTGGTACGTTTCGTCGCATACTTACTCGCGTGATAGGCTGTCGAGGATGTAGCTCGTCGGATTGAGTCCGTGCTCCCAAAATAGGCCGAATTGTTTTAGGGCCGTAGTGGCTTCACCGTGGGCCAAGCTCCACACACCATCACCTTATCCACCGTGTTTTGATTGAGCGCCGCGTCGTTCTCGCTCATGCCGCGGCTCAAGCGCCCACAAAGCCCGTCGCCAGACAGCACAAGAGGGGCGAAGACAACAAGTGGACAAGCGTCAGCCACGTCTTCCCGTCCTACAAGCCCATTGAACCGATGCCCGGATCCTCAGGCGCCAAGTGCCCATGACGGTACCGACACACGACCTCAAAGTCCCATGGGAGGCATACCGAAGCCTGTCGCACTGCAGTCGAATGAGCAATGGCTCATGCGCGTGAATCGCGAAGGACTGCCTGTTTGCCGTGACCTGCACGGCCTCTTTACCACCGTCATTATTTCCCTCTGTGATCGGTGGCCAGACTGGCGTTTCCCACTCGCATTTGTGTTACCTGCCTTGATTCAGCGCATGCAGGCGCTTCAGTTCGTACAGATCGTACGTGACTCGGCGAATGGGATCCAGAATATGCTTTCCCTCAGCCAGACCAAGACGTCCTTTACCATGAGCAGCCAAACCGCTGCCCGAATTTGCCAAGCCTTTATTCGAGCGCACTTGCTAGAGCGTGTGCCTGGCCAGGAAGACGAAGTGTATGCTCCATCGCCCAAAGGCGTGCATCTCGTCGATCGCTTTGTCATCCGGCATGGTATCGCGACGCGCAGTGTCAGCAATCTTCTGAATGTGCACCCCATATGTGATAAGCTCCTGTTTTTGGAGCGCGATGAGCAGGACGATGTGTTGTTAAGTGACGCAGTCGTGCGCATTTTGTTCAATCGCATGGTCGGTACCTCATCTCGTCGCACGGAGCCAAGTGCGCTTGGTATCGTGCTGGAGACCAAGCAAGTGCGCGACAAGGAGGGGCAAATGTACGAGACGGCGCGCTTCTCGTCGACCGATGCTTTGAACTGGCTTGTGGACTACACGACCATGGTCTCGATCGACGAGGCGATTGTTCTCGCGGCGCACATGGTGCGTCTCGGATGGCTTGAGTCTGAGCAGACGATGGATGCCTCTCAATCGAACAATGTCGCCACGGTATGTGTCGACGAGGCACTGCGTGCTGAGCATGCTGCGCGTGAGGGCACCTTTGTCGAGGGTGAAATGTATCACCTCACCGAGCTGGGTGTCACCATGGCCTGGAAGGTCGATTGGGTCGATCAGCCAGCGTCCAAGCCGGCAGACGAGCGTCCGCCCACGTCTTTCTTTTACGGTGATCGTTTGAATGAGATGAGGAGTGTCTCTCCCCGACTTGATGCTTTTGATTTATACGGCACGTACATGAACGCGCATCCGTCGGCTCAGGCGTCTCCTGAGATGCCTGATGCACCTTCGCCCCGAGCGCGCGATGTCGCATCACCCACGAGTGTGCCTAGACGACCACTGGAGGAAGTCTTGCGCAGTGCCAACATGCGCCGCTCGCTCTACACGTTCCTTCAAATGCGGCAGGACGAGAAGCCGCTGCAGTTCTGGTGCCAAGTCGAGTGGTTCCGGTCCGACTGCCGACTCGCTACGGCTGGCCTACTGACGGATGTATTCAGTGCCGATGCGGTCGAGGTCCTGCCGTCGGAGGTCTTGCGCGAATCTGCGGAGAAGCGGCCGGAGGGCATGACGGGCCCGCAGATGCGTGCATCGCAGCAGCCCATCTTGTCCTTGAGTGCGCAACGGCGCATTGGCTCGCTGCTGCAGTCTAGTGCACTCAATTTGCGTCTCTCGAGCGAAACGAGCGCGTCACTCGAAGGCGCGCTCGAGGCGTTTGCCCGCGGAGCGTCTGGCACCGACTCGACGCGCCAGATTGAAAAGGCGCTGGGGCGTCTGCTCATCCAGTGCGGTGCAGCTCAAAAGGAAGTCAAGGCACAGCTGAATGATGAAAGTCTGCCGAAATACTACGAGGCGCTGGATTGTGGCCTGTGGGAGCGGCCGTAGTGTGTGTATAGTAGCGATGTAATTCCACATCAGACCCCTCCATCTTCGACCGACGCGTCGGTGTCGATGACTGAGGCACCTGAGCTGAGTGCCCCGGCGGCACCTGTGGGCCATGAGCCGCTGATGCCGCTCGATGTGCGCAAGACAGGCTATGTCTATGATCCGAGCATGACGCTGCACTCGACACTTGCGGCGGAGCCTCATCCCGAGCGTCCGGAGCGTATCACGTCGATCTTTACGATGCTGCAGATGCACGGCTGCATTCATCGCATGCATCGAATCCTTTCGCGCGAAGCGAGCCTCGCGGAAGTATCGCTCGTGCATACCGAGGAGCTGTGGAATTCCTTGGAACAGACTGTGCAGCTACCCGAGGACAAGCTGCGTGAATTGATCGCGTTCTACGAGGCCAAGTCGCTGTACCTGAACCGGTCCTCGACGCTGTGTGCGCGCTTGTCGTGCGGCAGTGTCATTGAGCTGTGTAAGGCAGTCGCCTCAAGCCGTGTTCAGAACGGCTTTGCCATTGTCCGACCACCCGGCCATCATGCGGAGCCGGACGGGAGCCAGGGCTTTTGTCTGTACAACAACGTCGCCATCGCGACACGCACGCTTCTGAATCACACGGCTCGCCGCATCATGATTCTCGACTGGGATGTGCACCACGGCAATGGCACGCAGCGCATCTTTTGGAACGACAGCAACGTGTTGTACATATCTCTGCATCGCTACGAGAACGGCACCTTTTATCCCGGCACGACGTTCGGCAACTATGACCAGGTCGGCGGCCCGAATGCCCTTGGGACCTCGGTCAATGTCCCCTGGCCTTGCACGGGTATGGGCGATGCCGACTATCTGCATGCCTTCCAGCAGTGTATCCTGCCCATCGCGTACGAATTTGCCCCAGACCTCGTGATCGTCAGTGCGGGCTTTGACGCCGCGGACGGCGATATGCTTGGTGGGTGCCGCGTATCGCCTACGGGCTACGCCCACATGACGCATCAGCTCATGGCTCTCGCCCGCGGCAGATTGGCCGTCGTGCTGGAGGGCGGATATACCCTGGATGCCATCTCACGCTCGGCCCTCGCTGTCGTTCGCACACTGCTCGGCGATGCATTACCTCCCCTACCTCCTGGCACGGTAGCCAGTACCGCGGCCGTCCACACCGTCCAGCAGGTCATTCGCGCGCAGGCGCCGCACTGGCAGTGCATGCGGACGGCCATGAGTATGGCGCCCATGTCGTCTGGTACGGACGCGTGCCACAGCTTCTCGCTTCCCAGCGTATTCTTGGAAGCACGCGCCGCACGCTTATGGTCTTCGTACCAACTGCTTCCCCTGTATATGTACTGCGACGGACTGGCCCCGCATCAGGTCCTGTGTTCATCGTCCTTTGTTCTCCCGACCACCGACACGTTCATGGTGTTTGTGCATGATCTGGGCACCCTGCACCAAGACGCGAGCGGTGCCCCGTATGTCTCTGACGCAGCCGATGCCCTGGTAGCATGGGCCACGTCACGCCGCTATGCCGTATTGGACCTGTGTACCCTGACGCCCCTGCCGCGTGAGGCTGTGTGCAGTCCGACGCATGAGCGTGTGCCAGACACGACGCCTACGCACCTGTATTCCCACATCGAGTCCCTGTGGGACCGTGTGTGCGCGCTGTCCGCCGCGAAACGCTTCGTCTTGGTCGGCCTGGGCACGGGCTGCCATGTTCTTATGCATCTCATTGCAGCGCGGGCTTTGCACCACCGAGTCGCAGGAGTCGTGCAGGTGCTCGGCACGAATCCCATTCCGCTCGTGCCCAAGTCGCATCCTGAGCTCAAGTCGTGGTACCTCGAGCATGCGCATGTCGTGTGCCCACCGAACCATCCTCACTTCGCTTGGTCTGACCAGGCGTCGTCGGGCAAGCGCCTCGGGCGGGTACAGCGCGCCACGTCGGCATGCCCGATGGAGACACTGGCACAGACGATCCCCCTACTCGAGGACATGCTTCGCTCATGATGCGCGGAGATCCAAGATCGTATCGAGGGCCAGCACCGCCCGCTTGCCCCGCTCGCCATGTGTCTCGGGCCGAAAGTCGAGATACAAACCGTAGGCTGCTTCGTGCAGCGCATGAGCCGAGCCGTCCGCGGCTACGTACGAGTTGGCGAGCAATGTGAGGGCACCCATGACATACGGCAGCATTTGGAACATGGTGCGGCGTAGGTAGTCATACGCTCGCGTAGGCGGCACGACCTGACCGTCCTTCAGGCCGCGGTATTCACCGTCGTGTCGCAAGCGAATAATGGGAATCTTGACGCGCAGAAACTCGACATGGGGCTGATTCTCGCTCATGATGCGCCTCGTAGGGGGCGCGGGGCCATGCGCCTCCGCAGCCAGGCTCGTGTAGCACTGGGCCAGGCTCAGTGCCTCGTTCCTCGCGAAGCCCATGCTCTCAAGCACGACAACAGCCCACGCTAAGAGCACGGCAGCGCGATTCACCATGACGCTACGACCCCGCAGAGTCGACTCCGTCAGGACTACATCAAATGCGCACGACTTGTCTTCACTGCCCATGCCGGGATCACCCCAGTCCCGACGCAGGCGCACATCCTCCCGCAGGCGCTGCTGCTTGGATGATCGCTCCGCCTCACTCATCACCCCACTAGAAGCTACTTCCCGCAATGCTTCCACCACGCGATCGCGTGTCGGGCCCGCACAGGGCGCACCCAGCTCCTCCAATTCGGGCGCTGACACGCGACGCAGTCGAGACGGCGTGTGCCGCTTTTTCTGAGCAAGCACACGGACGATGCCGATGGCATCGACAACCGATACACCCGCTACCGTGTGCAGCGCATGTATCATGCGCGGAAGCGGCACGGGCACTTCATCCGCGCCGCCCAGGGCTGGCAGCGGCTCTGTAGGGGCTTTCCGCTTGGCCATCACAACCACTCCACCGCTTTCTTGATGGTGGCGGGTACGGTACGTATTCCGGCTCTGCCGCAACATGCCATCGCTGCGGTATCTGCGCATCTACAGACGCATCATGATGCACAGCCAGCGGGCATGTGGCGCATTCAGTTCCGGCCGTACCACTCTACGTTAGCTCCCTCATCGGGACCGAGACATCGGCGCATGATGTGGGAGGTGACAGATGCCGCCTACCCACACCATGTGTTCGTGGTGTTCGAAGACACATCGCATCCCACGCGCGCTGAAATGCAAGGCACACGCACGGAGGGCGTACCTCTGCGTCGGTGGCATGCTCACGTACTCAGCGCCGAATTTCATACCATGCTCCGCCAATCGACATTGCCCGGCCCGTTAGGCTCACCCGTCGGCACACTAGGGCCCGGCGCATGGGTTCAGCGGGGTGCACAGACCCTTCTGGACGGTGTATCGTTCCGCGTGCGACTCGGCTCGTCATCACCGGCGCGCCAGAATTCTGTCAGGACCGCGGGCGAGCAGGAAGAATGCATCCTGAGTATCGGTCATGTCATTGTGGGGGCAGGACGCGTCGCTGGCGGCATGGTCGAGATCCAGTACCTTCCCCTCTCGCATCTGCCGCCTGACTCAACTCTCCTAGGCTCCCTTCTTGCCTCGCTGCTCCCCCCTGATATCGTGCCACTCCTTGTACCTATATCGACTATGAATCCCATGGCTCTGCCCACCATGATACCGCCCATTCAACTCGCCGAGATTGTGCCTGCTAGTGCCTCCGCTAAAGCGGTACCTGTTCAAGGTGCGCCAGGCTTTGGACCATGGGAAGACGGCGACGGCCAGCACGCAGAGACAACCTTGGATCCGATCGGCTGGACAGGCCTCGAAATGCGCAGGCGCATGGCCTATGTCCATCTCATCGTGCTTCGCGCCGAAGGCCTGGCCTAAGACTTCGTAGCCTGTCCCATAGGCGGCGCGCCCACTCCTCGCAGCCAATCGAACTACGCCTCCACCCACCTGAGCTGCACGCGCCTGAGGCCTGGGGGAATTACGCAAAAAGACGCGCGTCACGCTGCCGAGGCTTTTGGACCGCCTCTCTTTTGGTACGACACGGCGAGTGTGTGTGATGGCGACGCCTCCGCCGCGTGCGGTCCTGCTCAAGGGCCCCACGCTCAATTCCAAGGTCTTTATGACAGCGCTTCCTGAACGCCACGAGGATCTGCTCGCTAAGGCTTGTGAACTCTTCAAGGTCCCATCGGATCACACACCGCATTTATATGTGTCGTGTCAGGCATCGGTGGGTACACCGCACAGCGAGCAGCGCGGTGCCCTGCTGCTGTCTGATGCGATGCCATTCCTTCGTGATCGCGAAATGATCACGCTGCGTTGGGTGCCGACCACAGATCCCCCGCGCCGCGAAAAGGACGTCCGGAATGTCCGATGGGACACCAAGCTCGACGAGCCCGCCCCCCTGTCCCATATGCGCCCCACGGCTGTGCCTGCGTGGCGTGGTCCTCAGGTGCGTGCCATGCATGTGGCTCGTGTCTTGGAGCGCGAGCGGATCCAGTCGGCGCAGGACGAGCTTGTGCCACGGAAACCCACTCAGGCCCTGTATACCGCGAAACCGAGTGTAACGCCTGACCCGCCGTTTCACACAGCGCCCATGTCGCCACCCCCCAGCTCTCCTACAACGATACCTGCTGCCCGCGATGAGAATCCGTCGCCGCCAAGTTCACCCACGCCAAATCCCATGTCGTCGCCTGCGCGTACCTTGGATTGGGGTGCTTCGGGCGATAGCGATGACGACCATCCGTCCTCGGCCACTTCATCGCCCTCAAAATCGGACAGGCACCATGAATCCCGCAAAAGCAGCTTTGGCGCATGGTGCGCGCGTCTGAACCCATTTGCTCGTTCCGAAGACCACAAGGACGAAGAGCCGGAAGACAAGTCGGATGGCCCAAGCCCGTCGGCTCCAGCGGACAAAGCCTTGCCTGATTTGCATGTAACTGGCTCGGCTGCCTATGATGTCATGACACAGGTGCTCATGGCCGTGCGTGAACATGCGCGCAATGTGCACTGCAAAGTACCCCACGAGTTTTGTGCGCGACAAGCCGGACTCTCGATGAGTCTCGGCACATGTGTCGCAAAGCGGGCCATGCCAGAAGACAAGCCTCTGCGGCACTTTGCGGATGCGCTGGATGAATACTTGGATACTTGTGTATCTACGAAAGGCCCCATGATCGAGCCCGAAGTATCGGCGCTGCGTGCGTTTGCCTACAAGTTGATGGACGAGCTGCAACGAACAAGCGCGCCCGTGGCACCCCCACCGTCGAAAGAGGTGCCGCCCCCGGAGGCGTCGCCTGAGGAGCCGCCTGCCCCCACTCGTACGACGCGTCGTCGCGGCGCTCCTAGAAAACGCCAGGCGGCCGCTCTGCCCCCGGTACCCGACGAGCCGTTGGCCAAGCGAACGCGGCGCTCTACACGACATACCAAGGCGTAATGTACGCTGCCATCTGTAGTATAGAGGTATCTAACTAGAGCTCTGCAAGAATCATGGTACCTAAGCTCTGTACAATTTGGTTGCTCATCGACGACTCGACAGCATCTTCGAGATGCCGCTTGGGATCCTGCTTGCCGACGTAGTGTGTCTTGATCTGTTCGGGCGTGAGCTTGGCCTCTTCTTTGACAGACTTCTGGTACTCTTCGGCGAGCGAAAGCATGCGCTTGACGGCGCCCTGATTTGTGTGCTGGTGTTCTTGGAAGTCGGCGAGTTTGAGACCATCAGTCCAGTTGCGCTTGTGCAAGTTGCCCAACATGGCTTGCTCGAGCTGCGTTTTTCGATAGCCAATAGCAATTGAGTAGTAGTGGCGATTCAAGCCATGAATGAGCGACTGGATCGAGGGTTTGTTTAGGTGTCCGATATTCGACGTGGTCTGGCGCGGCTCTTGGCCCAGCATCACGGTCGATGGGTTGATGAGGCGGAATGCGTCAATCACGACCTTGCCTTTGACCGACTCGATGGGATCAACAACAATAGCCACAGCTCTTGGATTGAGCTGTTCAAACGACTGCTGCGTATTAATATCGACGCTGGACAGCCAACAACCGAAACCGGGATGCGAATGGTACCAACCGACCACGACTTCTGAGCGGCCGGTCTGTTTGAGCATGTCAAGCATCTTGGTCTGGAACACAGGGTCGACGGCTTCGACACTCACACCTGTGCCCGACTGAGGCATCGCAAACACATCCACCACCGATACGGTATAGTCGTCGACAATGGTTCCCAGAAGAAGTCCCATCACTTCCATCGGCACACCTGCGCGTCCGTGCTTGAGCATCTTGAGAAGCGCAAGGCTACTTATGTGCACGGTCTCAGCATTATCTTGCTGCGGTACATCTGTGGGTGGTGCGGACGTGGAGCCAAACCGCGCCTGCTGAAAGAGAGCTTGCAAGTCCATAGTGGGACGAGAAAAAGAGACGGTGAGCCGCCGCGGTGGCTGAGGGACGCGCGTCGCTTAGTCAGGCTCCTACGAGGGACAATCCTATTTGTGGAGGGCCTTCATCCGGGCCTCCAGACTCGTACGCAGCGCTTGGGCGTCGACGCCCTGGGCGGTGGCCGCGGCCAACAAGCTGTCCATGAGGGTGTATGGCAAGCAAGATGGCGGCTGCGCATTGCCTGTACGCAGTGCACTCATTGACGCATCCACGAGCTGCGTGCAGTAGACGAGCGCCTGCTCTAGCCAACCGTGGCGCATCCACACGCGGAGCAGCACATCAGGCGCATGCTGCTGGAACCACGCAGAGAGCCAAGCTGGCGCCAGGTCCCATGCATGCGATGCCACGAGCGTCTCTGCGATCGTGCGGCGGTACGCTGTAGTATCGTCATGCTTTGCCGCCTCGAGATGGAGGCGCAGGTACTTCCATGCCCGTTCGTGCGCATGGCCCGGCCAGCTGGCCGTGCAGGCCGAGTGGCGGAGAAAAGTGGCATTGGCATCTGCTTCTTCTTCGTCGGCCATGTACAGCGCCTGCAGGGCGGGATCAAGATGCTCGTACTGCGCCTTGCGCTGGTGAAAGGTGCGCTCGAGGGTCACAGATTTTTGCGTGAGCGCCTCGAAGAAGCCGTTCAACGGCAAGTCGAGGTGCTGCGCACACGACCATGCAGCGTCAAAGTCGTCGTTGGCGATGAATAGTGACAAGGCGTCTTCAGCACGCCATGGCGCCGCAGCATGCGCCAGTTCGGGGTACGTCTGCAGCAGTTCCAACCGTGTCATCAATTCGTCATACTCGCGCCGCACATCAGCCAACTGAACGATGGCGAGAGGCGGTGACGCGCCTTGGGCCGTCGGCACGTACTGCGTGACACGTCCACGCAGAGCCCGGTGCTTGCCACGGCCGACGTCCAGACCGTCGGCGTGGTCGTGCGCGAACCAGGCATGCGTCGGTGGGAGCAGGGTCAAAGCGTTGATGGCCACCAGGTAGCTCTGGGCCTGGCGCACGGCGTACGTGCGCATGGTATCTGGCTGTGCACTCTGGGCCAGCACGCACATGCGGCGGGCGTGCTGGTACATGGACGCCGCCGCACTTTTGTAGTCGCCGCGGGAAATGTGGTACGCATACAGAATGTGGAAGTACGATGGGTGTGCGAGGGGCGACGCATGCCGAGCGTGGAAGCTCAGCGTGCGCTCGACGTGTGGCTGCCAATCAAGGAGGTCGAGGCGCAGCAGTGTGTGCGTTTCGTGTGCGTGGCACAGGGTGGTAACGAGCGTGGTGATGCATGTCGTGCGCAGGTCATCGAACGGCATACTCAGAACCGTCGACGATGCCGCCTCGTACATGTGCAGGGCCAACTGTGCCTGGAATACCTGCGTCCATACCTGCCGTGCATCGGCCTCGGCGACGTCCGCACCCGCCTCGAGCGCATGCATCGCGTGGCGGTAGCACATGTACGACGCGCTCACACTCGCTTCGACGAGCGAGGCGGCGTGTGTCCAAAAGGCAAAGTCGGTGATGTCTTGGAAGGGGAGTACAGGGCGGAGCTTGGGAGCGTGCGTGGGGAGAGCGGCATGGACGCGCACGAGCGCAGCACACGCGTCGTCGAAGCGTCCGCGCAGCGCATCGGCTCGGGCGACGAGGTACACACACACTGGGTCCTCGTCGCCCTGGAGGCACACACGTACGGCGTCCGGCGCGTCCGGCAGAATAGCCGCGCAAAACGCATCGACACGCGCGCCAGGCGGCACGCCGCGCAGCAGTGCGCGGTGCACGAGACCGAGCGTCGGCTCGTGATCGCTCGTGCTGGCCAGGGTGTACATGGCACGCGCCGAGCGCCACGCACGCAGCGTCGCGGCACGCACGCTCTGGAGGGCCGGGACGTGCGTCACGAGCGACAGCAGGACCAGGAGGGATCGCGTTCCCTGCCATTGCGCATGCACATGAGCCATGTGCGCACAGGCCGTGACGGCATCGAGCCATGCTGGCGCCAGCCAAGCATCGTCCGCATACAACGCTGCCAGACGCTCGGCGGCGTGGACGAGTCCGTCGCCGCCGATCCGCTCCGTCAGCGCTGCCACACGTTCGTGCATGCGCGACGGGATCGGGAGCGGCGCTCCCTGCAGCGCATACGCGTCCACCAGCCGCGGCGCGCGCGCGCCCAACGCATCGTACGCTTCGATCGCCAGCGTCGCGACTGGTAAGAGCGACGCACCTCCATCGACTACCGGCGCATACGCCTCGCTGGGTACGTGGGTCAGCTGATGGAGCACGAGCGCGTACTCGGCGCTCGCCGCCTCGCCTGCGAGACGGGCGCTCGGACGATCTGGGTGGGGCGCAGCGGCAGCGAGACGCGTAGCGAGACCCGCGAGCCACGCACCCGCGCCCCTTGCGCACGCCACGCCCAGTGTGTGGCGCGCCACGACACACGGCACGTCGTCGAGCATGCAAAGGCGCAGGGGCCACCTGGCCGCACGGTCGATCTGCTCGACGCGCCGCATGAAGCGGAGCCATGCATCCGTCGAGGCGGCTCCGATCGTAGTGGCAATCGCCGCCGTGATGCGTGGGAGCGACTCGCCGGCTACGTGCACGCCCTCGGCCTGCAGGGCGGCGGCGAGTGTCGTGGCGCTGAAGCGCGCAGGTTCACACAAGCGCTCGAGGAAGAGCGCCGTGACGGCGCTGCCCGTGTGCGTGGCCAGCGCCGCGTCGAGTGCGGGGCCATGAAGCGGCGTGTATGGATCGAAGGGCTGGACATGGATCCACGGATCTTCCGTAGGGCCGCGCACGACGTGCTGCTCTTCCGACGCGCGCAGGCCATCGACGAGCGTCGTTTGGAGGAGGGGCGCGCCGCCTGCATGCCACAGGAGCCAGACGCGCCATGCGCGCCGCGCACGCACCACGGCCATGTCACGCAGCTCCATGTCTGGTGCGAGAGCCAAGCTCTCACACGGCCGGGTCCATACCAGGCCCATATCGCCCACGCCGCCTGACCAGCTGGTGCTCTCTTCGAGCTCGATGCCGTACGCTGCGAGGCAGGCGCCATGTGTCGGGACGTACACAAGCGCATAGAACGAGTATGCACCGTCGTCCGGGTAAAAGAGCTGGATATGTGGCTGTGCCGAGCTGTCCCACACCGCCTCGGAGGGTCCCGGCAAGTCGAGCGTGCGCACGAGTGTCTCTGTCGCCATGTTCCACACGCGCAACTTGCGATCACGACATACGCAAAGCGCCAGTGGCGTTTCTGCACCAGACACATGCGTCGCGATCGCCAGCGTCTGGACCGGTGAGACGGGCTCCGCTGCGCTGCGGCCGAACAGACGCGAGAACGAAAAGGCCGAGGGACGAAGCACACTTTCGCGCCATGCCAAGTCCTCCGACGCATACGCCAGCTGGACCAGAGCTCCATCCGCGCACGACACAAGCAGGAGGGCCTGATCCACGACGTGCACACTCGTAGCTTCCGTGTGTGTCTCGTGGGAGGCAAAGTGGGCCATGCGGTGCTCGTGCGCCCACCGCGTCGGCAGCGGATGGCCATGCAGAAGACTCGTCAATGGCACACGCAGGCGGTACAGATAGCCCGTAGCCGTGACAGCCAACACGTACAGATCGCTCGAGGCACCGTCTTCGACCATGCCCACGTTGGGAAGGACCGGCGCCGGAAACACGAAACGCACAGGCGCCTGTGCGCCGGCCTGGCCCAGGATGCGCACCTCAATCTCGCGCGTGCTATCAAGGAAGCGAGCGAGTGCCACGACGCGCGGGCCCAGGACCGACACACGGCATGTGGCCGCATGCGAGGCATGCGCTGCGAGGTGCGGCGCGTGGGTGGCCGGCACCGGCGCCTTCGCAGCCGATGCGCATGGGACTGCATAGGATCGCGCCTTGGATGCACTGGTATTCAGCACATCGAGCGGCACGGACGCGATGCCGTGCGGCAGGAGCATCAAGGCCGTCGTCGTCGTTGTCTGCAAGCCGCGATCGTCGTCCGCCTCAGGGCCACGTGATGCAGGAAGAGATACACACCTCCCTCAGGAAGAAACGCCTACCATGTGCTATGGGCCAGGGGCGGGTATGAACGCGGCGTGTCGCCTAGCAAGTCGTCGTCGTCGTCGTCGTCGTCATCCTCATCCTCCTCCTCCTCTTGCTCCTGACGCCGTGCGAGGAATTGCCGCTGAAAGAGCCCGCGGCGCGCAGAGGGGGCGTGAGGAGCGGCCGGCGGCTTCCCCGCCGGTGGCTTCGCGGCCGTCGGCGGCGAAGACGACGAGGCTGGCTGGCGCGGGGCCGGATCCGAGGGCGGCCCAATTTCGCGGGACGCACGTGGGACGGCTTGGACAGGCATGCGCAACGGCGGCTGCAGCGAAGCCCGCGGCTTGGAGGCTGCCTCGGCTGGCCTGTCACTGCGTCGGGGTATGCTGGGCCGAGGCACGAGCGAGGCGCGAGGCGCGCGCGCCGCCTTGTCCATCGCCGGCTTGGGAGGTGGGCGAAGCGCACGCCGTCGTGGACTCTTGCGATGAAAGCGGGCGGGAGAAGCCAGCGCACCGGGCCGCGGCCCTCGACGGACGGTGGTGGGCACATCAGCGCCCGTCAGGTCCTTGAGCATAGCCACGCCGTCGGCGAGCGTCTTTTCCACGTCCGTCGGTACAGGATCCGAGGCACAGACTTGCTGCAGAGCCGATGCCGCTCGCGCAGCGTATTGGACCAATGTCACCATGCGTGGCGAGAGTACATCCAGCAGCAGGTGCTCCAACGCTTCCTTGGCTGTTGCATTGGCATGCGCGCGTACATCGGCGGCGTACTTTGCATGGTACGCGTCATACAGCGCGGCACTCGGGCCATGCTGCGCAACGAGAGGTGGCGCGTGATGCGGCACGGTCGGCACTCGCCATGGCCCAGCCTCCGGTGCCGCCTCGCACTTCTGCCACAGGCCCTGTAGGATGCGCTCCTCGGCCTCCGGTGGGCCAGCGGATAAGCGCGCCTGTGTCGCCTGTTGCGTCGCATGCGCGAGGAACGACGCGGCATACGTCGACGAGCCTACATGTTCCTTGGCCTGCGCCGCACTCGTGGCGAGTCGTGCACGCGCCTGCTCGAGCTGCGTGTCTCGCTCCGCGTGTGACTCGGTCGGCGCATGCGCGAGCTTGTCTTTGAGCTCGGCGACCTCTGCCCGCAGCGAAGCGATGGCCTGGACGTACTGCGCGACATGGCGGTCAATATGCAGGAGGTTGCGCGATACTTTGGTCTGGATGTTCTTGGCTTGATTCGCATACTTGAGTGTGTTATGCGTCTCGTCATAGTGCGCACTCGACGGGCTCACACAGGCAATCATAACCGTCTTGCAGTTCCCGCCGAGCGAAAACTTGAGAAGACGCGTGAGTTTGCTGTTGCGGTACGGAATGTGCCGGCTGCGAGCACCGCGGGTGCCCGACTGGCAGAGGGCATTGATGCAGCTGCCCAGGGCCAGGAGCGAGCGGTTGATGTTGGCGCCTTCTTTCATGCGGATGCCCTGGTTGGATGTCGCAGAAGCACGCTCGGATCCAGCCAGGTCGATAATGTTGAGCGACGCGCTGTACATTTCCTCGACCGTGTCGGCTGTGCGCGGGCGCCGCATGACATTGACTTGGAGGACCGCATGACTTCGACTGCTCACCGCATTCGCCTCCGTCGGACTCTGTGTGCGCCGCTTATTGCCCTCTGTGATCATCTCCAGCACCTGCTCGGGCGACTCGGGTATGTGCTCCGTGATGCCGACGACGGACATCTTGCTGGCGGCATCCTCCCGCAGTGCCAAGCCACGCCCCGCGGGTGTCGGCGTCTCGGAAAGCAGATCACGAATGGTCTCATTGTAGATCTCCAAGTACGAGAGGCGCACATTCGTTTCGAAATCGCTGCTCTCCGCCTCGATCCGCTCATAGAGTCCCTGCATCGTCAAAAAGATGAGGCCCGGGTCGGTGGGCGTGCCACTGATGGTGTGTGTCTTACCGCACCCCGTCGCGCCGTACGCAAAGACACTCGCATTAAAGCCGCTCAGCACGCCTGAGAGCATCGGCTCGACCGTGTCGCGGTACACCTCGCGCTGCTGCGTCGACGACGGAAATACACGATCAAAGGCGTACCGCACGTCACGCGGTCGCCGGCCATTTCCGTGGAACTGCATGTGCGAGAGCGACGAGCGCGTACGACTCGACTCGCCGCCACGCATCATATCTGGTTCGACCGGATCAAAGACCAGGACGCGGTCGTCCACCGGTGCAATAATGTTGCGGATATAATTGCTGCGCATCGCAGCAATGGCATTCTGGGCTTTGGACGGAGAGGCAGCGAGCCCCCCGTCTCCCTGAAATGCATGGGATGTGTCCGTCGGAGCAAGGAGCGACACCTCCTTCTCATTCAACGGACGCACCCGCACCACCACCTGGATGGACGAGTCGGCCATGGTCGCCAGAACAACACCGAAGCGGACGCTCTCAGTCTCTCCCGGCGCGTCAGATCACGTGACCCAACCTACAAGAGGCACGCCGCGCGGCGTGCGAGCTGCATACGAGCGGTACGCGTCACCAAAAAAGGCACGCAGTGTCGCTTCTTCGACGCGAATGCGCTGAGCAAAGAAGCGCGTCAATAGGACCGTAAACAGGATCAAGGACACTGGATTTCCCAGCATGATCTGCGTGCCGACGGCCCACCAAAAGAAGCCGGCATACGACGGATGCCGCGCTACCGCATAGACGCCCGTCGTCACCAGCACATGGTCCTCCCGTTTCGTCTGGGCGAGTGCATGACTAAAGTTGGTGGACGCATGGATCATGGCAAATGAGCGCAGCAGCTGGCCACTCACTATGAGGACAGCACCGAGCGCCTGGACGCACCACACATACTTCCAGGTGGGCGCCCAGGCCGATTCGAGCACGTACTCCAGTACGCCCATCGCATGCGCGGCCATGTACTCAAATCCATTTTGCAAGAGAAACGAGTCCGACTGCAGGTGCGTAGGATTCCAGTACGCCGTCACGACGAATTCGAGCACATGAAAGCACGACCATGCAAAGAGATACACTTGCAAGGGCGCTAGTCTCTGCGGGGTATAAGTGAGCATGCCGCATACGAGTGCCCACAGGCCCGGCGCACACACCCCCGCGAGTGCTCCAAGCGCAAAGGCCGTGGCGGCAATCGTGCCGACGGGATGCGCTAGCGCCCTCGGAATCAGCGCAGGGTGCGCGGCGAAAAACCAGGGCATGGCTGGCCACGCCTCGCACGTCCACGCCTTTATATGCGGTCCTCCACAAGGCGTTCATACGCCACGTGACACCCATCTTTGTTCGCTCGCACAAAGACTCTATGCACCTCTATGCAAGGACCCAGCCGAGGTGCCGGCCCGCGAAGAACGGCGACACTTGCAGCTTGGACGGGTCGCCATCGCGCTTGTCTGTGCTCGACGAGTGAACGTAGGCGGCTGGCACGGGCGCGTCCTGTGGCGTAGCTCGGCGCAGCCGTACGACTCGACCTGGCTCGGCCGGTTCGTTGTAAAAGCGGCGGCCATGTTCACTCACAAACGCAGCGAGTTGATCCAGCGCGCCGAACGATTCAAGCAGTGTCGCGCAGAGCGGAAGAAGAATGGGCGATGTATAAACACCCGCCGCACACCCGCAGTTCAGCATGAGCTCGTCCGTCGAGTCATTTCGACTCGCTGGCGATGGGTACTTGGCCGCGAGGGGATGTGGAGCGGAGTCGGAGCCAAGAAAGAAGCGTGGATGCCCTTCGCGAATGACTTCGCGCAGGGCCGCACGGTCATCTGGCATCTTGGCCACGGGCTTGCAAAAGTGCAGCGGCTTGCCGGCCCAGTCGTCGACCGTCAGCTGCAGATGGTGTGCGGTGATCGTGCACGCCACCGTATCGCCACAGCGTTTCACGCATTCGACAGCGGCACGCGTCGTGGCGTGCTCGAGCACAATGCGCAGCTGCGGAAAGTGCGCGTGGATCTTTTCGAGGTGCGCCAGAAACAGCGGCTCGGCATTCAGGACACATACACCCTTGTCAGTATCGCTGGGAATTTCACCGTGCAGGTTGAGCACCATGCCGCACTCTTGCATCGCCTCAAAGACGGGGAAGTACACTTCATAGTCCTCAATGCCACCGTCGCTGTTCGTCGTCACACCGCGTGGATAGCTCTTCACGCCACGTATACCAGCCGCAGATGCACGGCGAATCTCATCTGGCGTAATACTAGGCGATAGGTACATGGTTCCAAGGAAGCGGGTATGTGGGGCGATAGCTCGCAGCTGCGCCATGTAGTCCACCGTCTGCTGCGCAGATGTCAGCGGCGGCGTCAAGTTCGGCATGACATAGGCCAGGTCGATGCCGCCCAAGGCCACATGAGGCGTCACCAGCTCACTCATAGGCCCCTGCCGAAGATGCACATGAAAGTCGGCGGGCGATGGGATCTCGAGCGTTTCCACCATGGCGAGGCAGGAACCGCTGACGTCCTTCCTCTTCCACACGACACCTCCCTCCACATCGGCCGAATCCCTTGGGGCCAGGCTGGGCCAGAGGAGCCGGCTTGGATGCCACCACCACTGGAGCCGAGCGAGCCGCCGCCCTCGTACGAGGATGTGCTCGCGAGCACATGGGGAGATGCGTCGTCGCATCATGAGGCGGCAGCACCAAGCTTGCCGCCACGGCCACGCCCCCCTTCCCCATCCAGCACGGCCCCTGCGCCTCCACGCCCTGTGGGCCCGTTGCCTACCGCGTCGCCAGCCAATGGATACCCCCTTCTGTACAAAGGCAAGATTCTCTTATACCCTGCGACTGTCCCAACATGCACCAAGTGCTACGAGACGGGCTACGTGAATCGAAATCCGCTCAAGCCATGCAAATCTTGCTGGCATCGCTATGGCAAAGCGTACACCGGCGCCGTGAAGAATGCGTACGAGCAGGGCGGCGCGCATGGCTACCTAGCTGACCAGAGGATCCAGCAGCCCCTGCGATTCTATACGCCTATGCAAAGCCACGCTTTTCATCCGCCTGCGCCTCGGCCCCCTCAGCCGTTTTCTCCATCCATGGGCACGCAGCCACCGAGTGGCCCATCATCGCGGCCTGACGTGTACCCCGAGGACCAGCACAGTAGTGTGCCGCCTCGCTACGATGTGGTGTCGCACACGTCTAGTGAAAAGCCCCTCATGCAGCAAGACTATCCATTGTATGCGCCGCCGCCACCACCGCGCCCCATGCCATGCTACGCTCCGCCACCGCCCGGCGCTGCGCCTCTCGTCGATTGGTACGGATATCAGCCGCCACCCGGCGCGGTCGCCGTGATGCCGGGCGATCCTCGCATTGGAGGCACACTGTGTTACAAATGCGGGGGCACAGGGAATGCCAATGACCTATTTTCCCTATTTGGGCTGGACGATGAATGCAACACTTGCGGTGGCGCTGGACGCATCATGAGATAATTACTTGCGGTACTTGAATCGCTTAAAGTTGACTGCGTGAGTATCGTGTACATACAGTGTAGTTGTAAAATACCGCGGTCAAAGCTGCTTCGAAAACCGCGTTTGTACGAATAGTCCCATTCACGCTGCACGATGCGAAAAGCCACATCCTCGTACGGAGGGCCCGCACTAAAGCGCAACAGCACGGTATCCCCTGGTCCTTCAGGATCAGGCAAGACGCGGTACGTGGGCGCCTGCATGGGATCCAGCAAGTCCGGATAAAACAGATGAAACTTGTACCCTTGGACTTGCTTGGGCGGTGGATGCTCTGCGTCATAGTGCACCTGGTTGTACCGATTCCACTCGTAGCCCGTGTGCACGCGGTTGAAGTAGCGCGGTTTGCGGACGCGGTACTTGCTCTCCCCATGATGTGCCTGTTGCGTGAGTCGAACATCGTCATGGAATGCCTCTTCATTCACACCCATCGCCCGTGCTGCCTCTTGACGCACAAAGTCATCGGCTGTTTGGCACGAGCGATGCCACTCAGTCTGCTGCCGTGGAATATATGACCGGCTAAGCACATCGCGGCGCGCCTCTCGCAGCTTGGCACGCAGCGACGCAGGGGTATACATGGGTAACGGACGCTCCTCCGGCGTCAGATCATGCACCGGGCGTCCTGGCGGCTCCATCTCAGCCGCGTCCCATACCACATCGTACTTCCTCGGCGTGTCGAGCTGCTCTGCCAGTTCAGCACAATGCCGCTCTGCATCGCAGCGCTGCTCGTGCCGCCGCTTCGCGATCTTTTCCTGCACCGTCTTTTCGTGCACGGCGCGCAATTTGGCGACGCTGCGCCAGACCACGATACGCCGTAGCATCATGTCCCAGTATTCGACATCCAAGGGCTCTACAGAACGCATCTTGCTGCGAATAGATGTCTGTAGCTCGAGCAACTCGTCCGCTGATTTGTCCGCCAGCAGCGCATCTGCGTCTGCCAGGATCGAGGGGTCCACATGCGTCTGATCTTGGTGCCGGACGCGACGGCAGCGATCATCGCATACGATCAACGCATCTTTCCAGTACGCAGCGCGGTCTGCGTCGAGACGCACAAACGTTTGTATATCGGCATGGAGCTCTTGCAGCTCACTCGGAGCGAGTGTATCCATATAGGCGGTCGGCTCTTTCAGCGGCACATCCACCTCGTCATCATATTCAGTATCATCCAAAAGCGGCATGACAAGCCAGTCAATCGGTCGCGCTCGGTGATCACGCACACGAATCGCAGCTCGCGCCTTGGACTGCTGGAGCATAAACTCGTCCTCTTTCGCCACCCAATCTGCCATCACGGCCGACTCTGCCTGGCGCGCACGCCGCGCTTCCTCTTCTTCACGCTCGCGGCGTGCATTTTCGCGCTGAACACGACGCGCTCTCAGCCGCTCAGCCTCACGCTCAGCCTCGGCACGTCGCGCAGCGTCACGCCGTTCGACGTCATGTCGAGAAAGACCTGCACGCTGCTCCTCGACCTCCTTCTTTTTCCATCGAAACACACCTCCCTCATCATCGTCGGTCCGCAGGCGCTTCGCATCTGGATACCACGCAGCCTGCCCCTCTTCCCTACGTGCCATGCCAGCCATGCCGAGGCGTCATGCAAAGGGAACAGCGTGACGTGGCGGGCCTACTAGGCCCTGTATCACGTGTACGAGGCGCCCCTAACGGCGGTGGAGCGACGTTGCCTCACCGCCTCTCAGGTCATGTCTCGTACAGACGCGATCCACGAGACATTGCAGTCGAATGTGTCGGCCATCGTGCAGCTGACTGTGTCGTACCCTAGCTTTCATGCGCCCGAATATGCGGTGCCCACCGAGAGCCTGGTAGGCCGGCTCTGGGCGTACGATGCTGCCAGTAATGTGGTCGTGATCGAGACGGGGCATACGAGTGCGCTGGCCCCGTCCATGCGACGGGCTGCTGCCTCAGCAGTATGCGAGACATCGCCGCGCGTATTATCTAACAGCGGCGCGCTCGCCGGCTTCAAAATGGTACGAGCGTCGAAAATCCAGCGAGTCGATGTGTTGCAGGACGACCAGTCCATACCTCTCACGACCGTCCATCCGGTGCCGGTCGCCGCGATCGAGGCTCGTGATGCAGCTGCCAAGAAAAAATGCCAGGAACGCGTTGCCCAATTAGCACCATCCAATGTGAGTGATGTCGGGCAGGTCGTGTTTGATGCCGTGAACAAAACGTACGTGCTGCACAACTCACCCCAGTCTCCCTTGCCGCTGGCACGACTCTCACATAATTGTGCTGGATGAAGTCGTGATCGTACGTTCGCAAAACTAACGTGACAGTCTGGCCCCACCTATGATATCTCCACCACCTACGTGCCTGGTCTTCCTGATGACCAGCTCCAGCAGCTCTTGCACGATGAAGACGCCAACATTTCATCGCAGATCGAGCGTGCCAATGACAAGGCACGTACTTGGCAACGCGTCACGCGAGTGGTACGTACCCAATACGCGCGTCTTACCCATGCCAGCTAGATTCTGTGCACGCCCAGCAAGCCGCCCGTAGACCGTCGTTGGTAGAGCGCGCCTCCTAATTGCGCACGTGGACCCACGTGGTGTAGTGGTCTTGTCTAGCGAGGGATGCTAGCCTCCTCTCTTTTCCCCACCGAGTGCTGTACGCCATGGCATCGACTCTGTCCAAGGCCTTCCCTGCGGCTGTCAAAGAGATTCGCATGCACTTCTCTCCCACAAGTGCATCCAGCTCGGGTGCTCGGTACGTGCTCGCGTGTGCGCGTGTTACTAACACATGTCGTAGTAAGTTCGTGGCTCAACACTACAAAGAGGTCAAGGCGTCGAACCCTTACATTCCCTTCCTTGTGCGTGAAGCACAGGGAGGTCCGGCTCGTCTGTTTGTTCGTCTGGGTACGTACGCATACTTGTAACACGCAGAACGTGGAGCGGAAAAGAACGCAGAAATCAGCAACCTCGAGCCTAGCGCGATTATCAAGGCCCTCGAGGATCTGATCAAGTGATGCGTATCCTCCGACCAGCGCACGGCGCGCTGCCTCTTGTAGATCCCGTGCCTAGATAGTGGGCCATGACCTTGGGCATGCTGACAAATGCCGAGAGAGGCAGTCGCTTCAAGGCTCCTCCTCCACTGTGACCGGCGGTGGCCGAAACGACCATGCGTATCCTCAGCAAGGTTTTGGAGCGCGATGGCAGCGGCACGGTATCTGTCATCCCAGACTGCGATGAGGATCTGTATCACTTGTACAACCTCATACAACCGGAAGATCTCGTGTCTGCTTCGACCGTTCGAAGAATCCAAAGCGAGTCGAGCACGGGCTCGATTGAATCACATCGGATGCGCCTCCAGCTCACCTTGTCAGTCACCAAGATTGATTTTGAGATGGCTGCAGGCTCAGGTATGTCAAGCGCCGTCTCTACATCTAATGAGCCTCTTTCTGAGAGCGATGCAAGCTCGCCAGCCTCGACGCCCATGAGCTCCCTGGTGCTGGGCGAAGCTGGTAGCACGCCCTCTTTAAGCGGTGCAAGTCAGGGGCAACCGACGCTGCACATCTCAGGACGCGTGGCTGTGGAAAATAATCACGTTCGCACTGGCTCCTTCCACACGTTGGATATCGAGCTGAATCGTAAAGTATCGATTACGAAGGAGCAATGGGACCAGCATCATTTGGATATCCTGGAGGAGAGTGGCAATGCAGGCAGCACGGCCGAAGTCGGCGCCATTATCTTGGGCGAAGGTCGTGCCATCGTGTGTCTTTTGACAAACACCATGACCATCATTAAGCAGCGCATTCAGGTCTCCCTCCCAAGAAAACGCGCTGGGGCAGGCTACGGCGTGGCTCAACAGTCGACAGGCACAACGAAACTTACTGATCGTTTCTACACACAGGTATACGATGCCGTTATCAAGCTGCTTTCGCTTCCTGAGATGCGTGTCGTGCTCCTTGCCTCGCCTGGTTTCTGGCGTGATAATATGTATGACTATTTACTGTCTGAGGCTACGAAACGGTCTGACAAGATCCTTATGGGTAATGAGGGAAAGCGAAAGCTCTTAAAGGTTCATTGCGCGACGCCGCACGTCCATTCTTTAATGGAGGTGCTCAAGAGCCCCGAGGTGGCGGCCCAGTTGCAGAACACCAAATTTACGCGTGAGAATCAATTGATGGACCAATTCCTTCGAAAGCTTGCTACGTCGGAACAGTTTGCATGGTATGGTGAGCGCCAAATTTTGATGGCAGCTGACCGTGGCGCTATCGGTACCTTGTTGCTTTCTGATGCCTTCTTGCGGAATGTCCACCCGAAGATTCGGAAACGATGGCTAGAGTTGTGCGATCAGGTCAAGAGCTTTGGTGGCTCTGTTGTCATATTTAGTTCCCTGCACGAAAGTGGCCGGCAGCTGAACGGTCTGGGCGGTGTAGCTGCCCTGCTGACCTATCCCTTGGATCTTGACCTTGTCGAAGAAGAGGAAGAAGAGGCACGGGCGGCAGCCACCTAATTATTTCTCATCCATACCACGAAACAGGGGCGCTTCGCGAGATGTGCGCCCGAATTGTGTCGCATTCGCGTCGAAATGAATTCGTGCCGATTGGTTCAGCTGTCTCTTTTCTTTCTTGCTCTCGTCATCGTCGTCGACCGTGAAAAGCGCCGGATTCTGAGCGACTGTGCTTTCTGTTGGCTCAATCACCAGGACCAATTCTTTGGAAAAGCTGCTATGTGAGTCATCGAGACATACACTTGGAATCCTGTATACTGGTGTTAGAGATACAACGTACGCTAACATGGACATGCGGCTTTTGGCCACTTACTTCGTCGTCCTCTGTATACTGCGACGAAAATGGCTCTTCTTCACTCTCTGGCACCATATCTGTCGGCTGACTCTTTGGGGCAATGGGTGCGTGTACGCTGTCCGTCGTCTCGAGAGGTATCGACATGCTCGAGCCAGGAAAGGATAGCGTGCGTGTCTGTGTCAGCGATCATGACATACTTTGAGTAGTACAGCTGGTGAGCGCTCTGCGTCTTGGAAGTAGTACAGCACGCGAAACGCCTCCTGCTCTGCCGTCTGCATTTTGTCCGATGCGTGAAGAGCGACATCCTGCAGGAGATGCACGAGCTGAGGCCGTATGATATCGTGCACTGCGTGTTCAAGTATGCTGGGATTGTCATTCATCCATGCCACATGGCGCTGATCGAGGTACAGGACCGTCGTGAGAATCGTAGTGGCCGATATGCGCAGATAGTATACATTTTGCACCGTAAAGGTCATCGAGAAAGTGGAGAGGGCAGCTGCTGGGTCTGTGCGTTTGCCATGCTCGGTTTTCGAGCGTCTCGTGCCTTCCACACTACGGTAAGGCGTGCAACAAGACGCACACCTGCTTTGCCGCGTATCTATCGTTACTGGATCGATGTGCACGGTCAATTGTTTTTATATGACACGGTGCCGAAGAACCTGACGTCCTGTGCGTACGCCGCATACTGACCGCCGCTGCAGGCTTCAAATCCGTACCCTTTCTCAATTTTTTCTTTGCCCGCATCGAGCGCAATCCTGCGCGGACGACACCAGGGGCACCTCCTGAGCTCAGTGCCGGACCACATTGGACAGAAGATGCAGCTCAGCTGCAGGCCCTTTGGGAGCAGGAGCACGGCTGGGATCACCTTTGGACACGATTGCAGTCGGAAGGCATGTCATGGTGGAGTAAATGCCAGGGCGAATGGAATGTTATACACGCCGTTGACACACCTATCGTGTACCGACATCTCTCACCCAACGAAGGCACACTGACTTGGGGCGGAGATTTTCGAGTGCCGTTTCGTCCAGGTTCACTACGAGTACACCCTGACACAGGATACCTATATCATCCATCACCTGAACCCATTCTGCGCCGGCAACGGAACACGCTGCAGGGCGGAGGAGCCTTGCCATGGGGGCGATACAGCCTCGTGGCGTCACATGTGGTGCTGCAGCATCTATCGGAAGGGCTCCACATCGACCTTGAAGCTGGGGTCGGTGGCCACCTTCAGTGGCGGGGTCAAATGTACACGCTCGATGCCTTGGCCCCCGACGCCGACCTAGCGTGACAAGGGTGGCCCCTTGCGTCTCAGCTCGACTTGCGGCTTGGATCGTGTCACGCGTTATGCATGTCTCGCAGGGCCCTGCAGCAATCCAATCCTTTACTAAAAAGATTTAGACCAATCCCACTCGCCCATAGTAACATCGACGTACTCCATTGTACATACCCAAGTACGCCTTGGTACGCAAGTGAGGGCTTGTTGACAAGCAGTGTGGCTCACTTTATTGGAGGCCAGAAAGCATTGACAGCATTAGTGTGTGTGTGTGTGTGTGTGCCCCTGCGGCTTGTGACATCATTGCAACGTAGCATCGATGGATTCAGAAGCACAGCGTGGGCGGCAGGAACAGCTCCGCTCGGCCAAGCGCGCCTTGCGACAGTTTCAACGCCGTCGTGCGCAGGAACAAGGCAAACGAGCCTCACGCACGCTGCGTGCGTCGGTACTGGTCAGGAACGCTGAAGCGCCGCCAACTGTACTGACACAATACTTCACGGCGTCCAACCACCCAGGACCCATTGCGCGAGAGTCTGCCGTGCGGGCCACGGACAAGACGAAGCGCCGCAGGTCACGACCCAGTACGATCTACATGGACGAAGGTCCCTTCTCTCGCCGTACCTCCCAAATCTGCTGGTCAGGTTCCATGGAGGGCGGTGACGCTCGCCACCCTCGCCAGGGCTCCGTGTCCTCGTCGAGACTGCCGACCATGTCGGCGGGGCATCGATTGAGCCTGGCACGACAGTCTCTCTTGGAAACCCAGCGACAGTCTCTGGATCCCGCATTCCATGACGGACCTAGGCGACGCAGCCGTCATTCTCGTCAGCTCAGCATCTCTACCCGTGGCCAGGGATTTGAGGTGTTGAGTGGACAGTCCCTGCATCGCACATCCATGCACCAGGATGCATCTACGCGCCGATCGATTCGATTCTCCGCATTGGAGCCAGCGAGCATCTTGTTTGGCATGTCCAGTGTACATAAGCCACTTCCCCCTGCCCCATCGTCTGTGCCCACGGACTGGAAAGCCGAACTGCGTGGCATGGAATCGGACGATCGAGAGGATCGTGAGACTGCCTTGGACAAGCTCGAAGGGCGTCGTCCGCCCAGTATGATGCCCACGCTCAAGGCCAGCGACGACCAACGCCGTTCCATTGTCCCATCGTGGCTGTCTATGGGCGATGCTCCCCCGACACAGCTTCAAGTGCCCAAACGGTCTGGTGCCTCGAAGCGCCAGTCTATCGTTCCAATACCGCCACCTATGCGCAAGGAGACACCGGAATGTCAAGATCCGCGTGATGAAATGGACCGAACGCCGCGACCTTCCGGCCCGGAGACGGCTGTGCCGTCGGCTGAAGCTCCACGATCGCCACTGCGCCCCTTGCGACTGAGCTCCCTTTCCACGGCTAGGCGGCCTTCGACGCAGGCGTCTCACAAGGCTGCTAGGCGGGTATCGAGTATCACCTACAAGGCCTCCTACGATAATGACCTCGCAACGCCTACGCGTGCGTGGAGCGACTTGGAACATAAGCACCACCAGCCCTCGAGCTCGCGGGGTGTGTTATCGGCGGCGACATCGTGGGCAACGTCTGATCAGACACAGAGCTTGTTCAGTCCTGACTCCAACGTATCCGACTCGCCTGGTGCGACGAGCATCGACTCGACAGATCACACATCTCGGAAGCGTGGCTTCCGCATGGAAGATCATCTTTTGGTCTCCCTTCATGCGCGGATGGATGAGCAGCGTGAGCGACACCAACAGGAACTTACGAGCTTGCAGCGCGAGTTAGAAGAAGTACGGCAGGTCATGGGCTCACAACTTGTGGCCATGACGGGTGCTAAGGATGCAGCGGAGAAAGAGCTTGCCGAGTTGCAGAAGCAAGTGCATGACATGGGGACACAGCTCGAAGACACGTCTGGCGAGCGCGATATGTACAAAGAAGACATTGTTGACTGGCGATCGCGCTGCAGTGATTTGGAGCACACCATTCAGTCGCAGCAATTGCGTCTGGACCAAGAATGGACGTGGCGCCGCGTGGCGACAAAGCGCATGCAGGCCATGAGCCACCGTCTGCAGGCCGACACATCTGTATACTCTGATGAAAGTCAAGCGTCCCCCAGTGCATCCGGCTCCATGTCATTGCTAGAAGCCTTGCCCGAGCTGCCCGAGCTGCCGTCAGAGGATGAACTAGGTCTGTGGACGCAGCGAGTCACTCGACAGCTTTCCAAGCATGCGCCAAACTCAGACGCTCCTGACTTGGCGCCCGAAACGGTCAAGCTCTTGACGGACATGCGCGAGCAAATCCTGGCGCTGTACTCAGCTCTGCGCCTCGAGGAATCGAATCATGCGTTGACGCGGGATCAGCTGCGTGACGCTCAAAGCAAATCGCGTGCTAGCGATGATGCCCAGCCGACCATGCGTTCCTTGGTGCTTGACATGCCGACACCCACACCCGCTGAAACGGAGGCACTCGAGCCGTTTGCCACGGTGGATAAGACGTCGGGTACCGATGCGCAGGACACCGCAGCTGATATTCTATTTCCTGGTACTGCACAAGACGACAGCGCCCCGATTGGCTTGGGCTTCTCGTCCCCTCCCCATGAGGCTGCCTCACTACGCTCAGCTGAGGTGTTCTCTTCTCATGACCGTGAGTATTCAGACGAGAGTTTGGGTTTAGCAACGAGCCAACCTCATGCGCATGAGCCAGAAACACCCAAAGACTCAGCAGATCTATTCCATACAGACTCCAAGCGAGCATCTGGCATGTTTTCTTTGACAATGGATCCCTATGCGCTGCTCTCGGGGATGACGTCATCGTCTACCACGAGCCAGCCCGCCTGGCCTGACGTCGATACGAGTCATACGGTCGACGCCGAGGGCGAGGCTGCTGATGCCTATCTGCAGGGCCACATCCCTGATGCGTACATTGATCTGGAAGGCGGCGTCATGGACGACAGCTCCTGGGTGGACGAGGAGGACGTTTCTGACGCGGAGCAGCCAGACGATCTCGTGTCCAGTCCATCGACGCCACGCCCCGAGTTTATTCCCGAATGGAGCTTCGAACAGGCCGTGTTTGAGGCAAATCGAGACATGCAGCTGTACAAGGCTTCAGGTAAAAGCCATCGCAACAAGTATGCGCGGCGTGGTGCGCGTCGCATGCGCCAAAACGAGATCGAAGACTTTTTTGGTATCTTTGACGTGGCCACAGATACGATAACGCCATTGCCCGTGCCTGACTATGCCCTGGACATGCCTCCTGTGGATACGAGTAAGCTTCTGCCAGCATGGGAATACCCACGGCCTGATCAAGATGACGGCACTTGTGCGCCATCGCTCGATGAGCCGTGGCAAACCCCCAAAAGGCGGCCTCAGCCTGTGAAAACCACATTGCCTATGGACGATGTCAACAGCAAACCAGTTCCATCCGTGTCGCAAACGCTCTCTGAGTGGGCGTCGTCCTCATGGACGTCCGAATCATACTCGGACGGCAGCGCTACGAACGCACCTGTGCCCGAGATCCAGTCTTTCGACGCCACACAGCTTGTGGAAGATGACATGTTGCCATGCGCTCCGAACAGGAACTCGCTGCTGGCTCCTGCTATTCCGGCACCATGCACTCCAATTCCTCGGAGTCCAGGTGACGACTCTCCCTCCCCCCTTTCTCCCGGACGTATGCGGCTTGTGAAGCACAATCCCCTCACACGGATTCCTGTGCCCACGCCCATATGGAAGTTGGACTTTGAGCTCACGACGGCTGTGCCTCATGCACCTCAGCCTTTTACTATATAACCTTATGTGTGATAAATAGATGTAGGATGATATGTTGACGGAACATGAAACGATGGATTCTTTGGTCGGTGCGCGGTCCGTGCAGCATATCATGTGGAGGAACGACGCAGTCGGACCGTACCTACTGCCTACCATGAATAAAGCTAGCGGGCCAAACGTGCCACTCGGTCTGCATGCGTCAAGCACATCTAGCTCTCTTAGCAAGGTGTTTGCTGTGTTATCTGTACTTGCGCTGTGCATGTGGCTTCTGGTGGGTCATCGTGCAGCAGACACTCGGCTTGCTATGGACACAGTACCGCTGCAAGACGTGTGCCCACAGGAGCCTGCTTACAACGTCACGGAGGCCCTCGAAGGGCTAAAGCTTCAATTCCCTTCCGTGCTGCACTCGGCCAAACTTCTCAGCGAAGCCGTGCAAATCGACACGACTGTGGGTGACAACATACCAGACACGGATGACTGGGCTGAGTATTGGGACTCGATCTTCTCGCCATTTGCCGACTGGATCCAGACGTCATTCCCCCACATGCATGATACAGCCTCACCGGTAAGGCGCGAGCTTGTGAACAAGCATGGGCTCTTATACACTTGGCCAGGCTCCGACCCAACGCTCAAGCCTATTGTTCTCATGTCGCACCAAGACGTTGTGCCTGTGGCGAACGAGACACTGGATCAATGGATTCACCCACCCTTCTCTGGCCACATTGATATCGAAAATCAGACCGTTTGGGGCCGTGGCTCCGTTGACTGCAAACTCTGGCTTGTCTCGACGATCTCGGCCGTCGAGACGCTGGTTAAGTCTGACTTCAAGCCCAAGCGGACCATCATTCTGAGCATTGGGCACGACGAAGAGTCCGACGGTAAACATGGTGCTCAGCATCTCTCTGCCGAGCTTGAGAAGCGATTCGGACGTGGTGGTATCGGCATGATTGTGGACGAAGGCACACCGCTTTTGTCCTCAGCCGACCCAGGTAGCTATGGTGTTCCTATCGCCGTGCCAGCTGTGGCTGAGCGTGGCGCTATGAACGTGAAAATCACCATTACATCTCGTGGTGGACATTCGTCCATGCCGCCGCCTCACACGTCCATTGGCATCATGTCGCTGATCATTGCCAAACTGGAAGCCCATCCGTTCCCCGACGTTCTGGGCGACGAGTCCAGTGCATCCATCCGGCAGCTGCAGTGCGTCCGCGATGGCCCGTATATGCCTTATGAGCTTCGTCAGGCGCTTCTCAAGGTCGAGCAGGCGGAGCGCGCGTTGTCGGACAAGGGCACCACATCGTGCATGCACCACATGTGGCCCAGGATGAACCGGCTGCACCTAAAAGAGGCGCGCCTCGACGAAGCACGGACGCAGCTGATGCAGGCACTCGACTATGCCTCGCGTCAGCTCCTTAAGACGACGCAGGCCATTGATATTGTGCGCGGAGGTATCAAGGTCAATGCTTTGCCTGAGTCGGTTTTTGCTTATGTGAACCACCGTATTGCTCCTTACGCCAAGGTCAGCACTGTTGTGCAGCATTACAAGGACCTTCTTGTGCCTTTGGCCGAGCAGTACCGATTGGCCTTGTCGATGGATGATGACGTCCTCGTCCCACCAACAAACGCTACGACAGCCAACGTCCAAATTGAAAAGTCGGGTCTGCTGTACGATTCACACGAGCCGTCTCCCTTTGAGGGCTCGAATGCAGATGCATGGCGACTGCTCTCTGGCGTGATCCGTGAAACATGGCACACAGATGAGCCACGCCATGAGCTGCGCTCTTTGGACGACGATCACGTCCCTAAGCACAACATGGGCCAATACAAGGATTCTGTGCGTGTCTCGCCCTCCATCATGTTCGCCAACACAGACACGCGCTGGTATCACAACCTCACGAGCAACATTTTCCGGTTTGGTGCCATGACACTGCATCCCGATCTCACGGGTATGTCGCCATACCTTCACATTCACACGGTGAACGAACATGCGTCGATTGACTCGATTGTCAAAGCAACCCAATTTTACGCCAATATGCTGGTCGCCGCGAATCACGAGCCGATTGAAAGGTTATAAAGGGTCACTATAAGGGCACCACAGTCTCTTTTTTCTCTGGTCCGATGGATACCATCACAGCCGGCGAATCGGCCGTGGGTGCATCGAGCAGAGTGAGTTCTCTTGCTGGTACGAGCAAGGGCACCAGGTATTGGCGACAGGGAATCATGAGCATGATTATGATAGGAAAGCCGATCGCCGCAATGGTTTGCGATATAGCCATGGTCAGTCCAAAGAAGAGCCACTGTATACCAACGAATACAGTCAATGTTGTGCGTCTGACCCGCAAGCGCTTAGATGGCGCCAATGCGCTCTGATCACGTAGCATCGACAAAGTGCGTGTGACAATCGGATTCGCTTCGATCGACGCCCAGCCGACCAACAGAAACACACCCGCAAATACGGCACGCGGCATCGTGCCTAAGGCCACAAGGATCGGCCGCGACATGGCCCCCAATGTCAGGAGTCCAATCACCAGGTGACTGAGTCGCTGCTCAACTACGCGCACCGTACGCACGCGTGGGAAATGCGTTACATGCAGGATGGATGCATTCTCGCTGACGTGGTGCATGGGTTCCGGTGCCATGGCCTGCGCCTTTTCGTGATCCTCTGGCGCCTGCATTTGCTCATACACCGACAGCGAGTCAGTGTGATCAGGCGCCTGCGGAACGAGGCCATTTGGCACTGGCAGGCCCATTAGACCTGATACCAGCGTCGTAATGCCAAGCAGGAAAAAGTCCCAGTGAAAGCCAGCCGGCTTTTGGATCGGAAATTTACGTGCCTGTGCCATAACACTCGACACGTTATGATCAAAGTAGAAGAGAAGCATGATCATCAACCCAAGTGGCGCCGCGACAAACACCCATCGAACCTCGATGTGCCAAAAGTCAACAATCCATCCGCGGTCCAAAGTGGGAAAAAAGCTGCGTGTAATAGGTAAATGAGATATGGGCACTTCCTTTAGAGATGTTTTAGGAAAGTGGGAGAAACCGGTCCAAAAGATGCAGCCCGCCGTCAAAGCCAACGAGCCCACAAGGCGTCGAAGCCGAAAAGGTAGGTACGCAGACGAGTGGACTTGCGTTATAAAGTACACAGACACGCAGAATAGCACAGCGATTGTGACAGACAGCCAGCCCGTAGCATTGTCATGACCTGGCAAGGAAAATTCCGATATCAACAGCTCAATACCCTTTTCCACATAAACCACGCCGACATACAGTCCAAATGTATCCGACGTCATTTCCGTAATAAACCGCGTAAAGTCACATAGATTGAAGATGGCCACCGCAAAATGAAAACCGGCCGCCCAGATGAGCACCCAAGCCTGTAGACGGAGATATTTGATTTGATCAAAGCCGTAATGATCATGAAAGATGTCGTATATGGTATAGTTCATGAGATCCGTCAGGCCTGTTACTCCCACGAACGTAAGAGGTTGCACACCAAACAGAGAGAATACAATAGCAGCCAACGCGGACGCTAAAATAACTTCGTTGACGCCATAGCTGTGCTCTGTCCGTTCATACATGTCCAAAACGTAAGCCAATGCAGGCATGAGATTGATGAAAAAGATGCGCACGACACTTGTGGCTACCGTGAATAGGTTTGAGGGATGTAGCGCATCTGTCCAGTCCGATGCATAATACGGGGCCCGTCGACACAGATCAGACCACATGCCGCGAAATGGTCGCAGTTCGTAGAACCACGATCGTTGTAACCATGGGACTTCGCCCCTTGTAGACTGCTTGCTTGGCATTAGACAAACAAGTTTACCCTCACTTGGCTTTGCTTGTCACTGTGTGATGCAGGGCGGAGGACGGCACCCGGAGCCACAATCTGAATCGATGGGCAGCGCAGAGAATGGATCCACATGCACGCTTATTTATGGCACCGCAAAAATATATTACGTAGGCGCAGCATGCTTTTTTCCTCCTGGTCTTGATGCGCGTGATAAAAGTTCGGGCAGCCCTCCTGTCCGACTTTGAAGTGCTGCAGCTGCTCCGTGATAGTGAGGCCGAGCAACGGAATGAAGCACGGACTCGTAAAGAGCAGCAAGTATCTGATACCGATATCGCCTCCAATTTTCGCACTATGCAATTTGAAGCCATAACTTCTCTCTCGCAGCCGTTTCGGGCATGCTCCTTGCAAACAGCTGAGCACATTCGTGCGTTTCTAGATGACCTGCAGAAGCGCGGCTATGTTATCCCAGATGAGCGCATCCTGGCTGATGAGCCAGGCCTGACCAAGACGGAACGCTTACAGCTCGTGAACCATGCGCCCTCCAGCGTCGTGGAACTACATACGCTGGTGGAAGAGTTGGGACAGCGCATGAACGATGATCAAATAAACGACATTATCCAGTGTGTGACGGCGCACTTGCCTATTCCCGATGCATCCAATACCGATCCACACACTATGCCCATGGAACACCCGCCTCCTATGATGCAAGACAACTCGATGACCCAAGCAACCGACATGCCTGATGCTGACATGGATGAAGAAGACGCTTTTCCTGAGGAGCATTTTGAACACGAAGAGCCTGGCGCGAATATGGACCACGACGCAGGCGGCGGATATGACGCGGATGATTAGAAACTGTTTACCTACTTTTGTATACATAGATGCCCTATCTCCAACCAGCACCGCCGCGACCATGACCGCGGCTCAAGACAGGCAGGATACCAAGAGCGCGTGCACGACGAATAGCCTTGCCGATCTGGCGCTGACTCTTGCGTGTGAGCCCAGAGACATTGCGCGATTGAATCCGGCCCATTTCCGTAGTGAACTGCGACAAGATAGCACCGTTCTTGTAGGTATCGTCAGCCAGCGATGGCTTAGCAGGGTTAATACCGAGTAAATAAAATGGGTCATTCTTCATGGCTTCCCGCTTAGATGGTCCCAGCAGCGGGGTTCGTACTCGTGGGGGTATGGAGCTCATGTTAGTTGGGTTTAACGTTTGTGGGTCATAGTACTGCAGGGTCAGAATCTCATTGCTTCATACGTACGTGACCATTCTGGAACACCTTGTTTGGCAAATTCAAGCGAGCATCACCCAAGTGGGATCGCTGCTCTTTCTGGCGATGGCCTCGTGAATGCTGAGAGGCCTTTTGGGGACGGCTCTCGAGAAAATCAGCGAGCTGGTCCAGCTTTTTCTGGGAAGATTGATCGTCCGCCTCGTTTTCTGGGACATTCGATAACATCCTAAGTGAGCTCCAAATAGGCATCACAGGCCCTTTGGCTGGCACTCGCAGGCTGGACACAAGTCCCAAGAATCCGCGCGTCACAAGCATGCTGGCTTGGGTCCTGAGCGAGATTCCCTGGCTGGTCGTGATCGAGGAAGAGTAAAATCACGTGACAACCAGGGTCGGCTGTGTGCGGATGGTCCAAGTTGGCTCGTTCGCCGCCATGACGCTGGATCTCTCTGTGTACCTTGTCACAGGTCGTGAACTCTTGCCACCAGGCAAAGACTATTTCGTGAGTTTGGAGGAGTCTATCAGGGACGGTCATGTGCCTATCGTACAAATTCGCGAGAAAAGTGCCTCTTTCCAGGAATTTCTCGATATTGCGCGTGCGTCCCTCACCATCTGTGATAAGTACCATGTGCGCATGATCATCAATGATAGCATCGATGTGGCTGAACATCTTCCTGAGCGTGTGGGACTGCATATTGGGCAGGATGACGAGAAGATCGAGTGTGCACGCAGACGTCTAGGACCGAACCGCATTATAGGCTTGTCCGTGCACACTGTGGAAGAAGCGCAGGCAGCACTGAACAGTGATGTGAACTATGTGGGCATCGGTCCATGCTGGCCGACCAAGTCTAAAGACGGTGTCAAAGATGATGATGCACTCATGCTATGCGGTGCACGGGATATCGTGGCCAGCCTTCGACGCGAGTCGGCATCCACGCCTCCCGGTAAGCACACATCGCTTCCTAGTGTGCTCATTGGCAGCCTGAACGCGCGCACAGCACGTAGATCTCTGCTGGGCTCGTCCACGGAGCATGCAATGGCAGATGGTATTGCTGTCATCTCAGCCATCGTATCTCGTCAAGATCCTGATGCTGCTGCCAAAGAACTTCACGATATTGTTACGAGTGCTCGCCGAGAGCATGAAAGCATCTTTTCTAGCAGTGCTCAACCCAACGAACTTGTACAACAGTCACGAGAGCTTCTGACGGCTCACCATGCACGGTACGACTGTAATACACGCAAGCACGATACCTCCCGCGTAACTTTGCCCAGGCCCCTTGTGCAATCTATCACCTCGCATGTTTCGTCGAACTTTAGTGCGAATATTACCCTGGCGTTTTCGGCCAGTCCCATTATGAGTCACGAAGCACAGGAAGCTGAAGCACTCAGCTACGCACAAGGCTCATTGCTGCTAAATCTCGGCAGTATTTCGTCTGAAGCGCGTCGTGGTATGAGCGTGGCTGGCCCTGCCGCGAATGAAAGAGGCAAACCAGTCGTTTTGGATCCCGTGGGCGCGGGTGCTACGCCATACCGCCTTGCTACTGTGCACAGCATTCTCAACGAAACGCAAGTCACACTCATCAAAGGAAATGCGGCTGAGATAGCAGCTTTGTGTGGCTCCAATGACGCTAAGGCTCAGGGCGTGGATAGTGTGGGAGAGCTTCGCTCAGCTCCTGCACTCGTACGTCGTCTAGCTCGTCAAGAAGGTGCCTTTGTTTTACTCACCGGTGAGGTCGACTATCTCACCGATGGCGAGTGCGTGATAGAGTCTCGATGTGGCTCCGAAATGCTTGGATGCGTGACCGCTACAGGATGCTCTCTTGGGTGCATGGTAGCTGCTGGCTTGGCGGCTGCACAGGTCAAGTATGGCATTCAGCTGGGATGCCAGACTCAACAGCGCCGCGTGCCGCCGCGCACTCATAGCGCCTTGCTTGTGGGTGCGCTGGCTGCTCTGCTCACCTTTACCATTGCATCTGAGCATGCTGCCGAGCGCCCAACGGTGCACGGCCCTGGGTCTTTTATTCCTGCTCTCTTGGATGAGGTGGCTGGGTTTGATCCTACCTGTTTGCCTTCGTATGTGGAGCGCGTGACCTTGTCTCCTGTTTCCTAGGAATTACGCAACGCGACCCACCGCTCCCTTCGTAACTTGTCGCTAGAATATGAACCAAGACTACTGGGGTATAGACGACATTCTTGTCGAAAGCCAAGTACGCAGACAGATTTCTTACGCAGCAAATCCCCTGCGTATTCAATATCGACGTGCCTGGTCTAGGTTATCTTGAAGGCTCGGAGGAGGAGGATGTGCGTGGCCTTTTCTCTCACACAGATCCACAAACACACGCGTCTCGAACTGCCATACTGGATGGCTCAGATGCTTGCTGTATATGACATTATTACAATCCAGCAGCCCAAGCCATATGGAGCCCGCGTACGATCAGCACTCAATGCCAGTGCTTCCTCTGTTCGGCTTCGGGACTTGGTACCCTATTGGTACGCGATGGCCTTGCGCCTATCCCAATTGTGCGTATCGATTTTCTGACGTACAGGCTGGATTCAGAGGAAATGAAGCATTGGCTGGCCAAGGTAGGTGGCTGCGCACTTACTGTAGACCTATATGGGAAGACTTCCTCGCATTTACGAGCTCAGCGTGTTGCTCGGCCGCACTACAACCCACAGCGACGCTCTCACCGCGGGTCACATGCAAGAGGCCGGGGGGCTTACCATGGAGATGCAAGAGTTTTTGCAAGGACTGGATGAAAATGAAACGGCATGTACGTTGGTACCTATTCACAAAAAGTGCTAAGCGCGTGTCAGTCTGCAGGACGAACCATGCAGGAGTACTTGGCCTGATCAGCTGAGGTCCAATTCTTGCACTAAGCTGTGCAAACTTGCGAGCGGATCGCGCGACATCTTTGAAGGCGATGGCGTCCGACTTGGTCGCTCGTTTCCTGTATCCATTCTGCCTGGTGATCCGGTCACTGACCAATGCATGGCTTGCGGCGTACCGCTACGAGCCGGCGAACTATCGCCACGGGAGCTTCGCGACGATCCCGGACGTTCTTGCGGTGGATGCACAAGCTGCTCACTCAGACTGGCCAGATCTGGGACGTCTGTCACGAAGGACGAGACGTTTCGTGAAAACTCTCTATTCTTCTCTGCCGCTGACCATGAGGTGCTCATGGTCGAGGACTGGTTCGAAGACGCGAAAAGAGTACTGGAACGGCCTTGTACCTCGTCTGTCGATGTATCGCCCGTGTTGTCCTCTTCGAGCAAACGCACATCACGAGCATAGTCTTGACGACGAAGTAAGTAAGGCCGCAGGAGCGTTTCATCCACGCTGCTCAAGTGCCCCTCACGCATGTATGACTTGAGCACACCTGGCTGCACAATGAACAGAGCACCTAACTGGCGCAGCATTTCGAAGCGGTCGTTCACGACCGGAACGCCAAAACGGCCGCATACGTCCTGGTACATAGCCAGGTCCTTGGTCAGCATGAGTCCACCTGTGGCATTCACCGTGTACTTCTTGAGATGATCACATAACAAAGCATGGAACCCAATACCCACTTCTGTAAACAGGGCCTCGCAGGTGCGTTCAGATAGTGTGCTGCGGGCCTCCTGCTCTAGTACCTCGAGTGTGTCCACGATGGCAAGGCAAGGCTCTGTATTGAGCTGTGTCAGAGCCACATCGTCGTTGCGTGGGCAATAGTCGGTGCGCTTCTGTGTCGAGAGTCGTGATGCCATAAAGCCTAGCAGATTGTCGGTATACTTTTGCAGCAGGGCTTCGCTTTTGCCCTCCACACGGAGCATGTTGTGGTTGTTGTAAATGGCTGTCTCTCGGCGAAGGGTGACACTTGATGCGGTGAGTGGGAGAACAGCGGTTTGTACGTAATGCTGCCATAGCTCTGTGAGCTCTTCCACCCGACGCAAGAGTGTCAAGACGCTGTTATCAGGCGGCGTTGACGCGCGCACGTCGTAGCCGAACATTTGCACCGTGGCCGTTTCCAAGGCTGCCTCGACGTACGCCTTGAGATAGGCATCCGTTAAGACGCGCAGTAGAATGAAGGTGTTTTTAGGGACGTCAGAGGCGGCACAAAGGTCTACGCAGCGGCCGAGTGACTCGGCGTGCCAGCGCAGAAGACGTTCCGCGAGGCTGAGCGAGATCTCACCTCGTTCATCGGGGTTTTCGCCCACGGGTAGGGGCGGTGCGACTTCTTCCTCTGACATACTAATACCGCGAGCGCGGTCCACGAGGCGCTTGAACGAGGAGACTTGCGGCGCGGCGCCGTAGCCAGCACTATCGCTTAATGTGGAAAAGGCCACAGAGCTTCCGAACGAGCCTGTATTTCCGGTAAATTGGTCGCGGATGCGACTAAAGATGGTGGCGTTCGTGCGTGTGGCTTTGAGGGTAGCTTGATGCCAAGCAAAGAAGTATTGCAGGGTGTGGGCAAAGAGACCACTGAGTACGCGACACTCGCGGTCCAAGTACCGCAGTTGCTCCAGGTACTGGAAGAACAGCTCTTCCACGCTCTGATCGAGCATCGCCCCTAGCACGGAGCCACCTGCCGCTGCGAGCTGTTCAGATGTGTACGAGTCTGTGCCGATCAATGCATCGGCTTCTTGGTTTGAAAGGGCAAACAGACCGTCGAGATTGCTGCTAGAATAAGGCCCAGAGGATACGGTGATACCTGCGCTGCGCAGGTCGATGGTCTTGAGTTCTGATACGAGAAGCAGTGTCGAGCTCCGTGTGACGTGCAGCATGCGGAGAAATGCGAGGCCAGCAGCATCGATGGTGGTATCTTGGCGTGTCGTGCCTGCAGCCGCGGCGTCCTTTTCTAGGGCGCGGTGCATGATGGCTTCGATGTAGGCCTGGACGCTCTGTCCAAATACGCGTCGTAAGAACAGCTGCATCACGAGCAAGGGCGTGGGGAATACGGCGGCGATAATCTGGGCCTCTAGCTCGACCGTGCGACGAATGTCTGCATAGAGCGCGTCTAGCGATGGCTCCGAGCGGGGAGGCACCGAGTTGGGGTCGGTGATGTGTGCCCAGAGAGGTGCGGTGCCAATCTTTTCCGCCTCGGCCATACGCTGCTTCGAGATGAAGAAGTCGTGCTGATTCACATAAATGTTGATGCACGACATACCGCCGTTGAAGCGTTGCAGCACATGTGCAATGTGGCTCATCATCTTGGGATCAGAGCGACGGTAGTACTTGTCGAATAGGCGCAGCATGTCTCGCTCGAACTGCTCACAGTATCGCTCGATGGCATGGCTCGTGTCACTGCTGCCTTCGATATCCACTTCCCGGCTAATGACTGCTAAGCGGCGCAAGATGGTGGCGGCTTTGAGGCGCCCGTCGCGCCCCGCATGTTTGCGCAGGTAATCGAGCCGCTCGGAGCTTCCTCGGGCGAACATATAGTAGAACTCAATCAGATCTTTCGTCTCGCTGGCGCGCGTTCGCTGGCGATCGAGGGCTTCGAGTTGTTCACCGATACGGATGGCGGTGCGTCCCACCTCCGATATGCGTGTTTGCAGCGAGTCGAAAGAGGACTGCGTAGCGTCGAAGTTGTTCGTAAGCTGCCGAATCTTTTTCGTGTAGACGGACTGCGAGACTTGCACAGCCGAATTGAGAGAGGCTGTGCGTTCCAGCACCTTGGTCCTGATACCTTGCAGCTCATGCGCGGCCTGGGAGATGGTCTCTGCGAATGGGCGTGCATCAAAGACAGGTCTTGCTTTGGCCTGCGCCATGTGATCCTCACACAGGGCCGATACGAATTCGCTCGCGTTGAACGCGCCCTGGAACGTGGGCAGGGTGCACAGGCGCTCCACGGGCGGCTTGTTCATATCGAGGTCCATCTTGCGCGGCGGTCGTGCTGGTGCACGAGGCGCAAGCCTGTTCCTTGGCATGCGGTGCGGCGCCGCATGAGGCGGCGGCTGCGCTAGGCTCGTCACCATCGTCGCGATCGACACTGAACGCGCACGAGTCGGGGGCGCCGCTGCCCCCGGCCGCTGCCTGCAGGCTGACTAAGCATATGAAGGCGCTTGTCGGCGGCCGCGGTGGTGGGGCGGTTTTTCTGCGCCTGGTTCCATGTCGTTGGCCGACTCTTTGCTGGCGCCGTTGCTGACGGCGCTTGACACGCGCGTGGGCGTGCGAGAAGCGCTGCAGGCAGCCAAGTCGCAGGACGTGATACGACGGGCGTCGGAGGCTGGGGACGCAGACGCTCTACGTGCGCTGGAAAAGAGCATCGCGTCCTGGCTGGGCACGTCGCCCGCGCAGAATGCTGACGAGCCTGCATGGGCGGTGGGCGCCGACGTAGCGCATGCCTTCGTGGAGCAGTGCGGATGGAGTGTGGTCGAAGCGCACGGGCATGCATGGGTCCAGCGCGCCATGTCGCATCTGGAGCATGTCGCGGCGAAGGGCGTTCCACCTGCCCTTCTCGTGTCGGTGGCCCCGCTGGTGCGTTTGGCCGTGTTTGATGTTATGGGACGCGAAAGCGAGGCGCACCCCGACTTTCATCGTGCCGTCACGGCGCCGCACATCACCAGGATGGGCCATGCGATCGTGAGCGTATGTGAGGCGTGCCAAGCGGGCCCGTCGAGCCGTGCGTTTGCGCAGCTCTTGGACGCTCTGACGCTCCACGTGCGCCTGTACCCTCATACGTACCGCACGCATGTGGCGCGCATGCACGCTTTGTGCATGCAGACGCTGTTTGGTCCCTATGCGGCGATGGACGCGTCGGTGATGCCCAGGAGCGCTGTGCTCGTCTCGAGTGCGACGCAGCTTCTCTCGGCACTGCATCTTACCGGCGCCGCGTCGACGTCGTCTGTGGACCGCGATGCGATGGCCTACACGGGCCCTCAGAAGCTCTCGCAGGCCCAGCTCTGGGCCGCGACGATGCAGGAAATGCTGGACGGCCTCGTGACGTCCTTGCATGGCTGTGCGCCGTCGGTGCCATGGGCTACATGGGGCGTGCCTGCGCCGTCGGCCGCCATGCCTCTCGCATGGATGGCGCCGGTGCCTGACTACGCCATCAGCCTACCTGCGTGCCTGCGCCGCTGCGAGATGCTCCTCGGCCGCCGTGACGCTCCGGGCGTGCTGCTTTGGTTTATGAGCACACCTACTCCACGGGCTGTGCCAGTGCCTGTAGCGCGCTGCGTGGCGATAGCGACGGCCATGATCCAGGCGCGCGTGTCGCGCGACGATGCGCCTGTCGACCAGCTGCGGCACGAAGAAGCGATCGTGCCGCGCCTGCGCGAGATGGGCGCGCTGCTGCTCGTCCATGTCGCCAAGACGTGTCAGCAGGCCTGCTGGGTGCCCATGCATGCGGCGCAGTCCCTCCATGCTGTGTGTGCGATGGCCGAGCGTGCGGCCGGCGCGCACGAGCGCGTGTGTGCGCTCTGGGCCCTCTACCACCTGCTGTCGCCTGACTCGGAGGCATGTGCCGCCGTGCCGCTGGATCCAGCGAGTCCGTTGGTGCAGCGAATCGCCCGACTTTGTGTCCAGACGCAAAGTGCGTACGTCGTGCAGGAACCAGCGTCGTGGACGTGTGCGCCGCCGCTCAAGCGCGTGCGTGCGTTTGAGAGCGATGCCGTGCACGTCTCGTCGCGCGCCGCACAGGATGCGATCCTCGTCAAGACGTCTGATGCCCTCGAGGCCGTGCGATATGCGATGCAGCTCTCTGTGAGTCTGTTCGGCATGCTGGCCTCGAGTGCCGCGCCAGGCCACCGAGATCTGGCGCGGACGGGCGCCTTGGCTCTCGTGGGTCTCGTCGAGGCTCTGGTGGATGCACGTATCCTCGACGCATCGAATGAGCACATGGTGCAGCTGTGTGAGCATGGCATTCATTCTCTGACGATGCTCGCTACGACACACACGGGCGCGCTGATCGCCTCGATTCTCCCCCGCGTACATGCCGTGCTGTGCCGAGGTGCTCAGTCGCGCGTGCTGCGTGTTCGCCGCGCGTGTGTGCTGGGCACGTCGGCCGTGCTTCCCGTGCTTCGACCTCGTGTGCCGCCCCTTGTGGATGTGGTCGACTCGAGCGCGTTGGAAGAGCGTATACCCGAAGCGGATGCCCAGGACCATGTGCCGCTGCCTGCGCCGGCCTGGCATGGCGCTGATACGGTGGCTGCGACATGGACGACCGTCGCGGACGTGGCACCCCCGGGGCCTGTCGGCGTGGCGCCCAAGCAGGCCTCGGCAGCTCCCGCACCAACGCCGGCATCAGATCCAGCTCCAGCGCCAGCTCCGGCACTAGCACCGGCGCCCACCTTCTCTGCTCCGCCCGAGGCTTCGACGCCGGCTCCGCCGCTGCCCGCCGCGCCGCTCGCATCCGCCCACGACCTGGTCGACGACGGCGACGACGAAGAGGCCATGCCTACCCTGGACATGCAAGCCTCGGACGACGAAGGTAGCAACTAGATACCCTATACAGGCACGCGCTCAGCTCCCCACACATACTCGCCGCACCGAAGACACGGCCAGCCACCGACCTGCTGGAGATCCAGCTGCACGTTGTCGTCGCGGAGCGTCTCGGCAATGCACACGTAGCAGTACTGGCACGCATGATCATGCGTGGCGCAGGGCAGTGTGCGGTACGGCGTCACAATCAGCGCATCCATGTACTTGATGCCCATGGGCGACGTGTCGTGCAGCGTGGGACGCTTTGCACCGGGCGCAGCTGTCACGCCATGACGAGCTGCGCGGCGCGCAGCTAGGCGCTCCGCACGATGCGCGGCCTTGTCGTGACTGCCACTCTCGGCACGCTGATCGAGGCGCCGACGAGGCTGAGACGCGGCCATGTCCTGCGTCTCGCTAGGCAGTCGCATCGAACGACCGTCCTCGGGTATAGCAGCACGCCGGAGCGGCGGCGGCGAGGGGGGCGTGTCAGTGTACACGCCGGCCTCTCGTTCTAGGCGCTCAAAGCACAGCGGGCAGCATTCATCGGGAAGGTACCAGTATCGCCCGAGCCGCTGGCTCTTGATCCAACGCGTCATACGGACTTGGCCGTCACTCTCGTCCACCTGCAAGCCCATGCGCCGCGACACACTGCGGGGAAGCACATCGTACACGATGCCCAGCACCGCGGGATGCGACGGCAGCTGCGCGATGCGCCGCAAGACACGCTGTGGCCGAATGAGCGGCAGCAGAAACAGCAAAAACTCCGTCAGGGCATTCCACACGAGCTGCCGGTTCAAAAACTCGAACGACACATGGCGGTGCAGCGCGCGGTTCGCGTACACAAGCCGCATACCGAGGAGGCGGTCGGTGATGGTGCGGTACTTGCCATTCCACAGAAACAGGCCAAAGTTGACCAAGGAAGCCAGGTTCCAGAGCCGCTGCCCGTGCCGCCACAGGGCATAGGCCACAAACGCCGCACTCTCTCGAGGCGCCTGGTCATATTGGTGCGCGGACATGTGGGCATGCGCCTTGGCAAGCGAGTACGGCGCGATAATCGAGCACAGCGGATATAGCGCGAGTTGCATGCGCGACAGCGGCGCATCTCGCGTAGTGGGAGCGGCCCACTCATTGCGGTACCGGAGGTTCTGGAGCATGGCGCCATACGAAGCACGTCGGTCATAGACACTGAACTTGTACAAAATGAGCCGGAGCATCATGCGGATCTCGGCTGCATAGCGCCTCTCGAGCGAAGGCGATGCTCTGCGCAACGCGGCCGTGACCGGCTGCGCCAATAAATCGGCCAGCTCTTGATCCAGCAGATTCGCATCCAGCTGCCCGACGCGCTGGACGCGCAGCTCAGGCATCGGGAACGACGGGAGTCCATCGCGAATCCGCGCGACCGACGAGCTTGCGCGTGCATACGCCTCTTCATAAAACGCCGGCGCGGCCCGATCGGCCGGTCGACTCATCACCCACCACGAAACGCAGTGGTGGAGAAGCTCCTACGAGCGGAGCGAAGCGCGCGCGTCGCTTACCTGTGCGCCATGGAGGCACGTTGGCCCCGACTGGTCGTATTCGACTTGGACTACACGCTATGGCCCCTGTGGGTCGACACGCACGTCGATCCGCCCCTCAAGCGTACGCAGCACATCAATCAAGTGGTAGACAGGTACGTGCGATGCGCACTCACACTCAGGGGCGGACAGCCACTATCGTTCTACGATCCAGTTCCGTACGTGCCGCGCCACTCACGCCAGCGAGATTTTGTTCCAACTTCGTCAGAACAACGTGAAGATCGGCGCCGCGTCGCGCACACAGGCACCCAGCGTCGCTAAGCAGGCACTCGCGGGCTTGATGATCACGCCACCGGCGTCGCAGGAGCCGCCCGTGTCCGCCCTGTCGCTCTTTGACTACATGGAGATTTACCCAGGCTCGAAAGTGGCGCATTTCCGACGCCTAGCGCAACTTTCTGAGATTCCATTCCATGATATGCGTACGTAAACTACATGCATGCCACTTACCAGTGACCAGTCTTTTTTGATGATGAGCACCGCAACGGTACGTGATGCCAGTCTCACGTCGCAGCGGAAGTCGAGTCGAAGCTGGGTGTCAAGTTTGTGCTCGTCGGCACACAGGGCCTCGACCGCGCCACCTTTGATCAGGGCATTCGCGCGTGGCGCGAACGCAGCGCCCCTTAGGCGTGCGGGAATGGGAGCATGGCCGGCGGCGGCGCGCCGCTCATCGGCATGGGCATCGGCATGGGAGCCCACGGAGTAGGCAAGGGGCGTGCCGCCTGCATCATGGCCATGTCTGCCTCATAGGCAGCCACCACGTTCGGCTCGTCCTCGTCGTCACTCAGCTCATCACCAAAAGCCTGCGTGTGTCGGTCACGGAGTCGCTGCGTAATGCGCTCGTCCAAGTCAGAGTCTTCGTCCTCGGACAAGGCCCCATCATCACCAGCAAAGGGCGATGCACGGGGCGTGTGCTGCATCTGCACACTGGGTGCGAACGGCATGGACCGCAGATTATCGATGATGCGCGTGCGCAAGCCCTCCAAATACTCCGGCGTATTCAAATTGTCCATACTCGTAGGCAGCACGTCCAGCTTGTACTCGGGGCCAAAGTACTGGATGTACTCGTTGAACGGCAGATCGGCACCCAGCTTCTTGCCCAGTAGCAGACCCGTCTCGTACGTCCACGTACGCGCCACATTGCGTATCGTATACCCACCGCCACCGACACACATCATCGGGACGCCAAAAGACCGAACAAACTCGACGCAGTTGGCGTGGCCGCGCATGCTGAGATTGAAGCACCCCAGCTTGTCGCCAGCGAGCGAGTCTGCGCCACACTGCAGAATGACCGCGGCTGGGCGGAACCAGTCCATAATGTGCTGAATCACCGGACGGAATATAGAGGCAAACGCATCGGCATCAATTCCATCACGAAGCGGCACGTTGACGGCGTAGGACTTGCCTTTTTTCATGCCCACATCTCGCACATCACCGGTGCCGGGAAAGAAGTCACCAAATTTGTGGAACGAACACGTCATCACCCGGTCCGTCGTATAGAACGCCTCTTCCACACCATCTCCGTGATGCACGTCAATGTCAATATACAAAACACGAGAATACGTGCGCAACAGCTCAAGAATGGCCAGGACAATGTCGTTGGTATAGCAAAAGCCACTGGCTTCGCGCTTCTTCGCATGATGCAGACCACCCGACCAGTTGATGACAACATCCGCAGAGCCCTCACGGAGCTTGTTCGCCCCAGCAATCGAGCCACCGCATGATATCGAGCAGAACTCAAATAGACCATCAAACGCAGGACAGTCCTCGCCGATCAAATACCGCGTGCCATCGCCCGTGAGCTCCTGGGCATTATCCGGCGATACACGGCTCAAGAAATCAATGTACTCGTCCGTATGAAACTTGGTCATTTGGTGCCGCGAGGCCCGGGGCGGTCGCAGTATTTGCATATACTTGTCCAGTCCATAGTTTAATATCAGGCTATGAGCCATGCGCATACGGTGCGGCTTCATAGGGTGTCCAAACCCATACGAAAAATTTCCCACATCGTTGTCGTAGTAGTATGCCACCTTCGAGCGCGTCGCCCCGAGTTCCCGCGCCGGCTCTACCATCCTTGGGCAGCGCGGTGGAACGGAGAAGAGCAGTGGATGCGGTGGCCCCACCCAGTTCGGCCGACATGTGGAGGTGAGGGACCGAGAGCGTCGGCAGCAGGGGCCTCGCGACGCTCATACACGACTCTCCTCCACGTACGCGTTCACTCCACCTGTGGGGCCATGGCTGGCGGCTCTCGACCACAAGCGTTGCCCTCGCCACCGCCACCGCCAGAGGATGTGGGCAGCGATTGGGACAGTGAGGGAAGCGGATCATCAGCTTTCGACGAGTACGAGCCGAGTGACGATGAGGATGAATACGTGCAAGAGGCGCCACCGTCCGTGGCTGACAACGACGAAGAGGCTGATATTGCGCAAGAAGACTTTACCCGACTGATTCGCGCGTTCCAAGATGAGCCAGGTGCGGAAAAGGGCACTGCCTCTAAGGGCGCCGCCGCACGAAGCAGCTCGGCATGGAAGCAGTCCATGGAAGCAGAGATGGAGTCGTTTCACCATGAGCTGCGTGACGTCAATGGGTACACACGCAAGAATAAAACCACACGTATTCGGGAACAGGCGCTCTCATCCGAAGTCAAGGCACTTCTTGCACAGGCCAATATCTCTTATGTGGAAGCCAATCTGCCCATGGCGATCCAGCAGCTGGAAGAAGTCATCCGTATCGAGCCCACGGTGGCGGGTGCCTGGTACACACTGGGTATGTGCTTCGAAGAACTGGGCGAAGAGGAAAAATCAATTCAGTGCCGTATCGTCGGTGCGCACTTGACGTCGAATGCATCAGATGAATGGAAGTCTCTCGCCCGCCGTAGTCGCGAGCGTGGCTTGTTTCAGCAGTCTATCTACTGTCTTCAACAAGCCATCAAGAAAAACAGATACGACATCGATGCCATTTGGGATCGAGCTGTCATGCTCAAGGATTCAGGCCGTCTACGCGCAGCTATCGATGCATTCCTGGCTGTTTTGAAGCTGAGGCCTTACGATGCTGAAGTACTTCGCGAGCTGATTCCCTTGCTCGTGTCTGCCGGTGACTATGAAGCTGGTGTCGACATTTTGGAAAACATGCGCCAAGAAAGCTTGCATGGTCGGCCAGATCCGAACATCGATCCCGCGCTGGCAGAGAGCATGTCCGCTGCCGAAGCTAGCGTGCAGTTCACTTTGAATGAGCTCGTCACTCTGGCAGACTTGCTGCTTTTGCTAAACCGACCGCTCCAAGTCATTCTCGTCATCAAGCAGACCATTCGATGGATGCGGGGTCAGATTCGTGAAGATCGTGTCGATGATGCCCAAAATGATCTTGAGCTAGACGAAGGAGAGAATGACCAGCCTTACGAGCTGGATCGGGAAGTCCGACTCCGATTGGGTAAGGCTCGATTCATGCTCCGTGATACAGAGGAAGGCAAGCGCCATTTCAGTGTGCTTATGGATGAAGCAGATCCGTATGACTTTCCCGTGCTGTACTTTGAGATGGCAGAATTCTACTTTGAATACCAGCTCTATGCCGAGGCACTCGAGGCTTATCGCCCGCTTATCGAGGAGGGATTGGTGGACGACATGCAAGCTTGGTTCCATATGGGCATGTGTTACCAATACCTCGAGATGACGTCTGAAGCAGTACAGGTGTATGAATCCATTTTAGCCGAACAGCCAACCTACTTTGATGTGAAACTGAGCCTGGCAGAGGTGTACGAAGAGCTCGGCGAGCGCGAAAAGGCCCTCGGTCTCGTGAACGATGTCCTCGTGGCGCGCAGTGAGAACAAACAGGCGCCGAGCGAGCCAGACGCGCCAGGTCCTCAGGACCAGGCGGAGCCCTCCTTGTCCTTCTTTAATGAGTCAGCGCCTTCGCAAATCCTACCAGCGGGATCTATACCATCGCGCAACTCTCGCTCGGGCTTATCCTTCGCAGAACGACAGCGTCTCGAACAGCAGCGCGAAGAAGAGACGCGACTGGCGTGGATCCAGTTGTGCGCTCTCGAGCCTCAAGTATTTGTCGATGGATTTTGGCATCGCGACTTTGTGTTCTTAGACGGCCCGTTGTCCAGGCCACCGTCCAAGGCGGCTGAATCGGCGACGCAACAGCGTTTTGACGCGACACGCCAATGGATGCAAGTCGCTGGACGACTGGTGGAGTCGTTCCGGTCCATGTCGCTCTTGTTTCCTAAGGAGCGCTTTACGAAGTATCGCGGTGTCGTTCGTCCACGCCGGTCACGACGCTCCAAGCCCTCTGATCTAGACAGTCACGCTGAGGAGCTTTTGAGTCGTCTGCGCGATCAAATGGTCGATGAAGTTGTGGCTCAGAGCGCCATGGAAGATGGATTCGAGCCGGAGCAGACGACGTTCCGTACGATCCACTTCGACGACTGGGTCATGCTGTTCATGAAATACGGCATTGGCCTGGCCAAGATGGGCGGTGAAGACGACGCCATCGACGACATGTTTCGACATGTCATGGTATCCAACACAGTGTGGCCCTCTGAGGAGCGCAAGTTGGCGCTACATTTGTGTTGGCTTGCCTGTGCCCTGTATGCTCGAGACCCCACACGGGCATTCGAAATCGCGCGCTGGCTGCCGACGACATATCAGTTCCACAACGAGCCCCTTCGACTCATCTCCTCACTGGCGAACAGCCTCGGTTTTTATGGCGTAGATGCCTTTGTGAGCTCAACGAACACAAAGCAATATCAGCGACGCATGCGGACGCATGAAACTATCGTCTCGGGTGGACCTATTAAACTGAATCCGCGCACAGGGCGCTGGACGATGATGGGGGTCGACGAAGAGGATGACAAGGGCATGGGAAACGATGATCTCGTCGGCAAAGTACAGGCTCAGGCACCTCCTACCAAGTCCTCACCGATTGGGGAAATCTTCTACGGCTACCTTATGCTTTGCGCCAACAGCTTCCAGCCAGCTATGGGATACCTGTATCGGGCTTTGGCATTGCAGCAAAGTGATCCCTTGCTGTGCCTACTATGCGGTGTAGCAAGTCTGGGTCGATCCACCAATCGCCAGGTGGACAATCGAAATCATACGATCATACAGGGCATGGCATTGTTTACGCATTACGCTGAACTACGTGGCGATATACCTGAAGTGGACTACAACTTTGCACGTGCCTATCACCACTTGAACTTGGTACACTTAGCCGTCCCTCGATATGAACGCGTGCTGGAAAGAGCTTCAAGCAAGGCATCAAAAGGTACATTCGACATGGCTCGTGAAGCCGCGTTCAATCTGGCCATGATCTTTACACAGTCTGGCTCACCCGACCTGGCGCGCCATTTGTACAGGACCTGGCTCGCTGTGGAGTAAGGAGGGCGGTCCCATAGAATGCACGTGATAGCAGTACGGATCCCCTCCTTTCATCCTCCCCATGCGATCGTGGCCGTTGGTGACTTGTGCGCTGAGTGTGCTCAACGTCGTTGCATCTGCCGCAGATGCGCGCCTGTCCGAATACTCTATGCTTCACAGAGTGCTCGACCACACTGACGCGTCGTCCATGTCTGGTCCATGGTCTCCCCGCGCTCTGATTCAAGTGCCCGCGACGCTCGAAGCGGGCCCTCAGGTCAAGTACCAGGGCGTTGATGATCATCTGGCTATCGAGGAAGCGTCCTCAAATGCCTTGTACCAGGTCAAGATTGTTCCCGGAAATGTGTTCGAATTGCCGAACGATGAGTATGAAAAAGCTCTATCAGACGACGGCTTTGTATCTTATACGAAGCTCTGCCAATTGCAAGTGCAGCAGGAAGGAGCATCACTTCCAGATGCTCTCAAGCTGCATATGATGCGCATTCCGTCAGATGCAGGAACAAAGCTAGCTATCGCTGGTGTCGTATACGCCGTGGAACAAGATGCCGACATGGACTTGAACGCATGTCCCGTTTTTGCCAACAAAGGTATGCCTGCGATATATGCCAGGTCTTTCAATACTGAGCTTCGTCTCATGTTACCAGAGACGTTGTCAGGCTATGTTCACATACCGAGCACGAATGAAACTACTCAGTCCGCGGGAAAGGACGGAAAAGGATCAAAGAATACTCGTGAGCAGCCAAAGAATCTGGTCGAATTCCTTCAGCGATACTGGATTTACCTGCTGCCCCTATTGATCCTGTTTGCCATGCCAGCCGCGGAAGAGCCGCCAGCTCCACCGTCCTCTGACAAAAATATCGGGCGTCGTCAGCAGGGCAGAGTACAGCCAGGACCTGCTGCTAAAGCCGCTAGCTCTGGCATGCGCCATTAAGTAGATGCATCATACCATACGTCGATGGCATGTCCGCTGTTTGCTCCTGACGTTCCCCTCCCTTTGATAGTCTTGTACCTCCACACACATGTCGAGTGCATTGAGCCGCGTTTTTTCCTGCGTCCGTTGGGCCTTCTCATCATGAGTCGACCGGAGCATCAGGCCCCCCCTGAAATATACTACAATGATACTGAGGCGCAAAAATACACCGCCAATACTCGCAATCAAGAAATCCAAGCTGAGATGACGTTACGGGCGATAGAGCTGCTTGCATTGCCTGAGCATCGGCATCCCGCTCTCATTATGGATATTGGCTGTGGCTCAGGTCTGTCAGGCGAGATTTTGACTGAATCTGGACATGAATGGGTCGGCTTTGATATTAGTCCGAGTATGCTGAGCGTCGGCTTGGAGCGAGATGTCGAGGGTGACATGATACTGGCGGACGCAGGACATGGCTGCATGTTCCGCCCGGGTAGCTTTGACGGCGCCATCAGTATTTCTGTGCTTCAATGGCTTTGCAATGCGGATACAAGCTACAACTCACCAGCAGCTCGGCTCAGCTCCTTTTTCACCACCCTGTATGCTTCATTGACTCGCGGCGCTCGTTGTGTGTTTCAATTTTACCCTGAGAGCGACGACCAAGTCACATTCATTATGTCGCAAGCTACGCGCGCTGGCTTCGGTGGTGGTCTGGTTGTGGACTACCCCAACTCGGTAAAAGCCAAGAAAATTTACCTGGTTCTCTGGGTCGGTGGTGAAATGCTCGTGGGTCCAAATGGCGAAGGGCAGGGTGTCAAGCAAACGCTTCCAGCACCACTCGACTTCGATGAGTCCGGCTCTACTGTTCTACATGAAACACGCAAAGCTCATGACAGGCGCAGAGACCGACACAAGAAAAGCAGGAAGATCGAATCCTCCAAGCAATTCATCCAGCGCAAAAAAGATATCAATCGCTCGCGTGGAAAGCTGGTACGTCTACAGCACTCTAACTCTCGTAACAGGATGTGCCGCATGACTCCAAATATACAGGCCGACGTCGACGCCACAAGTAGACCTGTAGTACACATCTGGACCCCGATATGATGTGGAGGCCTCGCACCATTTTGGCTCCCCACCATGAGGCACCATGGACCGCCGCCTGTGATAGATGAGACCAGCACGTTTGTGGGACTTTTGAAGGAGTATTCAGAGCATCAAGTTGTTGAGAGGAAAAAGCCTGTGGATCCAGCAGTATCTAAACAACTCGAAGCTGCTGCTTCCTGGACACGTGAAGCCTACGTGATTGTACGTTTGTGTTACGCTCACCTAGAAACGTCATATATCATCGCTTTTTGCTTTCTTGGCCATGATACGACGACCATACCTGGATATTACGTCCAAAAATAGACGTAATACGGACATGGAAGAAGAAAAGATGGACTTTTCGGATACTTTCTCACGTTGGCAGGGTGCATCGTCTCTTACAGAGTCTGAGCGCGACGAAGTGGATTTTCAGGTCAAGCTTTTGGTCAAGCAGTGCTTGTCTAGAGTTCAAGAGCTAGAACGAGGTGAAATGTGTACGTCGACATGCTAACTATGAGTACGTTCGCAGGCTGTATCGCGTGCATTTGAGAAAGCCGGACTGGGTGGCCTCGCGGGACTCAATCTCTTCAAAAGCACAGTACTTTTACAGCGTCAAGCGGCGTCAAATATGCTCGGATTACATCATAAAGCCATAACACAATACTTGTCTGAGCAGCTCGCACAAGCGTCTTCGATCCAAGCGACTTTACAGCAGAGGCGTGTTGACATGCAACGCCAACGCTTTGAAAAGCTGGCAGATAGGGCAAATCGACCTGCGACGTCGCAAGAAGGTGCAGTTTTGTCAGAAGAAGATCTGCGTGGCAGTATTGGTGCTATGGGTGAAGAAGGTGTCGATGTCGTGAGTCAACTAAGCTCAGAACAGCTCCAAGTGTTTGAAGAAGAAGCTTCGACTTTGGTTCAGTCGCTAGAAGCGGATTTATTCGCAGTTCAGCATGCAGAACAACAGCTTCACGACATATCTTCGCTCCAAACCAAGATTGTTCAACATCTGGAGGAGCAGAATGAGCATGTCGACACTTTATTGGACGAAGGAAGTACTCACGGCGAGCAAGTGACGCGCGGTAATCAGCAGCTGCGTCGCGCTAAGGAGCGAAACCGACAAGCCAACCGATACCTTTCCTTGTTTTTTGTGGCGAGCGGTCTGCTACTGCTTTTTATGCATTGTATGTACGAATGCGACTCATTGGCAGATCTGGACTAGATGCACTACTGGCCAGCTATTCATGTAGCTCCTTATTCGTGCCGTCCTTAGGGAGACGAAGATAAATATCCGTGCCATACCCGTCCAGCGTACGGAAATCTAGCTTGCCACCAAATAGTTCCGAGTACAATCGGACGATGGGCAGGCCAGACCTCGAGTCCATGTTCAATACTGACAAGCGCATCAAGCCATCACCACCCGGGTACGAGGAAGAAGGATCAGGCGTTTCTGCGCCATCAGCGGAAATATGTGTGCGATCTAGTGTGGCCCGCGCATCAAGTTGGATATTCATACGCTCGAGCTCCTTGCCAAGATTGTGGAACGACCATAGCAGCGTGTCTTCCTTTGCGCTCCAAGGCTTGACCGTGTTGGCACCCGGCAGAAGCGATGGTCCGCGGGCACGAATAACGTTGGATCCTTGATTGTATACGTCGGATAAATTGCCAGAATGAACGCATTTCAAGCCACCACCACGATCCGAGATCCGGATAATCACGTCGTCTTTTGAGCCACTATCCACAATACGGATCTTGATCGGTGGTGTGTGACTTGCCTTCTGGTGTAAATTCATGGTGCCCTGCATCGATACTTTGAGGAGCTCTTGAACAATGAATTCCAAATGAGCTGGTAAGTAGGCAATCGTCGTATCGCCCAAAATTTCTAGACTAGGCATACGCTCATCATCGACGTCCCATCCGTATGTTTGCGCGAGACTTTCTTTGGCAAACTTGAAGCTCTGAGCCACTGAATACGCGACACGAATCTGAGTATCAATCATACCGACCACCTGCGGTGTCTTGCTGGATTCTGGTACCACTTGCATGTGTGATAGCGCAATATGCTGCTTAGCCAGCACTTCTCGTGAAATTTGGGATCGAAGCATACGAGCCAAGAATAAATCTACCGTCTCCGGTTCCATATAGTGTATGCATTCACGGCAAATACTTGCCGTCAAGTCAAGCTTGCTTTTCCGTTCAGACAAGAGTTGTGTCACAACGTGAATAAGATGCTTATTTTGTTCATCTGTTTCGATTTTGCTCATGCGACGCAATGTTTCAAACGTGCGCCAGTAGAATTGGTAAATTGAGTCCAGCTGCTCGTTAGACATGGCGACAAAAGGGATCGTCTGCATATCGCGAAGGCGATGCGCAACACGAATGGTAAGCTCAGTGCGGAGATAGTTAGCACTCTGCATCAAAAGTGTCTTGTTTCGTCTTGCCGAACGGCCGAACAAGATCAGTTGACGTAACGTTGTGCGGTGAGCTGGATGATTAGCCCACTCATTGACCTTGCGGTTTCGGTAAAAAAAGCGACCGAGCGCCGCAGCGTCTTGATCACTAGCAGAAGCTGTGGATGGTGTAGAGATGGACTGGCCATATGGAAACGAACGAGCCGACGTGGCAATGCGTCGAGCTGATCCGCACATGGCATGCATGGGTGTCGAGTAGGTCGAGTCAACCCTTCCTCCACATGGAGCTGCAACCAGGCACCCATCCCACTTAGCTGGGCCCTACAGACTCTTTCCAGGTTGAGAGCAACGAGTGCGTCGTATTGGTATCATGAGCTCACTACGAATTCTGATTGGATCGTCTCGACTTTTCGCGCTCGTCGCGTATCCTGGACATCAGACGCTCTTCGCGCTTGCGCTTGGCCTCTGGATCCAGTGCCCTGCGTGCCGGTGACGATAGGGGAGATGGGGCATACATTCGTGTGTATCGCTGTTGGAGCAGAGGAAGAGACTTTGAAGGCAATCCATCTCTTCGCATAGGCGACGCAGTCGAGCGGGAGAGACGCAGACGGCCGGACAAATCTGATTGATCCGCGCGGAAAGAGGAAGAGAACGATGCACTATCATCAAAACTGGCATCACTCATAGAGATGTTGGATGGGGACTCGTCGGCACTGGACGCATTTGGACGGCGAGATCGCATCATATCGCTAAAGAGCAAGTCATGCGCACCCTTACGAGATGCTTGTCCACGAGAACGGCGGGCAACCATGCTCGCCAGACTGTCTTCCACATCATCGCTTTGGAAACTCGAGGGAGACGATCCTTTCGCGTGTGAAAGTTCATGCTGCCAGCTTAGTTGCTTTTTGCGCTTTGCCTCTTCATATTCTTCGTGCGACAGAAATCGTTCAACGTACGTAGGTACACGGAGCTGGGCATCAGGATGCACAGTGTCCCTAGGCATGGAGTATTTGGGTCGCATTTCGATAAGCATGACGGCCCGCCGGGGTATACCATCATCGCCAATGCACCATCGAAGACCATTCGCATCAGTCCACTCATCACCAGGAGCATGGTCTGCGCTTGTGTCAGCAGAACGTTTCATCGACGTAGAAGCTGGCTGTGACTCAACCTGCCCAGTTTCTTCTTCATCCATATCTTCTGAATCATCATCATAAGAAATATCCTCCTCATCCATAGAAGATTCGATTTCCTCTTCAGACGCATTTTCTTCAACTTCTTCGTCCATGGCCTCTGCTTCTTCTGCCTCATGAAGATCGGGTGCTTCAACAGAAACTTTCCGGCGTACGCGACGTGGCACAGTGGAGCGGCGCTGTCCCACCTCAGGTGCCTCAGAGATCTCATCTGCCATACGCTTCTTAGCAGCTAATATAGGCGTAGAATGTAGGCGGCGTGATACTCTTGGACCGTAAAATGTTTCTGGGTCTTCCAGTGGTGGGGCCCTTGCAGTCTTGGCCTCTTGCTCGACATCCGGCACTGGAATAGGCCGGAATACAGCCTTAGGAGCAAATCCAGAGTGCAAAGCCTTAGAGCGGCTCACATGCGGACGGAACACGTCATCTGAAGATTGGAGTTGCTTTTCATAGTCAATTTGTCGTCGAGCTGCTGCATCGGCAGCTGCTTCAGGGAGGGATCGATGATCCGAATCTGGGATACCAGCTTTACGACGCTGCTCCAATATAAAATGGCGTGTACGTGAGTATACTACCCATCTTCGATATAATATGAAGCCTGTATATGCCAGACATGCATACCACAGCGTTTCAAACACAGTTAGCATACTGCTGCATCGCCTGACTGCAACTCGCGTCAGACCTGAACTAGCGATCAAGCCACCACGTGTGGGCCACGGGTGCCGGACCGCGGCCCATGACCAAATTCCATCCAATGCCCGGCCGTCATTTTTGGACAGGAAAGGGGATGCCAAAGCGTCAGCCTTCGGGTTCCTCCAATAAGCGAGAAGAAACCAGTCCGGAATGGAAAGATTTTTTGAAATGCTGTTCAAATTTTGGCTGACGAGCGTCGGCGGTATAGCTTTGCCGCTTCACAGTACCATGAGCGGGGGCGCAGTTGATGCTACCTCCTTTCTTTCGAAACAAGCCATTCCTACCATGGTAGCTCATACAACTGCTACTCCCACAATCCTACCGGTACCGCAACCGCAACAGACGACAATTAACAATACCATGAGTAGCGCACAAACAGAGTCGAAGATGATCGCACCAGCAGCTGCAGATCGACTATATCGTGCTCAAAATGAAGACGCGGCAGCTCAATTAGCTGCTTCTAAGAATCGAATTCCGACATACAACGAACTGCCAGCAAGATACCAGCTCATTCAGGTCCTGGGCAGCGGAACATTCTCGGAGGTTTACAAAGCTTTTGATAGCGTCACAGGATCATATGTGGCAGTCAAAGTGATTCATTTTGAAGACAAAAGTCAAGACGCTCTAAATCCCTCTGTCCGAGCTCAAAATCGCTCGCCTGAACTCGCGTCCATCTTGCAAGAGGTGCAGATCATGCGACGGTTGCGACACCAAAACATTGTGCAACTGCTTGATTTTGTCCAGACGACCGAATATTGCTTCTTGGTTATGGAACTGGTCAATGGCGGCGAGCTATTTGACCAAATAGTCAAGCTCACTTACTTGAGCGAAGAGCTGTCGCGGCATGTCATCTGCCAAGTAGCTGAGGGAATTCGATTCATGCATACGGAATGCGGCATTGTGCATCGCGACATTAAACCGGAAAATCTCCTGTTTGAGCAAATTGATATCGTGCCCTCCGATGTGTCTCATCGTAAGCCATACGACGAAGAAAGTAAGGTGGATGAAGGAAAGTTCATCCCTGGCGTCGGTGGCGGCGGTATCGGCCGCATAAAGATTGCAGACTTTGGTCTCAGCAAGATTGTCTGGCAACAAGCGACAAAAACGCCGTGTGGTACTGTGGGTTATGCTGCTCCCGAAATCGTTCGCAACAATCAATATTCTCTCAGTGTGGATATGTGGGCTCTCGGGTGCGTTTTGTATACGCTGTTGTGTGGATTTCCACCTTTCTACGATGAATCTATTCAAGCTCTCTCTGAAAAAGTATCACAAGGAAAATATGCTTTCCTTAGTCCTTGGTGGGACGACATTGGCGATGAGGCTAAGGATCTCGTGAGCAAACTTTTATGCGTGGATGCGAACAAGCGATTGACGATCACACAATTCTTTGAACACCCTTGGGTCAATTCGAAGAAGAGCATGCCCTCATCTATTCCTGTGCCACTATCGCAGTATCGCATGAAGTCGTGGTCTCAGCTGAGTAAAGACGCTTCGGTGGACTCACCATTGCTTGCTTCGCTGCATGGAAATGACCATTACGATGTGAAAGCTCAATTGACGCCTTATAGCAAGGAGCATCTCCATGAAGCATTTGATGTGGCTTTTGCCATTCAGCGAATTGAGGAGGAAATGCGACAAACCAAACGATGCGCGAATTTTGGTTTACCCAACTACGTGGGTCTTAATTCTACAGCCGACGACGTCGCTACAGCACCAGCGCGTTATGGGCCGACGGCGGCTAAGGTTATTTTGGACAAGCACGACGCGCGCGTGAAGCAAACAGGGCTTAAACCGAAAAAAAGTGTGAAAGATGAATTCCACCTCTCTATGGATCATGCCACGATTCTCAAGCGTCGGAAATTCTCACCTGGATTCAAAAATCATGAGAGATTGCCTGCAGGTATTCATGCCTTTTCAGAGCGAATTCAAGCTTGAAACATGTACTGTTTTGGGTATATCATGTCATGCTGACCCATCCTTTCGTACACATATCGTTCGACTGGCGGCTTTTTTTAATCGGTTCATGATCGCCAGTCCCACTCCATGCTCCGAAAGTGACTCAGATATGATAACATCACATGTTCGGGTCTCATCATGCCATGGTACGCATGCATCCAACGTGCGAAGACCGTCAAACAAGCGCCTTGCTGCAATGTCAGGTGCATTTTGATACCCTAATGAATAGAAACACAATTGAAACTGTTCCGTGCGATACACAGGTGAAAGATAATCATCTTTGGTAGCTTGCTTTGTCCATCGCACAAGGTCAGGCACCTGCAGGAGCTGAACTAGTGGTGAGTCGAGAGCACACATGAGACCCACATGGGGCGTATGATCTCTGGAGAGTGACGAAAGCAATTCTTGCAAAACATCCTTCATGGATGCACATGCATCATTATCGCATGGTTGAACAAGAATGACGCGCGCCTCAGGTGAGTAGTGACGATATTTCATTCCGGGCGTGGCGGGTTTCAAATTTTCAAGAGAGTTTCCTTGCAAATGTTTTCCATATACACGAACGGCAACGTCAGATAAGCCAGCGCGATCAAGCACTTGTGCTAGTTGTTCCACTGATATGCCGCCAGGGCGCAGTATGCGGACCTCGTTGGGTACAGTTGTTGCATCAACTACAGTACTTTCGAGTCCAATATCACATTTGCCGCCATCAAGAATGTAGGAAAGAACTTGCCTTTGTCCTAAGTCGTCGAGTACATGCTCGGCAGTTGTGGGAGAGGGACGACCTGATGCATTTGCAGATGGTGCAGCAATCGGGACGCCAGCCATGGCAATGAGTGCGCGAGCGACTGGGTGAGATGGCATTCGGATACCGACTGTTGGTTGATCGCAAGTGACAGTTGTTGGGACGTAAGGTTCGTCTTGCTCGTCGCGCCCAACCGGAAATAATAATGTGAGGGGTCCTGGCCAAAAGGCTTTAATAAGAGCATCGCATGCTTTGTTCATATGAAAATTTTGTGGCACAAGTCGAGAGAGCATTCGAAGGTCGCTTATGTGCACAATGAGAGGATTGTCTGCAGGACGATTTTTAGCGCGATATATGCGCTCCGCTGCATCCGTGCGCAGCGCACACGCACCCAAGCCATAGACGGTTTCAGTAGGGAAAGCAACAAGCTCTCCCGCACGAATATGCTCAGCGGCCTTCTCCAAGCTCTGTTGAGAAACATCCGAGGTAAATGATACTTTTAGTACTTCACAAGGATCATGTAAGGACGACGGTGGAAGGGATTCCGCGTTAGAAAATACAAGGCCGAAATTACCAGGTTTACTTGTATCGAACCCGCACTCCAAGGGAAGTAACTTTGTGTTATAGTTCGACATGGTGGATGATACTCGACGCAAAAATGATGACCCCACTCGCCACATGCAATCGAGTACCGTGGTGGCCTCTGAGGGACGAAATTGTGATTTGGAAAAATTTCGTCTTACTCGAGACTAATGTGGAGAAATAGACTCACCCATACTTCTTGGCCATTGACCAAGTCACCTGAAGATCATGGCAAATCCAGCACCGACACGCAACAATCGGCAACAATGCTGGGACTCGCGTGATCTTTATTATGAATGCCTCACAAAGCACTCTATACTAGCGCCTCCTGGCACGGACATGACGGGGATCAAGGGCCCACTTGGCTCCGGTTCTTTCGCTAATCCGCCAGGCTCACCGGAAGAGCGATTGAGGCGCAGCGAAGAAGAGCTTAAAACCGATCCATGTATGCAGCTGCGCCGCCAATATGAACAGAAGTGTGCTCCCAGCTGGGTATGTATCCGCGGGCTAACCAAAGATTGAGTACTTTAACAAGCGCCGTGTACTGGAAGAGCGCCAAAAGTTGTTTTATGCACAGGCTGAAGCCAGAGCAGCTAGTCGATAATACTACAAGGTTCCTCTTCGTTGCTGACGTGGATCTTGTCCATGCATCAGCGACAGTCGGATATCACGTAAAGCACCGGATGCGCCGCCCGCTGCAGCGCCCAATAGAAGCATGCGTGGAACTGTAGGTCTCGATAGACGATCTGTTGGTGTTAGCAATGGAAGAAAGGTACGCACATGCAATAGATCCGATCAAGCCAGTCACAGCACCTGCTAAAGCGCCATCAGACCAATGGCCTAGCTTCGATGTCACAGATGTGCCGTGTGGCGTATCAGATTCTTCTTGTTTTTCAGCTAAATATTTGCGAGCATCCTCTGAGAGTACGTCAAGCAAACACCAGCCACCGACCCAGCCTGTAAGCTTTAATCCCGTTCTCGATCCCTGTTTTACACCACCCATCATCATGCGGTAATACTTTGTTTTGTTATAGAAGTACCATCCCTGTACTGTTTCTGGTCGTCTGTGTGCATTTTCAGCAAGATACACAAGAGCTGTATGACGCGCACCACTCATGACACCAGATAAGAAACCAAATCCAAAAGCAGAGACAACAAGTATGGTGCTAAATGGCATAATGATAGGACTCGGAGAAATTCCTTGTTTGGGTATCTTTGAAGGTTCGTACAATGAGTCTGCCGAATCATTTTTGGATGACGCAGGCGATTCTGCGATGCTTCTCTGCCACCACATGCCGGTGAGACCAAAGGTGTTGGATGGAGGTGGAGTAGAGGTACACGTGATTCGTGCTCAACCTCCTATCCGGTGGCTTCTTCCGACACGAGTCATTCTGGTTCTCGATCATAATGGCGACGGACACAGGTGTTCCGAAAAGCCATGCAGAACATGGCTTCCCGTCACAGGATGATCTTGAATACTGGTCTCAACAGCTTAGAAATCTTCCGCGACTTGCTCTACCGCTAGATTATCCACGGCCACCTACCACACGGGTGGTGCACGCGCTCAAGTCGTATGTGTTGCCGCCACCTACGTGTCGCGCGCTTGCGCGTCTCTCGCTTTATGAAGACGAAGACATATTTTCGCGCTCTGAAGAGCCGAGAGGTATGGATGAACAGCCTCGGGCGTGTCATCTGCTGCTGGCCGCGTTGGTCGTCCTGATCCACCGCTACACGGGCGATACTGACATTGTGGTAGCGAGTAATCACCCTACTTCAGGTGAAGCTCTGCTTTTGCGTATCAAGATAGAGCCAGGAGATGCGTTCTGGCAAGTTGCGAAGCATGTGCAAGCCGTGGAGGCCGAGGCGATTCGACACCTAGTGCCATACGACGAAATTGCCAAGCGTCTTGAGTCTGACAGGCTTGCTCAGGAAGGCCCCGCTGCCCCAGGAACAAACCAGTCTCTTTTCCGTGTTCGGTTTTTTGATGAGACGACGTCAATGGAGCGCTTCATGCAGCAAACGAACGCCACAACTGACCTTTCGATGTTTGTCACTGGACCGGAAGCCAGTGTTAATGCCGAGGCAGGTCCAGCACAGAGCATGGCACCGAAGCAGCATCAATCAGCGTTTCGTGCTCCTACACATGCTGAGGTGGCTGTTCACATTTCGTACAATGCCATATTGTTCTCGGGCAAACGCATCGAGGGTATCTTGCATCAATTTGAGCAGCTCATCAATTCGGCTGCCAAGAATCCCATGGCCCCTGTAGGTCAGATTTGCATCCGCGCACAAGCTGAAGCTGATATTTTACCCGACCCTCGCAAGGACCTTGATTGGTGCGGTTATCGTGGCCCCATTACGAGCTACCTGGAGCGCCATGCAAAATCATTTCCTGATCGACGCTGTCTCGTGGAGAGTGTTTCTACGGATGAGATGCTGCCACCTGCGTCTCGAGTGCGAACGGTCACTTTTGGCGAATTAGACCGCACGAGTAATGTGGTGGCACATCACCTTCTTCAGTCGGGCGTGCAGCGTGGCGAAGTCGTGACAGTATACGCTCACCGCGGTGTAGATCTTGTTGTGGCTGTGCTAGGTGTGCTGAAAGCTGGGGCTACTTTCAGCGTCATTGATCCATCATACCCACCTAGTCGCCAAAACATTTATCTGCAGGTGGCACGTCCTCGGGCTTTGGTCGTGCTTCGAAAGGCGGGGACGATTCATGAGCAAGTTCGTCGCTGTATCCAAGAGGAATTAGAGCTGCGAACGGAGATTCCTGCCCTGGAGCTTCGGAGTGATGGTACATTGCTCGGTGGTAGCACGGACAAAGGTGATGTGCTGGATAAGGCACAGGTACTGGCTTCTGAGCCAACGGGCATTGTGCTGGGGCCTGATAGTATCGCGACGCTCTCTTTCACGTCGGGCTCGACAGGTATTCCCAAGGGTGTCCAGGGTCGTCACTACAGTCTGACGCACTTTTTCCCATGGATGGGTGAGCGCTTTGGCTTGAGTGAAAAGGACCGCTTCACGATGCTAAGTGGTATCGCGCATGACCCAATTCAACGCGATATTTTCACGCCGATTTTCTTCGGTGCCGAATTGCATATTCCTACAGCCGAGGACATTGGTACTCCAGGGCGTCTGGCAACATGGATGGCTACTTCGAAAGCTACAGTGACACATTTAACGCCGGCAATGGGTCAGCTCTTGTCTGCTCAGGCAACGACGCCGATCGATACGTTGCGCAATGCATTCTTTGTGGGCGATATTCTCACCAAGCGCGATTGCACACGTCTTCAATCTCTCGCTCAAAATGTACGCATCATTAATATGTACGGTACAACCGAGACACAGCGCGCTGTCTCATATTTTGCCATCCCACCTGCGAGCCAGGAGCCGGCGTTCCTTCAGCGGCAAAAGGATATTATGCCAGCTGGCCAGGGTATGATTGACGTTCAACTCTTGGTCGTCAACCGAAATGCAAGACAGGAAACCTGTGCTGTTGGTGAGATTGGGGAGATCTACGTTCGCTCCGGTGGGCTATCAGAGGGCTACTTGGGTCTACCTGACGTTACGGCTGAAAAGTTTTTGAACAACTGGCTCGCAACAGGGTTAGAGATACCTGACACGCTGCAAGGCACGCCTGAAGGACAGTTTTGGAAAGGACCCCGTGACCGCATGTACCGCACAGGTGATCTGGGACGCTACCTACCAGATGGCACGGTTGAATGCACAGGACGTGCAGACGATCAAATCAAGATTCGAGGCTTCCGCATCGAGCTTGGTGAAATTGATACACATCTGTCACGCCATCCAAGCGTACGTGAAAATGTCACTCTTGTGCGCCGTGACAAGGATGAAGAAAAAGTATTGGTGTCCTACTTCGTACCTACAGATGACAGCATACCCGAAGAAAAGCAAGATGATATAAGTTTACCTGCAGGACCAAGCGGGGACTTGCTGCGCCGTATCCGACAATATAACCGCCTTATCAAGGATATTCGTGACTCCCTGAAGCTCAAGCTGCCGTCGTACTCAGTGCCGACGCTCTTTGTGCCCCTAGCCCGCATGCCATTGAACCCGAATGGTAAGGTCGATAAACCTGCCTTGCCATTCCCCGACACGGTGTTAGCTCAGCGGATGGCTCAGGTTTCAAACGCACAAGCGGAAACCCGTGAACTTTCAGCGACTGAGCGTGCTATCGCCGAGGTATGGAAGCAGCTGCTGCCTGGTCTAGCCGATCCCGTGCCACTGGACGAGTCGTTCTTCGACTTGGGCGGCCATTCGATTCTTGCAACGCGTCTTGTTTTCCAACTGCGTCAAAAGCTGGGTGTTCATGTGCCGTTAGGTCTGGTGTTTGATGCACCCACGATTGCTCAGCTTGCGGCAGCTACGGATCAAATTTGCAGTGGCGGAACTGACTTTCTCATTGCTGCACCCGACGCCGCCAAAGAGAACGTTTCATCGGGCGACTTGGATTATGCAAAAGATGCTCAAGCACTGGAAAATGAGCTTCCCGCATCATTTATGCGCGCAGTGCCCGCCAAAGAGCCACGTGTCGTGTTGCTTACAGGTGCCACCGGCTTTTTGGGCGCTTACATCTTGGCTGACTTGCTCGGCAAAAGGCGCAACCATGTCGAGAAGGTATATGTCCACGTGCGTGCTAATGATGCTGATAGCGCTCAGCAGCGTCTGCGCGATGCGTTGGCTGGCCGTGGGCTGTGGCGTGAGGCATGGGAACAAGAAGGCCGAGTCCAGGCCGTCGTAGGCGACTTGTCTAAGCCGCACCTGGGCCTCAACGACGCAGACTGGGCGCATCTGGTCGAAGAAGTTCATGTCATTGTCCACAATGGCGCACTTGTACACTGGGTATACCCTTACAGCAAACTGCGTGCGGCAAACGTATTGTCGACCATGGAAGTTATGCGACTGGCCAACGAGGGTCAGCCAAAGAGCGTGGCGTTTGTATCGTCAACATCCGCTCTGGATACGGAATACTACATTCGGTTCTCGGACACGTCAGCGCAAGGTGTGTTGGAAAGTGATTCGCTCGATGGTAGTGCCTCAGATCTCAAGAGTGGCTATGGACAGTCCAAGTGGGTTGCTGAACGATTGTTGATGACAGCCGCTTCCCGAGGCTTGGCCGCTGCGATTATTCGTCCTGGTTATGTGGTGGGTGATAGCAAGACGGCGGTCACCAACACCGATGACTTTTTATTCCGTCTGATCAAGGGCAGTGCACAGCTTGGCCTTATTCCAGACATGAATAACACAATCAACATGGTCCCTGTTGACCATGTTGCTCGAGTGACGTCATTAGCTGGGCTTGCTGCAACCCAATGGCCCGAAAACCGTCAAACGCATGCAGTAGTGTTCCATGTCACTTCGCACCCGACAATTCGGTACAACGAGTTCCTTGGTGCACTCATTGAATATGGCTGGAATGTGCGGCCTGCCGAATACTTGGAGTGGCGTACTGCGCTCGAGAACCATGTCCTAGCCTCGGCAGCCGCAGGAAACACGGGCCTTGATGCCGATTCCAACGCCCTGTTCCCACTTCTCCACTTTGTGCTGGACGATTTGCCAACTTCGACCAAGTCACCTGAACTGAATGATGCCAACACTACAAAATTATTAACAGAGGCACATGAACTGGACGTGGTGCGCGGAGTGGATGTGCCACTTGTCGGTCTGTACTTGTCGTGGCTCGTGGCTGTAGGCTTCCTGCCTCCGCCTGCATCCAAATCGGCCCGAGCTTTGCCGACATTGCCGGAAGGCGTGGCTCGTCAAGCCATGGGCCGTGGATCGGCGGCCGTATAAAGTAGGCTTACTTTTTTGATGGAAGTTTCGTCAATGGGTGCTGATATTTTCGTGTTTTCATTCAAGAATGGGTCCGGACTGTATGTAGAAAAGGATAGAGGTTGTGGAGCAAGAGACGTGGTATCATACGATGCGGTTGATGCGTCCAGAGAGTTGGCTGTCGTCTCGAGAGAAGGCTGAGGTATGTAGGAATGACGAGCTGACCTTGCAAGGATCTTGGCAACTTGTGATGGCTGGGGAGATGGCGGTTCCGTACTGTCCTGTACGAAAAAGCTCGCCAAGTCGTCCAGTTGACTCGCCAACGTATCTAGTTCGTCTCGTTCATCGTCGGCATCTCCGTCTCCGTCCGGCACAAATGCAAGAATGCCACGTTCTGAATCTGGAACTGCCCATGTTTTCGACACAGCTTGCATATTGGCACATGACATGCGTGCGTCTGATTCAGCTGATAGACCTGTCCAACCACATACTTGCAGTGTGGGTGTGGAAGACTCGTCAACAAAGATGGGCGAATGCAGTACATCAAGTGCGAGTGATGCGAGCGGTGAATGCAGTAAACGCACAAGTGGATCTAGCGGCACATCAGGTACAAGGGAAGAAATATCCTGAGCTTGCAGTGCCTGAAGGCAGGGCGGTAAAGCCAAGAGCACAAGCCGGCACAGGTCTTCCGATTCGTGGTACAGCATCAAGACCAAGAGTGTGACAAGATGTACTGCACGCGGTTGTGTACATCCGAGAGCAATCGACAAAGCCGCCTGTCGAGCTAGATCATCTGCACGTCGGAAACGCCCACGGGCAATGGATGTTGTAATTCGTGCCACATCGGAACGCTGAGCATTGTTGGCCAGGTTTGTAAGTGCGTCTCCCAGGTGCAGTACCAAAGCATGATGCGCTGACTTTTCATTCTCGCATACTTGCAAAAACCACGGTAAAGCAGCCGTAAAAAGAGTAAGAACTCGGTCCTGCATTGTACTTTCAAGGAGTTCGGGATGCTCAATGTGTGCCATGCGTTCTAGTAGATGCAATACCATGAGATCGCAACGGGGGAGGCGTAAGCCTCGTACGAGAGCGCACTGGATGCCAGCAGCTGAAACATCCCAGGATAAGGGACGCGATGTGTACAGTGTATTGCAGGTTGATAGCGACATGTCGATATGATCCATCCACGTATGTAGTAATGACACAGTTGCCACAAACACTGGTATCCACGTTGTCTGGACGCATGCTGCGACGGCCCAAAAGATAGGAGCAAGAACCTCGGGAACCGCCGTAGGGATGATCGCTTCGAGTGTGCTTAATAACTCGAGAGTATACGGCATAGCTTCAGACGAAGGTAAGGTCTCTGCAAGGCGCGCAAGTAAGCTAGGCACCGCTGATACGGCATATGTTGGACGCAAAGCTCGCATCACTTGAAGCGAACGGCATGCCATGCGACGTACTGGCGCATTGACTGCCCAGAGCTGAGCGACATCACACCAAACATCACGGATGGGAGTTCTGTGCCGCTCTGCTGCATCACACAAGACGTCAACAAGGACCTCGAGCTTTCGGGGAACGTGCATCGCTCCATATGTCACCATGTCGATACGATTCAGAGAATAGGCTGCGCGTAGAGCCGAAAAAAGGTTTGCCTGTAGCTCGATACGAGTGGGTAATACACTGAGAATTTGCTCGGCCGCACGAAGGATACTGCTGTGCAGGGCAGATGATGTACCATCCACATACATGCATAACAGATGTAAAACAATCGGGAGGCGTTCATGATGCAGTAGCGATGCATCTACGCACTCGCCAAAGAATAAAAGCGAAATGAGAGTGGGTGCAAGTGGCATGAGCTCAGTGCCTGGAGGAGGGAAGTAAGCATCAATCGAGAGAGTAGAGATGCCAGAGGGGGAATGAGGCACGGCAGCTTCGGGTACCATGGATTCAAGCAAAGCATGTTGGACGACTTGCCTAGCAGCAGGAGACAAATTTGCAATTATCAGACGAGCCACCTCCAAAAATTCGATGCTCCGATAGTACAACGTGCGTGTGTGCAAAAAATGTAGAAGGGCATGAGCATCCGCTGTAGACCATCCCACTGCTTGCCATAGATTTCGCACAGCGAGAGGATGTGCGTGACCGAAAAGGTGAGACAGAGTTACTAGATGTACCAGTGCGTCACTCTCGTTCCCCAAAGATCCAGCTTGGAGCCATGGGGGTATGAGCGCCAGGACGCGCTCGTGGAAAGATGGGGGAATATCGTCGATACGACGCGTCCACTCTGCAAGCACGTTTATAGCACTAGCATGAGAAAGAAGCTGTGAGATAAAGGATTGAGCGTCGAGATACACAGCCGGATGAAAAGAAAGAACAGATGGGGACATGGAAATAAGCGATACTGGCAGAGACTGGCGGCCAGTGAATGATTCAAGCAAGTTTAGAGCGCGTGTGCGCAGATGAACATCGGGATGGGCAAGAAGACATATAGAGAGACATACAATGTGAGCTGCGGGCATCTCAAGATGTGGGTATGTGTCACATAATACAGCAAATGCCGTGCGACTTGCATGGGGTTGAGACAGATCATGATAGCAATACGCCACAACAGTGTCCAGTATCACGCCGTTTGAGGGATTGTGCATCAGCAGAGCACGTAGTCCACCCTGCGCTGTATCGCGTGTATGAGACGCAGGTGCAGCAAGCATCTCGCATAGCCATGTAAGCACAGATGAGGCATCCATTGTCGTGGTATCGACGCCACCAGCACATAAAGCAGCCATCGCATCTTCAGCACTTAGAGCGAGCAAATGCAGTTCGTGACGTAACGACACAATGATCTTGTCTTTCGGCCTCGACGCCGTCCGTTCTAATGCGGCGGAGAGCTGGGCAGCGAGTCGTGAAGCATCTTGTAGAGAGCGCCAGTCGTGCAGCACAATAAGGAGACGCATGCGCAGCTCCACGGGAAAGACATGTGCAGCGTGCTCAGCTTCAAGGCTTGAGTAAAAGCCAGCCAGCACCATGCAAAAGTAGCGGCGCAGGCGATATACTTGCACATCAGGTGCCAGGTCGAGTTGTAAGATGTGGATGGTCTGATGGATCCACGTTAGCAGCCGCGGTGCCAAGGAAGATGCCGAAGTGAGAGTAGCTGTCGTTTGTGCAAGTATGTGACCGATACACAGACGGACAGGCCAGTGCATGTTGTCAAAGAGTTGGGACAGTGCGGAGACAAGAGCAGGATATGCAAGCGCATGGCAATGGCTCAGGGCCTCGGCGGCTGTCGACTGCAGATCATAGTCATCACACACGAGGTACGGCATGAGCAGAGCGATGTGCTGGGTATGAGCTCGACCGACAGTGCACAAGGCCAACACGTACATGCGCCATATCTGCCGCAAGAACGTGAGTGTGAGAGGGACTTGTGCCGTGCCTTTGCGCAGGCGCGCAATGGACGCGATGCTAGGCTCGAGACGCTGGACTGCGCCGAGAAGCAAGACATAAAGCTGTTCAGTCAAGTGCGGCGCCCTTTGCTCCAAGTGCTGAAGAACACGCGGGAGGGCCGCGGACCACAAAGCACCATTCTCGCTCGAGCTTGCAAGACGATTAAGGGGGTACGCTGAGCCAGCATCACGCCACTTTGCAACGCGAGCGCGTTGCGATGCAGAAAGCTGCGATGACGTCCTTTGGTCGATAAAGTCAGCACATGGGCGCATAAACAACTCCGTATAAAACTCTGATAAGGATGTATGGTGCAGTAAGAGACGCGCTGTCCGATGTCGCAAAACAGAGCTGGGGACGCAGAGCAGCAACCAGGCACCCGTCTCGAGCTCGTCAGGTGGTGGCGTTTCAGAGCCACACAGGTCGAGTAGGGAAACCATCACGTCCGCGACCTGGGCGAACTGTGCGACAAGTACATCAGCATGGGATTGAAGCTCCCATACAACGCCGTCCTTGCGAAAAAGCCATTGCAAAAGTGCCCGCAGAATCGAATGCGCTCCTTCGCCACCACGAGCTATGCGCGAGAGAGCAGCTGCGCTTGCCTGCTGGACACGTGGCTCGACGCAAAATAGTCCGCGAAAGAGGAGGGAATGACAAGTAGCCTTGGTTACCGAGTGGGACATGCAGCGTGGCCATGTTTCAATGCAGGTACGAAGCAGATCGAGGTACGGCTGGTGCTCAGCAGCATAAGCCACAGTAAATGCACCATGAGCGTGCGTGCGAATTTCAAAAGGTTCAGATCCAGGCGTCGTTGGTACATGAGGCGCATTCGTCCCAGAGGCTAAGGGCACCTGAGCATCGAGAACCGTGAGGTCTTTTAGAAGGTAGTCGCAATGCAAGGCAATTTGTGTCACAAGCGCATCCAATTGCATCTGAGCCTGCTCAACACGTGCATTGGGGAACGCCACAGGCCCTTCAGGTTGGATCGCCAGCTCTTCCATCGATGGTAAAGCAGCTCCGGGCAGGCTCGGCATCTCACCACACACGTAGTAATGTCGTGTGCGAGCCACAGAGCGGATAGCAATGCACATGCGCACAGGCTGCAGCAAGTCCGGCTGAAACACGGCAGGTGCCGACTTCTTGTCTAGACTTGTATGTCGTAGCATGTCGAGAATCAAGGGATATGTATATTCAAATTGTCGGTACAAAGCCGCACTCAAAATATCGACACACGAATCCACACAGACGTCTGTAGGTGATACAGCGGAGCGTACAGGAGGTAAGCACAGTCCAAAGAATGCATCGAGGCGACGCTGCGTGGGATTGGTGCCCTCATGACATCGAAATAGGTAGGCCCAGAACAACTGAGCCGCACAAGCATATACCATAGCACGCGTTTCTGTATCTTTTCGCTCACGCATACGCGACCAGCCAGCCTCGACACAGGGAAACCAGCGATCTACAAGCACATCTGGCGGCGAAGCACAAAGTGCGACAGTCCACAAGGGGTAAGCCGTACCGAAGTAGCGCGCACGCACAGCCATGCCTTGGGTCTTTGGCATGAGCGTTGCCATCGCATCCACCCAAGTTGGATGAAATAGCTCAGCTGACGCTGTACGAGCCACGGGCTCAATAATCGTGTGTAGTACACGCGCAAAAGCACGTTTTATCCGATACCCATGCGAGTGAGCAAAGAATCGGGCGAGCACTTGCAAAAACTCGGCACCAGTTTCGAATACATCCATCGGATAAGTTATAATGCGCAGGTATCGCATGCCCAGGACGGCAGCTTCTGTCAGTAGCTCATTGTCACGAGACGCGGCAACAGTACTTGATTGCTGCAGGATCGAGACGAATTGGGCGCCTAGCATCGGCAGACACTGTCGAGACAATTCGCCTATCAGACGCGCCACGACATCGAAGCATTGCTGCTGCAGCGAAGTATGCAACCGCGTCTGTGAGCCACGCTCACTCTCGCGGTCCATCGAACACAAGTGCAGGAATTGGAAAACAGTCGTGACAAATTCGTTCATCGCAGGGTCCTCTTCTTCGTCACCCATGCGGTCATTTGTGCCGGGCGGGACAGTCACAAGCAGTGCTTGGCTGGTCAAGTAAGTCGAAGCCAGGGCCCGTCGGCGATTAAGCACGTCGCCAGCGACGCTGTTGATGCTGGAAATGGAGAGCGCATCACTGGGGCGCCTATGCGTGGGACGAAGAGAGAGCGGATGGTCGAGTACATCGGACCGCCATGTAAGCAGCGACTCGATCACGAGAGGTCTGTTATGACGAGCGAGACTCGCCAGGGTCGAAAGCACATCGTCCCAGCCCGCGCGGTGCGCCTGGGTTGGAAACAGGATGGAAAGGACGTCGCAGTCCTGCTGCGTCACAAGTACAGCATGCAATGCATCATCAGCTAGCGCTTGGAAACGGGCGAATATCTGCCGCATGGCATATGTCATGGGCTCCGCGGATGGAGTAGTACTGAACGGCGAGAGCATGTGCAAAGCATCGACATCTTCCATAGGTGAGGAGAGCATATCTTGTGATGTAGGATAAGTCACATTACCTAGTGGCGACACAGGCATTCCATCTGCCAACATGTCCGACATTTGTGAGACTTTGTGAGCGTGTTGGGGGCGCATCGGTCGCGTGGGGCTCAAATTCAGTGGACCAGAGAGAGACCCATCTTGTGATGTTCCTTTCTTATGCCACTTGACTGACCAAGGCGTGCTTGTCGATTGCATTAGGCTCGTTGAAACCACCGATATGTCAGCAGAGCGACTCAAAGGGGAAGGCCCGGCATCCGAGGACGGCTCTTTGTGTGTGGGCGTCGACGGCTGGCCCTTGATGGCTGCACGCAAACTTGCAAATGAAGGTTTCTTGACCGGGAATGAAAAATTGTGCAATGCGTCCGTTGAACGGCCGGGCGACTGAAAGTAGTCTATACCTTGGAATGCATTGGAGAACGAAGAGCCAAAGCGCAGTGAGCTCTTGGCAGAAATTGACGCAGATTCATCTGTAGTGAGAGATCCTGTACGGAAATGAAGCAGTTTTCCAGGAGTGCGCTTGTTTGTGGAAATGGGTATGGAAGAGGAAGACGGTGTGGGGAACGGTGGCGGAAGGTGCTGGGCATCCGAGATATCGGTAGAACGCGGATCAGCTGGTGGCCCATTCGGACTGTAGAATCCATTGTTCAAAGTTGCATCGAGACAGCTTCCTAGCACATCTTCATCTTCGAGATCGGGGATCACGACCTGCGCCTCCTCTTCCTGATCCATCAATGCAGCCCAGAACAAGACGCGTGTCATGCATGGTCAGTCCTCCCTTATGTGATTAGTCAGCTCAGAAAAAAGTCGCATCCACCGCTTCACACTCGTTGCACTCCCCCCAAGGCATGCCAAAGCGAACGCACAAACCGCTCGTCTCGCGGGCTTTACGTGGGGCGGGTCTGATGGAGGATGATTCCATGACGGTCGACGATGATGGTCAGATTGGTGAGAGCATGACGCGTGCCCAGCGCCGGAAAATGGCACGATCAGATCCGGCGCACGGCGGTCGACGGGGCGCAGCGAATCGCAAGGCCGCTATGAATGTGAACAGCGGGATACGACCGGCAAATGCACGAAAAGTGGCAGTGCTAGGCTCGCATGCGCTGACCAAAGCGTCGGACGTGTCGCCCAAGACGAACGTGGTCGAGACGCTGCGACGCTTCCTTACGTCGCGATGGAATGCATCCATGAACCTGCTGAACCTCGAAAACATGCAGCAAGACGCTATTCTATCTGAAGCAAATATAGTGCCGCCTGGTGCGCCTGGTGCTCATCGTGATCTTGGCACGGCGTTGTGGAAACTCAGCGCAGACATGTTCCCCACCCTCTCGACTTTGTCCCTTGCAGGAAATGCATGGACAAACCTACAGCCCCTGGCTTTGCTTGGACAATATATCCCGAAACTCGCAAACCTATCGCTAGAGCGCAATGACCTACGTTGGGTGCGTGACCTTGATGTGCTCGTCACCAAACGACATGGTTTGCATGCCCTTCAAGAGCTGGTGTTATTAGGAAATCCACTTCAACAAAATGCTGTGGAAGGTGGCAATGAAGAGGGATACCGCCGCGATGTGCTGGTCAAGTTTCCGGACCTACGTATTCTTGACATGAAGCCGGTCATGGATGTCGAGCGCGGCTTTTCGCAGTTGTTTCAGGGCCGCGGCAACAAAAAGGCTGGGCCTGAAGCGTCACAGGTACCGCTCCGGCACTTTTGTGTTCAGACGCGACCTGGCTTTGTGGATGGCGATGCCAAGCAGGTCGTGCCTGAGTTTCTCTCCCTGTTTTTTTCGGCCTATGACCAGGATCGCACGCGTCTGGGACCTGTGTACAGCTCCAATGCACGGTTTACATACAGCATTAATTCGAGTCCACCACCTCGAGCGCGTGCGGAGCGACTGATGCATACCATGCCGCACCAAAAAGATTTGACATTTGACAAGTACATCGAGCTGGGCTCACGAAATTTGATGCGCACGCACAATGTCAAGCCATTGTTACGAAGTATGCACTATGGCGGTGAAGCCATCGTTGCATTCCTCAAGAGATTACCCATTACGATGCATCCTCTGCATGATGCGAGCAAGTTTGTCGTGGATGCATGGCTGCTGCCGAACGTCGATGTCAAGGCTCAGACGAGTGCAACAGAGCGACCTGATGCACTTCTTTATATCAATGTGCATGGCGAGTTTTGCGAGGCACCCTCTCAAGGCATCCGATCCTTTGACCGTGTCTTCGTAGTGGCGCCCGCGCCTCCCACGTCACCAGCTCAGCAGCTTGGCTGGCCGTGTGTCATTGTGAGTGATATGCTGACCCTACGGCACTATTCACGCGAATCAGCGTTCCAGCCAAATGCATTGCCGATGGGCCCCTCCGCAGCGCCGGGTCTGACACCCGAGCAGCATGCCATGTCGTTGGAGCTTTCGGCGCAGACCAAGCTGACGTACCCATATGCCGTGCAGTGCCTCGGGGAGAATGGTTGGGACATGACGCGTGCGGTCAACGTGTTTGCCTCGCTCCAGGCGGCCGGCTCAATTCCATCCGAGGCCTTTGCCACATAGCCATGATAAAAGCAAGTAGATGGCCCACTACGAGACCGATAGCCGAAGTGTACATGCTGGGCAGCGGCCACGTCTGCCACAAACGGCCCCAATCAAGGGCCTGTGCCCATGCACCAAGTGCGGCACCGAGGCAAGCACACGCGCTCGGCACGAGCACCAGTATTTCACCGGGCGTTGCATGAGATGGTGCTGCCAGGATGCGCGACCACATGGGAGAAGGCGGTAGGCCCAGAATGTGGGAAACGGGCCACAAGCCCAGAAGCGTGACATGCGCCGCAAGAATGGCGGAGCCAAAGTGGGCTGTATTCGCCGGCGCACCAAGAGCGAATATGACGCTAGCTGATAGGGCCCATAGCAGCGGCAGTGAGAACGAAGAAAACACAATGGCCTCGACCTGGGCACGAATAGGTATACGGCGCCGCTTAAGCGCTGCGGCGTCTTCCTTCCGCTCGTATCCCTCGGCCATACTAAGCCAGCCATTCATCCGTACGCAATACCACGCTTGCGTGAGGGTGATACCAAATAGACTGTGCATAGCTTCCCATACGAGTGAACTCTTGTCCACACTCGACGCGCGTTGGCCGGGTCGAAGCACCCTGGACAGGTACGCGAAGCTCTGGCCCAGGAACGTGGTGCTCTCTGATGTGCGTGCAAAGTCGACCAACGTGAACACCAAAAGCGTCGGCTGCAGGACGAACAAGATCAGCGCGAGGTCAAAGGTATGCCGCACCGGCCATGTCGATCGTGGCATGGAGTGGGAGCATGGAATAGGGACCCTTTTTACCCAAGACGCGCGTCGATCGCGGCTTAGTCAACGACCTCCAACCGTATCATCTCACCTCAATCCGGCGGGCGCCGGGCGATAATACGGGGCGATGAGCGACGCCGAGAAAGCGGCTGATCAACCCATCTCGGAATACATGAGCGCAGTAACCCAGTTTGATACCTCGTTCGTCCAAGAGATCCATGCGACGCAAGACCTATCTACAGCCGAGCCCCACACAGCCCATTCCTTTACCGGCGTGGACTCGATGAGCGGGGTGGCATCCGCGCCGGCCTCGACACTCGGATCACCGACTATGCTCGCGTCACCTCTAACAAGTTTCTCTAATCTGCACATTGGCCAGCCTGAAGCCCGACCGCGACGATCTGCGGCCCGTCTCAAACGTAATGCCGCCATAACTCGGCCTCGTGCTGCTTCGGCTGCATCTGATTCGCCCAGACATGTATTGCGCACATCGCACGCATCCAACGTGGCTGCTTCTTCGGACAATGATGCTTTCAGTACAACAAGCGAGCAAGCCGTCGATATGACGCGTGATACACCATCCCTCATCTCATCGTTAGAACACGCTGACCAGGGATCGCCGGTGTCCAGGGCTGCTTCCCTGCGAAGCACGCAGGCACGCCAATCACCCACTATACTATTGCATCGTGGCGACCATGCTGAATTCGATGAGCACCGTGCGCGTCTACCGGGCACATCGTCTGCGCCGCACCAAGGTCGGAGTATGCCGCCGTCACAACGCTCCGTCTCATCGCCTATGCCGTTGCGAAGAGCACAGGTGGCTGATGATAAAGTCGCACATTCGCTAGTGTCATTCTCGCCTTCACCACCCACACCGGAACGTCCGCTTTGGTCGCTACCAGACGACGCTCAGCAAGACTCGGCTCATAACGAACATATCGGCATGTCACGCAGTAACTCAACAGCCTCGGCGTATTCGGACGATCCGGCTGGAGCTGAGTCACGCAAAGCGGAGCTTCCCGAGTCTGATGTGCCACCATCGAATGAGGCGCCTGCTACTTCGCCCTCGTCAGCACCTGCGGTGCCCACAGATCCTTGGCTCCAAACACCCAAATCACCTCTCTTACAAGATACGCTGAGAGACATGTTTGACTCGTTTGCATCGGCCCTCACAGATCTGGGCATGGACACGAAAGAACCCATCAGGGGACTGGACGACGTGTCCGTGTCGTACCACAATGCACCGTATCAGGGCGGCTCTCATGGCCTTCCGAGCCATCCATCGACGCTCGAGTCGATGCTTCCACCTGATCCGCTTAAGCTTGCTGCCAAGCCAGCCAGCACGCTCACGCCTACTGAGCCGAACACTCCCTTGACACGCACGCCATCGACCAAGTCAGACGTACCACCCGTCCCGGAACATCGTCTTGATGTGTACGGCTACAATATATGGTGGCCTCATGCCTTCGACATCACGTCGAATCTCAACTATGACTCGGTATCAACAGGTCAACGCGCCCGTTTGTTTGGCGATGCGATGATTGATCTCATGACGCGGCCGACGCATCTCGATGTGTGGATCCAGCAGATCAAGTCCCAACGCCCTAATCAGGCAGATGTGCTTACGCGCCAAGTACAACAACAGCAACTCGAAGAGCTCGAAGCCACCTTGTCGCCGCGTCTCGATGATCCGAAACAAACTCCTAATGAGCTCCCTCTGCCGTCCAACATTCCTTATCCACTTCTAGCCAAGGCACAGAGTGCCGCTCATGCCGATCCCGGCATCTCATTAGCTCGTGTCTCGCCCCGAAAAGGTGCCTCATCCTCGATCATGCAGTCGTCCACGGCCTTTCTTATGAACCAGCTGGAGCGCGGCCGCGACCTGCTTACGCCAAATACGGCACCGTCCCCCACACCTCCTCGCCAGCGTACGCCCACGTTGGCCGCACCTTCTACATCACATGCGTCGCCGAATGCTTCTAGTGTCATGAATCGCTCCCTCTCTGCCCGCACCCTGGGTGCTGCCTCTACGTCGGGGAGTGTGCCTATGGGACTGGGCATAGTTCAGCGCTCGGCTAGTCAGGCGCCTCCAGATCCAGCCTTTTCAGCAGCTCTTACACGCGTGCGGGACGCGCTACCAGACATTGACGATGCCACGGCTCGTCATTATCTCACCAAGAGCCAAGGCGATGATGTCCGAGCGATTAACGACTACATGGCTGAACACGCCTCCCGGCATGACGCGACACAGCGCCGCGGTATTTTCTCCCGCGCTACAAGGACGCGCTAGGCGCGCAGGGGTATCTAGAGATAGAATGTATAAAAGTGCGGATACACCAGCTCGTCTTCGAGCCACTGCCGCAACATGTCACCCACAAAGCGTTCCACTTTGCCGACGTTTTCCAACACGTGCTTCACGGGCTCGCCAATCTTGCTCTCCACGCCGAGGTAAGGGAGGATGCGCTGGCCTTGGTGCCGGACGCGGATCCTGGCGTCGTAGACCTGCCGTAGACCATCGGCGCTGCATGGCTCCGTGGAGTCTTCTGTGAGGCTAACGTGAATGCAATTTAGGACACCGTCCACCGCAACGATCGCTTGTGCATAGAGTTCCAAGCCAGTGATAACGAGGCTGATGGGCAAGCTCATGACGGTATCGTCATGGTACGCAATCTGAAGTGACGACGTGAGCGACAGTCGAATGGTCGATGTGAGCCACTGGACACTGAAGTGCAGCTGCATCGACGGTATGCTCTGCTCACGCGCACTCTCTTCCCATGCGAAGGACATATCACTGGTGCCAACGTCTGAGTCAACATCGCTCCATCGGTGCGACGAAGCGTCGTCGATATCCGTCAGCACACTATCACCATCACCACTGCCCTGCACTGACAAGGGCATCTCGTCGTTTTCATAATGGCGAAACGTGCGAAGACGCATCGGCAAGCGTGGTGGCGGCGTGGACGCCCGTGTACACTTTTCCTGAGCCTGGGCGCGAACCGATGCTTGTGCTTCTGCGTCTCGAAATTCACGCCACACGTCACCCACATGTATGACCTGTATGTCCGGTGCCTCCGATCCCAACTCCAACGCATGCACACGCGTCGGACCCAAGAAGGATGGAAGGGTCGCACCAGAAAGAAACGCGTTGAGTCGCTCGCACAGAGAGTCGGCAAACGACTGCTCCAGCCCCTGCCAGTCCAGCTGGAATGACATGGTCCACCAGCAAAGTGGAGGGTCTGGGTCTACTACAACTACACGGGACCCAACTCAGTGAGCAGCGCATCTAGCATGGCGCGCAATGCCTGCTCATCTTCGGGTGCATTGATGGACACACTGACCAGCAGCTGGACGCGTCAGCTTTGACATACGTACTTTGTCAAGCATTTCCAGGGCACTCGTGACATTAGAACGCACTGTTTCGATCTGCGCCTCGGTGCCGTGCAGTCGCTCCTCGGATGCACGGTTCTGCTCTTGTAGCTCTGCTAGCTCTGCCTGTAATGCCTCAATACGGGGTGTCTGATCAGCGCTCACACGTGCACGGATCGCCGTCTGAATATCCAAGTCGGGTCGCCACACATCTTTCAGGTCGGCGAGGGCGTTGTGCTGTCGCTTGTCTGCCTCGGCTGTCAACTCCTCCAGCTCCTTGAGGCGCTGTGATAGCTCGTATTTGGATATAAGTGCCTCTAGGTCATTCTGGCATCAGCAGTCATCAACACGCACTCGTATATCTGTCTTGAGTTCCTGGAGGAACTGCAAACGCGCCTTTTCTACGGCAATCGGGTCCACTTGCGGCAGGACTCGCGAAAAGTTTTTGGCACTGCATGTGAGTGGCAAAACACGTACGTGGCCTTGTGGTCAATTAATCCCAAAAACTTTTCCAGCGCCGCACGCATGCGGACCAGCCGCTCAGGATCCGCAGGCTCGGCCATCTGGGATGCACGACACGCGCTGCACGCAGCACGCGTCTCCACGTTGGTATGGAGGTGCGTCACAAGACCAGACTCCCCTCCATTACATCACGTGATGTACTGCTGCGGCAATTTCCCAGGCTTTTCCTCCGTGAGAGGCTTCGTCTGTTCCATTCACCAACCGACTCACCATGTACGTACCAAGCATGTCGGCGCGCTAATGTAACAGGGCGAAGTCGAAGAACCATACCAACCACAACCAGACGAGCAAGGCTCACCGCAACGGTATCAAGAAGCCCAGGACGAACCGTTACCCCAACCTCCGTGGTGTACGTATTTGCCATTCGAGGGCACTCGCCAAGATCGCGACGAGGGCTGTGTGAAGCGATGTGGCCTCTTCCACCCCAGTCACGATCGCCTCAGCGAGTGCTTCATCCCTGAATATCCATACTAACTCCAACAGGTGGACCCCAAGTTCCTGCGCAACCAGCGCTACGCCAAGCACGGTTCGGAGAAGGCTCTTCGTGAGGCCCGTGCCGCCGCCAAGTCATCGGCCTAAGTGTCGTGTATGCGGTAGTGTGTGTATACAAGCGTAGAGCATGTCTTGCGGCCACGGCTGCGCAAGGCTGTATTCTGCGTGAATCAAAATATTCGGCGATACAGCTCGCTCGCTTTACCACATTGAATGCAAGCCTACATAGTGGTGCTAGATTGGCTGCGTGTCTGGAGCGCCGCCTATGGGCCTCTTGCAGCGCAGGTGCGGCGTCCGTTGGTGGCGGGAGGCTCGTCATGTGGAGGTGCCGAAAAAGGTGGCGCCAATGCCAACCACCCAGTGCGGTCCCTGTCCTCGACCTGCATGTTTGACAACATCGTCCGGCATGTCGTCGACGCAGGTCGGAGGTACACATGACACGGATGTGATGATTTCACAGAGGGATATGTCGCCAATGAGCCATACGCGTTCAGTGTCATACTCGATCAACGATGCGTCCTCTCGATCTCGACACGTGCATGGTCGTGGTTGCTTTCCAACGGCACAGACCGGTAGCTGGGAGAAGGACACGAATGTGCAAACGTGCAGGAAGTGTATGCGCAGGTTTACTTTGTTTCTTCGAAAGCACCATTGCCGCCGTTGCGGTCGGATTTTTTGTGATGCATGCACGTCGCATCGTGCCTATATACCCGAAAATGTGCATATCACCGACCCAGCTTTACCTGAGATGTTCGATTCTGAAAGTAGGTCAGCTGTACGCATATGTGACTGGTGTCTGAACGAGTATCATATTGAGCCAGTGCCCCCTCGTGGTAGGACCACCGCTACTGATGACACATCTACATGGTCTCACCTCCTGTGGCGCATATCCTCTCCGTGGTCTGGTGAGGCCCCATCACCCATTGATCCCGATGCGTTGAACGAGTGTCCTGTGTGTGATTTACATCTACATACGCTCGCTTCAACGCAAGAACGCGAACAGCACGTTGCCACATGCCTTGAGGACGGTGTCTTACCAAGTCGCGCACACCGAATGCATTTCCTCGCATCGAGTCTGACAGAAGACTCGACCCTGATCGGCAAAGAGTGCATTATCTGCATGGAAGAATTTGTGGCACGCGATCGTGTTGCACGCCTCACTTGCATGTGCTGCTTCCATGTCGACTGCATTCGCCAGTGGATGGCCAAGGGCCATGCTTGCCCCTTGCACGCCACGGACACCTGAGGCTACGTGTGCATACCCAAAGCCGTGCGCAGATATTGGATCTTGGCGCGTGCCTGTGCGAGCATTTGCGCTTCCTGAGCCAGGGTGTGCTCGATCCGTTCGCGCTGGCGCGAACCAAGTTCGGAGGACCTGGGACGCACATGGTCGCTTTGTAGATGGTGATGATTCTGCAGGTGCGACCACTGGTGCTCCAACTTCAGCAGCTGCTCCTTCGCTTTGGCTTTGTCGCCAAGGAACTCGTGCGACATGCGCTGAAGCTCATCAAACCAACGGCGTTCATACACGGATAGCTGTGGCGTATGCTCATCCATCAATAGCTGAAGCAAGGTGTCGAGGCGCTGGACCGTCGAGCGCTGCGTTTGATCGATACGCTCAATGCGCGCACGTAGTACCTCAGCTCGCACGGCATCAACGCGCTTCGATGCCTGTGCCAGTTGGGCCACTTGCCGCTGCATTTCGCGCATTTGCTGCGCGCTTCGCGTCTGAATCGCATGACCTGCCTTGGCCACGTCCTGCAAACGTTGGCGAACCGTCTCGGTTGCCTGGCCAAAGGCCCGGAGCGTATGTGCGTCCGCACGGATCTCGCCGCGCACACTCGGTGGCCGAAGCTGTATGGGCTCAAGGGCCTTGGGCATCTCAAAGGGCTCGGCAAGCAGCGTCTTATACTCGGCCACTCTCCCTGTGGGAGGTGGATGAGCTTCTGTGACGGAGCGCAAATTCAGTTCGCGGGCTAGCAGCTGTGTATCACTGGTGAGAATGAAAAAGGCATATGATAGATAGACATCATTAATGATACAGGCGCCAGTGATGGCAGGCGCATCAGCACTAGTTGTAAGGCAAACGAGTGGCGCCACGGCCGTGTGAGGCTGCTGCTCCGTGGCTAGACTGTCGGTATTTCCACTCGCCATCGCAGAAAGCAGCGGTGCTGTCCATGGCTGGAGCGAGAGCGCATGCATACCATGCATATGAGTCACCCACACCATGTCGGGGTATAGAGCATCTTTTACGAATTGCAGCGTGCGTACAGATGCCTCCAAGCGTGGCAGTTCCAAGTCAATGCATTCACACACGGCCATGATCGGCAGCTCTGCATGACTGCGCCCCATAATCCAATGCGGCACAATAGGCTTCGCGAGCAGACCGCACTGGATACTGCCTTCAAGTGTCGCGATGAGCACTACATCCAGTGCCGCTTGATCCTCGGCGATGCGCGTCATGATCACGTCACAGGCCATAGACGCAACGTCCTCGTTCAGCTCTACCGGCGCAGGGCGCATGAGGCAAGGTCCTTGGGCTGCAGTGCGATGCGGCACACAGGCAGGCAGCACAACGTTTACGAAGCCTTCCATCAACGGCTCCGCTAGGTCCAGCGATGTGTCGTCAAATGACGGCACCGTCGTCTCTTGCATCTGGCGCACCAAATCGCCCAAGAACCTCATCGTCAGTGTCGATTTCTGCGCATTCCGCGCCTCTAATGCCGCTAGGGTCTCGACATGCGAGCGGGGAAGTGCTGCACGTTTCGGCATAAACGGACACAATATGTAGACGTCGCCACTGCGCATAAGTACCAATAGGGTGAACAGGAGCCAGCTGCTGCTCTCCTCGCCGAATGTACAAGACACAGCCACTTTTGCATCATCGTCCTCAGCAGAGAGCATCGTAGACGTGCGCGTCGGCTGTCCGAGGACGGCCAATGTCTGCTGCGGCTCGTCCACGTCGTGCGAAACGTCGTATTCACGCACCACGGCATCCTCGGTAAGCACAATGAAACTCACGCCACCTGCACCGTATGGATGCCATCTGCATTGTGCAATAGGCGATGTTCCATGCGGTGCATGGTAGTACGTTCCTACGCGCACAGCCTTGACTGGTAGGGCAGTACCGACCTGCTTCATGTAGCCGCGCCGAGGCAATATCACAATGACGACCTCGTATACGCCCACGACCGCAAGTAGTTTCCCCGTTGAGTTAACCAGGATCGACTGTATAGGGAATTCGAGTGCCTCGTTTGTAAGTACTTTGTACGAGAATACCCCCTCCCCCTGTTCAACATGTCGCTTCGCATGCGCTACGCTGGTCATACGGAGCTCATTATCCACTACAGCCAGCAGATCTGTGCCGCGAGTCGCTAACAGCGACGTGCGGCGTGTAATATCGGCGCCGACTCTTTCATTTGGCGGTCGCCGCTCTGTGACAATTGGATGCGTCGATAGTGCTTCCTGCCACATCCAGGCCGGTACAAGAACCACGTTGAGTCGTGGTGCCTCGCGCCTTGTCGAATAGATCACGTGATACTGGAAAGGCCTCTTCGGTGTGTGAGGTCTGTGCACGATGCCATACACCGTAGCATGACTTGATCCGCGGCATGAACATCTTGTTCACGGACGTGCATGGCGCGTGTGGACGATGCTTGATATCGAGATAAGCCTTCATAGACTGAATAAAACACTGAGATCAGGCATGTAGCTCATGCATCCGATACTGCGGCGCAGGATGCCACTTTTTCGACATTCGTAGAGGTAGAGCGTCTGGATCATGCTATGCATGCTCATAAACGATACAACTTTAGTGCTGTCTTCTTGTCTGTTAATGAGAATCTCTCGCTATGTTGGATTCTTAGTCATGAGCCAACTCCTTGTATGGCGTGGCATAGCCTTTTCATTCGCTGAACTCACCCCAGCTTGTGTTGTCATTGCAAATCTCGTCCCACTTTCTTTGCTCACAACGCATGTGTTCACTGCGCTGATAGCATGATTTGCGAACGCTACTATGTTGTTTGTGTGGCTACTGCCGTGTATGACTTCGCAGCACCCCACCGGTTTGCCACTACAGCAGTTCCATCTCGACGATGTACGCGAGTCTGGCCGCCTGACAGCAAAGTCTTACAAGTGCCCCCAGCCAAGGTCACAGTTGGAGTATCGTGGATATCGAAATCATCGCTCGTACGAGCCCACTTCAGGCATACGCGCAATACGTCATAATCTTGCTGAACTAAGAAACATGACCGAGAGCCTCACCGACTTTGATCTTATCACCGGCGGCACGAACAAAGCGGAAGTGCTCCGGCGCCTCAAATACCAGAACAACCGTACTGCCAAGCAGGAATGCCCCCATTTCATCGCCTGCTGCGAGCGGCTGGCCGCCCAGGATGCGACTTGCGGCGTTGTATGTCGCCTCATCATACGTCCCATGGAACTGCTTCGTACCGTACAAATTCGTACGCAGCTGTCGATCAAAATGAATCTGAATTGATCCGACATTGGTGGCACCGATCGGCGTCATGCTAAACAAACCATGGCGCCAGCGACCCAAGAGTGCGACACGCTCGTTCATCACAAATAGGTTGGGCAGGCGCGTCGCAACATACGGGGACACCGAGTACAGTTCGCCTCGGAAATGACGCCGTAACTCCACAACCCATGGCACGGGGCTGTGAAAGCGATGGTAGTCGCCAGGGGCAAGGTATATGACGCAGAAGAACAAACGATTGCCTGGCGAAACATGCCATTCACTTTGAAAATGAGGCAATGCCTCTGGACCCATTTGGTACGCCACAGTAGCATAGTGCCCGATGTTGGTCGGCGTATCGGATGTTGGAATACCCGCATCGCCTTCTTCGGGTTCCAAGGCCTCTTCTGCCGAGTCGGCCGCTACCTCGGCCGCCGAAGCCTGGTGAATCGGCAAAGTCTTGTAGGCTGGTGCCTTCCACATCACTAAATGCTTGCACCAGCGCCAAGCACCGCGGATCCAACCCATGGCATAGGTACTTGCCCGGTGCATATGGCTGTCTTTGCCAAGGAGTTGCGTCAAACTGTAGTCAATACCATTGAGCTTCGCAAAACGGCGCTCAGCTGCGACACTCATATTGCGAGACGAGCCCAATTCGGGGTCTTGCTGCGTGTGTGCTTCTGAATCGTATCCCAGCAGCGAGCGTAGCGAATACGTCAGCCCTTTGACTTGCTCAACGCGGTCTCCCTGGACGACTCCCATGTGCAGCAACTTGCCATCGGCCGGCGAGACAAGGAGGGCATGAGGATCGATGGGCCTGGTGCCAGGGCTAAGTTCACGCACAAAAAATTCTGCCAGACTGGCGTACTTGGTCAGGTCTTTTTCACGAATCTCGTCGAGATCACATCCAAAGAGCCATGCATATAAACGAAATCCGTAAGGTCGAAACCACACTGGCAGAGGCATGCTGTTGAGTCGGCCCCATGTGCGGCTGATGCTATTCAGCGGTAGGGCGCCCAGAATGTACATGGTCCAAGGTCCATCCTCTCGAACTGGAGATGAATGGTCTCGGTCAACGACCATCTCTTGGCGCGAATGTAAATATGTATGATGCGCCTGAACTGCAACCAATACACATGCTCCTACCATGATGGGGAGGGGCTGCCACTTGAGTGGCGTCGCACGCCATGTCCTCCATGCCTGCTCCCATTTAGAGCGAGGCGGTGGCGGCGCCTGTCTTTCGAGGCGTTGCTGAGCGAGGCGGTAGCCACGCACCGTACTTGCCTCCTCCACAGCCTGCTGTGGATCGCGCACGTACGTTCGCACTTGATGTCGCACCAAGGCTGCACGCCGCAATCTCAGCATCATCGAATGGAAGCCGGCATAGGGCGCCCCTCCACACCATGAGCGTCAGCCTCCTTCACCGCGTACCTCCAGAGCAAAATCACGTGCCCTAGTAGAAGATTCGCGTGGCTTCGGCGCCACACGTTGGTCGATGCGTCGAGAAGCGTCTACGACCATGGCCTGTGCGGCCGTCAAAGTATAAAACGGCTGCGTGGGCGCCAGTGAGCCTTACCTCACAATTCCTTATGTCGATTTATCTTTCTTCTCCCTGGGTCTCGCAGTCTTTCCTTGGCTGTGGCCCTAGTTTCCTGCCTAGCACTATGGACTTGTATGAAGAAGCACTCTACGCCCAGGCGGTGCGCGAGCGTCAGCGCCGAGTAGCTATGCAACGCGAAATCGAGCTGCGCCGACAGCAACAAGTCGAGGCAATGATGCAGCGCATGGCGATTGAGTCAGCTATGCGCGACTATGCCGTGCGTGAATACAAGCGCGCCCAGCGCCAAGCCGCATCGGAGCGCAAGCGCGCAGAGCGAGAAAGGAAAGCCAAGGCTCTAAATGATGGACACGTATACCTCCAGGTTGGTGATGTATTTTTCCGCCTTATGCCCCAGGCATCTGATGAAGACTCCGGCGAAACATGCGACAATCTCGCGTCTCTGACTTCCGATGTTCCCAGGGAACCCATTGAGGCGAAAGTTCCTACCTCCACTATCATACCAGCCAAGTCTCCTACCGAAGTGGTTGAGCCAAAGGCCGAGCAAGATGCCAAGGAGACGGCCGAGGAACCAGCGCAGGAGTCTGAAGCTGCTCCTGAAACAAAGCAAGTATCTGAAGCTGCTCCTGAAACAAAGCAAGTATCTGAAGCTGCTGCGCCTGAGCCTCAAGACCGCGTTTTGTTTACGTACGACTTCCCTGATGCTGCCACTGCCTATGGACGTGACGTTCGCAAGCATGTCAAATCTGACAACCTACACGTCGAGGCCAACACGCTGAACGGTGGCAGTATCAAGATCAGTGGCTTGTGGCGAAAGACAGCGCCCTCGCCATCAAGTCGTGCAAGCTCGCCTCGATCCCCCCATGTCCGGGATGTGGATGAAGACGGCAATGAGATATTGCTGGCCGAAGATACTGACTCGGATTCGGATACGGAGCAGGGCGTCTCCTTCACCGAATCGGCTGTCATTCCATTACCATCTTTGGGCGAGCTGCGCAATATGCGCGCAGAGCTTGATGACTCTGGTTTTAAACTATGGACTACTGTGTAGATAGGATCATGATAATATATGGACAATGCCTCATTCATCTTCGTCCGAGTCTTTTTTGTTCGATTGTTCCTGAGCGACCCAGTCGATCCACGAGCCTGTATAGTTGCGCGTGTTCCACCATCCATGCTTCTGTGCTTCTTCCAAAGCCTGTTGACTACGACGTCCACTTCGGCAGTAAAAGATTATAGGGTCATTAAACTTGGGACGTGGGAATGAATACTTGCGCTCAAAGTCCGTCGAGGCTGGTGCATCGTTTTCTGGGTTGAAAGCGGCCTTGAATTCAGACAGCGGGACATTAACAGAAGCAGGGATCATACCTTGTGAGACTTCGTTGGGCTCACGCACATCAATGAGCGTGATGTGACCGCTTGGTGCCTCCGTGTAAGGCTTGAGTTCTTGGTACGTCACTGGTCCACGCTTGAGCCACGTTTCATCACGGCACATCCTAAGAGTGGACGAAAACATGCGAACATACGAAGGATTACGAAGAATCGCTGCCCGGCTCACGAAAGATGAAAGCATGCTGGTTCGTAATGCGCTCATCATGGTGGGAGGTATGACGTCAGGCGGTCTGATCACGGTGGAGGGCTCATTCCTTGCGCATCCGCTGCGCGTTGGCCTCTGACAGGGCTGGCGCCTACCTATGTCACGTGATATTACGGCCGAGGTAAGTGCGGGCTTCGACAAATTTTGGCAAGGTTCTGCGACGTCGGATTTCTGCTTTGCACGGCTTTTGTCGCGGCTCGACTTGGCGACATGGTGCTGGTCTTGTTTGAGACGGCCGTGGGCTTTTGCCTATTTTCTATGTCTGATGAAGCCAAACTTAGCTCACCTGATTTGTACAAGCATTTTGAGAACGAAACAGAGGCGAATCGCCTTCTACAGCTCTCAGCTATTCACCGCTTTCAGAGCACCGTCGAGGCTGTCGAGGGTGCGACAGCGGTGAATGAAGGCAAGCTGAGCAAAGGACTGAAGAACTTCTTGACGTCCGAGATTCTTGAGAAAGGTGGCGCTGCTGGCAAGAAGGGTGGCAAGGGCGTCAATCTGATTGTGTCAGAGCCTAAACTGGCGTCCACGATCAACAAGAAGTTGGGTATTCAGGTCACGGCTGAGTCGAGTTTGATGGATCTGTATCGCGGTATCCGTGAAAATCTCGCCTCGCTCTTGTCTGCGAGCTCGCCAGAGGCAGGTGCTCTTGACCCACGCGACCTCAACACGATGAGTTTGGGTCTGTCTCACAGCTTAAGTCGCTACAAGCTCAAATTCAGCCCTGATAAAGTGGACACAATGGTGGTCCAAGCTATTGCGCTCTTGGATGATCTCGACAAGGAACTGAATATCTATGCTATGCGCGTCAAAGAATGGTACGGCTGGCATTTTCCCGAAATGGGCAAGATTATTACGGATAACATTGCATATGCCAAGGTCGTTCGTGCCGTTGGTTTCCGTACGAATGCATCGTCGTGCGACTTGTCTGACATCTTGCCTGAGGAGGTCGAGCAAACCCTCAAGGCGGCCGCTGAGATCTCCATGGGTACCGAAGTGAGTGACTCTGACATGGAGCACATTTGGAGCCTATGTGATCAAGTCGTCTCGATAAGCGAATACCGTGCACAGCTGTACTCGTATCTGTGCAACCGCATGTCTGCCATTGCGCCCAACTTGACGGCGCTGGTCGGTGAGCTGGTCGGCGCTCGCTTGATATCCCATGCCGGCTCGATTATGAACCTGGCTAAGCAGCCGGCCAGCACCATCCAAATCCTGGGCGCCGAGAAGGCCCTTTTCCGCGCTCTGAAGACAAAACACGATACGCCCAAGTACGGTTTGCTGTACCACTCCAGTCTTGTGGGCATGGCGCCTCCTAAGATGAAGGGTAAGATGGCTCGTATGGTAGCAACGAAGGCAGCTCTTTCGACACGCCTCGATGCTTTGGCGGATGCTGATTCTAAGTCAGACCTGTCGGCCCCCACGATTGGCGCCGAATCGCGTGCCAAGCTTGAGGCTCGGGCGCGTGGCCTAGACCATGTCCAATCCATCAGCGGCATCCGTGCGAATCGGGGCGCTGATGACGGCTACAAGCAAAAGGCCTTTGCAATGGAGTCTGGTGGCCGGGGGTACAATGCCGGTGCGGATGCGCCGCCGGTCGTGACGGGTGTCGCTGACGAAGACGACGACGACGACGACGAAGAAGAAGAAGAAGAAGAAGAGGAGGAGGAGGAGCCCAAGAAAGAAAAGAAAGAGAAGAAGGAGAAGAAGGAGAAAAAAGAGAAGAAGGAAAAGAAGGAAAAGAAAGACAAGAAGGAGAAAAAGGCCAAGCGGTCCGCATCCGATTTGGACGACGATGCCTCTTCGAAGAAGAAGAAGAAAAAGTCGAGTGCATAGAGTTCCATGTTGTATTCGTAATCTCATCTACTATGTTATGTATACACGAGATCAATTCGCGCACGATGGTACAACTCGTGCGTTAGTAATGGATCCGCGTCGTCGGTCGTTGCCTGCAGCTTTTCGCGCGGCATAGGATCGACCTGCATTTGGACAAAGGCGGAAGGGTGCGTGCCTGACTCGTCCGCGCAGACCAGTGAGCCAGGATTCACCACCACAGACGAGTCCACGATGCGGATACACGGCTTAATGCTGGTCGATGGAAGTAAGATCAGGTCAGGTGTCGACGTGTCAAAAGCACAGAGCCTAGAATGCGACAAGTCCAGTGGCAGTCGCGACACGGGCGACGGCGGGAACAGGGGATAGAAATGGCGCTGGCCCAAGACATGTCGAACAAGACGCACAATCGGGTCGTTCACACCCTTGCTTTGGGGCGTGCCTTGGGATCCTGACTGAACGCGCTGCACCAACTCCTCTCGACGCAGGTCGCCCAGCGTGTCTGCCGTACTCACACCGATCGCGAGTTCGTTTACGTAAAACACACTCGGGTTAGGCAGGCACCGAACGCGCTTCGCAAGACCCAGCGTTGGATCCGACTTGTCCAAAAAGGGTTGTGGGTATGCGTAATGCGGATGGATCACGTCGTCTGTACTCGGCACGAGAATGACCACCGTCGAAGGCGATCTCTCGACGAGCCGCGTGATGCGACGCGAAATATGGTGCTTGAACAAGTCGGTCGGAAGCGTATCGAGATTTCCTGTGGCAACGTTAGGATGCTGGGCACTCACAAAGGGCCCCAGGAGTACCAGCATATCAGGACGAGCCAGTTCCGCATGCGTCATGAACGCGTGCCAAGGGCCGTAATCCAAGTCGCTGGTGGGTGTGAATGGACCACCCGCCATCATCACACGGAGTGGCGTACCGGCCAAACGTGACTCACCGTATTGGTTGGTCATTAACTCCGACTGCGATGTGGCAGGGTGTGGCAAGGGAGGTGGTATTAGAAGCTCCTCAGCCACGAATCGTTGCCCTGAGCCGTTGCGGCCCTTGACACCGAGTATCATTCCTGGAAACAGACCCGTCACGCTCGAAACACTTTCGGCTTGTGATGCCCACGCATAGCGGACGGTGCATTTGGGGTCAATCACGAGCGAGATCCGCTGACCATTGCCGACCATACGGCTCGTCTCGAGCATGAGGTTGGCCGGTGTGAGTCGGACATGCTCATTTTGCTCTTCGCTTCGGGTGCCGGGATCAACACGCGCACAAATCCGGCCCACCGTGTATATACTCTCTTGGTTGGGAATGCTAGGGTCGTCCCATTCCGCTGTAAGGCCAAAGGCATGCCGGATGTCATCGCCCATCACAGAGAGACGTGTATCGAGCTCCATACTACGCTCGCCTTTTTTTTCAAACATGTATCGATAGTTCCATTGCTTGAGATCCGTGCTCACCGCCAACGAAATACGCGGCACAGAGGCAGATGCTGTCGGTGGCACATAACTCGCGTCCCACGTTGATGGCAAATGCTGATTGTACACCTCGCCTATACGAAGATGAGACCGCCATGTATCATTGCCAGGATCGACTTCGTGACTTGTGGGCGCGGCTGACGAGACGTGCGAGCCAGGCGTGCCCAGCAGACTGGAAAGATCGGCCATGCTAAGAAAAGGGCGCTGAACGCGCGTCGCGGCGCGTGGCCACCAAAAGGCCCACACTACCTCCACACACATCGATCGACGGACCATGGCCCCAGCTGGTCAGGATGACGAGGCCCCTTCATGGACGATCCCAACGACGCAGCTTGTCACAATTGAATACCCAGGATACATCCATCCAACCTCTAAAGCACTAGACTGTGCCTTGAGCTCCTTGTCCCCACGCATGGGCCCCCTGGCAGGAACAGCGAGTGCACGACAAGCACTGGAGCACCTGAGCATGCTATTAGATCGCGGAGCGCGTATTGTGGAATGTCATCTCCTTTCACAAGAGCCTGACGATACAGATTTGTACCGCCATCCCATTCTAGGAGATATCGTGCCGAGTCAGGATCTGGTTGTGCGTATTCGAAGAAAAGTGTGGAAGCGCTCGGACCAGGACGTGTACCGGAAACAGTACATGCTCGAGTTAGTAGGATCATGCTCTCATGCAGTACGATTTCGACGTATGGCTGACTTTGCTTATCGCCCTGACCCGCCCTCTGGATCCACAGAGCATCCGGCGATGTCACTGCATCGTGCGCTCATGACATTCGACGTCCAATTTTTGCGTTCCTACCGATTTGAGCCAGAACGAGAGCTGTACGAAGTGTGTGAAAATGGGACGCCTATCAGCAATCTTGCCATGATACCGCCGCCATTCTTTAGTCGACAAGAGTTGCCGTTTCCATACGGCTACCGGCAGAACCCCACATCCAGCTTGCAAACAGTATCACATGCGTCGACCTCGAAGCGTAGTCGCCGAACGGCCCGTAAAGGTGAATCAAGCACAGAGCAGCCGGCGGATCTCGAGGACACCGCTGTTACGAGGTACATTAATCGTGCTCGTTGGCGCAATCTGGCGCCGATTGCTATCAAATTTTCTGATTCAGGGCCTGTTCCACATGCTCCGGATCCGAGTATAGCTGCTATGCCTTTGTCGGAGAAGCAAACGATGCAATTGCAAAAATTACGGGAACAGTGGTCTAAGCGCCCGATTTGGTCACGACTGGCGCTTCTCAATCAGTTCTCCGAGTCCGAAGCGCGTGCTTTGATCCAAGCCAAGGAGCTCTTTGCTCTTGTCGCGTATACATTTGCTGATGGTCCGTGGCGCGATGCTCTTGTACAGTTTGGCTACGACCCACGCACGGATCGGCAAAGTCGGTTTTACCAGCGCATTCATATGCGTGGTAAAACACCGCGCCGTCCCACAACGCGGGGCCTATTCAAGAGCGAGTACGGCACTTCATCTGATACACGCCGCTCTCAGATTCGCTCAGCAGGGATAATGAGATCTCCTACTCACGAATTCGACGGCAAAAGGGTCTCTTTTCACACGAGCACGTTTCAATTGTGTGATATTACGGCTTTGTCCATTGTGCCGCTGATTCACGTCGATGGCCCGAGCCAGTTGTTGCTAACACCTGACATTACGACTGGCTGGTATGCACCACATGCATGGGAGGCCATTCGATCCGCGATCTCATCGAGTTTCCATGCCTTGCTGAACGCGTCAACCAACGATGAGCGCCCTCAGGAGGATGTCGGCTCTAGCTCAGAGGACTACAGCCATGACGAGGACGACGATGATGAAGATATGAACACATAGAAATCTATGCACATGGCTAAGAAGCCCATGACGTTACATCTACATGGGGTATGAGGCAAAGTAGAAAACAAGCGCTCCAAGCGCATCATTTACTCCTTCTTCTCTTCCTTCTTCTCTTCCGTGGTCTGGTCCGCCTTGGACTCAGGCTTGGCCTCGGAGCTCGTCGAGTTGGCATCACCCGAAGCGTTCTTGTTCGCTTCTTGCGCGTTTTGGAACTCCTTCTTGAACAGCTCCGCGTTCTCCGAGTTGGCGAAGCGAATCGCCAGAGTCTCAGCGGCAGGTTCACCGTCCGAAACGTCAGCAGTCACATTGTACACCCACGAGCGGTCTGAGCCAACATTGGGCTGAAGCTTAATATCCGGCGACACTGTACAGGTTAGCACGGTGAGCACGTACAGTAGTGGTTAGCGCAGACCTTCAAGGTCTTGTCACGGCGCATGACGAGTCGGACCTTCTTCGTCTCCTTATGCTTCAAAATACGAACATCACCGGTGCCGCGCTCCTTCCACTCCTTTGACTCCTTGTCAAAGCGGAACAGCTTGGCTCGGATCTTGAACTGGACATCTTCGTCCTCTTCATTGGTCTTGACTTCAACCTTGTGTTCAAGCTTGATCACAGGGTCAAACTGCGGGTCATGCTCGGCCTCAGCACCCTAGTACATATTAGTTTACTGGAGCGTGATTCATACGTACAGCGTCCACAGGCTCCTTGGTCTCGTGTTCCGACATGATTTTTTGCAAGGGAAGCGTGAGCCTCCAACACCTCAGCCGAGACACATGTCAAACACATCACGTGATGTCCACGTGAAACGTGTTGATGCGTCGCCGAAGGCCCTCGTTGACCATGACTCTCATGTCGTGGGTGAGGGCGATGCTCATCGCCGTGCTAGCTATCTTGGTGCAGCTTGCATCATCCCACACGATAGATCTGCATCCCGAAACCGAGTATTGCTTTTATGAAGACATGCATGTGGGAGACGAAATGACGCTGACATACCAGGTGTCCGGGGGTGGACACCTGGATATTGATACCACGGTCAGAGATCCTTCCGGGCGTCTATTGTTTGAACAGAAGCACAAAGACACAGGCACATATGACTTTGTTGCGGACACTGATGGCCGGCATCAATACTGCTTTAGCAACAAGTTCTCCGTTGTGACGGACAAGACCCTCAGCTTCAACGTGCACGGCGTATTATACCTAACAGAGGAAGAAGGTCTGATCCCCGCTGAGCGAGAACTTCGTGACCTTGCCAATAATATTCAGCTGTTTAGGGATGAACAGGAATACCTTTCGATGCGTGAGCGTGTCCATCGAAATACAGCAGAGAGCACGAACTCTCGCGTCAAATGGTGGTCCATCTTGCAAACGTTGCTGATAGTGGCTGTCGTGGCCTTCCAGGTCTACTTTGTGAAAAGGTTCGTACGCGTTTGACTCACGCCGCAGACAATTCGAGGTTCGCCGCGCCATTTAAGTCTATGATAATGTACAGAATGGTATTATCAATACAGTCGGTCTTAAAATCCATATCGCTTCTTGTTCTCACGCATTTTGCTTTTGCCTTGTGACCATCGCTCTTCGAGCATGGGACGATTCTCATGTGCCATAGCGAGCAGCGATGTAAGCTGCCCTCTGGTACGAGCTCGCATGTTGGTAAACTTGTCTGTACGAAGCTTTTCTGAGACCAAACTCTCAGGCCTCGTCTCTGGCGCCGGTGCCTGGGACGGTATTTTGGGAACTCGATCCAGTTCCGCTGACGCATCAAAGTTTGCCACTGGCAAATGATGTGGCACGTGTAGCTCTGCTTCTTTCTGCGTATACTGTGCCCACGCAGCATACATAGCATGCGCCTCAGGTGTCACAGGGTACCAGGAACCATCAGGATCGCGTTTCCAACCTGGGTAGGCATTCGTGGTCGGTTCGGGCTCTGACTTGGTACGATCTTCAACCACAGGTGCAGCAGAGAAAGAGGGAGCTGCAGGCAGATTGGTCTCTGTCTGATTTTCCTGATGAACCGTCTCATGGTGGCCATGGTGAGTTTCGGACACAATCACGGGCGCCTGACGCTGTTCTTTTGTCGGGGCTTTGGGCGCGAGTCCTAGCATGGCGCGAAAATCTTCATTCCCTTTAGCTGGTTTTTCATTCGGCACGTCATGAAGGGTCATACGTGCATCGTCTTCAAGCAGCACGTCTTCGTCACTTTCGTCGCGTGCGGGTTTTGGCGCGCGTTTGGATGCCTTGTTCTGAGGCGCAGGAAGCATATTCAATAGCGAGTGTGTACCCGTTGAAGACACTTTTGTGTCATGACGCGCGCGCTTAGGCAATGGGTTTTGGTCGCTTGAGCGCGGCAATGGAGCTGATTCGACGACAAACTGTCGTTTAGCCTGAGGTGCTGGCCGCTTGGGCGGTGGGAGTGACAGGCCAGAGGGTGGAGCGTCATGATGTGCCTTCAAGGCGTCGCTATGATCAATTTCCGCATCCGAATCTGAATCGTAGGCTGCCACGAGCGGCATGGCGCAATTCTGCGGCTGCAATGCGACGCCTGCGCCTACCAAGGGAACCGGTGGATCCTTCGGTGCGATGATTCTCGCGCCCCAACAGCTGACTAATAACGGAAGGAGTCATTAGTGGCGGTGGAAATTTTGGCAGACGCGACCACGGAGGGCCCAATAGGCGCCGCTGTTGGGATCACGTTTTTTCTGGCTTCAGGGCGCTTGGGTGGCAACAACCTAGCCCACTTTTTTGCGCTTCAACGAGCAAGCCTTTTGGCTCTACTGACACGGTGATGGAGAAGGGGCCATCGATGCCACAAAGGCTTCTCTTGGTGGGCTCACTCGAGGCGGCTAAATCTGGCCTGTATCAAGAAGCCGTCAAAAAGTATCAGGCAGAAGGCACTGTCTTGGAGACCCATATGGTGGATCGCATTACGGATCTCGCCTATACGCCACCTCCAGCGTCCTTTGATGCAGTCTATGTGATGGTGCCAGCCCAGGACATTGCGTGGTCCACACTCTTGGCCAAGCTGTACGAAACGCTTGTGCCTGGTGCCAAGCTCAGCCTCACGCTTGTTGGTGCAGGAGCATGTGCCACTTCCAGTGATGCATGGGCCCAGATCCAGACGGAATTGACGATCTCGGGTTTTGCTGATATTCGGACGCAAGCCGATGCCTTGATCGAGGCTTCTCGACCTGCCGCCGCGGCCGTGTCACAAGCACCATCGCTTTCTGGCAACGCGGCTGGCGCCGTGCCACTGCGTCGCAAGCCCAAAGGGGACACTCCGTCCATGCAGAAGAAAGCGTCTTTGTGGGCGACGCATCCAGAAACGTCGATGGACACGGAGGCCCAATTGCAGGAACACGCGCGTAGGATGGCAAGTGGTCCCAAGCGAGCCGACTGCACGGTAGACTTGTCTGTGCCTCGCACGCGCAGAAAGCGCGCGTGCAAAGGATGCACCTGCGGTCTTCGCGAGCTGGAAGAAGAAGAAGAGCGCGGAGCTACGGTCGTCCAACTTGATCCGAATGAGGTGTCTGCGCCTGGCACGACTCGCAAGGAAGTCACTGAAACGGTCGTGGGTGCGGATGGCACGGAGCGCCGCGTCAAGCGCATCCAGGTTGATACGCGTGGTGCCACAAGTAGCTGTGGCAGCTGCTTCCTGGGCGATGCATTCCGCTGCAGTTCATGCCCCTTCCTGGGTATGCCGGCGTTTGAGCCGGGTCAAAAAGTCGAAATCCCTGTGAATATGGATGACGATGTGTGAACGTAGACACGTGTGTATCATAATGCATTCCCCCTGTCCAGCGTGCCGCGGGTGGAGTAGTGGCAGCGAGGCGAGCGAGTGCGTGGCACGGATGTGGAATATGGGTCGTGATTGGACCCCGATTTCGCAGGGAGGAAAAATGCGTGGTTCTGCGCCGACGTGGCCTTTGCACCGCCTTTGCGTCCCGTCGGCATGGCAGCGGGCAGGACGGAACATACGCCGTTTGTCGCGGCGGCCCCTCTACATGAGCATGCTGAGAATGAAGAAGCGCTGCTGGCGCAAGAAAGTGCCTTCAGCGCCATGTACGGAGCAACGCTCGGGGGAGAGCCGGATGCGTCGCTGTTCATGCCGACGGACGACTGTGTTCCCACTCTTGCGGCGGCGCCGAGCACGTACTCGCTGCTGGACAGGGTTTCGGTCATGAGTACGATGTGGATTGGGACGTTTCTGGCGGCCCTCGATACGACCATGGTCGCGACGGTGCTCAGTCAAGTGGGCTCTGAGTTTGCGGTATCCAGCACAGTCGCATGGCTCGGCACGTCCTACATGCTGACGCAAATGGCGTGTCAACCGCTGTATGGACGCTTATCGGACGCGTTCGGGCGAAGGGCCATGACGCTCTTCGCCTCGTCCGTCTTTTTCGTGGGAACGTTGTCGTGTGGGCTGTCGCGCACCTTTGTGCAGCTTTGTATCGCCCGAGCCATGGCAGGCATGGGTGGTAGTGGGCTTACGTCCTTGGCCACCATGGTCGTGTCAGACATGATGAGTGTCCAGGCGCGCGCGACTTGGCAGGGGCTGGGGAATGTCATTTTCGCTATCGGCGCTGCGCTGGGGGGTCCCTTGGGTGGCGTCCTAGTGGATGCGCAGTGGGGCTGGCGCTGGGCCTTCTTGCTGCAGGTGCCGCTGTGTGCAGCCCACTTGCTCTTTGTCTTTGCCAAGGTGCGTATCCCGTCTGGACCGGGACCTGTGCGAGCCCAAGTCCTGCGCATCGACATGGGCGGCACACTGGCGCTGTTGTGCGCTGTGGCGGCGCTGGTGGCGGCGCTGGCATGCGGCGATGCGGACGGGCCGCGTCTGCTTGTCTCTCTATGGCTGGGCGGGGCCGTGATGTGCGCTGGCTTGTTTGTGTGGCTGGAGACGCGCGTGGCGGCGGAGCCGCTCATGCCGACCAAGATCTTGGCACGCCGCATGCCTGCGTGCGTGTCGCTGGCGTGCGGTCTCGTCAGCCTGTGTCAATTCGGAGTACTGTACCATGTGCCGCTGTACTTTATCGCGGTGCAGGGCACGAGCACGGTGCAAGCAGGCGCGTACTTGGTGCCGAATGCTATCGCTGCGTCCGTGTGCTCGTTGGTCAGTGGCAGGCTCGTGAGTCGCACGGGTTCTTATCGTACTACGGTGCTGCTGAGTGGGCTGCTGACTGTGCTGGGCGCTCTGAGCATGTGCTTCTGGAGCCGTGGAGCGACACCCGCATGGGCCTACTGGCTGACGGCGCCGTGGGTCGGCGCGGGCTACGGAAGCACGCTCACCGTCACACTTGTGGCGCTGGTTTTGTCGGTGGACCCGATGGAGGCAGCGCCGGCATCGGGTGTGACGTACCTCTTCCGCGCTGTGGGCTCGATCTTGGGCGTATCATGTACGCACTCGCTCTTCCAGCACTCTCTGGCGTGGTATCTGCGCCGCACGCCGCTTCCCGCGCATCTCGTCCAAGACATGCGCGCGGATATGGGCACGCTGGAGACGCTCACGGGCGCGTCGCGCACTTGGGCGGTGTCGGCGTACGAGAAGTCGATGCATGCTGTCTTTGTATGGCTTTGCTGCGTCTCTCTCGCTGCCCTTGCGTGCCTGTGCTGCGTCAGAGCACAAGTGCCTCCACCCCATAGGCGCCCCACATAGATACCCTGGCACGTTGGTGGATGATGGCAGGCCCGATCTGCCCGATCGGAGGCGCGGCCCTCCGTCGCGGTCGCAGGGCGAGGCGTTTCGCCAGTGCACCGTGTGGACACGAAGCGCGCAGCGTCTCGCATGGACCAGCACAGCGCCAATCCACGACGACGGTCGTTGGGATGGGGCATGGCGTCGCTGCCGCCGACGCATGCACATGCGAAGCGTCCAGAGGGGTCCGTGGAAGGCGCGCTGAGCGATTCGCCCTATCCACGCACCGCCACCCTGGGCCCCTCGCGGCCAAGGCCGCGGGGCATCGATGCGCCACAGCCGTCGTCCGTGGATGTCTTCGGCATGGAAGCGTCGAGGCTCGCGCAGGATGATCGAGCGGCGCCCACGGGCCTGTTGGAGCTGGATCCCGATACGCCGACTACATCCGGGTCTGAGACGGACGAGCCGTGGCCGGCGAGATCTACGTCCCTGGCTTCTTCCGCGCGCCAGCCTCCTGCGTCGCGCCGCCGCACCAGCGCCGCACGGCCCGCGCCACAAGCGCGCGGCGCATCGCATCGCGCGCCATGGCACTCGCGTGGCGCTCGTCGCCGGACATCGGGGGTGCTTGGCTCGCCCATGGCGTTCTCATCGCGCCCATTCCGTACGATACCGTCGTTCTCCAGCCCGCTCGCGCTGGCTCCCATGCTGCCTGAGGAGGAGGACACCGCCTCGCCGTCGTCGTCGAGCTCATCATGGCGCGCGTCGTCCGACGGGACGCGGCGACATGCCGTGCTCGGCGCCGCGTCGCAAGTGCCACCGTGCCGAGGGCCGCCACGATCCACGGGCCCGCCCGAGACAAAGTCCCCCTTCTTCTCACCGAAGCAGGCGCTGCATCGCCGCGCTCACTCGGCGTACGCCGTGCCGCGTGACTCGCTATTGTGTGCCTCGCCGGTCGGTGGACCTGACGGCATAGATCCAGGCTTGATTGCCGCGATCCAAAATGATACGCCTCCTCTCGCCTCTGCGCCGGCTACGAGACGCAGCATATCGCTCGCCCAGGTCCATGCGGCGCCGACGACGCCCCCCTTGGATGCCATGCCCAGTCCGCTGTCGACGAGTCCTCACATCGGACGCGACACGATCCGACTGCAGCGGATGCCGCGCTCCGTCGCTATGGCGAGTGACCCAGTGATCCGACCGCCCTCGCAAGCACGCGAGGCCCCCGAGCTGTCGTCGCCCCTGCCCTCGCCCGTCGACGCCGACGGCATGAGCCGCCCCACGATCCTGGGACTCGCGCTGGCCTTGCCCGGGCATACTAGCGGGCATGCACCTGCGCCTGCCGTGCACGCCGACGCTCGGCTGGATGCGCGGATCCTGTGCGTGTCGCGAGAGACCAAGATGCGGCGCTGGCACCGCCAGCCACAGGAATGGGACGATGCCTGGCACCGGCATGCGCCTGCATCGACGCACAGCGTCCAGCGTGCGGGCGCGCACTGCGACGCCGTGCGGCGATCGCTGGCCGAGCTGCATACGTCCTCGGCCCAGTACGCGCGTCTGAACGATGGCATCCGCGTGACATGCTCCCTGCCCGAGCTGCACGCCTTGCGGCGTGCGAACGATAGGCCTGGATCCAAGCGGGACATGGCGCCGCGCTCGAAGCCTCGCATCGTGTCGGAAAAGGTCACGACGCGATCGAAGCGACCCAGGCCGAAGGCCTCGATCGACGATGCGTCTGCGACGCAGCGAGAATGGCTGTGGGACGAACTCGTGCGGGCCAAGGCACTGTGTGATGCAGAGCTCGACAAGACACTCGCCGGTCTGCTGCGCTTGTCTGACGACCTACTCGATCCCGTCGACCCGGACACCACGAGCGTCGTCATGCCCGTGGACGGGCCGATGCCGCTCTCGCCGATCGAGCGCCTGGCCTCGATCGCCGCCGACATCCGATCCACCAAGCCCCACGCCCTGCTGGACCGCCCTCAGCTGTGCATCAGTGCCGTGACGAGTGTGCAGTCCCTCGGCGCGATATGGGACGCCCACCCGCTCTGGCCCGGACGCGGCTGGTACGTCGAGCTGCTGCTGACACTCGCGGGGCTCAGTCGCGTGCTGGGATGGTGGAACGCCGAGCACCGCTTCTGGAGTGATGATGAGATGTGGCCGCGCAACCGGCCTCTACTCGGGAGCAAGACGACAAGATCGCCGAGTCCCGCGTCATCGGAAGCACCCATGCCGTCGTCGATTCTCCTCGAGCTCTCGCTGGACCTGCGCATCGAGTTTGTCAGCTCCGTATGGCAGCGCATCGTCGGGACGGAGCCGGCGAGCACGTTCGGAGAGCCCGTGTCGAGCGTGCTGGCCTTTGGCAATGCTGCGCTGCTAGAACGAGCGACGCGGCAGCTACTAGAGAGCCCAGGACACACGGTCGAAGTGGCTCTCGATCTCGCTGTCGCCGGTACGCCGTCGGCTGATGACCCGCTGCCGATGACAGCTCAGGGCATGATGGTGCACCATCACGGCACGTCGACCCCGTCCCACACCATGTGGGTCCTCCATGCGCGACAGAAGCACGAGCCGTCCACGGGCGAAATGCGCCAGGGCGGAGCGATCGGCGGCATGTCGTCCGACATGGAGGCTGTCCCGACGGACCTCGTCTTGTGCCGTATTTGTGAGAGCGACGTGCCTGCCTGGTTCTTTGCGAAGCACTCGGAAATGTGCCATGAGCTCCACCGCCTCGAATTATCGCTGGAAACGTGCAACGAGACGCTGTGGGCGCTGATCGAAGCGGCATCGGCCGTGCGCACGACCTTATGGCAAGGCGCCGTCGCGGCCGTGTACCGCGACCACGAAGTGCGGCTGGAGGTCGAGGCGGCCGCGCCGATGCTGGATGCGATGCTAGACGGCCTGAACCGAGCCATGTCCATTTCCACGCCGCACCTGCCGGACGATGCGATGCTCACCGAGGGCATGCGTCTCTTGTCGCCACGCAGCAACGGGCATGTTCTGTCGCTCAAGACGTGGTCGTGGGAACGCGACACGACCGACACGGCCCTGCTTCTTTTGTACGAGGACGTATCGGAGGCTATTCGGAACAAGATCCATGCGGTGAACCGCATGTGCAATACGATGGTGTATGTCGAGACAGTGCGGCAAGAAAGCGAGGACTTTGTGGCATCGCTGATGCAGCACGACCACGACGAGGCAGGGAATACGACGCTGCACATCCACGACGAGCCCGCGCATCCACCGGTCATTGTCGACACGCCCACCGACGAGATGGAAGACACACTCGCTGGCGTCAATCATCTTCTGCTGGATCCCATCGATGATGCCTCCGACGACGATGCGTGGTCCGGCGCCCAGCATGCGCCGATGGCCATACCGCGCTCAACCCTGCCGTCGAATCCAGAGCTCCTGTCGACGCCGCCGCTCTCGCCCTACATCTCCACGTCGAACGACAGCAGCGCCAAGAGCCCACGCTTCGGCACGAGCGTCGGAAGCTTCGTCCCAAGCTCCCCACATGTCCTGCCGCCTGCGCAAACTCGCGCCACAGCCACCTCGATCCGCGACTTTGAGCTGCTCAAGCCGATCAGCAAGGGGGCATATGGCTCCGTATTTCTCGCGAAGAAACGGACGACAGGCGACATCTTCGCGATCAAGATTCTCAAAAAGGCAGACATGATCGCCAAGAACCAAATCACGAATGTGCGTGCGGAGCGCATGATCTTGATGAACCGGACACAGTCGCCCTTCGTGGTCAAGCTGTTTTTCACGTTCCAAAGCCCAGAGTACTTGTACCTTGTCATGGAGTATCTCCCCGGAGGCGACTGTGCGTCGCTCGTCAAGACACTCGGAGCGCTGCCTGACGAGTGGGCGCAGCAGTACCTCGCAGAAATGGTGCAGGGGCTCGACTACCTGCACAGCACCGGCGTCGTTCACCGCGACATGAAGCCAGACAACTTGCTGATTGATCACCACGGCCACTTGAAACTCACCGACTTTGGTCTGTCCAAACTCGGCTTGCTGGGCCGTCATCGGCCCGCACCACACACACCCTCCTCAGCTGGCGGCGAACTGCCCTCGACCTGGGCCGCCTCGCGCCCAGGGAGCGCACGACGCTCGTCGCCCGTGCCCTTCGCGCATGTGCCAGACACGGCGCTTGGCATATCACCCATGTCCGACTCACCTCCGCAGACGGAGCAGCTCTTCCGCAGCATGTCCCAGGGCGACTCCCACGGACGCATCGTCGGCACGCCCGACTACCTTGCCCCAGAAAGCATTCTCGGCGTGGGCATGGACGACTTTGGCGTGGACTGGTGGGCCGTCGGGGTGATCCTCTTCGAGTTCTTGCATGGCTACCCGCCCTTCCACGCTGATACCCCGGCTGATGTATTTGACCGCATTCTCTCGCGTCAGATTGCGTGGGACGCGGATATCCCTATCGCTCCAGAGGCTCATGACCTGATGAATCGCCTCATGTGCATGGACCGAAAGCAGCGTCTCGGAGCGAACGGCGTAGAAGAGATCAAGACACACCCCTACTTCCACGGCATCGATTGGGCGCATCTGACAGACACCGACGGTCCCTTCGTACCGCAGCTCACCGACATGGCATCGACGGACTACTTCGACGCTCGTGGTGCCGTGCCGCAGTTGTGGCACGATGATCATGCACGGAGCTCAGTCTCGACCGATCCTAGTGCGGTGGGCGGCGAGTCCGTCTCGAGTGGCTCGGGCACACCGAACGAATTTGGCGCGTTTAGCTACAAGAACCTCCCCGTGCTCAAGCAGGCCAACGACGACATGCTCCGCCGGATCAGGATGGAATGCGCCCACGGCTCGCCGTCGTCTCCAGGCGCGAGCATTTCGTCCGGCAGCTCCCATCAGCTGCCTACAACACCGTCGTCCGCGAAGCCACAGCGATCGTGGTCAGAACGCGCGCATGTTCGTGTGTCCTCCGCCATGTCATCGCATTCTGACGGCACGAAATCCATTCAGCGCCACATCCTGCTCGCCGACGTGAATCCCGTCTCCCGCAAAGTGCTCCTGACCATGCTCCACAGCATCGGTGCACAGACCACCATCGCTACGGATGGAGCAGATCTCGTGCAGCTCGCGATGGGAGATACGCTCTACGATGCCATTTTCATCCGGCTCGGGATGCATGGCATCGATGTGCAGGACGGCGCCCGTATGATCAAGTCCACTCGCAACATGAATGCTCACACCCCCATCGTGGCCATCATCTCCGGCAACACACACATTGACGTGGCAGGCAGCGTCTTTGATGCCGTGCTGCCGCTTCCTAACTCACCCTCGTTCATCTCCCACCTCCTCACTTCCCTCCTGCACGAATCGTCCTCCTCCACCCACCTGCTGGACGAAGCCACCAACATGGCCCTGGCCCAATTGGCTTTGTAATACGTAGCCCACCACAGTCCCCACCCACGTCGACCTCCTGTGGAGGTGCATCCTCTCACGCCGTGGACCCACGCCCTGCCATGCGGCACAACGAGCACAGCCCTTTGCTGGAGGGGCAGCGCAGCCCTCGAGCCCGCGGGTGTGTGGATGGCGCTCGTGCATGGTGTTCCAGAAACGCAAGCATGCTGGGACTGCTCTTTGTTCCCTGTCTTCTGGGCTTGATTCAAGCCGTGCAAATCCCTGCAGAGATCGATGCGATTCGCTCCCTCAGCTGCGCCCATTATTATCACCTGCACCCAGACCAGATACCCCCTATTCCGTATGATAGTGAAAGCTGCATGCGTCCAGAGGTGGAGCAGCATTTCAGCAAGTTGGCAACGTACGTCACATTCACCGTCGTCCTGGCCAACTTCGTTGGCATGCTGGTATACGGGCGCTTCTTTGAGCCTCAGCAGCGGAGGCGTCTTGCTGCACAGGGTATATTCGGGCTCCTGGTGGCACGTATTCCATTTCTCATCCTTCCATTGTATCAATATCCCATTCTTGCGCCACCTGACGTTCGCTCGCTGAACCCCGCACAGATGCTGGGAGTGTTTTGGGCTTGTGCCATCATCGGAGGACTCAGTGGTACCAACGAGCTGGTCATTCTCACCGTCGAATCTTTTGTGACGGACACAAAGAGTCCGGAAATGCGCTCACAATTGTTCCGCTTGACGGAGGTAGCTCTGCTGCTCGGCGCGAGTATTGGGCCTTTGCTCGGATCCATGTCCACCTGGATGTTTCCCCATGCAAGCAACGCATGCATCGGCTACAAGGAGTGCCAGGAAAACACGATCGTATCTGGAACGCGTTTGCTGTTCAACAATGCGCCATACTGGCTTGCGTTTGTCTTTACTTGGGTGGCCTTGATTTGGATTTTGTTCGTCTTTAACTTTGCCAGCGTTGCGTCCACCACGAATCCAAGCCGCGCTGGCTCAGCGAGAAACAGCGATGTATCCATGGGCCCAAAGACAGACTGGGGCGCATCCCTCGGCGCGTTCCAGCGTCTGGTCCCTGTTCGACGCTCCCGTTGGTCGTATGATACGCGGGTCTTGCAATTCACGTTCGCTAATATGTGTGTGGCATTGAGCCAGGAGGGCCCTATCGTGCTCATGTATGTCATGGGCTTCGTCTTCCATTGGGGTCGCAGTAGTGTGTCTCTGGCTCTTACCACACTCAACACGGTCCGATTTGCCAACATGGTGCTGGCCTTGCCTCATGTGCTCCAGAGCATGGCTTTGCACAGTCGCAAGCCTGAACGTATTTCTGACTTAACGCCAAAGCAAATTGATGCGTGCCTGGATGCCGCCAAGCGGCTGGTGCCTTGCGACCCAGGCCAGGGTCGATCCCCGGCTGGGCCACACGAACATGATACGAACCTGGCTCACATAACGCAGAAGCAGCGTGAGCTCGTGTGCTTATGGCGCGCACAAATTGACTTGAATGTATCGCGTATTTCTTTTCTCGTCAATGTGGTCGCATGGCTCACGATCTTTGCGGGTGTCACCTGCACGAAGGAGTGGCTTGTCATCGTCGGCACTGTCACCTTGGCTCTCGGAAGCGGCGCACAGTTTCTGCTTCGCAGCGCAGCATGCACTATATGTGACTACATCGTGGAACACGAAAATCGCTTCTCACTACCGAGTCCAACAAGGGACGTCTCGACGACCAAACGCGTCTTGCCCAGCGGCGCCGACAGTTACTTAATTATCTCTTCCACCTTGCTTTTACCATGCTTACTCGTGGGACTGTATGTCCGGAACGAAATCTACGCAAAGACGGTGTCCAGCAATCCGGGCATCTTCTTCGTCGTCGTCGCAGCCGTCAATGCCCTGGCTCTGATCGCCCTGAGTTGGATGCCATCCGCGACATCAACGCGTGTGTAGTCTGTGCGTTCGTAGTCGTCACGTGAGAGCATCGCCCTGGCGTGCGCGGCACTTGGGCCCTTATCTGTCTCGGTTCCCCACCCGTATTGTCGACGCAATGCCGACCAGGTCGGGTACGCCGCTTCGCACCCCCTCCAAGTCAGCAAATAGCTTTGATGTGCTGGGCGTTGATCAATTGAATGCAGAGGAAGACCAGAGCAGTTTGAAAAATTTGTCGCCGATGATGACTCGCTCGAAAACGAGGGCGAAGAGCAAGACGTCTCGGAGCCAACTGGCGCCATCCAGCGCATCGCAGCCACCCTCCAAGCTGAGCTCGGATCCAGCCCTCAAACCAAAGACAAGCTCGCTCCGACAACGCACGCCAGCTGCACCGACGCATGCCAAGGCAGCAACGAGCACGGCCGGAGCTGCGACGGACAAAACAACATCTCAGCCCACCATGTTTTGGAAAAAAGTCCAAGAGCGCGTTATATTTTCCCTCTTAATGATTGCAGGATTCACGTTTAATTTGGCCATGGGCCCCTCCTATATGATTCTGCTGGTACTGGTGCTGGAGACACTTGTCTACCGGGAAGTCACGGCTCTATTTAATGTTCCAGGTCGTACATTGTTGTCGCCTCAATCCCAAAATGAGGCAGAAGAGGAAGAGGATACTATGTCACAGCGCGAATCGAGCCGCGAGGAGCTTTGGAATAAGACACTGAGCTGGTACTTTTTTGCCGTGTGCAATTTCTTCCTGTACGGTGAGTCGCTCGTGTACTACTTCAAGCACATCATCATGGTGGACTCATTCTTTTTGCGCTTTGCGCCGCACCATCGCTTCATATCCTTTATGCTGTACATTTTTGGGTTCATGGCATTCGTCTCGAATTTGAAGCGCAAAAACCTAAAGCACCAGTTTGCCCTGTTCTGTTGGGTGCACATGTCGCTCATGCTCATTGTGTTGTCGAGTCACTTCTTGGTGGACAACATTTTGGAAGGCATCATTTGGTTCTGGGTCCCTGCCAGCCTGGTAATTTGCAACGATGTGTTTGCCTACATCTGCGGTATGATCTTTGGCCGGACGCCCCTGATTAGCCTGAGCCCGAAAAAGACGGTCGAGGGTTTTGTGGGCGCATTGCTCATCACGCTCGTATTTGCTTGGTTCTGGGCAGGCTTCTTCCAGCGATTTGACTACATGGTCTGCCCCGCCGTGAGTCTTGGCATGAGCGCCTTCCACCCGCCGCGCTGCAACGTGAATCCTGTGTTTTCGTTGCACAAGACACCCCTGCCTGCCATATTAGCACATGGACTGACGGCGGTGATGGGCCGGCCTATCACCACCGTCTCATGGACACCATTCCAGTGGCACGCCGTGGTCATGGCAGCGTTCGCCAGTCTGGTCGCGCCATTCGGTGGGTTCTTTGCCAGTGGTTTCAAGCGTGCATTCAAGATCAAAGACTTTGGTCACAGTATTCCAGGACACGGTGGTCTGACCGACCGATTCGACTGCCAGTTCCTCATGGGTCTCTTCAGCTACGTTTATTACTCTTCGCTCATTCGTGAGTCCCGCATTAGTGTACAGATGGTCATGCAGATGATTATCACGCAACTGCCAATCGAAGAGCAGAAGCAGCTGTTGTACAACCTCACCTCGTACCTAGCTGATGAGAACTAGTGGTAATGGATATAGGGTAACGTGCTGGTTCATCATGGTCACCCTCCACCGGCCTCAGATGGGGGCGCCCTCGATCGTGGCCCCACCTCATGTCGCTTACGCAAGCGAGCGACATAGCTGTGAAATTGTGGCAGTCCGTTGGCCCCGCCGCCTTAGATCCGCTTGGGTTGGTCCAGCACCACAGCCAGCGGTGGGGGCGTACCGTGTCCTTCAGCAGCATGTCATGGCAAGCCGATCATTATTATCACTCGGCAGTCCAGGACATGGATCGGTCTATGGGGCGCCGTCATGGCAGGGATCATCCGTCCGTGGATGAACGTGTGGCGGTATCCGCCGCATCGTCGTCGTCTCTGTCGACGGCTGCACCTGCCATCTCTGCGCCACTACCATACACAGACGATGCATCGAGCATGTCTTATGATCACGGCTCTATACCGCATTCCGCTTCTGTGACGCACCTTACATCGCCTGTCGCACCCAAGTCCACCATGCCTGCCTCTTTCAGCATGACGGAGCTTCCCAGCTATGATGACCACGCAGCACAGTCGCATCATGCTTTGTATGGCAAGGATGATCCTACACAGCCTTTTCCTGAGCTACACGCTGCCGCGCTGCCGTCAACACCCCACGCCTTGAATCCGATTCGTACACCAACGGAGCCCGTCACACCTGTATCAGAAGCACCCAAGAAGGATGCCATCGCCACACCCTTGCGCTCGAATGAAACATATCGCACTACTGCATGGACACCACAGCGTGGCATTCCCAGCAGTGAGTCCATGGACTCGATTCGGTCCGCGTCGCAAACCCCTAGCAAACCGCTCAGCTCCGCAGCAAATCGGGTGGCCGGAACATTGTCCCGACTCACCCGCTTTCGAAACCGGCAGCATGTACGCACGCAACACTCTGAGTCAGAATCTTTGTCTCGGTCATCCACCTCTGCTACCTCTGCGTCCTTGTTGACTTCAGCACCCATTCTCGCACCTGCCGCCGCGCCCGACACCAACGTTGCACACGATGCTTCAGATTCAAGAAGGACGCCTCGAAAGTATCAGGACCGTCATGACCTCGAGACAAATGATCGCTTGGGCCCACATCAGCAGGCCTCGTCTGTCGATGCACAGTTCCGTCGCTTTGAAATGATAGGACGTGGTTCATACGGTGCTGTGTACCGTGGCATGCATGTCCCGACCAACCGCGTTGTGGCACTGAAAGTTATTGATCTGGACACGCCAGACTTTGATGTATCGGAAATATGGCACGAAGTCGCTCTGCTAAGTCAGATCCGCAACGCGCGGCCAAAGAACATTGTGCGCTATTGGGGCTGTTGGCTCAATGGACCGACGTTGTGTATCGCGATGGACTATTACGAAGGTGGGAGTGTTCGAACATTAATGAAGACGGGACCGATCGCCGAGCGCTTTGCCGCGGTGATAACGCGCGAGGTCCTCGTGGCACTCAACTATATCCATTCGCTGGGTATTATCCATCGAGATCTTAAGGCAGCCAACTTGTTGGTGACCCGCACCGGCCAAGTTATGTTATGCGACTTTGGCGTAGCTGCGTCATTTGTCCAGGGCAGTGCTCGTGGAAAGCGCTCGACGTTTATCGGCACGCCGTATTGGATGGCGCCCGAAGTGATTTTAGAAGGCAAAACCTACGACTACAAAGCAGATATATGGAGTCTGGGCATCACGGTGTATGAAATGGTGACGGGCAACCCACCACATTCACAGCACGATCAGCTACAGGCTATTTCGCTTATACCTAAAAACCAGCCGCCCCGCTTGCCTGATCAAGCCGGGTATTCTCCGCTCCTGCAGGAATTTGTTGCAGTGTGTCTTGATGTGGAACCCAGCGAGCGGATGCCAGCAGACGAGCTCGCACGAATGCGATGGATCAAGACTCATGCCAAAATACCAGTGAGTATTCTCACGGAGCTTTTGGTCATGTACAACAAGTGGACACAGGCCGGTGGTACACGCACAAGTCTCTTACCTCCAGTGCAGCCCATCAAGGCAGAGGAAACCCCCCAACCAGAATGGCAGTTCGAAGAGACACCGTTGGATTCAACCCCTTCGACACAAGAAGCAGAAGCGCCCATCAACGCACCGGTAGATCACCCACTGAAAAGGCTCTTTGTCCAGGAATCGGAGGAGAATGCAGTACCCACACGTACTGTTACCAGCACGCCCAAGAATTTACATGTGATGACAAATAAGCCGCTGATCACACCAACTGCGCGTACAAATACCCGCCCGGCAGCTGCAGGATTCTCAGGCACCGGCAGTGTTCCTTTTCGATTCGGATTAGGCAGCCGAGCTGCCGAGACATTCAAATCCAAGGCACCTGTATCGCATGTTTCCGCGGATGCGACGGACGATGCTAAGATGGAGACGAACAGCGACGAGGTCCCACCACCGACAGATTTGCCCCATACGACGTCGTCTTCGTCCATCTGTCCATCTCCACCATTGCAAGAATCACGCTCCAGCACGTCCCTTCCTTCTTTGCGGCAAGAAGATTCCGTGGAGTCTACGCCCACGTCCCCTGCTCTTCGACGCGTCGGACACATACCCAATAGGACGATGCGGCAAGCACCCGTTCGAACCCTTCGACTGATGTCATCGCCATCGTCTTTGGTGCGGGAGACCCCAAATGAAAAGCGCAGCATAGATGAGGGACACAGTAACCCGTTGCTGTTTTTGGAAGAGCCATATGGAGGTATACGGACGCATAGCGGTTTTCATGCCTCACGCAGTCGTGGAAGCAGCGGGCTTGGAGAGACACGCAGTCGGTCAGGAACAAGTCGGTCAGTGCGCTCTGCGGCATCAAAGCACAAAGACATCGAAGTGGATGGAGTGTCAGAGCCTGGAGACCAAAGTACGGTGACCACACTCACATCCTCGGCTTCCATGACGTCCATCGTGTCGCCAACAGGGGCTCATAAGCGTAGTCAGCATGGTGGTTCGGATCCAACTATGATGGCGACCAAAATGCGATCTGATCAGCACTTACTTAACGCATCCAGGAAGCATGAGCATGATTTGTCTACGAAGGCATCTGAAGACGATCTTTCAACACCCTGGACGATACCCACGACGCCCGATTCCCCCAGCACGCAAAACACTACATCTCCGAATGACGTGTTCCAAGCGCCCGTCATATCTGTCGCTTCGTTCGAAGGACCGCCATTGCGCACATTAGACTACAGAGCACTGATCAACCGCCAAGACTTGCAGGCAGAAATGGTCCGAACGGTCGAGGACCTAGGCACTTGGTTGGACGCTCTCTCAGCGGGGCTCGAGAGCGTGTTGCATCCGACCACACCGCCCCTCCACCATATAGAACCACGTGGTATATAGGAAAGCCGTCCCGTTATGACCAATCACAAAAGGTGCATTAGACCGGCCCAAGCAAAAGCCCAGGTCCTCCGTTCGAAGCGTTTTTCCCATCTGCGTCACCGCGGCAATGATGATGCTCACAGCCCCTGCAAGGACCGTGCTGTCGGCTCCGTACGGTATGTCGACTACACTGGCTGGGTGGATATACTAACATGCCTACAGGTTTGTCGTGCTTCGCACGCGCTGCTGCGACCCGATCGCTGCATCAGTCTGTGGCTGCGCGGCGTGAGGCCGCTCCCTCGCGGCAGGTGGCACAGGTTGGCAGCAACCAGCTGAGTCTCGAGACGCCACGCAACACGGTGGAATATACTCTCTCTACATTGGACAAGATTGTGAACTGGGCGCGTCAGAGTTCGGCCTGGCCCATGACGTTCGGGTTGGCGTGTTGTGCTGTAGAAATGATGCATGCGTCTGGCCCTCGATACGACCAGGACCGACTGGGTATTGTCTTCCGTGCCACGCCGCGCCAGAGTGATATTATGATTGTGGCCGGTACGCTCACCAACAAAATGGCGCCCGCTCTGCGCAAGGTGTACGATCAGATGCCCGAGCCTCGCTGGGTCATTTCCATGGGCTCATGTGCCAATGGAGGTGGCTACTACCACTACAGCTACAGCGTCGTCCGTGGCTGCGACCGCATCGTGCCCGTGGACCTCTACGTACCCGGCTGTCCGCCGAGCGCTGAAGCCCTGCTGTACGGTATCCTGCAGTTGCAGCGCAAGATCCGTCGGTCACGCCAGGCTGTGCTTTGGTACCGCAAGTAAGCAGGTATATGCTATGGACGCATGTGCATGGAGACCCCACGCACATGCGAGCGCCGCTTCGTGGCGTGACGTGATGTTCTTTCGTACTTAAGACCTGTAAAACAGTGTCAGCCATACCTTTTATGCGAGAATACGTACATCTTGTAGTCCATAGAGTCCTCCACGGGGTTGGCACCATCCAGTTTGTATGCGATGCAAATGTCTAGGTCGCGGTTGTTGCGCGCGTTGGGCACGCAGGACAGTGTGCCTTGGATCACGTCTCCTTGGGCGACCGTGAGTGTGCCGGGTGTGTAAAACACGGTCTGCTTCCAATGCGTGTAGCGCGAGTGAGGCCCCGTCGAGAAGCGCACGGGTTTGTGGCATGCCTCGAAACCAATGTCGAACCAGCCCAGGAAAGCATGCACATAATCGTTGCGGGTAGCATGGAGTTTGAAGGGGACCTTAAACTGGAGATCCTCCTTTTTTACTGTCATCAGATCGAGGTCTACTAGGGGCGCTGGATCACAGACCACACTGCGCAGCTCAACGGTATCGACAAGCGGCTCACGCAGCGCGATTTCTTTGATGCACGAGTAGTCAAAGCCATACACATTGTCCCAAAAGTCGATCTTTTCTTCTTTGTATTCCTGGTCCTCGATCGCAGAGAGGTACAGCGTAGCATGGTCTGGCATCATGATGCCGTCTGGGCGCAGGTACTTGTCACGGGCAAGCAAGACCGTGTCAAGCATACTCTCGTATAGCAAAAAGTAGCCCATCCACTCACTGACAATGATGTCCACCTTGCCGTCAGGACCCAAACCTAGGTCCACCTCCTCGAGCTTGCCCTTGACAAGCGAGATGATGTTGTCCAGGCCATTGGCCTTGACGATGACGCGCGCTTGGTCGATAATATTGCTCATATCCACACCGATCACTTTCTTCGCACCTGCTTTGGCGGCAAACATGCACAATATACCGGTGCCGCAGCCAACGTCCAGCACAGTTTTCCCCTTGAATAGGTGAGGATTGTTCTGAATGGCTTGGCGGTAGGAGAGCGTGCGCACCTCATCCTTCAGCATTTCCTCGTGAATGCCAAAATGGGCATACGAGTCCGCATAGTAGTCCATGGAAGTCATGTTGCCCGGCTCTGGCACAGCCGAAGATCCATCTGACATGGCGCCTGACAGACGTACAGTGACCTGCGTCCAAGCTCACAGACCAAAGCCCGGCGATCAAGCAATAAAAGTCACGTGGTATGTACGCCGCGCGTAGCTTGTCCACAGGCCGCAGCGAGTTTGTTGATCCGTCCATCCTGGCCGATGAACTCGCTGTACAACCTGGCAGGTCGCCAGAGCGCCGCGATCCGGGCTGATCTCGATGCGTGTAGAAGCGATCCAGCCTCTTCTGCGACACTGCGTCCACAAATCGCGTCGTCCCTCTCTGCGCTCGTCAAGACTATCGAGGACTATGAGTCCATGGCCAAGCGAGAGCTCGTGATCACCAAGCGCGAAAAAGCGCTGCATCGTGCGGCCAATTTCCATGCAGAAGTGAAGCAATTTCGTGAGGAACTCGCGCGAGTCCATACAGGTCCAGCGCCAGCGCCCACATCGGCGCTGGCGCCTAATGTGTCAGGCGCGACAACAAGGGCTCGGGCCGTGGAGCCGCCGTATTTCACACCGGCAGGACCTGCCCTGCAAACAGGACCCTCATACGCGTACCATTCGACGGCATATGCTGCACCATCCATGAGTACGCCGTACGTGATGCCAGCCCAACCATACCCTAATGCTTACGCATCAACGACCATGCCGACCGTGGCACCCAGCGACCCACTTGCCGCATATCGCATGCACCAGCCACCAGCTGTGCCAGAAGAGCGGTCTTACAGCCTGCGCGAGTCTCATGCACTGCGTGAGCACAGCTTCATCCAAAACACGGAGCACCAATTGGATGCCTTTATTGCCCAGGGTCGCTCTATGCTCGGCAATCTTGTGGAGCAGCGGAGCATTTTCAAACAGACTCGCAAGCGCCTCTTGGATGCAGCCAACACAGTGGGTCTCAGCCGTGAGCTGATCGGTGTCATCGACCGTATGAGCACACAAGATACGATCCTGTTCTTTGTGGGCGCAACAATAACCCTGGTTATTTTTTACCTCATTTACAGGTACCTCGGTTAGTTATATATACCCTTTGTTACAATAGCCTAGAAACGAACCACCTTACCCGTCGTTCCTGGGCGTGTTTGTGATGGACGCTGACGACGTTGCTGAGCCAGAAGGTGAAATTCGTCGTCATCTGCACCCGCTTGCGAGGCATCATCCAAGATACCAACGCCGCCCGCCTCGACAGTCGATGCATGTGTTACGCGGCGTGGGTCCTTCGGACAGTCCTTTGCCAAGTGCTCGACCGAGCCACACACCTTGCATTCACCACCATCTGGGTATACGCCTCGGCCTTGGTTCTGTGGGCACTTGGACGCCAAGTGGCCTTTGTTGGAACAGATGTAACAAGTGGCAAACGGGAGCTCGTCGTCCGTACGGGGTCGGCGGCACTGGGATAGTGTGTGCTCAGTGCTGCCACACCGGAAACATAAGCCCACTGTGTCCTTGCCCTGGGCACCCTCACCAATTGCATGAGGACAGTCTTTCGCAGCGTGTGAGAGCTCACGACACACAAAACACCGAGTATTGTTTCTGCGCTCTTCTGCACGCTTCATGCGTCGAAACGCAGACCGTTGGTCGGGATCTGATGGTGAGCTGTGTCAACATACCTAGATCGGACTTTGGACCGCGAAGCTTGCGTTCGCGGCCGTTCCGCCTCCCAAGTAGACCACGAGCACCGTTGGCTGATGGAATTTGTCGCTCCACGTCTTTGGCCTGCGCCAGGAACTTGTCGCGACCGGCCTCTGACTTGGCCTTCTTGGCCTTGAGTCGTAAGAGCTTAGCACGTTTCAGAAGAGCCTTCGGATCAGGCATGTCTAGAGGTCCGCATAGTTCCCTCGGCTTTTCAGGAGTTACATCTTCATGGTCCATGTCACTAGGACCATACGCAACGGAACGGCGCCCGTCCAATTTCGTATACCGTGTCATGGATGCAGGAAACGTACCACGATGGGCACAAAAAAAGTCCATTCTACGTTGCCTCCACTACAAAATCTTGGAGGGCTCGGGGCGTCTGAAGCCATGCTGACAATGGGGCAGCCAAAGGAGGCTGCGAGATAGAGCTTTGCGCATCCTTTTGGGTATCAAAGAACCAAGTGAGGATTGATTCTGCATGGCTTGCTCCGAATAAAGCTTCTTTTTTGGCTGCGTAGGCAGCCGTATGAGTGTCGTGTGATGCGCGTTTTTGGGCGTAATATGACTCGTGGAGCGATGCCATGGGAGAAAGAAGTTGGCATGCTCGCTGATATTGCGTAAACCATGCACGTTTGCATACAGAAGCGCAAGAAGACATGGGCAGGGGGCGACCATTTTTCCGTTTGGGAGATGCACCCATTTTTATGCCACCGACTAGTTTTTCCACGGGTCGACCTCGAATCCAGAGCAGCGATGCGGCACAGGGCACAGGCTCGACACGAATCCAGTCAGGGGACGAAGGGTGTATACCTGTTGTGGTTGAAATATACTCCTGCATGGACTCGCGAGTATACGGGAAAGTTAGGGATGTGCACATGATGCGTGAATGGTTCGCACGATGAATGCGTTCGCCAAACGCCCATGAGCATGACCCCCGAAATGCTTCCTGTGTCATGTGTAGAGCAGGACTCCAGCTTAAAACAACTTGATCAATATAGATGGGTTCGAGCCAGCGCGACAACAAAGCACCTTGTATTCCAACCGCATTCCATAGCATGAATTTATCTGAGCAAGACATGCTGATACTCAGAGGTGCATCTGCTCTCCCTGGTTTGCTCCGTAAAACACAGGCAGAAGACGATACATAAGGCATATCACGGCCGCGTAACACGGCCGGTGACGTTTGTGTTTCGGAAGCGCGTAGGTGGCCATCTTCCAAGATATGTCGAATCTGAAGAGCAGAAGAAGATGCTTCACCACATGGTAGCATGGAAATGTACCACGAGAGACGTACGTGTGACGCCAGTGACCATCTTACTGGTGCTTCATGATCCCATGCCACAGCAACGAAGACACGGGGGAGTTGATCGATCACTGAGTCGCTGCACGTTCTTTCCTTGACAAGACGCTCAAGTAGCCAAGCACGCACACCACGTCTGACAAGTACTTCAGCGTGGCAGTCGTGCAACACGTCGCCCTGTGGAGAGAGGCGCTCGTACGGTGTGCATTTGGCGCCTGTGGCGAGAGCCACCACAGTTGGATTGGAGGAATTTGTGTGCAAGACAGCACCGGCTAAGACTGTCCATTCATGCCGCCCGTTAGAACGTAGCTGAGGCTTGGCACCGCCTTGTGGTAGGGACTCATACGTTTGCAGGCACAATCGAGCGATCTCATCGGCCTCTGTTGGCATGAAAGCCAGGTTGTGGAGATATTCGGCCATTTTATCTACAACTTTTCTTTCTCATGCAGGTGGGTGGCTTGCAGCTGATCAGCCAAGGCGTCCGCGGACCCATTCTGGCCGGTTGCGACTGACACCTTGCTGGGCTGCTGGGAAAGCACCGCATCATCCAGCTTGGGGTGCAAACGGTCTACATCTTGATGCATTTGCGCATGTAGCTCGTCCAGTTCGTCTTCCCAGTCGCATTCACGAGCTATGAGTCGAACTGTATCATCAACAGCACCACCACAAAACATGTCGCGCGTACATTCACCGTCAAAATCAAAGCCTTCCCCATGAGCGGAGCCAAAACGTGCAAAAATATGATCGTGGCGACTTTCTCCGACGCGTTCTAGGTTCAAAAGAGCACGAGGACAGTTCAAAGGCACTTCGTCAATCAACGAAGCAAATGGTTGTACCTTCAGCGATGTTCCCATCACAAGTAAGAGGTCGGCTCTTCGAAGATCGTAGAGACGCTCAAAGAAGCGCTCAGGCAGATTCTCTCCAAAGACTGATAATTAGCAAGCGTTTACGCACATGTAATATCGGGCTTAATAGGTGGCACAACTTTTTTGAAGCGACATGAGCGCTGTTCACAACGCGCCACCTGTCCAGATTTGACTTTTTGTCTCAGCCACTCGGTCGTCACCGTCCTTTTGCATGAAACGCAGCGTGCGTGCGCAAAAGACCCATGTGCCTCGACAATCTTATCGTGATCCAGGCCAGATAAATGCTCTAGCGTATCGATATTTTGGGTAAACACACGCAAAAGCTTCTGCTTTTTATCCAAAAGGCGAAAAAAGGAATGGGTCAACGTGGGTCGATACTTGGTTCCATCTGGGTACAGCTCCTCGAAAAGTGTATAGAACGGAACAGGATCTTCCCGAAAAAATGTGATATCAAATAGAGCCTCTGGATAGGGCAAGTTGTACTTTTCCAGGCGCGAGTACAAACCTGTGACAGGGGAGCGAAAATCCGGGATTCCTGCACTGGTCGAAATGCCAGCCCCTGCCATTACCACCACGCGAGACGCTTTTGTCAGTTCCTACGACATACTCTTCTTGTCCAGTAACAGCTGCGCTATTTTCCTACAGTTTGCGCGAGTCTGCTCTTCTTTCGAGTTGGTCATACCCATGCACGGGTCGTATGCCACAAATCCCCAGCGAGGCTCGTGCGCATCTTGCATGCAAGCGCCCAAAATTGTCGTCATCACGTGAGTGAGTCCACAAGGGGCAGGATGTGGACGTTGAGCGCTTCGTGGATGCCTTGCTATGAGCCATGACGGTGGCGACGATGACAAAGCTCCGGCGCATACAGATGAGAAAAGTCAGAGTCAGGAAGCTATAAATATGATTGAGTGGGAGGCGGCGCTTCTTCGTGTCCAGCAAGCGCTCGCGCTGATCGATGCACCCCTGGCGTCAGGTCGACCAGTGCCACCTCGGCCTACGATGCATGACGGTTTGCTGTATGGACTGCATGATCTGCTGGCACCTGTAGAAAGTGTGCTGCACATGAATGCATCCAGTGCACAGGGCCTTGCGGCTGCCATCGCAGCGGAGCCAAGTCTCTCACCCACGCAAGGACTACACACGTTCATCCAGCAAGCTTCTCACATGCTGGTAAGAGCTGAACAAGTCAAGACTCTGCTAAGTGAGCCACTTGGAGTATCTGGAAATCAGTGGAATGCTCTTAGCATGCTGGAACGAGGGCTTGAACGTTCTCCTCCAACACCGCACGATGAGCGTGAAATCCTCGTTGGTATACGCAAAAAGCGGCGACAGCTGGACGCCAGCTCCCACATACCCGACACGAATAAGCCTATGAAAGAGGCAGATAATATGATCGTGCGTGCCCGACTACTTCCTATGCCCGACTCTCTCACATTGGAGGCTGCTACTCCATGGGTGGACCGAGTGTTGGAGCGCAGCCCGAGCCAGCCCCTGTTGATGGCAGTGCAGGACCTACTGCATGAGTTTCAGTTGTACATAAATGAGCGATGCAAGCAGGATTCTTGCATCCTTACTGACAGTCAAGGTTCTTCTAAACTCCCGGCACGCCGTGTTCGTGCGCGCCTCGCCTTTTGGACGGACACGCTTGGCAGCATTGAAGTCGAATTACGCGATGTAGGTCTGGTCCACATACAAGTGCGAGCAGATCAACATGATGCATGCATTACGAATATTAGCATATGCGCCCCGACGGAATACCAAAGCAGCACAGGCTCAAATACCGCGCAGCCATCTCGATTCATGTATTATGGAGACATCAGTAACCATCTGCTTGTTTACGCACTCTCCCGTCAAAGATCGTACGGACGTGGTCTGGAGGCCCTCGCACAAACCTGTTTGCACGTGGCTGGTCTACGTACCCTGTATGATGCGTTGCCCGCACCGTCCACTAGTGCGACACCCATGATATCCCGCGTAACATACGGCATGCTCAAAACAGATGCGCTGCTCGATCATAACCAAAGTCTTGTTTGGCATTGGTGTCGTATCGTGTCTTCAACGTCGTCCAACCAGGGCGAGTGGTGCGCCTATGTACCTAGCTTACCATAGTGGAGGCATTCACACGTGGGACAAGTCACGCCACTTTTGAGAGGGAAAAATCGCCTGAGGGCGCGAGTGGCTAACTTGGCATCCATCATCAGATCTTGCTGTCGCGCCACTCACGACCATGGATCTGGTTCTAGGTATTGCCGATGAGTATTTGCTCGACGATGTCTGGGCCAAGCTGCTCCCTGCTTCGCGCTTCTCTTCTGCTTGTGCCGGCCACCATATGAATGCGCTCAACTCCACCATATCCCAGAGCGAGTTCGTGGCCAAATGCGGTGCGCCAGGACAGGCCATGTCTTGGCTTCCTCGTGACAATATCATTCGTCAATTCTTGTCTCTCTATGTGATCACGTATATCGGCATCATATTGTTATACTTCTCATGCGCGACCTTTTCGTACTACTTTCTCTTCAATAAAGAACTCAAAAAGCATCCTCGATTCTTGAAGGACCAAGTGAAGCTCGAAATTCAGTCCTCTTTGCGTGCATTTCCATGGCTCGATTTGCTGACTGTTCCTTGGTTCGTCGCAGAGGTGCGGGGTTACAGTCGTGTTTATGACCGTTGGGACGAATATGGCCTGTGGTACTTGATCCTCAGTGTGCCCCTGTTTCTTGTCTTCACTGATGCATGCATTTACTGGGTGCATCGCATCGAGCATCACCCACTTTTGTACAAGCACGTACACAAGCCACACCATAAGTGGATTGTGCCAACGCCCTTCGCATCGCATGCGTTCCATCCACTGGATGGCTATGCGCAGAGTTTGCCATACCACATCTTCCCGTGCATTTTCCCTCTGAACAAGCTTCTATTCCTATGTCTCTTTGGATTCGTGAATCTTTGGAGCATCATGATCCACGATTCGGACATGATCAATAACACCGGCTTCGAGAAGTACATCAATGGACCGGCTCATCACACGCTCCATCACTTGTACTTCACGTGTAACTATGGTCAATACTTTACTACCTGCGATCGTTTGTTTAGCAGTTTCCGCGAGCCACAACCAGAGGATGATCCACTGCTCGAAGCCCAAGGCGTGTCTCGACCAACCAAGGACATCAAGACGCAATAATCGATGTGTACGACTATTTTTATGTAATTTTTCCCCCGATTCATGGTCGGTTACCACCCCTGCCCTTACTCTACCTAGAATACATACCAAAGAACAGTACGTAACTTATGGTCGTTTCCAATGGCTGTCTTGTAAAAATGCTGCCAAATGTTTGCTTCCGGTCTGTACATCTCGTTAGCTTGGCTGGTTGACATACCTGGAGCAGCGGATGACCCGCCACAATTTGAAGGAAACGCTCAAGGCCCTCGCGGCGGTGCTCAATCACCTCATCGGAGAAACGGTTCGTAAATACCTTTCCTGGTAGCGGCGGAATATTGATTCGCGTCGTTTCACGCTCCAGCAATTCACGGAAATAATCAAAGTCAGAATAGCGCCGCCAGACGGACGAAGACGGCAACTTGAATGCGGGGATATTGGTTCGCGTGATCACCTGGTAGTCCGTGTACATCTTACGACCATGACCCTGAGTGCGGGGATTCAACACTTCTACTTCTAAAAAGTTCTCTGGAACGCTGTAAATGTCCTCTGTCGTGGTTGGTCGAGGTGCCAGGCTTTCCACCCTGGCAAATGGTGAATAACTTGTGGGGTATACGGACGTTTTGCTGGACGGCTCATTCGCTGCATTCGGCACAAAATTACCTTTCGGTGCACGTTTAAAGATGGAGGACTGGGAAGTGGTATCATTCGTTTCCACGAAATCACGTTGGACAGCGTTTGACGTTGGTACATGCGGGTCCGTATCGTATGCCGACACGCCTTGGAAATCGGTTTGATCCTGTGCAATAGATGGTTCTGATGTCCATACATTTCCGATAGGCTCCTGTTGTTTCACGGATGGCAACTCCGGCGGCGGACCCCATGGGTGTTCCTCATCGATGTCGTCCTCCAATATACTTGGTTTTTGTGTCAGGCTCGGGTTTCTGCTAGCCAAGATGTTATCGGAGGGGGCGGAACCACCCCAAACTTCAGCATTAGAAGAAGTCAATGGGGTTTCTCCAAGCCCATTATCATCACTGGCAAAGAACATTGACATGCTGTCAATAGTCCCACGTCGTCCGCTAGTACGTGTGGCAGCGGCGATTCACAATGCGCACGCATCCAAGGTACGCGCGTGCCACACTGTATGCAGGAGATTCGAGGAATTAAGCGCACATTCTTGGTGCCTACCATCCATCACTATTTCATCTGACGTGCACACGCCATTTTGTAAATACCTTGACCTTATAGATTCACTGACCGGATGTGCAACAGGCACAGTGGCACAAGAGCTTGTCTGCACTGATGGAGAGAAATAGCACAGCCCATGCCAAACCGTAGACAAAACACGAAAGCGGACAGAATCCGTGTGCCTGTATCGCATTCGACAATATCGGCATGTCCATAGAGACTATGACCCGCTGATGCTCTACGTTTCCCTACGTGCATACCTGCTAGCAAAATCACCGGCCGCCGAGCAACATCGTGGCGGTGGCATGGTGCGATATCCTAGCCTCTCCGTAGGTCACGTGTAGATTTACAGAACTGCATTCCAACACGTGACAGCATCTGTGTGGTTAGCAGGTTCGATCTGACCTGGTACGATCTCTGGCTAGAGTTTTCTACTCTAACCTTCCACCGGTTGCACCGACGCCTTCTTTTACCGTCGAGATGTCTGTTGCCGCCATGGTCAAGAGGTATGTATTAATTATAAATGCGTTGTGCCTTTAGTATTGTGCTGCCACGGTTCGTCTCGTGAATCGAGGACACGAATGAACTTTGTACGGATCGCTGGAGCATGAGCATGGCATGGCGTGTGTTTTGCCAGAACAAGTGACTAACATGCGTGACAGTGCCGTGCCAAACCTTGCTAATGTGCTCATGCCCGAGACGTTTCTGAAGAAGCGCAAGTCGGATGCCAAGGTTCGCGAGGAAAAGCAGTCCAAGGCTGCTGAGCTCCGTAAGGTATGTTTTTAACCATTTTATTGGCTCTGGAAATATGAGCAATGTGTGACTACCTCATGTCTGCGTGATGCATATCTACCATCTTGTGGACTAGACTGTTTTGCAACGTCTATGATGTCTCCAATATACCATCTTTCGGGTCTGATCAAATTGACGGAGACGTCTCCTTGCACGACTCGGGGTAGTGTGACGTTGTTGTTTCCTGAGCCATACTATTGTGACAGATGTACTAACCTCACAGGCCCGCAAGCAGAAGCGTCAGGTCATCTTCAAGCGTGCCGAGCAGTACGTGAAGGAGTACAAGGCCGCTGAGCGTGAGCAAATCCGTCTGCGCCGTCTGGCAAAGTCGCAGGGCGACTTCTTTGTGCCGACCCAGCCTCGTGTTGCTTTTGTGATCCGTCTGCGTGGTATCAGCAACATCCCTCCCAAGCCCCGCAAGATTATGCAGCTCTTGCGTCTCCGTCAGATCAACAACGGTGTGTTCGTGAAGCTTACTGCTGCGACGCAGCAGATGCTCCAGCTTATCTCGCCATACGTGACATGGGGTGAGCCAAACCTCAAGTCGATCCGCGAGCTTATCTACAAGCGCGGTTTCGCCAAGATTAACAAGCAGCGCATCCCTATCCAGGACAATGCCATCATCGAGGAGAGCCTGGGCAAGTATGGTATCATCTCGGTCGAGGACCTCGTCCACGAGATTGCCACGGTGGGCCCCAACTTCAAGGCTGCTAACGTGTTCTTGTGGCCATTCAAGCTCTCGAGCCCGACGGGTGGCTTCCAGAAGAGGAAGTTCAACCACTACATTGAGGGAGGTGAGTACGGTGATCGTGAGTCGGACATCAACCGCCTCATTCGTCGTATGAATTAAGCTATTTCTGTTGATGTTACCTTCCCCTGCACTCTATCTCTATTTCAACGATGGTAGAGCATTTCAATGTGTCATTCATGTCACACTATTCCACTGCATGTATTGGTAGTATGTGCAGTTGGTACGGCTCGCTGGCCCGTATCCTGTAGAGTTTGTACCACCAAAAAACCCTCGCGCCCCCACTGTGGCTAATGGACGCCGGTCCTGACGGGCTCGGATTATGTTTGTGTCACAAGACGGCGGCGTTTGGCTTGGCATCACGTTTTGTCAGCCCCTGCGGCATTGGGTCGAAACACGTCGAAGGATAAAGAAACACGTAGAACAAATATATGGACCTATTAGGTTGCTCTATACTTCGCTACAACATTTCCATAGGGCGCCTGGCTTCGTGTCAGCTGGCTCGTGAGAAAGCGTGGCCACTGAGCGCGGGTGAATAAAGTGGGCTGCTGAGTGCCTTTGCTCTGATTGTTCATATCCATCATGTCGAGTGTTGTCGGTCTTGATATCGGTAACATTAGTAGTAAAATCGGCGTTGCGCGTGCGCGTGGCGTCGACATTGTGTCCAACGAAGTAAGCAACCGTGCTACTCCGTCGCTGGTCTCGTTTGGTCAGAAGGCTCGTGCACTGGGAGAGGGCGCTGCCACCGCGCAAACGTCCAACTTTAAAAATACAGTAGGTTCTCTCAAGCGCCTCATCGGTCGCACATTCCAAGACCCATCTATCCAGCAGTACGAGAAGCCGTTCGTCAATGCAGAACTTGTGGATGCCAAGGGTGAGGTGGGTGTCAAGGTCCGCTTCTTGGGTGAGGAGCGTATCTTCTCGGCCACCCAACTTCTTGGCATGTACCTGGGCAAGCTGCGCGACACTACGCAACGTGAGCTTGGTGGCTCGGGTGTCAGCGACGTTGTTCTATCCGTGCCGATCTGGTTCACGGATGCCCAGCGCCGTGCCATGCTTAACGCCGCTGAGATTGCCAATCTCAACCCTCTGCGCGTGATGAACGAACCGACTGCCGTCGCCCTTGGTTATGGTATCACAAAGACTGACCTGCCTGAGCCTGAGAACCCACGTAATGTAATTTTCGTCGATGTCGGTCACTCGAGCTACCAGGTGTCGGTCGTGGCCTTCTGCAAGGGCCAGCTGACTGTGCTGGGTGCCTGGTCGGACCCCAACTTTGGTGGTCGCAACTTCGACCGTGCCCTTATGGAACACTTTGCCGAGGAGTTCAAGGGCAAGTACAAGATTGATGTGTTCTCAAACCCTAAGTCCACGTTCCGCCTTGCCGCCGGCTGTGAGCGTCTCAAGAAGGTGCTCTCTGCCAACACCTTCGCCCAGCTTAACGTGGAGAGTCTGATGAATGACATTGATGCTGCTTCGCAGCTCAAGCGTGAAGAGTTTGAGAACATGATTGCTCCCTACCTCGATCGCATCCACGTGCCTCTGGACCGCGCCCTCGAGCAGTCTGGCCTCTCGAAGGAGGAGATCTTCAGCGTTGAACTGGTCGGCGGTAGCTCGCGTGTGCCTGCTATCAAGGAGCGCATTACGCAGTGGTTCGGTCGTTCGCTGTCGTTCACGCTAAACCAGGACGAGGCTATTGTGCGTGGTAGCACGCTTGCGTGCGCCACACTCTCCCCCGTGTTCCGTGTGCGTGAGTTCTCTGTGCACGATATCTCGTCGTACCCGATTAAGGTATCGTGGGAACCGGCGCCTGATGTTCCAGACGAAGAGAACGAGCTGGTAGTGTTTGGCACGAACAACCCTGTGCCATCGACCAAGATTCTTACATTCTACCGCAAGGAACCCTTCACGCTTGATGCTTCGTACGCTGAAACCGAGACGCTGCCTGTGGGCACGAACCCTTGGCTGGGTCGTGTGACAATCAAGAATGTCGCTCCCAATGCCAAGGGCGAGCACTCCATCGTCAAGGTCAAGGCTCGCCTCAACCTCCACGGTGTGCTCAATGTCGAAAGCGCCTACACGGTGGATGAGTTTGAGAAAGAAGAAGAAGTGCCTGTGGTCGACCCTGCGGCACCTGAGGGCTCAGAGCCGAAGATGGAAAAGCGTATTGTTAAGAAGCTGCAGCGCAAGGATGACCTCCCGATCGTATCAGGCATTGGTCTGCACGACGATTCGATGATTGCCGCTCTCAAGGAAGAAGAGGGCAAGATGTACGCTGCTGACAAGCTTGTGGCCGACACGGAGGACCGCAAGAATGCCCTCGAGGAGTATGTCTACGACACTCGCTCGAAGCTCGAGGAGCGTTACGCGCAGTTTGTCCAGGCCGAAGAGAAGGAGAAGCTCATGGCGATGCTTACTGAGTCAGAGGACTGGCTCTATTCAGAGGAGGGTGAGGATGCGTCGAAGTCAGCGTATGTCTCCCGTCTCGAGACCCTCCAGAATGTTGGTGCTCCGATTCACTTCCGCTGGAAGGAAAATGAAGAGCGCCCTCGTGCTGCTTCTCAGCTGCGCGAGGTCATTAACAAGTACATGAGCGTGTTCGAAAATGAGCCTGAAAAGTACGACCATCTTTCGGACGAAGACAAAACCAAGGTTATCGAGAAGGCCGCTACAGTCGGCAAGTGGCTCGATGACTACATGTACAAGCAGAGCGAGATGCCCAAGAACGTTGACCCCAAGCTGACTACTGAGCAAATCCTTAAGAACAAGGACGATGTCATCTATGTCTGCACGCCAATTCTTACCAAACCTAAGCCGCGTGTGACTACCGAGGCTCCTAACGCTGAAGGAGAAGGTGAAGCGCCTCAGTCTGAACAGAACCAACAGCAGAAGCAGCAAGGCGACATGGATGTCGACTAACGGTACCCATTCATAGACTTTTGATATGCCGACATCGTCATTAGAAGGAAATGAAAATGTCTATATGTCTACTTTTGGGCTATACATAAATAAGTTGATGATGCTGTTTATATCAGGATCGCTGTCGTAGCGCCTATCATTGCACCCAGCAAAATAGGCAAACTGACATGCAGAGGTCCCACAGCGGCATCGCCGTCTTGGGTCTGATTTGCGTTCAACTCCTTGTCTTCGTAGGTAACGCCGTTCAGCTTGGCCAAGGCCTTGAAAACACTGCCATTACCTTGCGAGTAATAGTCCACGAGAACAAATGTTGGATAAGCATTTTGCTGCCGCGCACAATGATTGGCATCCTTCAAAATTGATGAGACTGAGTTGGTGTCCTTTATATGATCTGTATCTGGCGAAGAAATCTTATTCGAAATAACCTTGCTGTTCTTGAAGTGATTGATCAGGTACATCTTGTTTTGGGTGCCATGGATGTACCGATCGGGTGTGCAGTTAAAGTTGCTCGACGTCTGGTCGTACGGGTTTTCCCATATATTTTGAAACTCAGGCAAAATGTACTTTGCTTGGTTCACATCTGCCTTATAGTCAAGAAAAGCAACCACGCGCTGGTTCTGGCTGATGAGGTCCTGGAGAGTAGGCCAGTCATTTTTCGAGATACTGTTCGAGTTTGCCCTGTATGCCATTGAGTTCAAACCAGTGTCTTCAAACGCCTTGGCAAAGTTGCTGACAGGCTTGTCATCTGGATTCGTAATGATGAGAGTAACAACCTCATTCTTATTCTTGTCAAGGAACTGCTTCACTTGTCGCAAGTATGATTCTAGCGTGCCGCCATTCTTGAGCGCACAAGACGTATGGCAAAGACTCAATCCAGATGGGTTAGAATCCTGATGGCCTGAGGATGCGTGCGTCTGAATCTGAAGAAGACGTATACCATCTTCAAGCTGCACTGTCACATTCGCTTCCTGATTTGATCCCAACGAGCCCAGCTTCCCCACAGCGTAGGAATCATGCGCACCAATGTGGGTGACGTTGGAGTATTTACGATTGCAGAGATCTTGATAACCATTGCATTTCGATGCACGCCTTTGGATTGCGTAAGATCCTGGCAACGATGTCACGTATGTGGCTGTCACAATCAACGCCAATATCACACTGGTCCAACAACGGAACATGATAGTATCTAAAGAACTTTAAGATGTTGCCACCCTTCGGCTGCACACGTGGGGCTCATAATTGTCGCATGGGATTGGCTTATGTATTTTTTCCTTGTGTGATTCTACGCGCACGATCCACTTTTCTGGGGGGACGCAGCCACAGTAGGAGCACCGCCCTGACCTGAATGGGGCGGTGCTATCATGTCAGCAAATATTCGTAGCTGACGCTCATCACCCACCCGTGCAATTGTATAAAGTTCTTCCGTTGTAAAAGCCGGTTGCAGAGCTGGATCCATCGCACGCAGTATTATGCCTTTATCATAAGGACAATGCCACAAGGCCTGGTACAGTATGGCTTTGACACGGGGAAGCTCAGGCACCCCTCGTGCTTCTAGCTCTAGGGCCGCATGCCACAAACTCTGACTAAATGGTAAAGCTTTCAGAGCCTTGTCAAAAAATTGGCGTAGCATGCCCTGATGGGCGCCTGGCAATTGCGCCATAAGGACATAAAGCCATCCTAGCTCCTCCCTGCACATGGTATCTGATAAAGCGATTTCCTCCATGACATGGTGCACATACTGATCAAAACGTGTTTCCTGATTTCGCATAAACAAAAAATACAAGAGGATCGAGTTGTTCGGAGACAATCGGGCAAGTTTGATCGCTAAAGAGCGAAGTTCGCGGGGCCGTGCTATATGTCGCTTCTGGCAACATTGTGAAGACGTCAAGAATCTCTGACACTCTTGTGCGATCGCATTGCGAAGATGCTCAGATGAATGATGTGCCGTTTCAGCAAATACGCGCATACTGGCGGTCAAATCGTCACCCACCGACACCTCTTGCAGCATATGCTCTGATACGGCCAAGACGAATGTATTCGCACCGTCTGGTTTCGTTTTAACAGTCTTGCGCAGAGAATGAAGTATCTGCAGCGCCTCTGCTGGCGACACACTTCTCTGTGACAATTGAATGCGCTCGGGAACACAACCAAATTGATGGTTCACAGCACACTTTATCACTTGCATACAAGCGTTCCAAGACCCCTTGACCCAAAGGCATTCGATCCACAAGGACCACATACACGATAGGAAATAAGCCGTTGAAGCCCCACTATACACATGAGAGGCCCCACCTAGTACTTCTGAACACACTTTGTCCACAACAGCACAGTTTCCCCAAATTGACAGTTCTAGCTGGGCATAAGTATACCATAATGCCACAATATGAGGCGTTTGTTGTAACTGCTCACGGAGAACAAGCCTCGCAGCTTTGTAAGTATGCGTGGCTGCATACAGCATAGTCAAAGGAAGAACCATGATGGAAGAAATATTTTCAGCACACCCATCCGCCAATATGCAGCGCATCTGCAAGAGGCATCGCTCCACTTGGCAAGCTGTAGATCGTGGTAACGTTGGTAATATATGAAACCAGAATCCTCGCGGGTCTTTCTCGGTGCGTGGAATCCACGTATCGGGTAGTAGCTCGAAGCTGTAAACAGGACACTTGAATACATTTTGTGGTGAGATGCCGTGCCAGAATGTGTCTGGTAGAGACAAAGTTTGCCAGCGCGGAACTGAGCGGGGTATATGCTGAATCCATCCATAAAGCTTCCGAAATGCCATCTCAGAATCATGACAACAAGTATGGGTAATCCAGCCTTCCGGAAGTCCAAGAAAAGCGAAGAACGCATCCATTACCATGAGCACACTTTCCAAAGAGACTTGAGGAAGTAAAAATAAATGTGGACGGATATCTGGCGAAACAATATATGAGTAGGGATCATGATGTGGATCAGGCTCTTGAGAACCCTGAAAAGCGACAGGTGTCTTTCGGATTGCACGTTTCAATTCATTTACTTGCCAAGCATGCTGGTGATTCTGCGTTGTTTCTGGCATGGACATTGCATCTTCTGAGTCAATGCGAGGGAAGACGCTCAGGTGACTGGCATGTGGATATTGGATCGAAAAGCCACAGTGTGCATCAGCATGATCAGATATTCGCGGATACTCAGCGTCCCACCATGTACAGAAAAGGTCCAGAATATCTTCTGCGGCAAGGTGTGCCGGTGTCCCATCACGCCAGACGCCAAGATGAAGCTCGAGCTCCGCTTGCATAATCGAATAGGCCCATTCGATATATCCAGCACTCTGGAGAATGCGACACAAATCCAATGTCACATCCACACAAAACTTTTCCATTGGGAGTACACATTCAGGATTAATTTCCATGCGCTTCGTTATAGCCGCAATAGCATCACGATAAGCATCCAACAACCTGTCCATCTGAAAGTTGGACGCATTTGTCTTTAAAAAGAAGAGATAATTGCGCCATAACAACATAAGCTCATCTGAATTGAGAGTTGATAGTCCCAACAGATCTCGCCATCCTTGCTGTATCCTTTCCTGGGTCCATATGCCACCTTCTGTTGCGATATGAAGTTGAGCAACACGAAGAGTGATTGAATTCTTGTTCTGATCAGACGCCTGAAACGCTCTTTCCAGCACAGAAAATTTCATTTGAGCTAATGTGGATTCGACAAAAGAAGCGTCAGCAATGTTAGCCTTGTCAAAAAGACGCATCTGCGCATCTACTAGCTTCATCCATGTGGATGCATCAGCTGGATGTCTCGAGATCTGGGCGTGCAAAGAACGAATCTCCTCTTGCGCTGACGTTGCTGAGAAAACAGGTCCTCCGTCAACGTCTGATACAGAAGCATTATAAGACCCTTGATACGGGTCTCTGTACAGCGGATAATGTGAATGATCTTCTAGAGTAACAGGTATATAGTCCTTTCCAGTAACAGATCCCTCGAACTCTGACAAGTATTTGCTGTGACGCGGTCTTTTTACTCGATCTCATGGTTAGTGCATTCAAACATACCTGATGATGTCGTATTCAAGGGAACTGAATGTGCACTCGGACCATATTTGGCCGAATTCAAGTCTCCAAGTCGGTCAATAACGAAGAGCTTGGATGCGTCGTTTCCTCTCGTCTCATGTGAGCCTCGGTGTTCATAAGTGCATCGTCTAGGTGTGCGTTTATTGTGAGAGCGCTTGTTAAATCCTTCAAGATCTGAGGTTTCAGATATGTTGCTTGTGTCATAGTTTTCAGAAACTTTTGACTGCTGTGAACGGAAGGAGCGGAACGTAGGCACAGGAGGCTTAGCGTTGTTCGTCATGACATGCCGTGTTGGGTCAGCGCATGAGTGGAGGGAGGTCTAGTTTGCATTACGTCACCTTTAGCTGCGGGGCGATCGAGGTCCCGGATGACGCGGCCGAGAGGCCTGGTTGGCTGATCTAAACGTATCAGAAAGTCTGAGCTGTCGTACATCTTCCACATTGCCACCTGAGTCGCGTTGTGAGCGAAAACCTTTTGGAGGTCCTATTTCAGCATGGTGGAAGGCAACAAGTTGGTTCCTCAAGATGACACGAAGGATACCTCTCTGGCCATCCTGAGAAACAAGAAGTGTTCGTACTTGTCCAAAAGACGTTTTTTTAACTAACACTTACAGCTCCAAATCGTCTCTTTGTAGAAGACGCCACAACAGACGATAACTCTGTGGCGTGTTTGTCGCCCGCCAAGATGGAGGAACTTGGCCTATTTCGTGGTGACACTATTTTAATTCGTGGAAAGAAACGTCGTGACACCGTTCTCATCGTACTGACGGACGAAGAGACAGAGGACTCGAAGATCCGTCTGAACCGTGTGGCGCGCAACAATCTCCGTGTTAAGCTTGGTGATCTAGTCAACGTTCATGCATGCCATGATATCAAATATGGTAAGCGCATTCATGTCCTTCCCTTCGATGACAGCGTTGAGGGCCTGCAAGGTAACCTGTTCGACGTATACTTGAAGCCGTACTTCCTTGAAGCATACCGACCAGTGCGCAAAGGTGATACTTTTATTGTGCGTGGAAGCATGCGTGCAGTGGAATTTAAGGTGATCGAGACGGACCCCGCGGAATTTTGTATTGTGGCACAGGACACTGTGATCCACACCGAGGGTGAACCCGTTCGTCGTGAAGATGAAGAGGCCAACCTTGCCGATGTCGGCTATGATGATATTGGTGGCTGCCGCAAACAAATGGCACAAATTCGCGAGATGGTTGAGCTCCCTCTTCGTCACCCCCAGCTTTTCAAGAGTATTGGTATAAAGCCGCCGCGTGGTGTTTTGATGTTTGGCCCTCCCGGTACAGGTAAGACACTTATGGCGCGCGCAGTTGCGAACGAGACGGGTGCATTTTTCTTCCTCATCAACGGTCCTGAAATCATGAGCAAGATGGCTGGTGAAAGTGAATCGAACTTGCGCAAGGCCTTCGAGGAAGCTGAGAAGAATTCGCCTGCAATCATCTTCATTGATGAGATCGACTCGATCGCTCCTAAGCGTGAGAAAACAAACGGTGAGGTTGAACGCCGCGTTGTCTCGCAGCTTCTAACACTTATGGATGGTCTGAAGGCACGTTCGAACATCGTAGTCATGGCCGCCACCAATCGGCCGAACTCAATCGACCCTGCACTTCGGCGCTTTGGTCGCTTCGACCGTGAGGTGGACATTGGTATTCCTGACCCGACTGGTCGTCTTGAAGTTCTCCGTATCCATACCAAGAACATGAAGCTCGCCGAGGACGTGGACCTCGAGCAAATTGCGTCTGAGACCCACGGTTATGTTGGTTCGGACATTGCTTCACTTTGCTCTGAGGCCGCCATGCAGCAGATTCGCGAGAAGATGGATTTGATTGACCTCGATGAGGACTCAATCGACGCCGAAGTGCTTGACTCTCTAGGTGTGACGATGGAGAACTTCCGCTTTGCTCTAGGTGTGTCGAACCCATCTGCTTTGCGCGAGACGGTGGTGGAAGTGCCGACAACTACATGGGCAGACATTGGTGGTCTCGACAAGGTCAAGCAAGAACTGCAAGAGACCGTGTCGTACCCTGTCGAGCACCCCGAAAAATTCCTCAAGTACGGCATGTCTCCTTCGAAGGGTGTGCTGTTCTATGGTCCTCCTGGCACTGGTAAAACGTTGCTGGCCAAGGCTATTGCACACGAATGTCAGGCCAACTTTATCTCTATCAAGGGCCCAGAACTGTTGACCATGTGGTTCGGCGAGTCGGAAGCCAATGTGCGTGATGTTTTCGATAAGGCTCGTGCAGCTGCGCCTTGTGTCATGTTCTTCGATGAGCTGGATTCCATTGCAAAGTCGCGCGGCGGCTCATCTGGTGACGCCGGTGGTGCTGGTGACCGTGTTATCAACCAGATTTTAACAGAAATGGACGGTATGAACGCAAAAAAGAATGTATTTGTCATTGGCGCTACGAATCGTCCCGAGCAGATCGATCCTGCTATCCTGCGTCCTGGCCGTCTTGACCAGCTTATTTATATTCCACTTCCCAACGAGGCATCACGTTTGGACATTCTCAAGGCTACACTCAAGAATTCACCTGTGTCGCCCAAGGTTGACCTTGCTTTCTTGGCCAAGCACACGCATGGCTTCTCTGGTGCCGATTTAGCGGAGGTGTGCCAGCGTGCTGCCAAGATTGCAATTCGCGAGTCTATTGAGGCAGACCGGCGTCGCGAGCAAGAGCGCAAGGAGCGCGGCGATGATGTCAAGATGGAGGAAGAAGGCGCAGCGCAGGAGTTAGAGGATGACCCTGTTCCTGAAATCACCTTGGCTCACTTTGAGGATTCGATGCGCTTCGCACGTCGTTCGGTCTCTGACGCTGATATTCGCCGGTACGAGATGTTTGCTTCAACTATGCAACAGAGCCGGGGTACCATGGGTGCCTCTTTCCGGTTCCCTGAGGGTGGTATCGATGACTCTTCGCCATCTGGTGCATCGACCCAGCAGGCAGCAACTACTGGCCCTGGCGCTGCGCCTGCACCGGCCGCATTTGGTAACGACGATGCCGATGATGATCTTTATGCGTAATTCTATACATAGCGAAATACATTTTGAGCAAGAATTTTTCCTTTATTATATTTTCGTGCGAATATAGATCATGATAAGTATAACAAGAATCGTAGAAGGAAAGACCCACCGCATGTCAATCGAACCTATCATGGAAGGCCGAGACGTGACGCTCCAAGCAACTTGGCCCAAAGCTAGCAGCGTACATACATGCCGTATCCAAGCATGGTATTGAGACCCATATATCCAGCCCAAATGATCGGCGAGTAAAATTTGCATGTAAATGATGCTAATAACCAGCATGACAAGTACAGGTGTGTGGAGAAACGTTTTTGCAACAAAAGAGGGACGGGTGTAAGTTGAAATTTTAAGTGCAGGTAAGGTGGTTACGGCGGATGACTGCTTGACCTGCATGACAGGTGTGGGTGCATCAGGGTAGTGCTCCAGCACAGTTAGTATGTCGCGGCACGTTGGTCGGGCTGGGGGGTATACTTGGAGCATGTCGTTGAGAAGAGAGGCAAGAGCTGGATGAATATGCGAATATCTTCTAGACTGTCCTCGGCCATGAATAATATCTTCAAGTGAGTGAAACGCGCTAATTTCACTCTGCAATAAGTCCACATCGTCGACTTGCGTATATGGCAGATCAAAAAAGATAAGAACATACAGCAAGATACCGAGGGACCAAATATCTGCCTTGGTAGATAGCTCGGCGAGCTGTCCATGATGGGGCACTATGGTTTCTGGTGCCATGTATTCCAGTGTTCCAGTGTGTCCAGTCCGTTTGCGCAGCCAGTTTTCGTGAACGGGTAGCGATGAACCGAAATCACTCAAAAGCGCCTTCGGTAGGAGAGCATCATCATCCCAATGCAGCAAGACGTTGCCTGGCTTGAGATCCAGGTGCAATATCCCCCGATTGTGGAGAAAGTCCAAGCCGCGGGTGATATCAATCATGAGCTGCACAATCTCTTCTTCACGCAAGAAATGAATGCCTGTTCGGGTGCTGCCCCGAGGCTCACCACACTCCTTAGCATGTCGTCGCTTACGAAATTCGGTCTTGAGTCGGTCCACGTACGTTTGATTCACCGTTGGACTCTTACTGTACTCTTTTGAATCACCCGAACGTGCCGATATCCAATCAGCTAAGCTGCCGCCGTTTGCAGCCATCATAAGCACATGCAAGGTTGGGACACGGGGGGTAAACGGTGATGCTTGTGACATCTCAACCCATGCATGTTTATAATGAATAACATTTGGATGAATCAGTTCTTCCATTAAATGCACTTCGCCCAAAGACTGACACAAAGTATCGTCATGATTGCCCACAGGCACTTTTTTGACCGCATACATACCTAATCCATGCCCGTTCAGCACATGTTGGCACAAGTACACCGTACCTCGAGAGCCTCGACCAAGCTGCCGAATTTCGACAAAAAAGCGTTCATAATATCCCTCGTTGACTTCTTCGCATACAGGAGGAGAACTTACATTTGAATGCGTTGTTCCAAGCAAAGGCACTTGGGATAGAAGTCGGAAGTAATGTGGCGCCACATGCACTAGGTCATTCTCATTGTTAGCCCAACCGCTGCTGGTATGCATCGACGACGTTGAAAAGAAATCTTTTTCCCATGGTCTTTGACACACGGGGCATACGTGAGAGTGTGCAGGTGAATGGAATGCGGCCTCTTGCGACATAGCTCGGGTCACAGAATTTGTCATCACTGGTGCAGGTGATTGAGTAGACCTCAGGATTAATTCGTGTGAAGCTGGATTATATTCGACAAGATGCTGTCTTGTCCTAAGAACGAGCTGGAGATTTTCATTATCATGCGGCGATAGGATCAGTTCCATGATGCATTACACCTCTGGTGGCAAGGCACCGTCTGCCTGACTGTGTGGAGAAATAACGGGGAAGCACTGGAGACCAATTTTTTTGGCTGTCACGTCTCAAGCGCCACACTTTCTTGTGCCGAGCAGTGCGCTTGCATAATGAGTACCGTGTAATGTTCGTACTTCCTAAGTACCATATACACATATCTGAACTTGCACTATCACCGAAAGAAGCGCGCTTACCAGCTCGTCCATTTGAACAAGTGCCATCACCAGCACCATTCCGCGCACCTATTCGAACAAATCAAGGCTTGGATTTGCGATTAGGACCACTTGAAATTACCTATCTGTTTTTGCACAAAATGAATGAGTCCTATGTGAATATTGGCACGATCCAATCCAGGTTCGAGCAGATAAGCACATTTGAAGTATCGTCCTGCGATGCGCATCACAAGACTGATCAGGGCGTTGTACATGTGCCATTTGGTATAGTACACCTCTTTCGTGTGTTAGATAATATGCACGATTTAAAACATTCTAGCAAGGTGGTGGAAGCTGATGACGCGACGATGGATGACGAAAGCATAGGGACAATACTTGCCATGCTCAATGTACCCGCACCTATGAACGCCTCAGCACTTCTCCAGTTTCTTGATTCCGCTCTTGAGGCAATTGAACAAGTACGCATTATACATCAATTGGGAAAGAATTATCTTCTTGTGCTCATCAAGTTTCGTGATGCTTTAGATGCGGAAGAATTCTTTAAGATGTACAATGGTCTGCCGTTTGACGCGTTTGATACATCAGATGCCTGTGTGCTTGTTTATGTCACAGGATTTACAGCCTCAGCAGCTTCATCTATGCCTGTAACGTACCCAATGTCATGCGCATTGTCACCCTGGCCTATTATTTTACCGTCTGACACCGAGAAAGCACCATCACTTCACAATTTACAGCCACATCGTTTCGATTCAGGACTTCGAAAAAATGCGTTTGAACTCCCTACTTGTCCTGTTTGTTTGGATCGACTTGATTCACGCTTGTCTGGTATTGTGACCGTATTGTGTCAGCACTCATTTCATTGTTCTTGTTTGCAGCGCTGGGATGACAGTCGGTGTCCTGTGTGTCGACACTCTTATGTTCGGCATGTCAAAGGTACCTCAGCCGATGGCAGCGATGCATCGCTGCTAGCGTCCCATTGTGGTGCGTGCCAAAACGATTCCGACTTGTGGATGTGCTTAATCTGTGCGAATGTGGGCTGTGGACGGTACACTCACGGTCATGCGCGTCAGCATTATGAAGAAACGGGGCATCTGTACAGTCTTGAAGTCGACACGCAGCGTGTTTGGGATTATGCTGGCGATGGTTATGTCCATCGCTTGATTCAGAGCAAGTCCGGTGGAAAGCTTGTGGAACTCCCATCAGCAACGAATATGGCTGCTAGTGTGCCTGGGGAATTATGGAATCCCCGTTATCCCAGTGGATCAGGTTTCCATCGCGAGGGAAACGAAATGCAGGAGGGCATCTCCGGTCCCACAGATCGGGCTCAAGTGGAGATGCTACAGGAAAAGATGGAGGCCATTGGGGCTGAATATTCGAGCATGATCATGTCCCAACTAGATTCTCAGCGTGTATACTATGAAGGACGTTTGGCTCAAGTCAAGTCTCAAAGCGTGTCGCAATCTGAATATGAACATACGTGTAGGGAAAGAGACCAGCTTCGTGAAGAGTGTAATGTAACAAAAGAGCATCTCGCTTCTATGTCAGAGGAACTATCCTCAACGCAATCTACTATAAAAAGACAAGATGCACAGCTTCGTCGGGCGCTGGAAACAGTCCGAATGACGAAACATGAACTCGAAGAGGAAAAAAGTGTGTCAAGTGGCTTGTATTCCCATGTTCAGCAGCTGCAAGAAGGGCACAGCAAACTAGAAGCACAAGTCGCAGACTTGAAGGAGCAATTACGCGACATGATGTTCTTTGTCAGTGCTCGAGACAAGATTGATCGAATGGACGATTCATATGGCATAGCGGGTGGTGATGTGATTGTACGGAGTGAGCCTAGCGAGCAGCATGCGCGGCATAACAAGAAAAAAGGGGCATTACGTCGTTAGGCGCTTTTCTGCATTTCCTTTTCCCGCTTGGCAATAGCCTGCTTGCGCAGTACACGTATAATAAAAAGCAGAATGAAAGAAAGACCAGCAAATAGTAAAAGTGCGGGAAGTCGGACAGCCCATTCACGCGATGGAAAAAAGCTTTGAAGAGGCGCATTCGCAGGGAAGAAGGGCTGAACAGTTAGTGGCTCACACGTAAGAACATACCGTTACAATGGCCCAGACGGTATAGTATAAAAATACAAATACTGCGACAAAGAGGCATGTACCACCAATAATGCGGTCTGACAGTGCCTATTGTCAGTGACTGGCACGTATCCACATACCATGGTCGGGGTGGTGTTGGGATAGCACCCAACAGTCGGGCACCCACCATCACCTTGTTGTATTAGGTGCGGATTGTCGGCCGAGCACTCCACATTCGCTACCATGCCTGTGGACAAGGACCTGTCTACACGCATAGCGGCTGCATATGATGAGGCATGCTCCGATACCCGGGACCCTGTTCGTGGTGAAGGAGGGGGATTCCTGGTAAATGATTCATTGGCTGGTGGATTCTTGCCTGATGCAGACTTTTATCAAGAGGAAAGGATTTCGCAAGGCATGAAAGTATCTGCTTTACCCAGAGCTTTAGAGTCCCTTGGACTGGATTCTTCTCAACGAAAAGATGTTTGTGAGCTGCTTGAGGCAAATGCAGTTCACGGGACCTGTGATAATGAGCCAAATATACCAAAAGCGTATTTTATTGAGGCTGTGCAAACAGTAATGGAAGGTGTGCGCCGATCAAAGCGTCGACGGACTAGTCGTCAAGCTACAAATGAGTCGCACGACACGGAATCCTACAGTGATGACGAGTATGATCCATCTAATGACGAATATACGTCTTTCAGCGAAGAAGACGAGCCAAACACAGCTGCAAAAACCAAGCTAACCAAGACTAAGCGCGAGCAGGCCCGATTTTTGTACCGACTACTTCTTGAGCGCATTCCACTCGTTGCTCCCACCATGCTATCTACGCTACCAAACACCGGAATTCGCACCGATGTCACGGAAGAAGAAGTGGATACAAGGTGTATTGGAATCGACGAGCTTCGATATGCGGCGCGCAGCTTGGGCGAGACCCCAAGCACAACAGAACTTGCTGAAATGCTACATGAAGCGATGTCACTTTCCTCAGGCGCCAAAGCACACACGAATACCCAAGCGCCACGGATTGGGCTGCATGAGTACGTACAATAACTGTGTCATGTGCTAATCACAGGTTCATGCATATCACGTGGAGGTTGGGGTCGTTGGCATAAGGGAGCCACGGACAGTTGCGTTTGTTCACAATGCGCATGAAATTATCGTGATTTGGTAGATAATGTGGAATTAAATGTACATGCACCAAAAAGGCTGCTTGCGTGTGTTGCAGGCAAAGGCAAAGGGACTGTAGGGCTCCAGCACTGGAACAGGTCTGTACGCCGCCAAAAGCCCTTTTGCACTTTTACACGGCATCTTGTTAGACGCAGGTTCGGTCTCCTGCAACGAGCGCCTAGATTCAAAACGAAGTATATATTGATCCTTGCTGGCGCTCGTGATATTGGGACGTCAACGACGCCATGACTTCGTCCCCGTGGACAACAAATTCAGGTACGCGCTCGGGGCCGACCGTATCGTATGCTGAGCGCTTACGCCAAGCCAACGCCGTGGCGGAATTTACAGCAAACGAGAGAGATCAATCAAATTCCAAGAAGATATCAGCAAATGAGTCGTCTCCTGCATCTGCCTCATCCGAAGCATTAACGTCGTCGAGTACCGTCATGCATTCGCCCAAATCAGTGCCTCTCAAAATAGCTGAGCCGCCCTCAACTTCGCCAGTTTCCTCATCACATTCAGCCCAGGGTGAATTGGAATCAGAGTTCTCTAATGGAAATGACAATGTTTGGGAGCTTCGTATGCGCCGACGTCATCACCGCGACTTGTACCCGAGGCATCACTCCGACTCCTCTTCGACACAGCATATCAGTCATAAGCTTAAAAAAAGTCCGCATTCTCAAAGCCCGGATGCCTCTTTTATGCAAAATGATCCTGTACTATCACTTGATGATATTGCTAATGACGCGTGGCTCCACCGTATCCACATGCTCAACGGTGGTAAAAGTGCCCCCCTATTCGTCAAGCTTTTGAATTCAACGCCTGACAAACCCAGTTCGCCCTCTTCTTCTGGGGATGTATCCGAATCACACGAATCAGATGATGTGACTTCTCATGCTATGTCTTCCTCTGCCCCGGACACTACTATGACGAGCGGCTGGTCTCAGTCATGGCTATACCAACCTGGTCCCCAACCTGTTTACTTAATGACACCCTATGGACTGCTTCCGTCTAATGCAACGATTCCTGCTACCTATGCTGATGGTTCTTTTTCACCCCATCGCTCTATGGATTCTTACCAACATCATATGCGCCATGATGCTCCATTCCCGATGGGCTATCCACGGATGGTCCCGATGCAGGATAAGTTAGAAGGAAGTGTGTGGTCTCGACGTGGCCGCGCTGGTCGTGGCCGTGGATCGTCCAGAGCTCCGGTCATCCCACATGTAATGCAAAATGGCGCTCTTGCCATGCAGCCTGCACAAAAACCTGAAGAGCCGGCATCCTTACCTGATGCCTTTCCTCATCAATCAATCAAGACAAAACAAGACGAATTCAATGATAAGAGCCATTCTGGTACTCATCAACACCACATCGATACCGAGTCGAATACCGCATCATCTACGTCCTCTTCAGGTCACGCTACAAGTGCTCAAAACGGAAAAGTATTTCCTTCAAACTACGGACCCTATATGGCACCCTTCATGAACCAACCCGGGGCCCCTGTCGCCCCATATTCCATGCCACTGCTAACTTATGTGGCGATGGATCCAAACGCGTCGTCTCCTATGCCCACGCCCGTCTTTCCCTATTATGTACCTGCAGCCACACCTGCTACCAATGCTTCTGTTCTTTCAGAGCATCTTCGAACACAAGTTGAATTCTACTTCTCTGATGCGAATTTGGCCTCAGACTTCTTTCTTCGCCAAAAAATGGATGACCAGGGATTTGTGGCATTGGAAACAATTCTTGAGTTCAAGCGTCTCCGTTCCATGTTTAAAAATGCTATCTCGAATGCATCAACGGATGAGCCTCAAAGTATGTCGGAGGAATGCCAAAAAGAAATGCTGCGCTCTGCTTTAGCACAAAGTCAGGTGCTAGAACTAAGCCACGATCATACGAAAATTCGCCGCCAGAATGGCTGGCAATCATACCTGCTGACTCCAAATTAAAGCACATCTAAGGTGTCCAACCTTCATGCTCTAACTCTTCGAGCAATCGATCCAGCTCAGCTTGGACCCACTGTATTTTTTTGTTCAACATGCTGGCTTGGGCATCTCGATAGGTTCGAATGACGTAAAGTACGCTTTCACGAACAAAATCTGAATCATTTTGAAACGGTACAGCATCTTCAACTTCCCGCTGCGTTAGACGAAATGCTTTTCGACGTTGGCGAAGCATTTTTTCCAACATCTCCATGACCTGAACTTCTGAAAGCAGTCGTGCAACATGCCCCGTCTCCGCAACGGGTTCAACATGTTCGCGAAGTGTGACCAGCAAGGCTGAGGGAGGTTCTGTCTGGTTCTGCGGCCAATAAAACACGCAGGTTGCATCATCGGCGTTGCTGCGCAACGCTAAGGCAAGTAGATCGTCTGGTCCATTCGGTTCAACGAATCCGTAGGAGCTGCATAGCTCTTCATTGCTTTTAGCTCCATAATTGTTGTAGACTTGCTCACCTTGGAAGTAAGCACGTCGAAGCGTGAAAACAGCTAATTCAGGTTCATGGAACGACCAAGTCACTGGTTCCGCGCGACGGTGGTTTAAAGCGTCGAATCCTGGAATTAGAATGGGCTCGTCTCCCTCAGGCCAGCCAGCAACCTGCGGTGGGAAACTTCGACTTGCGTATCCGTCCTCTGCCCAGAGCCATGCTGAGTGCCAGTCTATTTCTTCGATCCATGTGAGAAGAAGCTTTATTTGCTCGTCACTCGTTGAAGTCATGGCTGAAACTAGCCAATCCTTGGCACGCTCTGAGGATAACTTTGATGTCTCACGCCGCTGTATTGCACCATGGTACAGAGTTGTGCCTTGCAATAAAGAAAGTTCGGACGTTGAATAATGCAGCGGCGTGAGCATATTAGCAGGGAAAAGTCGAATATAAGGTATATGTGCTCCCAGCAGTGCCATCATTGTACCTGGTAAAGTTTTTTCACTTAAAATGCGCTGGATCACGAGGTACAAAAGTGTCCATTCTCTAGGGCAAAGTGTTTCATATCCATCATGTGCACGTAAACCCTGACATAGTATTTGGTGGGCTATCATGGGGTGAAGCACTAATGAGCGCGGAATTCGTAATGCTTCCGTTGCCTCGCTCAGGGCATCTCGAGTGTAAAGGCCCCATCCATCTTTTTCATCTAATATGAGTTAAAAGCACTTACTGTGATGAAAATACAGACTGGGGTGTACGTATGCGCCATGAGAGCGCAGCCAATCCAGAAATGCGACCCTTGGGTCCGTATCATGCATCTGTGTGCAAACGGGGACCACGATATCGCCGCCCCCTCCACTTCCTCCGAACTTGCTCTGAACGGGATTGCCATCAACCAGTGGCCTTATTTTTAATTTCTGAACAGCTGTATGTCAAGCCAAGCCCAAAGAGTACCACATCTCGACAACGTCGATGATGCCTCTCGCAAAAAAATTCAGAGTGTAAGTTTGACATCATGTTGACACTCAGCATATTACTGTAGGCCCAATGTCTTCCAAGGAGGTATCGCAAAGTGCTCGGTTGACAAGTGAGCAACCTGCGGTTGTGGCGCCCGAGCTCACAGATGGATCTGGTGCGCCAATTCCTCAAGCTGATCAGGATGCGAAAACTGGGCCAGAAATGGTCGGCGAAGAAGATCCCACGAATGATACCGTGAAAAGTAAAAGGGGTACAATGGGGAAAATACTTGGATTTTTCAAAAAGTCCAGCTAAATTATGCATGTACCGTGGCTCCATCTTGATAATTTCTACTTAACATGTATAAGATTACACTAGATAATTGCCTTCTGCATGTCATGGTACAGTGACACTGGTCATTCCAAGCATCTTGAGTCTACCGAAAGCGTCCTTAGCCGTGTCCCCACCGCAAAATCGGCGGCGCTTCACGTGGTCTGGCATGAATGTGGAGATAGGGCGCGTCGCGCCTCAACACGGTCAGTTAGCCCATGGCGACTGGCCATCTACCTTTACGTGACATTGACATGGCGTCAGTAAAGCAAGATCTCGATGAGGCCAACAAACTTTTTGCCTTGAAAAAATACGACTCTGCTTCTGACTTGATAGCTTCGGCGCTTGAATCTTTGTATGTAAATGGCAGCTAACATACGAGGCGTGACACGTTCGGTGAAGACGCACCTGAACTTGCACCGATCCTGCATATCTATGGTCGCGCGTTGCTCGAGCATGCCATTTCTGTTTCAGGTGCACTTGGCGGCGGCGGCACGATCGGAAGTACTGAAGATGCGGAGCCCACAACGGCTCCTGAAGATGTTAATGGCGCATGTCATGAAGACGAAATACGTGGAGATGACAATGGGTTCAATGAGCAAAATGCATCGGCAAGAAAGCGCAAAGTCTCTGATGAAGGCAATTCCGGTGCAGATAAAGAAGAAGAAGAAGACGATGATGATCTGGGTATTGCTTTCACCGTGCTCGATCTATCCCGTGTGATCTTCGAAAGAATACTGAATGGATCTCTCACCCAAGAGTCTCATCAGGGATCAAAAGGAAAAGGCACGTTCAAGCCAGAACTACATCTCGTCACCGGAGAAACCTGGAGTATGAGGGAAATTGAATCAGAGCTGGCTGAAGTCCGTAACGATCTTGGTGATATCGGTCTCGAAACAGGTGCGTTTACGAGCCAGAACTAACTCCCTGAGAAAACTTTGAACAGGCCTCAGACGATTACGAGGCATCTCTTGACATATTGAAAAACCTGCTTCCACCTTACTCGCGCAGAGTCTCAGACGGACATCTGCGTTTAGGCCTTGCGCTGGAGTTCCATCCAGACGTAGAACAACGCAAGCATGCCAAAACTCACATCGAGCAGGCTGCGAATGTTCTACGACGGCGTCTTGTGCAATTAGAACGCGTTCGTTTACATGAAGATAAGAAACCGTCCGATGAGTCCGCAAACGACCACCTATGGGACCTCGACGAAGATCAACTTCGTCGTGAAAAAAAAGATATTGAAGAAATGCTAAAGGATCTTGAGCTCAAGGTATGTGAATTGATCTACTAATGTCAAGCTGGATGAACTCGCTGCGAATCCATCTACTGTCTTAAAAGATGACGGCAAGCCCGTGAACCCCGAATTGGAGAAGGCCATTAAAGAGGCCTTTCTAGGTGCAACCGAGTCGCTCACCAGCGACTCAGAGCTGCACGCCCCTCCAACTGACAAGCCAGTCAATGATCTGAGTGCGCGTGTGAAGCGCAAGAAGCACTAGTTCTCACCCTGCATTTTTAGTCAGACATTGCGGGCTTGGCTTATGTGGCACCGAAACAGTGGATCCGTGCTGACATCGTAGTTGGAACTATAACAACATGGCCACGAATATCACATTTCACCCCGGGAATGTCACTTATGATGAACGTAGTAGTCTTTTGAATCAAAAGGGCATGACAATCTGGTTTACTGGTCTCTCTGCTTCGGGCAAATCTACAGTGGCTGTAGCTCTTGAACAGCACCTGTTGCATCTGAAAAAGTCTGCCTTCCGTCTGGATGGTGACAACATTCGGTTTGGTCTCAACAAGGACCTCGGATTCTCGCCTAAGGATCGCGAAGAAAACATTCGTCGCATTTCTGAAGTATCGCTTCTTTTCGCCTCGTCGACGGCCATCGCTATCACGTCGTTCATCTCACCGTACAAGGCAGATCGTGACTTTGCACGCGAGTTGCACCGAAAGCACAACCCTGAACTGCCATTCATTGAAGTATTTGTGGATACAAGCGTGGAAGAATGTGCGAAACGTGACCCCAAAGGCTTGTACAAAAAGGCTTTTAGTGGCGAAATCAAAGGTGTGTGCAGTGTAACCTATTTACTAACCTGACTAGAGTTCACGGGCGTATCGGCTCCTTACGAAGCACCGGAAAATCCTGAGATTCACATTGATGGTGCAAAGTCCTCTATTGAGGACAGCGTAAAAACAATCATGGACTACTTGCTGTCCAAGAGGTACATTTAGATATAGCTCATAGTCAAGCGTTCTTCTAGATGTCCCGTTACTTTGTGTGAGACGATGTTGTGGTAGTATTCTAGGGCAACATTAACGAAATGGTGTCTTACATTGCAGCGTCAAAACTGGATGCACAAGGCTACTTTAAAGGTATACACAATACACGAATGCGTTGTTATCGCTTCAACGAAACACAGGTAAATCTGTGAAACCGCATTTATTCAATCCATAGGGGATCTTCAACACTTGAAGACGATGCTCTTCGTCGCTTACACACATTCAGCCAAGATCAAGGTTCCACTGGACTGAATTATTATTGTTCGATGGGTCGGAAGCTGACTGTGAACTCTCCACAGTATCACCCGGGTCACACTTGAACGAAGCCACTGATCCAAGTATATTGTTCATTAACAAGTCATACATGTCATTGTTGGTATATTCAGGACATGAAAATGTGTTTGATTCTTGATTTTCAAGCGGTAGCGTGGTTCTAAAGTCTAACGGCAAGCTGGAAGAGGCTTGCGCTTGTGACTGATCGATAGGGGGGAACATTGGTTCCGTGCTTGACGAATGTGATGGTCCAAACAATGAACGAATATCAGCAGAAAAGTCATTGCTGCTTTCAAAATTGTGGATATTTGCGTTCATCATGCTGGATTCAGATACATCTGGTACATTCGAGATGGTCATATTTTGTAGCTCTGTGTTGGCGGAGTTGAAATGAATGAGGCTCTCTGCTGAATATTGCGGCATGTTTGAGGAATCCAAAGAAACGTTATTCGCATGCATGAGCGAGAGGACTGCAGAATCATTGGCAGGAATAGAGGAATTGCATAAAGAAGAAGGCTGGTATGTGTTGTGCTCATAGTTAGTATGAGCAGCGGTCTGGAAACTGGGAGACAAAGGTAAAGGTGACGGGAAGGATGCCGTGACAGGTGACAATGAAAACACGCTAGATTCGGGTGTAGATACATGCTCTTGCATTTGTGTGAACATAGATGAGAGGTTGGAATGGTTTGAGACTGATGCAGCAGTGTTGACATCATCATCAACAGTGTCATAAAAAGAAGACGCACTCAAATTGAGTCGAGACAAGCCAGGCCTTTTCATTCCCAACCGACGTCGAGCGAGCATAGAGCTTGAATATGGACCAAAGCGCTCAGAGGGAAACTGTTTGACAGCGTTATCTTGAAGCCAGTTATTTGGCTTTTGCTCCTTTGGTTGTAATCGAGGCTCAGAAGCGTAGGCAGATAAAGATCGCTTGGGTGCGTTCATATGCTGCTGATATTTGGCGTGCTTTGAAGAAAACGTTTCTTTGTTGGCTGAGTCCAGTACATTATGGCGAGAAGCCATGGGCGAATAACCAATACCTTTGATGGCATCAGAAATGCAGCCATCTCGAAGAGCTTCCTTGGCATCAGGACTAAGGGCCCACCAACTACCCTTTCCACTCGGTCGATCATGCCTTGGAAGCTTGATAAACAGGTTGCTTTTTGTAGACAAGGTAGATTTGATTCTGTTCTTGACCCGAGCTTCCCAATTGAATTCTGGAGCCCTGTCACGTAGCTCGGGATACTTTTTTACCATGCGCTCAAATAAATCTTGTACAAACAATTTTCCATCAGGGCTTTCATCAATCGTATAGCATATCATTTCGGCCCAATTAAATCGCCTCTGACCGTTCGCTTGACGCGGCGTAGATAGCGCCATCGTGGCTGCAGTATTTACGCTGAGAGCAGCTTTCGTCGGAGATGATTCCTTTTGATTGGCGTGATAAACGGGCGAGTCGGAGGTGCTTTTTAACATTGAGGCAGGCGTTGAGCGTGAAGGGATTGAGGGATGCAACAGACCTTGTTCATTACCATCGGCTTCCGCGAATGGACTGGCCAAGTCGTTTAATCCTAGGGCGGACAAAGAGAAATCTCGAGACATGTTGGATTCAGGTGGCGTAGAGATTCTATCCTTGCCCTCATGATCCAATTCTTGTTGAAAAAATATATTTAGATCCTCAGGATTAAAAAGGTCGACGTGGGTATTGCCTATTGGTGTTAGTTCGGACAAACGGTAACACTCTTCTCACGTACCGGGTGAGCACGGTTGTGCAGGCGGATCCGCATTTGATTGGGACGGCGTGGGTCCATAAGAGCCGTCATGCATCGTTGATTTTTGTTTTGAAGGACTCCGCTGCGGGAGGTCCAGGTGGGACTGCGCGTATCCTATCGAGTTACACTGATGGATGCGGCGGCGTATGTAGGCTGGTATGCACTTTTGCTCGTGGTTCAATCCGCCACGTGATTCCAAAGGAGGAACCGTAAATTGGCCTCGGAGTCTCTGTAGGTGCCGATTTGTCGATGATAGTGCGGTGACAATTTTTGACACATACTATTTGCTGTTTGTTTTGGACTTACCCGATAGATCGTTTATGACACGGACTATGTTTGACTATCACACGACTTAGTGGCTTCGGCCCCAACTCGAGCGACTTTTTCCGCCACTAAACGTAAGGCATTACGTGCCGACCAATGCTTACGCAGTATCACGAGCACGTGCCAGAATCCCCACGTTTGACATCGGCCCTCGGCGTTCTTTGAATTGGTCAGAATGAGTTGGCCAATCTGCCTGACGTCAGATGGCCATGTTCTGACGCCAGTATGAGTCAACATGTGCTATCCTGAAATATTTGGTGTTCATGCGGTGGACGGCGTCAGTGAAGGTTCCGTGTCACCTGCGATGAGGGCATCCAATCCTTCCACATCGTGAACAGCCTCGTCTTCACCTTCACCCATAGTGTTATCAGCGGAGGGTGTTTCGTCGATGACAAAAGCGCTTCGTTCTTGTAAAAGTGTTTCATTCGCGGCACGAAGAGTGGCCACGGCTGCCTCCGGACCTTCTCTTGCTAAGTCACTGCCACGAAGCGCTGTTCTTGAGTCAGAATCACCATCTTGATAGCATGATTCATTAGTGGTATCTTCATTCTCTGAGCTAGAGACCTTTTCATGTGGGGTGGCGCTCTGCACTCCAAAAACATTGGCGAGGCGTCCAGAAAGCGTGCTGGAACGCGCCTCTGATACGACATTAGATGCAGCACTTTTGCCTTGCATCCATGCACTGCGCCATGTGCGTGACTTTTTCTCGGGCTCGGGTGCAGGTTCCTGAGCAAAGCTTGGTATAGGGCCCCGTACAGAATGAGCCTGGAGCCGAAGTGCTACTTGGTCAGCTAATGCATCGATGCGAGTTTTGCCTTCTTCACCGAAAAGACCACCCAAGAATCCGACCACTTTACCACGTGCACCAGACGTGATGTCTCGAGAATAGCTCACGGGCGTCTCTGTATTCAATGGAACTGTGTTCCCATGTAGTAGCGTGGAAGCAATAGAAACTGTGCCAGCGCTTGACTTGGTCGACTTTACATCCGGGCCACGTTGTCCATTTCGAGGCACCACAGGGGCAGCATGCCAAGCAAAAGCGCCTCCTGAGCTCGACCACTGTACTTCATCGAGTCGAAATGATTTGGGAAGATCATGTTCAAAAAATTTTTCGATGCATGGCGATGTTACGGCTAAAGCACGGAAGGAAGACAGGGACAGGAACGGTTCATCATCGCCGCGCTCCTCCCGTGGCTTGGGAGGCGCTTCACTGCTTCCTGGTGAGGTTGCAACTTTGACTAACGTGTCGGACTCTGGCGTGACAGGACCTGGCTGCAAAGCAGATGCGCGATCTACCGCTGAGTCCCACATCATACCAAGCACATGGTCAAGTTCTGCTCGCCATTCGTCACTCGAAGGCTCATAAGAGTGCATCGAGGTATAGTGTTGCAATGAAAGCTCGACTTCACTGATAGCTGCCCCGATGTCGGGCTCATTTTCACTGGAAATATATCGCAGGCCAGGAAAGCGTGTCTCATACTCATCGCACAACTGTGACAGGCGCTGATGTCCACCTACAAGTACGTCCAGACGGGGATATTGAGAAAGAAATTCGATGCATTCGCCATGAGACCATCCAGGCTCCTCTTCGAGGCAAAAGCGGGCGACGTCCACCAGACCGTCGTACGTACATGGCCGGCTGTCGTCTGGCAGATCCTGGATAGCAGCGTGAGATTGCTTGGCCAGTTTGGCAGCACCATCGGCTGAACAGAGGAGAACTCGCTCAAGGATCAGGGCTAAGGCTTCGACACTGGCGGTGGGAAGTGCCTGTGCCGAAATAATTGTGCGACTCATGGGGGGGGAAGTTGAGCGCACGGTCACTCATGGTAGTTGGCCCCGACCCCTTGTGTGGATGACTAATTGATGAATCGCCCTGGCTTAGCAGGTGGTCCCTTCTCGCACCGTGGCAGGCATCGATGCAGCGAGCCATGCCGCGTGGCGCACGCGCCATAGCGCTGGCTACTTCAATCTGCATGGGTGCATTTTATGTGACGCGGCAAGCCCGACAGAGCGACGAAGGCCCTTTGCCGTATCGATATGCGCCGCTCTTGTTGGCATCGACGAGTTTCTTGCCATGCCAAGCAGCCCGCCCATTTGAGTCGGATGGACGCTCGATGCATCGTCATTTGCACTTGGTATCAAAGAAGCCACTTATGCTGGGTCATGACTGCATCCCGTTTGCGATCTACTCCTACTACATCAAAGAACCTACTCTGCAAGTGGAGCGACCCTATACGCCTCTGACCATGCTGAGTCGGAACGATGCGTGCTCACTCGACATGCTTATCAAGCGCTACGCTGACGGAGAACTATCCAGATATTTGCATCGGCTGCGTCCGAACGCTCCTGTGTATGTTCGTGGCCCCGAAGTGACATGGCAGCTGCCATCTCATGCTACGATGCCGGACGAGATTGTCATGATGGTAGGCGGCACATGCGTCGCGGCCTCCCACCAGCTCTTGTCGAATGTGCTTGATACCCGTGATCCGGCTACGTCTCCCAAGCTCACAGTCTGGTATGCAGCGACTTCGTTGGATGCATTGCAGGCCGTGCCTGACATGGTCCGCTACATGAAGCAATATCCTGAGCAGGTGCAACTGCGTTTGTGGGTGGAACGCATGCCACAGCATCCACAGCAGGCCGACTTATGTACAGCCACAGGCGTGCCTGTGGAGGCACAAGTCCGACGGCTCGACACAGCTACATGGCTTGGTCGCCTTTGGTCACGCCGGCCTGTGCATGAATTGGTGGTGGATGGCGTAGCTGTTCCTGTACACAGTGGCCGTATTTCTTTTGAGGATATCCAGACGCGACTCGCTCACTCCGAGGTGAGGCGTCGTCTTGTGCTAGTGTGTGGCCCCGACGGGTTCGTGCATGCTCTGGCCGGGCCCAAGGCACGCGATTTACGATCGCAGGGTCCGCTTGGTGGTATGTTGCGAGCCTCTGGTTATACAGAAGCAGAGGTATTCAAGATGTAACGCGCAGTGTTCGCACGTTCTGAACTTCGGCAGGCGTCAGTTGCCAAGAGATGCCGCTAGACACGCCAGCCTCGTAGGCATCACTCGTGTCTGTTTCTTCCTCGTCCATATTGAGGACGTACGATACCTGTTGCAGTCGTAAGAACTTGTCCCGAAAACCCCATGGAGCCCGCTCGCTCAGCATGGTGAGCACACCACGCACGTCTTTATCAAAGCGCAGGGCACCGAGCTCGGTGAAGGTCAGTTGGAAAACCAGCTGTTCCCAAGGCCGCACTAGCGCATCTACGGCCATGGAGAAGAGCGAGGCATAGTTCGACTCGGTCAGTTGATCTCGATAGCCAGCCATGAGTGCGTCCCATCCGGTGCGCAGACGCACTGTCATCGTGTCAGCCTCTGGCAATTGGCCGTACGACGCTTCGTTCAGCTTATAGTTGAGGTCACGGAAGATCTCGGACAGCATGGCTTGAAGTCGGGGCTCCACCAAAGCCCGGTACAACTCGTCTATTTCGAACTGCAACGCCGTCCGAATTTTGGGTGAGAGCGAGCCAAGTCGGCTCACAATTCCTTGCACGGTAGCTAGGGGGCTGTTGGCATCTCCGCCTGCAAAATATGATTCAAGGAACGAAGGTTGTGACAAGAGCGCCAGGATACGGTCTGAGTACGAAGCGGAAATGTCCAGGACATTGAGATAGACACAAAGCGTCGTGCGCACTTCGCGTGCAGCCGCCGCACGACGCGGTCCATCCACAAGGCGGGAGATGTTCAGCGCACGGCGGCATCCATCCATCCGCAGCACGACCATTTCCACAAAGTAGGTCTCCACCATGGCCACCGCCTGAGACACGATACGCCCAGCGACATCGACGGACGACGTGGACAGAGAGCGAGAAAGCACGGTGCGAAGAGCAAAAAACATATCATCAGGCAGGGAGCTAGCGTAAGGGAGTGACTGCACGTCAGGTGTATCTAGCATGTGAACTTGCTGTACATTGGCCTGCAGAGCATACATTTGTAGGGGCACAAACACATGAAGCATGGTGTCTTGGATGGCACGCGCCAGGCGACCGTCGAAGACGGCGGCATCCGTAGGTAGTGTGGAGCGACGCAAGAATTGCATAAAGAGTGACCACTGCGCGCTAAACGACACCATTTCGTTGAGAAGCGCGTCCACGGCGAGATACTCGGATCCACCGCCGCGGTGGTGCTCGTATATGCGTCCGGGTGTGTACGGCGAAGCGCGAATCGTTTCAAGAGCCGTGAATCGCTCATCTTGGGCGTCGCGGACGAGCTGATCCACGTTCCGCTCGGCGCGCCAAGCCTCTAGGATGCGCAAGGCGAGCGACGACCACACGCGCTCTAGCGCAGGCCACACGCCTTGCATAAAGTCGCAGTGGCCTGGCTGTCCCAGCAGCTGATCCACCACGGGCTGATGCTTACTGATAAAGATAGCGAGGTACTCGTGAAGAGCTGTCCACAGCATGCCGAAAAAAAGGGGATTCGAGGAGGGCGAACGCAGGCGCTCTTCCAGTTCTTTGCCGTACGCATCGAGAAGCGAGCACGCAAAATCACTGTAAGCAGCAAGGCCCTGCTCATGTGCATGGATAGCAGCGAAGTATGCGAGAAAACGCGTAGCTTGAGCTTCGTCTCGTGCGTTGGCATAATGAGCGAATTGCTGTGTCATCTTGTCCACGAGGGAAGTGCGTAAATGAGCCAGGAGCTGAGGCGGTGCGTCAGGGTGCATGGCTGTGGGCACCACCATGCGGACAAAGTCGCTATGCAATACGTCTTCAGGGACGCTCGACGCTTGCTGGCAATGGCGAACACAAGCATCCCAATCGAGGCGTTCAAGGGCCTCGGCGAGCGCACCTAGCGATGTACGCAGCTGTATCGCCTCTGTGCACCATTGCAGAGAGTGCTGAATCCGGTTCCCTTCTTCGTATAGCACATTCAAGTCGTGGTACAGCTGCTGCGCCGTGTGTGTTGTGGATTGGAAGCGCGATTCGATGGCGTGCGCGTGTCGCTGAGCCCGATAAAGGGGGGGCGCCGTGTGCTCGTGTACGACCATGTCAGAATGCTGCAGCGCTTGTGTTGCCTCCTTCACTAGCGCGTCCATGCGATGCTTTTGCGTACGCTCATCCTGCTCGATTCGGCGCAGTGCGAGCTGTACCTGGTCCGCCACCCTGGCCATGAGCGGCGTGGGTGAGGCAGGCCGCGAAGGAGGGCATGGAACATCACGTGATCAGAGCTGACACCAGCGATGTACGGGCCCATGCTTGGTGGGCCTGGGTCCACCATGAGCCTGACGTGGAGTTCGCGACTGCATGACAAGGTCGTGTTTGTGACGGGTGCGTCTTCCGGCATTGGCGCTGCCGCCGCTCAGCTGTTTGCCTACGCGGGGGCGAACGTCGTGCTGGGAGCGCGGCGCATCGAGAAACTGGCGAGCGTGCAGGCCGCCTGTGAGCGTGCGAATGCGGACGGTGCTACGGGGCATGGCGGCCGCTATGCAGTGCTTGATCTTGATATGCGAAGCACGCAGAGCATCGAGTCGGTTTTGCAGCGTATGCCGTCGTGGGCGTCGGAGATTGATGTGCTTGTGAACAATGCAGGCCTCGCCTCAGGCACCGCACAGGTGGGTGACATTCGTCGTGAGGACGTGGACGCGATGCTTGAGACCAATGTGCGTGGACTCATTGAGATGACGCAGTTGTTTGTGCGCATGTTCAAGGCGCGCGATCGTGGCCACATCATCAATCTCGGCTCCATCGCCGGTATGGAAGCGTATCCAAGCGGCTCGATCTACTGCGCGACCAAATTCGCGGTGCGCGCATTTACGTCCGCGCTGATGAAGGAGCTGTACACGACGCCCATCCGTGTCACCAACATCCAGCCCGGAATGGTCGAGACGGAGTTCAGTCTTGTGCGGGCCTATGGCGATCAGACGGCCGCAGACAAGGTATATGTGGGCATGGAGCCACTCCGGGCCGAAGACATTGCGGAGGAAATCGTCTGGGCCGCCAGCCGTCCTGATCACGTCAATATTGCCGAGCTGACGGTGCTGCCCGTGCAACAGGCAGGACCGTACCATGTGTCTCGGCGCACCTAGCCTGGAATCGCGGCGGCATGCGCGGCACATTCGACCAGCGGCCGCGTCGGCCCTTGAGGCGCCTGTGTGAGTAGAGCGGTACGTACGAAATCCACCGTGTATCGCGCTGGTACATGGCACGCGCGCGCCATGCGTCCCAAGCGTCGCGCCCGGCCGTGTCGAGGCCAAAATGGCGCGCTGTGCGTCGATGGCGGCGGGCCACACAGGCAGCACGCCATCGACGCAGCACAAGTCGCTGGCGCTGGCATCGCCGTGCCCGCAGCATGGGCACGCATGCGGACGCCTCTGTCCAGCGGGCCCAGCACACACGCAGTATCGCGCGTCGTCGCAGGGCCAGCGTCTCGAGCTCTGGCCCTTGCAGACAGAGCTGCGCATACAGATCGCGCCACTGCCGCCAAGCTCGAGTGACACGTGCCCATGTCCACAGCGCATACGCCTGCTGCAGCGCGACGTGATGCTCGAGCCTCGCGACCCATGCATCCCAGGCGCGACGCAGCTGCAGGTGCACAGACCCACGCCGGGTATCGTGCCATTTGATGGCGGCGTGTTCCATGGCACGGCACTGCGCGCGTCGCGCACGCCACTGCATGAAGCCCGCTCGGAGAAGTAGCGCATCATGCACAAGGTACGCCCGGCCTGCCCGATCGCGATACGCAGCGAGCTTGGACGTCCACAAGTGCCAGGCCTCGCGCTGTCGGCACGCATTCTGTTGAGCGACCACGAGCGCCTCGCATGACTGCCAGTGACGCTGGCTCGCATAGGACACACGCCAAGCGGACCAAAAGCGACGGAGCAGCTGGTCGGCATAGTGATGCGTCGCACGCGAGTCCCGACGGTGCTGCAGCGCTTGCATCCACGCACGCCAGTGGCGCCGAAGGAGATGGTGCGTCTCGACGTCCTCCGCTCGTGTCCATTGCTGCTGCGCATGCCGGCATCTCGCCTTCCACGTGTGCCATGCCGTATAAAGACAGCGCCACGTGAACGTGCCTTGGGCCGCGCGCTCTTCCCGCCGCTGCGCGAGACATCGGCGAGACCATGTGTGCCATGCTTGACGCAGTACACGCGCATCGGTGCGGTGAGTGAGCCGTGTCACGAGCGCATGGCGTGTCATGGTGCGCTCGGTGTATTGGAGCCACCAGGCATTCCATGCATGACGTAGCGAATGAGCCGTGCGCACGGTGTCTATGCCAAGGAGCTGTGTGCGAACGCGCCACGTCATCCAGGCAGAATACAGCACACAATCGTCCACATGCTGCGACAGCTGCCGGCCTTGTTGGTGGAGCGCCAGGTGGCGAGCCAAGCTTGTGCGCCACATGCCCCATGCTCGATGGAGGGCATGTCGTGCACGTAGACGCGCAGCTAGCAGCGTGTCATGAGCGTCGCTACGGCGCTCACCTAGACGCAGGCGCCATGCTACCCATGCGCGCGACGTGAGGCGCTGCGTGAGGTATCGTGAGAACAGCGTGGCCTTGGGCGCCAGATGAGCCAGCCGTTCCAAACGTGCGCGCCACGCATGCCATGCGCTGGAGAGCGCGCGAAAGGTGTTGATCGCGGTAGCTGTACGCGCGAGCCACGCCTGCTGCCACAAGGTCCAGGCGATGCGCTGCAGCTGCTCGCTCTTTTTCGCATGCCATGTGTGCCATCCGATGGCCAGGGCGCGATGCTGCGCGTCTCGCCGCTGTGCATGGCGATGGCCGACAGCAAGGCGCCACGACTTCCATACAACACGAGTCAGTATGGACATGCGCATCGAATCAGCGTCGCATATCATTTGCAGGTGTCGCTCGCGAGTGTCTCGCCAGTGCATCCACGCTGTCCACATCGATACTCGCTCATGCGTGTGCTCGGCGCGCGCGTACATATGCGCGAGATGCTGCGTGCGTGCGAGCCACCGAAATAGATAACGCCTTTGGACGCGTCGGCGATACGTTTCCCAGCGGCGCTCAAAGTGCGGACGGCGCGTGGCTGGTCTCCCAGGCGTGCTGGACAGGAGCCGTGGCTCACTCGTGTCCACAGAGCGAGAGAAGGAGGCATCGTCATCCAGCGGCTCGAGACCCAGCCCCACGCGAATCGAGTCCCATCGTTCTGCCCACGTGTGCCCTCGCACTTGCACGAGCGAAAGCAGTGTATTCCACAGCCGCGCATCGATCGATGCCTGTGCCTCTGGTGTGTACGAAGCGCGAAAGTCGTGCATGATCGGTGCCATGAGCGCCATGTCCTGACGACATGCATTGTACGCCTGCTTGAGCTCAGAGAAGCTCGTGGACGCCGGCGGGAGATGGCGTATGACGGCATTGAAGAACGCCACTTCCACATCGCGCAAAGCAAACGACGATGCGAGTTGTGCGAGCTTGGCAGGCTCCGTCTCGCGTCGTGCGCCTCTCCACGGAAAAAACATGCTTGACGAAAGAGCTGATGCACTCTCGTCCAGCATGGCGCTGGAGGAGGCATCCTGCCACAGCGCCATCCGTCGTCGTCGTCGCGAGCGGATGACGCGTCCGTCGCGCGCCTCTGAACCTCCACATGACGACCCTATCTGCGTCTGCTACTTGCGCCGTCGCGACTGGACCATTTCAAAGCCATCCTCGTCGACGATGCGCTCTTGTTTCGGCGCGGGCTCAGCGGGGCGCGCGCTTGGCTGCACAGGGCGCTCGTCGCCCTCGTCAGAGCCCTCGTTATCGTCGATCATTTCAAAGCCGTCCTGCACCTCTGCACGCTGGGCCTTTGCACCTGTGCGTGCCAACGTCGCCTCCAGCTCGGCCAGGATCGTATCGCCTTTGTCCTCGAGAAAGATGCCCGTGTGTGCTAGGCAGATGTGCCCCGCGATCAGCGCCGCACTATTGTCCTCCAGCTCACAGTCGAATTCCTCCATCACATAGCTCTCTATGAGCTCCGTCAAGTCATCGAGATCAGGTCGCGTGTGCGCTCCGTGATTGCCGTATTCGTCGCACAAATGCGACAGTAAAAATGCGCGCTTCTCTTCCGACAATTCACCGCCCCATTGCTCCTGCACGGCCTGCCGGAGAGCCGGCCACAGCTCCAGGAGAATGTATACGCTCCGTGCAAACTGAAGTTGCTCTTTCGTGGGCGTGTCAGGGGCCTCGTGGGCGCCGTGGACCGCCTCCGGCGGAGGTGCGGAGGCCATCGTGAAAAAAAGTGGAGTGGCGCTGGACGCCGGCGCCGCCTTCGCCGTGCGCGTCCTTCGAGTGGAGTGTGGTCGATCGAGGCGGTGCGCCGAGCATGCCCAATGTGCTGGGTATACCGTACCCACAGACGGCGCCCGTGGATGTGCGCGATGGTCTGCGTGCGCACCTCCATACAAACTTTCCCGATATCGATCCTCAGCTGCTGGAGCGCGATATAGAGGCATGGCAAGATCTGCGCCGCAAGTGCGTGTCGAGAGCGGCGCCGGTGGGACCATCGCCGCTGCTGCGGGACTACGCGGCTCAGCTTGATTGTGCAGTGCGCATGCTGAAAAACAAGGCCGGCACTGCCTTTCCTTGGACACCGGGCTTTTCCAATGCGCCCCCCATGCAATGCTACGAGAGTATCGATGCTGAGCGAGCGTATGTGCTGCTTTGGATCGCGGCCGAGCATGCACAGAGTGCGTCGTGTGAGTCGCGGAGCACGAGCGAGAGTCTGAAGCGTGCTGCGAACGAGTTCCAGATGGCAGCTGGGTGCCTCGCACACATGGCGACGCTGCCGCTGCCTGCGCCGCTGCAGGACCAGGTGCCGTGTCTGCGCCACTTGATGCTCGCACAAGCGCAGGAATGCTTCTGGCAAAAGGCGGTCCAGGATGGACTGCGAGACACGACGATTGCGAAGCTGGCGCAAGGCGTGTCGACTCTGTACGCTGACAGTGTGGCGCTGGCGCCGCCGTCGGCTCTGCCGACGGACTGGCTGCAGCACATGGAGTGCAAGCGGTGGCACTTTGCAGCGGCGGCTATGTACCGAAAAAGCTGTGATGATCTTGCGCAGCGCCGGCATGCCGATGAGCTGGGGCGACTGATGCTCGCCGCGTCGTACGTCGAGCGTGCCAGGCGCGCGGGCACGAGAGCCGTGGCGACGGCGGTCGTGGACGACGTACAGTCGCTGTATGATATCATCCACACGAATCTCGTCCGCGCCGACAAGGACAATGAGCTGATTTATTTGGCAGCGCCCACGAACGCAGCGCATTTGCCCGACATGGGCACCGCCCTGCTGGCTGTGGAGCGGTGTCCGACGCCCATCCAGGCGCCTGTGGCGTACCTGGCGCAGGGCCAGCAGGAGGCCTGGTTCCAGCGGCTGATGACGTATGGCGTGGACGTCGCCGTGCGGCTGTACGCAGATCGCAAGGCGCAGTTCTTGGAGCACACGCTCGAGGCGATGGTGTCGCGCCTGGATGCACAGCTGGAGGGGGCGCTGTCGAGCATGCAGATGGCCGAGACGCTGCAGCGCCTCGACAGGCCGCAGCGTTTGCCGACGCACTGGAACGAGTATGTGAGCGGCATCGCAGCGAGCGGTGTGCGTGCGCTGGAAGAGCAGATGCAGCGCGTCATGCAGCAGGCCGACATGTGCCGCGCTGCGTATGAGCAGGCGCGACCCTACCACGACGAGGCGGTCCTGCGCGAGTACGAAACGGCTCTGTCCGAGGCGTGCAGGAGCGATCAGCAAGTGCGAGCGAGCATCGAGCAGGTGGCACCTCTCGCGCGCATCATGGAGCGTGGCATGACGGCCCTCCATGCGTGGGCGATGCCCACCCTCCGGGACCTGCAGCGGGCGTCGGAGGCGCACACGGACGACATTCGGGGCATCCACGCCATGATAGAGCAGCTCAGAGACGGCGCACAGGCTCGTCGCCGACTTGTGCTGCGAGCGCGCGCCGAGATGGACAGCGACGACTTGCGCGAGACGCTCATGCACATGGTCCGCGCGAGACAGGTGGGCGATGCCGTGCCGGCCGCCGCCCTGGACGACGTCCTCGACAAGTCGATGCAGCGCTACGATGTCTACCTGTGCGAGCTGAAGCGGTGCGAGTCCGAGCAGCACGAGCGCATGAGGCAGCTGAAGCAGACGCACATGCGCCTGCTGCGACAGGCCGACGTGGCCCAGGCGCTGGATGCGCAGGCCGAGGCCTGGCATCGTGTGGAGGAAGCGTATGGACAGTGGGAGGCGCTACGGCAGCACGTGGCGGAAGGCCGGGTCTTTTACGAGACCTTGTACGACCGATGCCAGCGCCTGGCTGGCGTCTAGATGCGGGTATACAGGCGCGCGAGGGCATGCGGATCGCGGACGGCGTGCAGATGGCCCACGTGCCGTGCTCGCTCCCACGCGGCTTCAGAGAGGGTGCGCCCCGCTGCGTGCATCCACGCGTCCCAGCAGGCCGGCGCGGGGGACGGGGCTGGCGCGTCGAAGAGCGCGAGGAGGCGAGGCACGTCGACCGGCGAGCCGCTCAGCGTATCGCGGACGAAAGCTTGGACATTCGCGAGCGTGGTCAGTGCCTGCTCACACTTGGGGGGTGTCGCGCGGTCGTGCGCAGGCACAAGCTCGTGGAGCCACGCGTGGGGGGACATGTGGGTGATCCAGTGGGCAAAGACGCACGCTCCGGCGACGATGTCATGCACCCAACGAGACGTCGGCGCATGCAGCACGAGCTCGAGCACCGCGTCGCTGCGTATGTCAGCCGGCCGCGCGCCGAGGGCGGTGCAGTGCCATGCCGTGTGCGTGACTCGCTCCAGGAGGCGGACGAGCGCGCGCAGCACATGCGCGAGGGGCCACACAGAGGCCGCAGCGAACGAGGCGCTCGCCGCGCCTGCCGCATCGATATCGTCCAGTCGCGCACAGGTCGCGTCTGTGCGCGCCGCACACAGCGTTTTGTGCATCTCGGCCAGCTGCGAGAGCGTGTGCGAGCGCTGCCGGAGGGCGGGATTCGCGCTGCACGTAGCGAGCGCCTCGACCATCGGGCACAGCCGCACACTTTGGGAGAGCGAGTGCGGGTCGAATCCCAGGGCGTGTTCCGTCGCATGCACGACGTCTGCCAGCATCGCAGGGGACAGCTCGTGATGCGTTCGCGCATACATCGCGACGTCCATCGGAGACGCGTTGCGCAGGAGCGAAAGCGCAAAGAGCGCGCCCAGCGAAGGCACATCGGCGCGACTCACCGGCAGCGGCACCATGCGCAAGGGCCTGCTTGGGCCGAGGCACATGCAGGCCAGCACGCCGCACGGCGAGAGGGCCATAGCTGAGCGCATGAGCGCGTGCTCAGGCATGCTCTGGTCGAGGACCGACCATGCAAACGTGCGGGTATCCAGCACGGCCCATACCTCGCGGCCCATGTTCTGTATGTCGAAGGCGGTGGCGTAAATGCGTCCCGCGTGCGGCAGCGGCGACGATTCAGGAAGCAGGCTCGAAATGACCATGCCCGGTATGTGCTCGACGGACCGCACTGTGATGCGCCACGCACGATAGGCGTCGTCGACAGCGTGAGACGGATCGGGCAGCGACTCAAAGATGCAGCGCAACTCATCCATGCGCCGCGACTGACTCCGGCGCACGTTCCAAATGTAGAGCGACGTATTGCACAGCGACGTGCTGGACGACAGCGGATCAAACGACGACTCATCCGTGGCTAGCGCGAACACAAGGACAAGCGAGCCGTCGAGCAGGCACGACCACGTCATGGCCGTGAGCATGAGGTACGCATGACTTGTGCCGCAGATCGAGTCTTGGGGCGAGCGCATCGTGAGCGGCGGCTCGGGATTCACAATGAAGAAGGACAGTTCGCCATGCAAGTCAAACGTGAGCTCAGAGACGTGCATAAACATGACAGAGCCATGCGCATAGCACTGGTAGGCCACGAACAAGATGGGCTCATTCGGGAGGGCGGTGATGGACATGTGCCGGATGTCCAGCGTCGTAAACATCTTGTGCAGGGTGGTCGGCTCATAGTTCGTCGGCAGGGGATAGATGCCCGGCACATGGAGCCAGCCGACGTGCATCCGGAAGGGCGCCTGCTCGTTCGCACGGTGGACAAACACCACATGGCCCACGTGGGAGATCAGGATACATGCCTGCTCCGACGCCATGGTATCACTCGCGAGACCGGCGGGCGGTACACTCGTCGCTGGACCACACGACGGGGCACGCATGTACGACGTATCGCGGTCAGTGCCCTTCCACATGCGCGCATGATCGAGCCAGTGAAGGCCGATGATGTGGCCGGACAAATGCGTGAACGACGGCACGGGCGAGACGGGAATCCACTGCTGCAGGGACCATGCCGCTATCGAGGCGCCGGGCGCCCGCGTCCAGATACAAATCACCCCGTGGTCGTACGGCAGCAAGTCAGTGGCATCGGAGATCGGCTGCGAATAGGTGTGCGGCATCGACACGGGGGGCGTGAGCGCGGGCGAATCCGTTCCCTTGCCCTCTGCCAGCGCCGGCGTCAAAGGACGTGCGCGCATCGGCTCAGAAGGGAGGGCGGGCGCATCCCACATAGCGAGGACGGGCGAGACGGGAAAAAAGGCCATGAGCGTATATCCGCATGGACTGAAGCTGACCAGAGCCGGCGCATCCAAGTCGCACGGTGCCTGGCGGTCAGCGGCAAAGAGCGGTCCGCGCGACGGTGGGTGCAGATGCGTCGCGATCGGATCGTCTAACGCACATCCCACACGCTCACTCGGCACGACCACCACACACGCGGCACCATGGTGCACGGCACCGTACGCCACCAGATTATGCCGCGACCACGCCACCGGCCTGTCCCGCGCCATCGAGCCGTCAAAGCACGCATGCACCCACGCATTCAGGCGACTTCTCCGTCCTGCATCCGCCTCCATCGCACACGGTCCACCCAGGCACGACGCTCGCCGACCCCAGGCGCGCTGCGGTCGTGGCCTCTTCGTGTCACGTGATACAACACGCCGCCCTCCGCCTGGCTCGTGGCGGCGTGTTGGTCGACGACGACTTGCCATGACGACGAGCACACGCAATGCGGCCGCAGCGATTCGGCGCTTGACCATCGAGTACAAGCAGCTGACAACGGATCCGAATACGCTGTTTCCAGCGGTAGGCCCCATCTCAGAAGACAACTACCTCGAGTGGGAGGCGCTGTTGCCTGGCCCCGACGACACGCCCTTCGAAGGCGGCGTATTTAATGCGCGCCTGTCGTTCCCACCTACATACCCACTCGAGCCGCCGACGATGCGCTTTGATCCGCCGATTTTCCACCCGAATGGTACGTCGATGCATCTAACGCGGCAGTGTACCCCGATGGCCTCGTATGCATTAGCATTCTGCACGCCGCCGGCGACGACCCGAACAGTACGTCACATGGTGCTCACAGCAGTGTATGAATCATCTGCCGAGCGGTGGTCTCCTGTTCAATCCATCGAAAAGATCTTGCTCTCCGTGTTGAGCATGCTGTCGGAGCCCAACATCGAGAGTGGCGCCAACATTGACGCCAGCAAAATGTACCGCGATGACCGCGCGAAGTACGACGAAACCATCCGCCAGCAGGTGCGGGAGCAATTAGGCCTGTAGCTGCTATGTAGCGCTAATTTCGCCATATCTTGAGCGTGCGATCGCGACCGCCGCTCGCCAGTTTGTCCGCCAGAAAGTCAAGGCAGTACACTTCGTCCTCATGTCCCGGCAAATCCACCTTGATTTTGAACGTCTTCAGATTCCACAGCTTGACCGTCGAGTCCTTCGAGGCACTCGCGAGCATACGACTGTCACTGCTCCATGCTAGGCGGTACACACTCGCGACGTGGCCCCGCAGGTTCGCAATAAACTGGCCCGTCCGTCCATCCCACAACTTGACGCTGTTATCAAACGAGGCAGACGCGATCAGGCGGCCGTCAGGAGAGAAGCATACGTGATTGACCGTCTTCTGGTGACCTGTCAGGCGCGCCACAGACTTTTTCGGATTGGGCGCTGTGCCGAGCATTTGAGGCGGCCACACAAAGAGTGTGTGGTCATCAGAGGCAGATACCAGCATCTCAGGACGAGCTCCATGAGACGTGGCCTCAGCATACCGCTCCTGCGCCACCGCCTTTGTCATAGCTTGCAAGTCCGCATAGTCTTGCTTGATGAGCCGAGCAGCGTACGTGCCCTGCACGTCAAACGCCCCCGTCCGCAGCACATACTCCGTGGAAAGAGCCAGCGAATTCACCCAGTGGGAATGCTCGCTTAATTGGCGGATCATGCGTCCATCTTGGTCATTCCATACTTTGATAGTGCGGTCCGACGATGCCGTATATATCGCGCCATCACCGCCCCACCGCACGCAGTTTACACTGGCTGTATGTCCGCCAAGCACAAAGTCAACTTGGCGTGAGGCCACGTTCCACACTCGCACCGTGCCGTCCTTCGACGAGCTTGCAAGACGCGGCGCATCCGCATTGCGATGCGCAGGCTCCCAGGCAAGGCTGGTAATCCACTTGGTGTGGCCACGCAGCATGTGGCCAGCCGGCGCTGCGTGTCGTGCTGCGCGGCGCTCGACCACAGAGAGCTTTCGAGCGTCTTGCCCAGCACTTGCGCGATGCTCTTCTTCCACCTGCTCACCAGAGCGTGAGCCCCAGCCGCGGCGCCCGGGTAAGGGCGGAGTCAGAGCATGCCAAATCCACACTTGGCCATCCATGCCGCCCGTGGCCAGTCGCCGCTCGAGTGGTTCCCATTCAGCACAAAGCACCCAGCCATCGTGGCCCTGTAGCGTATGCAGCGGCGTCTCAGTGTCCATGTCCCAGATACGGCACACCTTATCACCAGCACCCGTAGCCAGCAGTAGGCCAGATGGGCTAAAGGAGCAGCACAAAATCGGCGAGCCGTGCCCAGAGAGCGTACTCGAACATCGGGTCACGGCACGTACGCGAAACACGGCTTGTGGCTCAAACACAATGGTAAGGCTGTCTTCCATGCCAATACCCAGTTGCTTGGCTACCGCGGAGTTCAGAACATCGCTTTGCAAACTCGTGTTGATAGATATGCGGGTGGGCTGTGACGGCGTGGCCTCTGCAGAGGAAGCGAGTAGCACATGAAATGCATACGGAATATCCTCGTCGTCATCATCTTCCGACTTTTTGTTCTGCATGCGATCTTGACGACGCAGCTCATTGACCAACTTGGCCATCTCGGCCTGGCCCACTTGTGCAGGCAAACTGATCGTAGGACCCAGGAACGTATCATCTTGACCAGACTTGAACTGCACAAGGACATTGGACATATTGGAGTTTAGCAGTCCGCTTTCAGATAGCTGCTCATTCTCGCGTCTTTCGGCCTCCGCAGCGAGGCGCTGACGCTTGGCCGACGGCTTCGGCACTTGCGTAGCCATAGCGGACGAAGCAAGCTCCACGAAGCGTGCGGCGGCAGCAATTTTTTGTGTGGAGTCCACGTGATGGCAGAGATTTTTGGGCGCTGGGCCTAGTCGGGCGTTCTTTTCTGGCATGACGGCGATGGACGTCGCACCATCGTACAAGGCGTCGCTGCTGTCGCACGATGACGCTTTTCACACTCTTCTCAACTTGATACCAGCTAAATTCTACGTGCCAGCTGAAGACACTGAAGTGGAATCTAAATTTCAAAAGAACAAGCGCACAAAGAGCGAGAAGCAGAGAGAAGCAGAAGAGCGTAAGCTTCAGACAAAGAAAGCCAAACGCGATAAATTGGACCCTGCTAACGTCAAAACTGTCGAAGAACTGCGCGCTGACCATCGTGATGACATCGACATTGACTTTGATGGCGATGACGAGGAAGTGGAAGAGATGGAAGACGCTGATCAGAGCGTCCCTGAAGAGCCACCCAGGGAAGCTCCCGAACCACATACCCAACAGCAAAATACACGAAGTGCTAGTATAGCTGAACTGCGTGAGCGACTGCATAGCAAGATCCAGTCACTGCATAATAAGCGCCAGCAAAATTCTACGGGTGAATCTGAGGCACCCAGTACTAAGCAAGAACTTTTGGAGGCACGCAGGCGTCAGCGGGGTGAGATGCGTGATAATCGACGGCGTGAGCGAAAAGAAGCCAGGCGCCAAGCGAAGAATGATTCCAAGGCAATGGAAGCCAAACCCAGCTCTGCATCAGGATCCTCTCGTTCCGCAGGCTTGCTCGTGCATGACCCCTCTAGCTCGGCTGCCAATCATCCGGCACCGATGGAAGGCAAGCTTTCCTTTAGTCACGTCACGTTTGAGACGACGCAGGCCCCCGACACGGCACGGAAAAATAAGTATGCATTGCCAAGTGATCCCAAGGCCGCTTTAGCCACACTGGAAGCACGGAAGCGGAAGGAAGAGGCTCGAATTCAAGCGCTTGTAGAGCGTGGCGAGGATGCCACTCAGCTGCACGAAGCTGCGCGAGAAAATGAGCGGTGGGGTAAGGCGCTTGCCGCATCTGAAGGCGTACGCATCCGTGATAATGTGCATCACCTCAAACAAAATTTGAAGCGCCGTGAGAAGTCAAAGGAACGCAGCGCCAAAAATTGGAATGAACGGCGCAAGGCTGAACAAGAGGCGCAAGCCGCAAAGCAAAAGCGACGAATGGAGAATTTGGCTGCACGCCGCACTGGCAAGAAGCCAGGCGATAAGCTCAAAAAAGGCGCTGGTGCCAAGGCGCGTCCTGGCTTTGAAGGCAGTAGTCGCTCGTTAACGGGAGGCAAGGCTTCACATGGATCCTCGCGTGCCTCGAAGCGGTAGTAGTCTCGGCCGAATAGAAACAGAACGCGTCCCCCGATGCGGTGTGGTCGCTGTTTTACGACGGCTGCAGTCATGTCGGCGTCGAACGAAGACATGCAGGAAATAACGGCCAGCGCGGCATTTCAGAATCCATACGATGGACATCGTAGCTTAACACTCAGTGAGCAGGAGCTTTTGGGTGAGTATGCGCGTCTGTCTGCCACAACGCGAAGGGTACGTGCTACGCGACTTACGCGCGCAGGTGGCTCAGTTAAGCACAGAGCTCTCATCAAGCACACTGCATAATCATGTGCTGAGTGAACTACGTGCTATTGAGCGAAAGATGGGGCTGGTTCTCACTCTCTTCAAGGCAAGCGTTTGGGCGATCGTCATGCAACAATCAGATGCAGATGAAGAAGCACAGGAGCTTGAATATCAAAGTCGGTATGACATCATTCAAGAAGAACCAGAAGATGAATGGGAGTCTACGGATGCTCCTGATAATCAGGGGTATGGATGGTAGCAAGGACGCGGGCCGTCCGCTGACTAGCATTCAGGGTGTATAGTATTGTCCACGTGTCTTTTCTTATTACGCCTGATAAATACGTGCATGAGTCTTGATGCCTAGCTGCATGCGTCACCCCGTCTCAGGCTGAGCGGCATGGCTTCTCCGCACAGCCGCATGGCATGCACGTGACAGGTATGGAGCACAGGGCCCAAGCGTTCATCAATAAAATGTCACACCAAACTTTGAAAACCGCCTTAACCACCAAGTATGCCGCATTTGGAAGTGAATGTAGGCCCGGATCGATTCCATATGGAGCCTTGTAGACTGAATGACTCGAGGCATCCGCATGAAATAGATACGGAACACTTTTGTGGTCGCGTGCTAGTCCGCATTTTGGATGCACCAGGCGCGAGAGAAGGGGAGCCGGGTCGGGAATACTTTAATGAGCGCACCCGTCGTTTTTGCATCCAGATTGAGGGACGCTTCAAGCAAGAATGGTCTGGTGATGATATCTTGTTTGGCTCTGACTTTGACAAATTTGTCCCATTCCCCAGGGCTCCCTTCAATGCCGGTATGCGTGTGGCAAGAATGATCGATCCTTGTACCTTTTACGAGGAGCACCCACCATCAGGTCGTCCTTATATCATGTCGCCCTATGCAGCATGCATGAATGTATTCTGTGCATGGCCAGCTCCACACCGTCTGGATGATGCTATCGTGGTGTCTCATGATCACGGCGATATGCCTAGTTCGGCCGCAGAGCACCAAAACGATGGAGGCATTGTCCCGATTGAACGCATCGGCCATGAGCCTCGTTCAGAGCAAACGGAAAAACGATCGTCTAGATGGCTCCCTACTATTTTAAGTTCTCATAAAGATGATCGAGTCACTGATTCATACTGGCGCTTTCTCGGCTTTAAAGACGACCCTCTCGTTCAGGCCTATATCCTCGATCATCCACCTGACGCGTCGACAAAGTCTCCTGCAGCAATCACAAACACGGCGGTACTTCATGCACCCACTCCGACGCCTTCGCTGACGCGACCTTCGCCCGTCGTAGCATGTCCAAGGCCACGCAAGCTGCTGCAAGGCATTAATACAAGTACAATGATCGCGCTTGGCTCTAGCAATAAGCCAAATATGACACTAATGCGTGGACACATCGACAGATCAGAAACGCCAGACTTGCCTGTCTTCCTTTCGTCCAACTTGGTGTTGTCGAAGCACGACACTCATGGATCGCCTGGCATGATCCAAACACCCATTCCGCGACCGGTGAATGCCAATGCTACTGTACAAATGCTTCAGCAAATGCGCGTGACGCCGAGTCCTGCCAGCTCGTTGGGCTCCGTTCTATCTCTGGACGACAAGCTGGGGCCATGGCGCTTTAAGGATCCTGGCGCCGATATGATCGAAGACAATGCCTTTATATTCAAGACGGAGAGTGTGCCTGTCTCTAAACGCCGTAAATACTTTGCAGATGAGGCAAACCGAAAAAATTTCAAATATCATCCAGATGTTGTGTATGGTACATCCTTCTTCTCCAATCTATTTGACTTCAACAGCTTTGACCTCAGCATTGGTCCAGTGCATATCAATGTTCATCCCTTCTTCCGTGAGATGCCTATTCGCTACACGTTGCGATCAAAGACCGACGAGAACATCGTGTTCTGTACAGTGTCATTTCAACTAGTCGACTAATCTGCGATGGTCGTTTCTGTCGCTATGTGGTCCGTCTCTGCACCCGGGAAAAGCCATACATTCGAGTCGCCGACACGTGTGGGCGCATCAGGTGCTGTATGCGCACATGACCATCCAAGTTGTTGGCACAAATACCCGACAATGGGATCCGAATCACCTAGTAATAAGATGTCCATAGCAATGTGAGTAATGGGCGTGCGATTTATCAGAACCGTTGGCACGGTGGGTGGAAAATGCGAGAGTAGATCAGCCACAGGTGCTACTTTTAGTGACGTGCCCATAACCAGAATCAAGTCGACTTGATCTCGATCCGCCAACACGCAGTGTTCAAATTCATCCGGGAGCTTCTCGCCAAAAAAGGTGATGTCAGGTTTCATGATGCCAAATGCCAGAGCGTGGTCATCTTCATCACTCTCATCGAGTTTTTGTCGCTTGATCGTCTTGGTCTTTCTTCGCTCTTCGCACATTTTACACATGGGTATACGTTTGGACATGATAGCATCACGAATTTCTTGGCCATCCACTTGGTGTTTGCATCGCGGGTCAGTGCATGTGGCAGAGGCAAACGAGCCATGACACTGAACTACGCGCTGAATACCAGCTTTCTGCTCCAGAGTGTCAATGTTTTGTGAGTACATGCGTAAAAGCTTTCCATGCTTCTCGATCTCGCGGACAAAGTAATGGGTCGGTGACGGCTCAAAATTAGCAGGATATATAGAATGAGCGAACGAGTAGAACATGCTGGGATCGCGAAGAAAAGTCTCCTTATCAAACATATCCGACGGATCATCTAATTCATATTTTGATTCCTGTGCAAGAATCGCATAAATACCATCTTTGGAACGGAAATCCGGTATACCGCAGGATACAGAAATACCTGCACCGCACAGCACCACAATTCGCTTGCTCTTTCTGAGTAATTGAACAACATCGTCTACCGTGTTGTACTGTGGTAGCTTCTGCCGCTGCCGAAGAATTCGAACAAACACCATTTTTAAAATAGGTAAGAGCATGAAGGGCTCCTCCTCAGCTTCTTGCAGCATAGAACGCGGCAACATAACACCCAAAGAGAGGAGAATATCCAGAATCCGAGATGGATTTGGCATGATATGTCGACGAAGGCATTCGACCATTCCTAGCTTGCGTAAATCATGAAGGATTTCAGCCACGTCTTCTGGTGCAAGAGGACCGAAAACGTAGTCTGACGACGCACTCTCATCAGAGCGGCTTGACAACGACGGTGATTGACAAGCAAGGTTTTCATATTCCATTTCTTCCATAAGCTCCTTTTCAGCTTCATCTTCCAAATGGTCCAAAGCATCCGAATCTAGGTCATCATCGAGTTCTGTGAGCCGTTTGAGGGCTGCCAAATCTTGCGTGTCAGTCATAGTGGAGGATAAAGAATGCGGCACAGTATCCCGCCACTACCATGAGCAAAGGAAAATGGACTCGTGGACGAGGCCAAGGGCGTGGCCGCGGTCGAGGTCGCGGTCGCGGTGGATCCGCCAGAGGAAGATCTAGAAAGGGTCTTGGCGCCGGTAAAATAGGAAGTCTTCCCTTTGATCTGGCTAGTTTTGCAGAATTTAGTGCCGCAACGCCAAGCTCCGACGATGATGTACGCGCCCCGGAACGGCAGCAAGGTGGGAAGAAAACTCGGGGACAAAGGGGGAAAAGAGGTGGTTCTTATTCTGTTACTTCGCACAATCGTGTCCCTTTTAATTATAATACCCGACAAGTGAAGCCGCCACTCCCTGAAGAGGCAGACAAGCTACAATTAGAAAAGGAACTGGAAAAGCAGGATTTTCAAAAGAACTCCTCAACTAATCGAGAAAAGACGGAGGATGAGGAGGATAAAGACGAGGATGTTGTAATTGCGCCACATAAGAGCTACAAAAAGAGCATTCCTCACCGAAGAAAGTTAGAGGGGCTCGTTGTGGATGAGTATAAGCATGTCTCTGAAAAAAGAGAGTACAATGCCATGGCTTTGATGAGACACAGTAACCCTTTACGACGACCTGTTCTTTTTGTCAGAGCTTCAGGCTCGTTTGATACATCAGGCAGGTTGGAACCTTCCCCTTCGGATGAGCCTGAGTCACGGCCGACCACCACGGAGCCAGCTCACGAAAAAAAAGACTCGCAGGAAGCGCCAAATTCTGCCTCTATGTATGCATCAGTATCAGAAGGCAATGTGGGATCTTTGAGCTTGTCAGACCTTGTTGTCGACAACAGCGAGGAGCGTGCTGAGGAAGTGACCATGCCTGATGACGACGAATTCTTGTCGTTCAAGCTTGCTGACCAAATCCTTGAGAGTAATACGAAAGGAAAACCAGTGAGTGAACAGGATGCTATTTTGGCTGACTGGATGGAAAATGCGATGAAGTCTGACTCGGATGACGTGCCCATGCCAGCATTGCATGCCCTTTCCGATCCATATGGGGAGCACACCACATTGGAAGATATTGCCATTGATGCACAAGAACGTGAGAATATGGCTTGGGAAAGTGATAGCGACAAGGAAGAAGATCGCGACAGCGATAAAGATGACGACCATGAGGATGACACCTGTCTCTTATACACATCTGACGCTGCCGACGATACTCCTTGTGTAGA